>VFSW01010270.1_pt1 | contig 13280 bp, 11 predicted proteins | sample 5358111 | NCBI WGS metagenome assembly VFSW01 (sample SAMN11554181, study PRJNA540505) | mine drainage metagenome | isolation source: sediment from site ElyBrook_90M | place: USA: Ely Copper Mine, Vershire, VT | collected 2017 | reverse complement strand
CACCCCTCCCTCCTCGATCCACTCCCGCTCGCCGCCGTCGAACGGCTGCGCTCCGCGACGACGGCCAAGCCCGCCCCGTGAGACCGGCGCTTCGGCTTCGAGCACCGCCGGCAGCACTGCTGCTCGCGCTGCTTCTGCCGTTGCTCGCCGCGAGCCAGGAAGATCCGCCCGAGTCGGTCGAGGCCGCCCCGCCCGACCTGCCGGCCTACGACCAGCCGCCGGTGCCCGAGGACGGCTACCAGTGGACGCCCGGATACTGGGCCTGGAGCGACGACGATCAGGACTATTACTGGGTTCCCGGCACCTGGGTGATGGCACCCGAGCCGGGGATGCTGTGGACGCCGGGCTATTGGGGCGTGGGCGGCGCGGTGTTCCTGTGGCATCCGGGCTATTGGGGCCCGCACGTCGGCTACTACGGCGGCGTCGATTACGGCTGCGGTTACTCCGGCCATGGCTTTGCCGGCGGCTACTGGCGGGGCGGGCATTTTTTCTACAACCGCTCCGTGACCAACACCGGCAACGCACGCCTGCCCTTCGTCTCCGGCCCGGCGATCCACGACGACATCGCCCATCGGCGCGTGAGCTACGCCGGGGGGGGCGGCATCCAGAGGGCGCGGGACGCCGCGGAGCTCGCGGCGGCGCGTGAATCGCATCTGCCACCCGCGTCATCGCAGCTCGCCCACGAGCGCGCCGCCCGCGCCAATCCAAGCCTGCATCTCAGCGACAATGCCGGCGTACCGCCGGTGGCCGCCACCGCGCGCCCGGGTGCGCTGTCCGGTGCCGGTGTGATCGGCGCACGGCGCGGCGGCGGCACCTTCAGCGTGGTCTCCGCCGGCGACGGCGCCGCGAATCGCGGATCGGCGGCCGCGCGACCGAACGACCTGCGGCCCGACGACGCGCGTACCGGCACGCGCGCAAGGACGCGCCCGCCGTCCTCGACGCGCAGCGGCACGGGCACCATGCGCCCGGGACCCCAGACCTCGCCGCTCGACGGCCTGCCGCTCTACGGCCTGCCCCTCTACAGCCGGCCCCAGCGGCCGCCGTCGCCGCCCGCGGGCGTTTCGCCGCGCACCGAGTCGCCCCTCCGGCCCGAACGCGGCTCGCAGCGTCCGCCGCCACCGGCAAGGCCCGCACGTGGCGAATCGCAGCCGCCCGAACGGCCGCCCGAGCGCATGCCCGCGAGGATGCCGGAGCGCCCGTGATCGATGACACGGTCGAGCACGACGAGCATGCGCGGCGCCTCACCCGGATCGTCGACGGCCAGCGATGCGTGTTGGACTATTCGCTCGATCACGAAGTGATGACCATCGTGCGCACCTACGTGCCGCCGCCGGTCGAGGGCCGCGGCATCGCCGCCGAGCTGACCCGTGCGGCGCTCCAATTCGCCCGCCGCCGCCATTGGCGCGTGCGGGCCACGTGCTCCTACGCCGTCGCCTATCTGCGCAAGCACCAGCACCAATTCGGCGACCTCATCGCCGCGGTCTGCGCTTTCGCGCTGGCGATCCATCCTTGGATGCCGCCCTAGCCGGCACCGAGCACCTCCTGAAGCGCCGGCGCGAGCAGCGGCACCGCGCCGCGCCGCGCGGCCAGTTCGGCCAGGCGCTGTTAGATTCATAGCATGTCGCTCCTCCAATCGCACTCGATTCCCCGATGGGCGGCCTGCATCATGCTCTGCTGGCCGGCCGCGGCCTTCGCCTGGGGCGACGCGGGCCACGAGATCATCGGCCTGATCGCCGAACGATATCTGGCGCCCGCCACGCGCACGCGGATCCACGCCTTGCTCGAGACCGATGCGAGCGGCCTGACGGCCGACCGATCGATGGCACGGGAGAGCACCTGGGCGGACAAGTACCGCGACTCAGGCCCGCGCGGCGCGCGGACGCGTTATCGCGCGACGCAGGCGTGGCACTACGTGGACCTCGAGATCGAGGCTCCGGACCTCGACGCCGCCTGCGGCGGGCATCCGCCGCTTGCGGCCGGCATCCCGGCGTCGGCGGGTCCGCCCCGGGATTGCATCGTCGACAAGATCCGGCAATTCTCGGCCGAGCTGGCCGATCCGCGGACCGCGCCGCCCGAACGGCTGCTGGCGCTGCAGTTTCTGCTGCATCTCGTCGGCGACCTGCATCAACCCCTGCACGCCGCCGACCACGGCGATCGCGGCGGCAACGGGGTGCGCGTCCGGGCGGAGCACGCCGAAGCGGGCAATCTGCACCATTACTGGGACGCGGTGTTCGTCCGGCGACTCGGACGCGCGCCCGGGGACGTCGCGGCGCAGCTGATCGGGGAGGTCTCGGAGCGCCGGCGGCTCGAGTGGAGCGCGGGATCCCCGGAGGATTGGGCGCGCGAATCGTTCGAGATCGCACGCACGCGCGCCTACGCACCGCTCCCCGAGGCCGCCGTGGACGGCTCTCGATGGCTCGATGACTCCTACTGCGCGGCGGCGCTCGCGACCGTGCGGCTCCAGCTCGAAAAGGCCGGCGTCCGTCTCGCCCGAGTGCTCGAAACGGCGCTGGGTGATGTGATACCGTCCGCGCGCTGACGCCCTTTTTCACCATGAAACCCATCGCCGCCATGAAACCCATCGTCACCATGAAGCCCGTCACCATTGAGCCCATCATCGCCATGAAGCCCATTGTCACCGCGCCCATGCGCGTCGCCGCGCCCGCGCGCATCCTGGCCGCCGCCGCCTTGATCGGGCTGACCGCCGCGGCGGCCGCACAGAGCGTGGTCGTGACCGCCGATCGCATGATCGACGTGGTCACCGGCCGCGTGCTCGAGCAGCCGCAGATCACGATCACCGACGGACGGATCGCGGCGGTCGGCGTGCGCGGATCGGCGACGCCCGCGGACGCGCGCCGCATCGACCTGCCGGGCATGACGCTCCTGCCGGGGCTGATCGACATGCACACGCACATCACCGCCGATCCGCGCTACGGCGGCTACCGGGGACTCGAATTCACGGACAATTTCTGGACCGTGGTCGGGGTCGCCAACGCCAGGAAGACGCTCGAGGCGGGCTTCACCACGATTCGCAACGTCGGCTCGGAGAACTACGACGACGTCGCCATCAAACAGGCCATCGAGCAGGGCTACGTTCCCGGCCCGCGCATCGTGCCGGCCACCTACGCCATCGGCGCCACGGGCGGCCATTGCGATTCGACCGAGTTTCCGCCGTCGATCAGCGTCCCGAATCCCGCGGTCGCGAACGGTCCCGAGGAGATCCGCGCGACGGTGCGCAAGCTGCGCAAGTACGGGGCCGAGGTGATCAAGTTCTGCGGCACCGGCGGCGTGCTCTCGAAGACCGACACGGCCGGCGGCCAGCAATACGATCTGCGGGAGATGACCGCGCTGGTCGAGGAGGCCCACATGCTCGGATTGCGGATCGCGGTGCATGCCCACGGAGCCGCGGGCATCAAGGACGCGATCCGCGCGGGCGTCGACACCATCGAGCACGCGAGTCTCGCCGACCAGGAGGCGTTCGCGCTCGCGAAGCAGCACGGCACCTGGTTCTCGATGGACATCTACGACGACGACTACATCCTCGCGGAGGGCGAGAAGAACGGCGTATTCAAGGAATCGCTCGACAAGGAGCGCGCCATCGGCCTGAAGCAGCGGCAGACTTTCCGGGCGGCGACCAAGGCCGGTGTCGGGATGATCTTCGGCACCGACGCCGGCGTCTACCCGAATGGCGACAATGCACGGCAGTTCGCCACGATGGTTGAGTGGGGCATGACGCCGCTCGAGGCGATCCGGGCCGCCACGGTCAACGCCGCCGAGGCGCTCGGGCGTTCGGGCGACGTGGGCGCGATCGCGGTGGGCCGATACGGCGATCTCATCGGCGTCGTCGGCGATCCGCTCGGCGACGTTCGGCGGCTGCAGTCCGTGGACTTCGTGATGAAGGGCGGTGTCGTATACAAGTCGCCGCGCGGCTGATCCGGCTTCAGTTCCCCCCGATCAGGCCGGCGCTCACATTGATGGCGAAGCCCAGGATCGATGCGTTGAAGAAGAAGGACACGATCGTGTGCGCGATCACGACCTTGCGCATCGGGCGGCCGATCGTCGACACGTCCGACGTCTGGCAGGCCGCGGCGATGGTGAAGGCGAAGTAGGCGAAATCCAGGAACACGGGCGATTCCGTGCCGGGAAAGGACAAGGGACGCTCGGTCTCCCCGACGCTGTAGAACATGTCCGTGTAGTGGGTGGTGAACAGGGTCGGCACCAGCACCCAGGAGTCGATCAGCGTGAGCCCCGCGAGCACGAGGTGGGCGATGCGCCGCCAGCCCTCCGCATGCCTCATCGTCGCCAGCGGTTCGACGATGGCGACCACGCTGAGCAGCGCCGCGAAGGTCACGAAGAACAGGATGAACGGCGCGGAGTTGTCCTCCTCGGCGTAGCGGCACCGGATCTGCTGCGCCGTCATGGTGGACATCCACCGGAAGATCGCACCGAGGAACAACAGCACGCCGCAGTTCCAGGCGATCAGCAGCCGAGTGACGGCCGATAGCTGGCCCGGAAACCACCAGAACACCAGCGCACCGAACGACGCCGCGAGCCAGAGTCGCGGATGGCGGCGAAACAGCGCGGTATTCATGCCGAACCGGCTACTTGCTCTCCTTGGCCACCAGCCATTTGACCAGTTCGACCACCTGGTCCGGCCCTCCGGCGGACTGTACCTGGAGCCGATACTTGCCGTCGACGACGATGGTGGGCGTGCGATCGACCCGATAGGCGGCGATCAGGCTCTCGGCATTGCGCACTTTGAGATCCACGGCGAACGACTTCGCGGTGCTCAGGAACTTCTCGACGGGCACGCCGGCATGCCGATTGTAGAACCGCGCGGCGTCCTCGATCGTGGGCAGGTGCGCCTTGACGTTGTCGGAGGAGTCCATGATGGCGAGTTCCCCGGTCCCCCAGACCGCATCGAACATCGCGTCGTGCATCTTGTCGGCCACGCCGAGCGCCTGCGCCGTGAAATACGCGAGCTGCAGCATCGGCCAGTCCTCGCCCGGATTGAACGACGCCGGCAGGTAGTCGATCACGGCGTTCGGCGGCAGGCTCTTCTGCAGCTTGCGCATGGTCGGCAGGAAGGCGTTGCAGGCCGGACAGCCGTAGGAGAATACTTCGGTGACCGCGACCTGCCCGTGCGGCAGCGTCGGCGGCCGTGCCGGCTGGATGAGGAAATAATTGACGCCCTCGGTCCAGGTCTGCGCACCGTACAGCACGGCCGACGGCGCCAGAGCCAACCCACACAACAACAGTGCTCTCAAGGCATTCACGAACTCTCCTAGGCTCCGGACCTCGCCGGAGGGTTGTGCGAACCCATCGGGTCGGATTGTAGCGCACCGGGCGTCGCGCGAAAAAAAGGCGGGTGCCGCTTGCGCGGAACCCGCCCTCGCCTCGCGTAGAGGACCCGAAGCGATGCGTCAGAACGACAGGTAGGCGCCCGCGTTGACGTCCGTGCTCTTGTTCTCGAAGCCGTTGTGGGCCTGGGTCTTGACCGAGCTCACTTCGCCGAGGAGCGTGAGATTCTTGGTCAGCGAGTAATACAGGCCGCCGGTCACCTTGCTGTTCTTGTCGAGCAGGTTCGGCGTCGCCGCCGCGTCGGCCGCGTTGGCGAAGTCGAGCTGGCTCACCCCGTAGTTGACGCCCACCTTCAGAGCGTCGAACTTGTAGGTCGCCTGAACGAGGTAGCCGTCGGACTTGCGGGTGCTGCCCTGGTAGTCGCCCAGCACGAACAATCCCGTGGTGCCCAAGCCCTTGGTCGTGTAGTAGGACCCGTCGAATTCGAAGTTGCCCAGGTCGAACTTGGCGAAGAAGTCGCCGCCCGTGCCGGTGTATTCGACCGGCCCGCCGGTTCCCTGATAGTCCTGCTTCTGCGTGATGAAGGTGGCGGACAGGTACAGCTTCATGTCGCCGGATAGCGGCGCCGTGTAGCTCGCCTTGCCGTGGAAGCCGGGGGCCTTCTTCGGCAATGCGTCGCCCTGCGAGAGGCTGTCGGTCAGCGAATTGATCGGATCGAAGATGCCGACCGTGACGTTGAAGCCGGCGAAATCGGGCGTCGTATAGTTCATCTGCGCGAGCGTGTCCGTGTAGATGTAACCGAAGCCGATCGATCCGAGCGAGGTGTTCGCGGGCGCGGCCGTCGAGGCGGCGCCGGCGACCCCGACGCCCGGCAGCGTCATGTCGTTGACGATCGCGTCGAAACCGAACAAGCCGAAGTTGCGGCCGAAGGTGAAGGTGCCGATGTCCTTGTTGCCGAAGGTCAAATACACCTGGCGCACGTCGAGGCCGGTGGTGCCGAGCGCGGTGTTCGTCAGGCCCGACGCGGCTCCGGGCGTCACCTGCAGGTTCGGGCTGCCGCCGTCGTTGGTGCTGATGCCGGGATACAACCCGAAGTGGGCGGAAATATCGTAGCCCGCCTGCGTGGTGGAGATCCCGAAGGTGATCGCCGCCGGCAGCAAGCCGTTGCCGACGTTCGAGACGCTGCTGCCGTTAGAGGATCCGGTGCACGCGCCGCCCACCGTGACGATCGGCTCGGCGGACGCCGCCGACTGGCAGCTCGAGTAGATGTAATCGGCGTTGACGTTGCCGTCGACGGAGAATTTCCAGTCGCCCGACGTGAAGTCGACCGCACTCGCCGTCGTCGAGATCAAGGCCCCCGCGATCGCCGCCTGAAGTGCCAACCCTGACCGTGATTTGCTCTGCATGGATGCCCCCCAAAATGCCAGTGAAGTACAAGTGATGTTGTTTTCTCCCAACGCAGACACCGCGCCGGGCCGTAATGTCGATTATAAGTGCCGTGTCGTGGCAGACAGCAGCAAACTACGTGCCAGATGCTACAGGCGTACCGATTGAGGCGGCCGTTTGCGAGAATTCCAGCCCAAACCCGCGCGCGCGACGGCTTTGCACGGAGCCATCGCCTGTGTGTCCGCCGCAACGCACGGGACAAACCGGGCTCGGCCGGTCCGGGCGTGTCATTTTCGTGACACCGGCAGGCCGGCCTTTGACACACGCGCGCGACAGACGCGCTCGGCCGCGCTTGACGTACGATCCTCCGCCCATGCAGCATTCGGCGCCGATCGTGTCCGTGCCCGAAACGAGGGTCGTGAGCAGCAGCATGCGAGCATCAATCCGGATGAAGAGTTTGCCAACCCGTCGCGCCGCCTGGATCCTGAGCCTGTCCGCGTTCGCCTCCATCGGCCTCGCGGCCACGGACCGCGGCGAGTATGCCTACGTCGGCAACCAGGGCAGCGGTACGGTGTCGGTGATCGATACGGCTCGCGACGAGGTCGTGCGCACCCTGCCCTCGCAGGGCAAGATCGGCGCGAAGGTGCAGGCGGTGGTCGCCGACCGCTCGAACAAAACCGCGTTCGTGGTCGATGCGCTCGGCAACTCGCTGGTCGCCGTGGACGTGGCATCGGGCGAGGTCGGCGCGCGCATCGCGGTCGGCCGGGGGCCCGAGGGCGCCAGCCTGTCGCCCTCGGGCAATTCGATCGCCGTGTGCGTCGAGGACGACAACGACGTGACGCTCGTCGATCCCGCCCTCGCGAAGGTCACCCGCAAGATACCCCTCGAGGGCAAGAATCCGGAACACTGCGCCTTCAGCGGCGACGGGCGCTGGCTCATGACCAGCAACGAGAACTCCGACGACGTGGACGTCATCGACGTTCGCGCCGGCCGCTCGCTCGGCGTGGTGCACACGTCGGGCCATCCCCGCGGGATCGCCTGGCTGGCGAACCGGCGGATCGCCTACGTGGCGCAGGAAGCCAGCGGCGGCGTCGATGTCATCGACGTGGCGGCGCGCCGGGTGATCGGCTCCATCCCGACCGGGTTGCGGCCCTCGGGCGCCATCGCTTCGCGCGACGGCAAGCTGGTCTTCGTCACCAACGGCGGCGACGGCACCGTATCGGTGGTCGACACCGAGGGCCGCAAGGTCGTGGCCACCATCGCCGTGGGCAAGCGTCCCTGGAACATGGCGATCACGCGCGACGGTCGCAAGCTCTATGTCGCGAACGGACGCTCGAACAGCGTGAGCGTCATCGACGTGGCGGCGCTGCGCGCGGTGAAGGAGATCGCGGTGGGCGAGCTGCCCTGGGGCGTCACCATTCCTTGAGAGAAGGCCCCCGGGCGATGCGCACACGCCCGTGCTGCGCTCGCCACGTGCCGCTTGCCGCAGCGCGCCTCACGAACGGCGCAACCCCACTGCACCACTGTCTCATAGTTGGGACAGTTCACGCCGCGACGCCAGGTGATTAACGCGGCCTTAATTTTAAACCCATGATTTAACGCGATTTTTTCGCGGCGTAGTCTTTTTTTCAAAACGAACCGCGCTGGCATAAGCATTGCTATTCAATACGTGCGGTCCCGGGTCTGCGGTGGTGAGTCGCCGGCTTGGGTTGCCCAACGGGTGCCGCGGCCCATCCACGGACCGCACGGCACCCGACAACTATAAACACCGATACGTATTGCTAAGGAGGGAGTTTCAGTTAGTGAAATCAATTAAACGCTCGTTCCGCAACGCACGCAGGAGCAGTTCTGCGAGCACGCCGCTTCCTCGCGTAGCGGTGCAAAGCTAGGGACCCCTAAGCAGCAGGAGAATTGAGATGAAATGGCTTACAGCAAATCGACAGGTCAAGGTGCTCTACGCAGTCGCGGCGCTCGTCACGACTGCCGGCGCATCGATGGCCGCATCGGATACGGAGCAGTTCGCGCGCTTCAAAGATCCGAATCAGTGGGGCGCGCCGGCGGGTAACTTGAATCAAACCCGCTACAGCCCGCTCAAGGAAATCAACACCGGCAACGTCAAGGGACTGCAGATGATGTGGTCGCAGTCCAGCGGCACGCTGCGTGGCCACGAGGGTCAGCCTCTGGTGATCGAGGACGTCGGCGGCAAGCCGATGATGTTCATGGAGAGCGGCTGGCCGAACATCGTTCAGGCCATGGACCTGAGCGACCCGGACCACCCGGTGCAGGCTTGGGCGTACACCAAGACCAGCGGCCGCGATGAATCCGCCGTGCCGCGCGCCTGCTGCGACACCGTGAACCGCGGTCTCTCGTATGCCGACGGCAAGCTCGTGTTCGGCACGCTGGACGGCTACGTGATCGCGCTCGACGCGGTGACCGGCAAGGAAAAGTGGGTCGTCAAGCATGCCTATCCCGACCACGGCGAGACCATCACGCCGGCCCCGATCATCGCCAACGACAAGGTCATCATCGGCTTCGGTGGTGACGAGTTCGCGGCGCGCGGTCGCGTCACGGCCTACGCGCTGGCCGACGGCAAGAAGGTGTGGGAATGCCACTCGACCGGCAGCGACAAGGACGTGTGCCTGACCCCGAACACCAATAAGGCGCATCCGGAATACGGCACCGCCGGCAAGGATCTGGGCATTCACACCTATCCCGGCGACGAGTGGAAGCGCGGCGGCGGCGCTGCGTGGGGTTGGTACGCCTATGACCCCGCCCTGCACCTCGTCTACTACGGCACCGGCAACCCGGGCCTGTGGTCGCCGCAGTATCGTTGCGAGGAGCCGCTCACCCAGGAGCATTGCAACAGCGGGAAGTACGACAACAAGTGGTCCATGAGCATCTTCGCCCGCAACGTCGACACCGGCGAGGCGGAGTGGGTGTATCAGATGACCCCGTTCGACCAGTGGGACTATGACGGCATCAACGAGGTCGTGCTGGTCGACATGAACGTCGACGGCAAGATGCGCAAGACCCTGGTGCACTTCGACCGCAACGGCTTCGCCTACGTGCTCGACCGCACCGACGGCACGCTGCTGCGCGCCCACAAGTACGTCACGGCCAACTGGGCGGAGAAGGTCGACATGAAGACCGGCCGTCCGGTCAAGGTGGCCGAGCACTCGCCTCTGAAGGTTGGTGGCAACACCCAGGCTTGCCCGTCCGCGATGGGCGGCAAGGACCAGCAGCCGGTGGCGGTCGATCCGAACGATCCGACCAACTTCTACGTGCCGACCAACAACTGGTGCATGGAAGACGAACCGCAGGCGCGTTCGCACACCCAGCAGGGCACGGTGTACGTGTTTGCCAACGTCTACATGTATCCGGAGAAGCCGGGCGTGACGGGCAAGTTCAAGAAGTTCAACGTCGTGACCGGCAAGACCGAGTGGGAGATCCCCGACCAGTATCCGAACTGGGGCGGCGCGCTCGTCACGGGCGGCGGCCTGGCCTTCTACGGCAGCCTCGGCGGCGACTTCCGCGCGGTCGATCGGGCCACCGGCAAGGTGCTCTGGTCGCGCAAGCTCGGCTCGGGCATCATCGGCAACCCCATCACCTACTCGGTGAAGGGCAAGCAGTACGTGTCGGTGTGGTCCGGCATCGGCGGCTGGATCGGTCTGCCGGTGACGGCCGGCCTCGATCTCAGCGACAAGTTCGGTGCGATCGGCGCCACCGCCATGACCAAGGCGGCGGGTCTGAACCACATTCCGCAGGGCGGCACGCTCTACACCTTCCGTGTGGGTGAATGAGCGCGGACGATAGCTTTTCCATATAAGTAATAGGTATCTTGGGAACTGCCCGGTGACGCAAGTCACCGGGCTTTCTTTTCTTCAGATACCCGGAGTTGCGCAATGAATCAGATCCTCGCACGGCTCTCCCGGCACGCCGCACTGCTCGCGGCCTGCCTGGTCGCCAGCGGCGCCGCGGTGGGCGCCGACTTGAAATCCCTGACGGTGTGCGCCGACCCGGGGAACATGCCGTTGTCGAACGAAAAAGGCGAAGGCTTCGAGAACAAGATCGCCGAGGTGCTCGGCAAGGCGCTCGGCACCGACGTCCATTACTACTGGCGGCCGTCGATCGAACGCGGCCTGATGCGCACCACCCTGAACGAAGGCAATTGCGACGTGTGGATGGACATGGCCTCGGACACCGAAGGCGCCATGGTGCTGAAGCCCCTGTATCGCTCGACCTTCGTGCTGGTCTACCGGGACGACAAGGGGATCGACATCAAGAGCCTCGACGATCCCGCACTGAAGCATCTGCGCATCGGCGTCTTCCAGGTCTCGGCGATCCGTCTCGCTCTCACGGAACACAAGGTGGTGGACAACACCATCGTGCATTACCTGAGCCACAACGCCGATCTGATCACCGATAACCAGCCGTCCTTCCAGGTCCAGCAGGTGATCGACGGCTCGCTCGACGTGGCGGCGATCTGGGGGCCGATGGCCGGCTACTACAAGACCATGCTGCACGCGCCGATCGTGATCAAGCCGACCAACATGATGGAGGATCACGTTCCGCTGGAGTTCAACATGACGCTCGCCGTGCCGCGCGGGCGGCCGGACATCAAGGCGGCCGTGCAGTCGGCCCTCGAGGCGCACGCGACCGAGATCCATCGGATTTTGACCGACTACGGCGTGCCGCTGATCCACTGCGACGAATGCATCATCTCGGGCGATCTTCCCTCCCACGGCCCCTACACGCCCCTCAAGGAGCCCGCGCTGACCGCGGCCGAGAAGTCCAAGGTGCGCGCCGCGCGCATGGCGGAACTGAAGAAGTCGCTCGCCCAGGGCGCGAGCCCCGACGACGAGTTGAACGACGCCATCGTCGCCAACGATTCTGATCGCGTGGGTTATCTGTTGAAGCACGGCGCGCACCCCAATGCGCAGGACGGCGAGGGCTACACGCCGCTGGTGAACGCCACCCGGTTCAAGTTCCCCGAGGTCGCCGCCGACCTCGTGAATCATCGAGCCGACGTGAACCTCGCGGACCGCTCGGGCTGGACGCCGCTGATGTACGCCGCCTGGGACGACGATCCCGCGATGCTCAAGATGCTGCTCGGGCACGGCGCCAAGCTCGCGGCGGTCAACGACGAGGGACTGGACGCACTCGCCATCGCCGCCCAGAATGCCAAGATCAAGGCGGCCGAGACCCTGGTCGCGGCCGGCGCGGACGTGAACATGAAGGTCGCCAAGGGCGGCTATACGCCGCTCATGCTCGCGACCATCTCGGGCTCGGCCGAGCTCGCCGCCATGCTGATCGAGCATGGCGCGGCGGTGAACGCCACCAATCCGGGGGGCGTCACCGCGTTGATGATCGCCGCGGCCACCAATCACGCGGGCGTTGCGCGGTTGCTGCTCGAACATGGCGCGGACGTCGGCGCGCGCAGCGAAGATGGCCGTACGGCGTTGAGCATCGCCCAGGCGAACAACAGCGAGGAGGTTCTGCGCGTACTGCAGCAATCCGGGGCGCCCGGCGGCAAGTCGGGCTGAAACTTCCCAAGCGCCGCGGCGTCGAATCCCCGGGTGAACCCGGCTGCGCCGCCGCGCCATTCGACGATTTGACAGCCAATAAACGGTAACGAGGAGAGGTACAGTGCTAGGACGAGTTTTGGTCGGAGGTCTGGTCACGTCGTGCGCCGTGATCATGGCGCTGGGTTCCGCCGGCAAGGCGAGTGCGGGCGATGCGGCCGCCGCGGTCGACTACGCGAAGGTCACGCCCATCGAGCTGGTCAAGGAGACCCCCAAGGGGAAGCTCGCCAACCCCTACAAGGACACGCAGAAGGACATCACGGATCAGGGCCACCAGTTGCTGATGTCGTATAGCTGCAGCGGCTGCCACGGCGGCGGCGGCGGCGGCGGCATGTGCCCGCCCCTGATCAACGACACCTGGGTGTACGGCGGCGACGATGACACCCTGTTCCGTCTGGTCACGCTCGGCAGCGATCAGCTGCAGGCCCAGGGATACAAGCGCATCGGCCGTGAGAACGTGGTCGGTCCGATGCCCGCCTTCGGCGCCATCATCAAGAACGCGGACGACCTGTGGAAGATCCTCGCCTACGTGCGCTCGCAGTACAACGGCGATCCGGCGTATAAATTCGGCGCGCCGCCCGCGCCGCCGGAGCCGGCCAACCCGTAAGGCTGGGCCAGGGAGGATTGGCCTCCGAGGCAGGTCGACTGCCGGGCAAAATGCTGCAGCGCAGATTGCCATGTCCCCCAAAACGCGCCAGTCTAAGGCTGGGCTGGCGCGTTTTTACTTCTACCTATAAACACGGGGGCCGTTGCCCCAGAGCCTTGCCGCTCGAAATCCGGCTGGACACTGGGAAAAGGGAACCTCCGAGGTGCAGCGATGACGAGCATGAGTGTCACGACTAGTCACGCCTCTCGCATTCTCCGGGTCGTTCAGAGCGGCGTTCAGCCGCACGACATCGAACCTCATGTGACCCGCTCCTGGCAGCGCTGTGTGCGCGAATACGGCATCGAGCCGTCGGCGCCGCGGCAGATCGCCGTGCTCGGCCCCCAGTCCATCAAGGAACTCCAGCA
>VFSW01010269.1_pt1 | contig 13281 bp, 9 predicted proteins | sample 5358111 | NCBI WGS metagenome assembly VFSW01 (sample SAMN11554181, study PRJNA540505) | mine drainage metagenome | isolation source: sediment from site ElyBrook_90M | place: USA: Ely Copper Mine, Vershire, VT | collected 2017 | reverse complement strand
GGATTGCAGATGGCCAACATGAGCGCTATCTACGAACATCTCGGCGCCAACGCGGACCAGATCCCCATGCTCTGGCTGGCTGCGCCCCTCACCGGCCTCCTGGTTCAACCCGTCATCGGCCACATGAGCGACCGCACGTGGAACCGCCTCGGGCGCCGCCGGCCATACTTTCTTGCCGGCGCGATTCTCAGTTCAGCCGGGCTGCTCGCCATGCCCCACGCTTCGGCCCTTTGGATGGCGGCGATCCTGCTGTGGATTCTCGATGCGTCGATCAACGTCAGCATGGAGCCGTTCCGGGCGTTCGTCGCCGACGTCCTGCCGCCGCACCAGCGCGCCCAAGGCTTCGCCATGCAGAGCCTGTTCATTGGACTAGGTGCCGTGATCGCCTCGGCGCTTCCGTACCTGCTTACGAACTACTTCCACGTGGGCGGCGGCGAAACCGCGCGTGGCACGATCCCGCTTACGGTGAAATGGTCTTTCGAAGCCGGCGCCGTCGTCTTTCTTGGCGCCGTGCTCTGGACCGTGTTCACCTCGCACGAGTATCCACCGGAGGAACCCATCGCGCGGCATGGCGGAGGCGTGGTTTATCAGGCGCGCGAAATCCTGTTCGCCATTGGCGCGATGCCAGTAACCATGCGGCGCCTCGCCGCAGTGCAGATCTCCACCTGGCTCGGCCTTTTTTGCATGTGGTTGTATTTTCCGGTTGCCGTCGCGCACAACGTTTTTGGCGCGGCGGAAGAGTCGTCGGCGCTCTATCGCGACGGCACGGAATGGGCCGGGATTTGCTTCGCCATGTACTCGGCGGTGTGCTTTCTCTATTCGTTCCTGCTGCCGCCGCTCGCCGCGAAACTGGGACGCAAACTCACGCACATTCTCTCGCTGCTGTGCGGCGCGGCCGGCCTGCTCTCGGTCGCTTTCATTCATTCGAAGTATCCTCTGCTCGCTTCGATGACCGGCATCGGCATCGCCTGGGCCAGCGTGCTGGCCATGCCATACGCCATTCTCGCGGGTGCGCTTCCGGCCGCGAAGATGGGCACTTACATGGGCGTGTTCAACTTTTCCATCGTGTTGCCGGAGATCGTCGCTTCGCTTGGCTTCGGTTGGGTCATGAACCACTGGCTCAATAACAACCGCCTGGGCGCGGTGGTGGCCGGGGGGTTGTTCCTGATTGTTGCGGCGTTGCTGATGGCGAGGGTTCACGACGAGACCGCGCCGCAAACGGTGACTGCCGGGCGCGGCACGGTCGAGGGCGCCCTCGGAGCGGCGGGTGCATGATGCGACGCTTCCTGATCGCGGTTCTCCTGGGTTGCCTTTCTGTCGCCGCCAATCCAACGGTCACGAAGGTTGAGCCGCCGAACTGGTGGATGGGTCTCAACACGAAGACCGTGCGGCTGCTCATTCACGGTTCGGAACTTACCGGCGCGCGCGTGCTGCCGACCGACCGTGGCCTGGCCGTCGGCCGCGCTCGTGCCAATGAAGCCGGCACCTATGTCTTCGTCGACGTGACAGTGCTGACGGCGGGCTCGCATCCGCTGCGTCTGTTCACCTCCTACGGCAGCACACAATTACCTTTCGTCGTCTCGCCCCCACCGCTCAGAACCGGGCGCTTTCAAGGCTTCTCCTCCGACGACTTCATCTACGAAATCATGCCGGACCGCTTTGCCGACGGGGACCCATCGAACGACGATCCGGACATCTCAAAAGGGCTCTTCGACCGCCGCAAGCCGCACTTCTACCATGGCGGGGATTTTCAGGGCATCATCAATCATCTGCCCTATCTGCGCGATCTCGGCGCGACGGCGCTGTGGATCACGCCGATCTACGACAACGCGAACCGCCTGAACGAAGTTGAACTCGACCACGGCCAGCCCGTCACCGACTATCACGGCTACGGCGCAGTCGACTTCTACGGGGTGGAAGAACACTTCGGCACGCTCGAGAAATTTCAGGAACTGGTGCGCCGCGGGCACGAGACCGGGATCAAGACGATCCTCGACATGGTGGCCAACCACTGCGGCCCTTATCATCCCTGGGTCAAGGATCCGCCCACGCGGACTTGGTTCCACGGCACCGCGGAACATCACCTGAAAGAAACCTGGCAGACCTGGACGCTCATCAGCCCCTCTGCTACCGCCGCGCTGGGCCGCCCGGTGCTCGACGGTTGGTTCGGCGATATCCTGCCGGATCTGAATCAGGACGACCCGGAAGTGGAGCGCTATCTCATCCAGAACACGCTCTGGTGGATCGCCACCACCGGCATCGACGGCATCCGCGAGGACACGCTCATCTACGCGCCGCGGCGCTTCTGGCGCGACTGGACCGCAGCCATCCAGCGCGACTTCCCGCACGTCCGCGTCGTTGGCGAAGTGTTCGATCGCGACCCCTCCGTCACGTCATTCTTCCAGGGCGGGCACACCGAATTCGACAACATCGACACCGGCGTCGATTCCGTCTTCGACTTCCCGCAGTACTACGCCATCCGCGACGCGTTTGCGAAAGGCGGTTCCATCGAAGCCGTGAGCTCCGCGCTGGCGCACGATTTTCTCTACCCGCACCCCGGATCGTTGGTGACCTTCCTGGGCCTTCACGATGTCCCGCGCTTCATGAACGAGGCGGGCGCGTCCTTCGACGGACTCCGCCTCGCCTTCACGCACCTGCTGGCTTCGCGCGGCATTCCGATGATTTATTCCGGCGACGAGATCGGCCTCACCGGCGGCGCCGATCCCGACAACCGCCGCGATTTTCCCGGCGGCTGGACCGAGGACAAGAAGAATGAGTTTGAGCCGGACGGCCGGACCGCGGACGAATACACGCTTTTTGCGCAGATCCGCCGCGTCGCCGGCCTGCGCCAGCAGTTTCCGGCGCTGCGGCGGGGCGGGCTCGTGACGCTTGCCGCCAGCGAGCAGATGCTGGCTTATGCCCGGCTCGATGGGCCGCGCTCGGTGCTCGTTGTGCTCAACAACGGGAAGAAGGCCGGCGAGCTGGACATCGACATCACCGGTACGCCTTACCGCGAAGGGGACGTGCTGCGCGATTCGCTCGGCGTCGGGCCGGACCTCCTGGTCGTCAAAAACCAGGTGAAGGTTAAGCTGGAGTCCCAGTCGGCTGCGTTGTACGCGGTGACGAAATAGCGCGCAGCTTCTCGTCGGCGAGCGCCTTCACTTCCGAAACGCTGTGCTCCTTGATCGACTCGTAGCCGCGGATACGGTCCGGCAGCGCGGCGATCTCAAGGGCTGACGGCAGGTTCTCCTCCGTGACGTGTTCCTGCAATTCCAGCAGGAGGTCCTGATACCAGAGGATCAGCGACCGCTCCATGCGCCGGCGCGCGGAGTAGCCGAAGACATCGAACGGCGTGCCCCGCAGCACGCGCATGGCGGCCAGCATCCGGAGCGGAACGCGCGACCATGGCCCGAGTGTGATCTTTCGGTGAAGTCCGAAACGACGCAGCAGCGGCGGATGCAGGTTATAGGAAAGTGCTTCGGGGGCTTCCCACATCTCTCGCACCGAAGCAACGAATGCGTGGGACGTCAGCAGCCGCGCCACTTCGTATTCGTCCTTGTACGCCATCAGTTTGTACAAGTAGCGCGCGGCGGTTTCGCGCAGCGGGGGATGGGTGAGTTGATCGAGGAACGCGGTGTAACGCACCGCGTACGCATCGTTCTGATACGCCCGCAGCGCTGCTGCGGGGTCGAACAGTTTGGCTGCGGCCGTTTCCTTCGGTGCGATCTGCCGCTCCACGAACGCCGCGTCGTGGTAGTACATCCGCCCCCAGGCGAACACCCGGCGGTTCCGCTCCGCATCCACGCCATTCCAATCGATCGCCTTCTCGATCGCCTCGAGCGACAGCGGGATCAGCCCCGCTTGATAGGCCACGCCAGTGAGGAACAAGTTCGCCGCCATATGCGTCCCGAACAAACCCTCCGCCAGACGGCTCGCGTCAAAAAAGATGTTCCGGCCGCGAGTCGCGGCGCGGTCCACTGCATCTACCCAGGACTGCTCGCCAACGATCGGGAACCGCGCGCGAATCGAATCGATCGTCGGCGCAACGCCCGTGTTCACCACGGCCACGGTCTTGCCCGCCCGCGCTGCGAGCAATTGCTCGGTGCTCGCGGCACCAAGGAGATCAAACCCCAACACGAGGTCCGCCGTGCCCGCACTCACCTTCGCTGGCGCTTCGATCGGACTCCGGCTGAGCAAGAGATGCGACACCACCGCGCCGCCCTTCTGAGACATGCCGGTCTGATCGAGCGTCGCTACCGTCAGCCCTTCGATCCACGCCGCCGTAGCCAGCAGCGCGTTCACGGTGACGACACCCGTTCCGCCGATCCCCGGCGCAAGAATCCGGTAGCCGCCCTCCCCGATCGGCGCCACCTCCCGCGGCAGCGGCACGCTCATATCAGGCAGCGACGGCAGCGTTCTCTTCTTCAGTCCCGTGCCGGGCTTGATCTTCACGTTGACAAACGACGGGCAATCTCCCAGCGCGCACGAATAGTCCTTGTTACACGACGACTGATGGATGCGCATCTTCTGGCCCAGCGGCGTGGCCACCGGGGTGAGACTCATACAGTTGGACTGCGTGACGCAGTCTCCGCAGCCTTCGCAGACTTCCTCGTGAATCACCAGACGCTTCACGGGTTCAGCCTGCCGTCCGCGGGAGCGCGCGCGCCGCTTCTCGGCCGCGCACTCCTGGTCGTAGATCAGAGCCGTCACGCCCGGAATCTTTTCCAACTCCAGCATCGCCGCTTCGAGCGCGTCGCGGCTCCGCAACTCTGCGTTCTTGGCCAGCGGCCCCAGGTTCTTGTATCGCTCCGGATCCTCGGCCAGGACAATCGTCTTCCGCACGCCCTCCGCTTCGCGCTTGCGCGTCAACTCCGGCACCGGTAGTGCGCCGGCCGCATTCTGGCCTCCGGTCATTGCGACATGGCCGTTGTAGAGGATCTTGTACGTGATGTTCACGCCCGCGGCCACGCATGCCCCGACCGCCAGCGAGCCCGAATGGAACAGTGTCCCGTCGCCGATGTTTTGGAACATATGGTTGTGCTCGACGAACGGTGACATGCCGATCCACGGCGCTCCCTCACCGCCCATATGTGTGAGGAAGGAAAAGCTACGCTTGGGGTCCATCAGCCGCATGGCCATCGCGTGGCAGCCGATGCCGCCGGCGGCGAGGCGCCCTTCGGGTACGATCGTGGAGCGATTGTGGGGGCAACCAGAGCAGAACGCGGAGGGCCGATGCGGTGCGGCGTGCACATCGGAGGCCGACTGGGGCAGGGAAGCGGCGCCGTGGTGGCGGGTTGCGGTTAAGCCGAACACCGATGCAATCGCTTCGGCGATCCGAGGAGGATCCAGCTCACCGGTCGGCACAAGATGCGATTTGCCGAACACCTTCGGAGCCTGTGGTGCGCCGTAAAGGATGTCCCGCAACTGCAGTTCGACGAAGCTGCGCTTCTCCTCCACCACCAGAATCGTATCCAGACCTTGCGCGAAGTCGTGAACGAACTCCGGCTCGAGCGGAAACGGCATTGCCACCTTGCCGATCCTAAGGCCGAGCGCCTTGATCTCCCGCTCGCCGAGGCCGAGCCCTGCCAGCGCCGCCATCATGTCGTAGTACGCCTTGCCGGCGCTGAGTAATCCGAGGCGCGCTTGGACCGGTCCGCGGAACCGGTTCACTCCGTTCACCCGCGCGAACTCCCGCGCCGCTTCCAGCCGTCTCACAATCGCCTCGTGCTCGAGCATCAGGCTCACCGGCGTCACCAGGCGCACGTCGGTCCGCTTGCGATAGCCCTCCGGCAGCACGATGCTCGGCCGGTCTGGGTCCACGTCCACCGTGCCGCCGCCGTCGCAGACGTCGGTCACCATCTTCATGCCCACCCACGCTCCCGAAAAACGCGAGAGCGCGATCGCGAGCATTCCGTAGTCGAGCACCTCCTGCGTGTTGCCAGGATAGAAGAACGGCATCGCGACATTCATCAGGCTGAAGTCGCTCTGATGCGGGATGGTGGAACTCTTCGATACGTGATCATCTCCGGCCAGCACCAGCGCGCCGCAATTGCCGGCCGAACCCGCGAGATTGGCATGGCGGAATATGTCGCCGGAGCGATCCACCCCCGGCCCTTTGCCGTACCAGATGCCGACCACACCGTCGACCTTGGTCTTGCCCACCGTGTCGAGGATCTGGCTGCCCATCACGGCCGTTGCGGCGAGATCCTCATTCACGCCGGGTTGAAAGTGAATGTTTAGCGGATCGAGAAATTTCCGCGCGCTCATCAGCGCGAGGTCGTAGCCGCCGAGCGGCGAGCCCTCATAGCCGGAGATGAACGCGCCCGTCTGAAGTCCGGCGCGGCGATCCCGGCGCATCTGGTCGGCCGGAAGACGGACCAATGCTTGTATCCCGGTGAGATAAATCGTCCCTTTCTCGGACGTGTATTTGTCACTTAACTGCATGGGATGCGCCAGAACTTCTGCTTAGGCCCTGATGCTATCACGCGCGTGCGAAGCGCTGGGCCGGGCGTGCGGGATATCCTAGCCCGTATGAGCCCGGACGGAACCTTCGTGTGGCCGCAGCGCGTGCGCTTCTGTGATACCGACGCTTCGGGCCGGATTCACTACACGGCCATGCTGCGGTTTTTTGAAGCAGCCGAAATCGAATTCCTTCGCTCGCTCGGCATCCACTACGCCGACATTCAGAACGAACAGACCTCCTACCCGCGCGTGCGGATCGAGTGCAGCTACTCGAGCGCCGTGCGCGACGACGACGTGGTCGATATCGCGGTGAGCGTGGAGCGCGTCGGCCGCTCTTCGTTCACGCTGGCCTTTGAGGCGCGCGTTGCGGGCAGGGAAGCCGCCGACGGCCGCATCACCATCGTCTGCATGAGCGTCGCCACGCAATCCTCGCGTCCGATCCCGCAGAATCTCGCCGCTATCCTCGGTTCCCGTCTCGCCGGCCCGTAAAAGGAGCCATCGCCTCAAGCAGCGTCTCGAAGTCGTAGCTGCCGTCGTGCCGCACGCCGTTCAAGAAAATGCCCGGCGTGCCGTAGACGCCGTTCTGCACGCCTGTCTTGAAGTCGTCGCGGACACGGGGCAGGTAGATCTCGGACTTCAACTCCTGCGTGAAGCGTTCCACGTCGAGGTCGAGCCGTTCTGCGTAGCCGAGCAGGTCCTTCCAAGCCAGCGCCTGCCAGTTCTCGAATAGCAGGTCGTGCATGGGCCAGAACTTCCCCTGCGCCCCCGCAGCCTCCGCCGCCTGCCCGGCGAGTTCGGCGTGCGGATGCAGTCGCGCGAACGCGTAGTGGCGAAACACAAATCGCATCTTGTTCCCGAGATGCCCCCCCAACCGGCGGATGATCCAGTACGCCTCGGCACAGCCGGGGCATTCATAGTCGCCGTACTCGACCAGCGTCACCGCCGCGCGTGGGCTTCCCTGGACGTGCTCGACCTTGCGCAACGGGAGCAGATCGAGTGCCGATTTGTCATTGCCCATGTCCACTACCCTCTATCTTCTGATGATCGCCACCACGAATGCGATGCGCTTCTGCTAACCTAAAACCCTATAGGCTGAACCGGAGCGCAGGAACGCCGAGTTTGGCCACGCGCTCGTTCCGCGTCGAACCGGTGCCGGGAGAGAAATACGTTATGGCGATGCTAAGCGCGGACGCTCGCTTCGACACCCCACTGTTTCAACGCTACCAACTCGACTCGGCCTTCGACGAGATGTTCGAGAGTGCGGGAAGGCCGCGCGCGCAGTACCAGGCGCTATTCGAGTCCCTTCTGGACATGCCCGGCGACGAGTTGGCTCGCAAGAAGCAGATTGCCGATCTGACCTTCCTCCACCAAGGCATCACCTTCACGGTGTATGGCCGCGAGGAGGGGACCGAGCGCATCTTCCCCTACGACCTGCTCCCGCGCATCATCACCGCGGCCGAGTGGGCTCGCATTGAAGCCGGCCTCGCGCAGCGCATCACTGCTCTCAACCTGTTCCTCAAAGACATCTACCACGAGGGCCGCATCCTCAATGACGGCGATGTGCCGCGAGAAATGGTCTATAGCTCCCGGCATTTCCGGCGCCAGATGCGCGGCCTGCAGGTGCCGCGCGACGTCTATGTAGCGGTGGTGGGAACAGACCTGATCCGCCTGCCCTCGGGCGAGTACGCGGTGCTCGAGGATAATCTGCGCGTGCCGAGCGGCGTGTCCTACATGCTCACCAACCGCCGCGTGATGAAACGCATCTTCCCGGCGCTGTTTCAAAAATGCGGCGTGCGGCCGGTGGACCAATACGGCCAGGCGCTTCTGGCTACCTTGCGCTCGCTGGCGCCGAACCCACGTGGGGAGCCGACGATCGTGCTGCTCACGCCGGGCGTGTTCAACTCGGCCTATTTCGAGCACACTTACCTCGCCCGCCAGATGGGCATTGAGTTAGTCGAAGGCCGCGACCTCGTTGTGCACGACAACATCGTCTACATGCGCACCACCGCTGGCCTCCGCCGCGTCGATGTCATCTACCGGCGCATCGACGACGACTTTGTCGATCCGCTCGTTTTCCGCCAGGACTCGATCCTCGGCGTGCCCGGATTGTTCAACGCCTACCGTGCCGGCAACGTCGCACTCGGCAACGCACTCGGCACCGGCATCGCCGACGACAAGGCGCTTTACGCCTGGGTGCCGCGCATCATTCGCTACTACCTCAACGAAGATCCGATCCTGGCCAATATCGAAACGTTCCTGATGACCGATGCCGCACAGCGGGACCACGTTCTCGGCAGGCTCGACCAGTATGTCGTGAAGGCGGTCGGCGAATCGGGCGGCTACGGCATGCTCATCGGCCCGCACAGCACCGCCTCACAGCGCGAAGAGTTCCGCCGCCGCATCCTCGCCAATCCGCGTAACTACATCGCCCAGCCGCGTTGAGGCGCGCAACGTCGACCTCCGCCCATACATCCTCTACGGCGGCGACCGCGTCACCATCGTTCCGGGTGGCCTAACGCGCGTAGCTCTTCAGCGCGGTTCGCTTGTTGTCAACTCGTCCCAGGGCGGCGGCAGCAAAGACACGTGGGTGCTCCATTCTTAACACCGCTATGCTCTCCCGTGTTGCCGACAGCCTGTACTGGATGAGCCGCTATCTGGAGCGCGCCGAGCACACCGCGCGGCTCACCGACACGAATCTGAACCTGATGCTCGATCAGTCGCCGGAGGCTGCCAAACGCCGCTGGAGCCGCGTGCTGGTCTCGCTCCATCACCCGGCGTCGGAAGCCGGAGCGGAGGCCTACCAGGTAGCGCAGCGCCTGACCTTCGACCCTCGCAATCCGTCCTCCGTCGTTAGCGCCATCATGACGGCCCGCGAAAACGCGCGGCAGGTTCGCGAACAAATCAGTTCCGAAATGTGGGAGCAGCTCAATCGGCTGTTTCACGAGGTCAAACGTGCCGACATGGACAATGTCTGGGACGCCGAGCCGCATGAGTTCCTCCGCGCCGTGAGCGAAGGCATCCATCTGTTTCAGGGCATCACGGACTCGACGATGACCCACGGCGAAGGCTGGCAGTTCATCCAATTCGGCCGCTACATTGAGCGGGCTTCCAATGTTGCCGCGCTGCTCGATATGAACTTTCAAGACATGCCCCTGGGGGAGGAAGCCGATGTCGCCGATCATGGTGAGTGGATCGGTTTACTCCGCAGTTGCACGGCGTTCGAAGCCTACTGCCACGTCTACACCGCCGATCTCCGGCCGGAACGCATCGCCGAATTCCTTCTGCTCAACGCGGAATTTCCCCACACGGTGCGCTTCGCCGTGGACCGTCTGAAGACGGCGCTCGATGCGATTCATGAGGCGACCCAGTCGCGTCACGCCGAGCGCGTCAGCCGTCTGGCCGGCCGACTCAGCGCCTCGCTCGGCTACGGCCAGATCGACGAGATCGTCAGCGGCGGCCTACACGCCTATCTCGAATCGATCCAGCGCCAGTGCGCGCAGATCAATAACTCGGCTTATCTGCTCTACGTCACCTACCCGATCGAAGCGGCGCTCGAGGCTTGAATGTTCTACTCCATCCGACACCTTACTAAGTTCCGCTACAGCGCTCCGGTTAGTGAAAGCATCATGGAAGTCCGCAAAACGCCGCGCAGCGAAGGACCGCAGGGCTGTCTGGCCTCGACGCTGACCATCCTTCCGCGCGCCCGCATCTTCTCCTACCGTGACTATCTCGGAAACACCGTCCATCATTTCGATGTTCCGGGCCGCCACAGGCAACTGGCGATCGTCGCCGAGTCGCTTGTCGATGTGCACGACGTTCCGGAGCTGCCGCAATCGCTTGGTACAAGTGCCTGGGACGATCTCGACGCATTGGTCGCCGCGGGCGATTTCTGGGAGATGCTCATGCCGAGCACGTTCGCCCGCTCAGGCCCGCAGCTTGACGATCTCGCGGCGCGTCTTGGCGTCGAACGCCGTCTCGATCCGCTCAGCCTTCTTCTCGAGCTGAACTCGGCGATCTACCAATGGTTCGACTACGCGCCGAAGACCACCCGGGTCGATTCGCCGATCGAAGAAGCGCTGGACTCCCGCCACGGTGTCTGCCAGGACTTCGCGCACGTCATGATCGCGCTCGTGCGTAGGCTCGGCATTCCGTGCCGCTATGTGAGCGGCTACCTCTTCCACGACGAATCCGCGCACGAACGTTCTTCGCCCGCCGCCTCGCATGCCTGGGTGGATGCCTATCTGCCCGAACTTGGATGGGTCGGCTTCGATCCCACCAACGATGAAACCGCCGGCGAGCGCCACATCCGCACCGCGATCGGCCGCGACTACGCCGACGTGCCGCCCACCAAAGGCACCTTCAAGGGAAATGCCTCGAGCGAGCTGACCGTCGCCGTCAGCGTCGAGCTCACCAGCGGCCCTCCGCCTCCGGACCGGAGCAACACCATGCCGGAAGACTGGCAGGCGATGGCCGCACCAGAGCCGGAGACGCCACAGCAGCAGATGCAGCAGCAACAGCAGCAATAGCAATTCGCACCGCGCATCGGCGAAAATACGGAAATGCAATTTCGCGCATTGGGCCGTACGGGCTGGAACGTGTCGGCGATCAGCTTCGGAGCATGGGCCATCGGCGGCGCCGGGGGGACTGTAGACGACAAGGAATCGCTCGCCGCTCTCAACAAGGCCATCGACTGCGGCGTCAATTTCATCGACACCGCCGACGTCTACGGCATGGGCCGCAGCGAGCGGCTCGTCGCGCAACTCAAGCGCGAACGGAAAGACGAGATCGTCGTCGCCACCAAGGCCGGCCGGCGCCTGTCGCCGCACACCGCCGTCGGCTATAACGCCTCTAACATCGAGGGCTTCATCGACGACAGCCTGCGCAATCTCTCCACGGACTGCCTGGACCTCGTTCAGCTCCACTGCCCGCCCGTCGAGGTCTACTATCGCCCGGAAGTTTTCGGTGCGCTCGATGCGCTGGTTGAGAAGGGCAAGATCCGCTACTACGGCGTCAGCGTCGAAAAGGTGGAAGAAGCGCTGAAGGCGATCGAGTACCCCAACGTCCAGACCGTCCAAATCATTTTCAATTGTTTCCGTCACCGCCCGGCCGGGCTCATCTTTGACGAAGCCCGCAAGCGCCGCGTAGGCATTCTCGCCCGCGTGCCGCTGGCTAGCGGCCTGCTCACCGGAACGATCACGCGCCAGTCGCAGTTCGACAAAGACGATCATCGTAACTTCAACCGCCGGGGAGAGGCCTTCGATGTAGGTGAAACCTTCTCCGGCGTGGACTTCGACACCGCGCTCGACGCGGTGGAGCGCATCAAGGCAGCCGTGCCGGCGGGCATGACGCTCACCCAGTTCGCCCTCCGCTGGATCCTGATGTTCGACGCCGTAACCTGCGCCATCCCCGGTGGCAAGCGCTCGGCCCAAGTGAAAGAAAACTGCGCCGCCGCGGATCTACCGCCGCTGTCCGGCGCCGCCATGCAAGCCGTGCGCGACGTCTACGCCTCGCTCATAGCTCCGCAAGTGCATCACCGCTGGTAGCCCCACCCCTTGGCGCGCTTACCACTCGGCCACGGAGCCGTCGTCGTGAAACATCATCTGCTGTAACGTCTCCTGTTCAAACGGATGCTTCTCCGCTTCCTTCTCGTTCACCTCGATGCCGAGGCCGGGCGATTCGAGCGGGAGCCAGTAGCCTGCTTCGCGCCGCATCTTGGTTTCCACCACGTCGAAGCGCCACGGCACGTCGCCCAGCATATCTTCCTGAATGAGGAAATTCGGCGTGCTCAGTGCGAAGTGAAGCGCCGCCGCGTTCGCCACTGGCCCATTGGGGTTGTGCGGAGCCAGGCCCATCAGGTACGTCTCGCCCATGCTCGCAATGCGCCGTGCTTCCATCAGCCCGCCGCAGTGGCCGAGGTCGGGCTGGAGCACATGGCAGGCCTGCAATTCGCACAGGCGCCGGAATTCCCAGCGCGTGGTCAGCCGCTCTCCGCTCGCAATCGGCACATTCACCGCGCGCCGCACCTCGGCCAGCGCGTCCGTCTGCTCGGGTGGCACCGGTTCCTCACAGAACAGAGGATGAACGTCCTCGATCGCCCGCAGGTATTGGATCGCCTGGCCGGTCGACGTGCGCCCGTGGAAATCTACCATCAGGTCCATCTCCTCGCCCACGGCCTCGCGCAACTCCTCCATCACGCGCGCGAACTCTCTCACTGCCGGAAGCCCTTCGAGCGGCCGGGAGTACGGCACGCAGACCACCTTCACCGCCGAGTACCCGAGATTCTTTACCGCCAGCGCGCGCTCCATCACCGCGCCGCTTGCGAAGCTCTCATACACCGACTTTGATTCCCCGCCGCCCAGATGCGTGTACATCCGCACCTTGTCGCGCACTCTTCCGCCCAGCAGTGCGTACACCGGCACGCCGAGTGACTTGCCGAAGATGTCCCAGCAGGCCTGCTCGATGCCCGACACTGCGCTCATACCGATGATTCCCGTGCGCCAGAACGAGTGCCGGTAGAGAATCTGCCAGAGAAACTCGATGCGCGTCGGGTCTCTTCCCACGATCAGCGGCGCCAGATCCTCCACGCAGCCGGCCACCGCGCGCGTCTTCCACTCGAGCGTCGCCTCTCCCCAGCCATGCAATCCGTCGACGTCGGTATCCACCTTCACGAACACCCAGTTGCGCATGCTCGCGTTGACCACCACCGTTCGGATTCGCGTGATCTTCATGCCGGGCTCAGAGTATCACGCGGCTGTCGCCGTCGCGCCGCGTCAGCCGCTGGCGGTCGAGAAACTCGAGCAGAGGGATCGCGTACTTGCG
>VFSW01010268.1_pt1 | contig 13281 bp, 9 predicted proteins | sample 5358111 | NCBI WGS metagenome assembly VFSW01 (sample SAMN11554181, study PRJNA540505) | mine drainage metagenome | isolation source: sediment from site ElyBrook_90M | place: USA: Ely Copper Mine, Vershire, VT | collected 2017 | reverse complement strand
TGCGGGAGAAACTTTTACGTGGGGAATGGATTGGTCATGCACCTACCGGGTATTCATTCGTCAGAGGGGCTGAAACGCAAACCATTGTAATCAATGAAAAGGGGGAACTAATCAGGCAAGCCTTTATTTGGCGTACTAACGGAATGACCTACGAGCAGATAGTGGGAAAGCTGAAACCGTTTGGCTTATTCTTTCATAAACAGGCACTTACCCGTATTTTCAGAAACCCGTTTTATTGCGGGTTCATGTCCCATAATTTATTGAATGGTGAGGTAGTCAGGGGTAAGCATCCTGCTTTAATTGATGAAGACTTATTTTTCAAAGCCAATGAGTTAAATAGTAATGATGGTTACAGAACCCATACGGCTGACGATAACCTGCCTTTAAAGGTATTTGTAAAAGATGCCGGAAGTGGCGTTCCCTTTACTGGCTATATCGTAAAAAAGAAAGGGCTTTACTATTACAAGGTCAATAAGGTTGGTATTAAGATAAACCGTAGTGCAAATATCATGCACAGCAAGTTCAGGGAGCTTCTGAGCAACTATACAATAGATTCAACCCATATTGAGCCTTTACAAATCCAGTTGCGTTGTACATGGGATAACCTGACAGAAAACAGTACGGGCGAGAAAAAAGCTCTCTCCGCAAAACTTAACCGGATTGAGGAAGAGTTTTATAACCTGAGAAAAGGTCATGCTATCGGAAAGATTAGCTTGGATGTTTACGAGGAATTTTCACAGGAAATGATAAAAAATAAGGAGGCTATTTTAAAGCAATTTGAGGTACTTGACCAAAAATTATCGAACCCAAAGGATTTTTTCTTTAAGACCTGCAAATTTACCGCCAATCTTATACCAGTATGGGATTCCGGGGACTACTATCAGAAACAAATCTTTCAAAATACCTTGTTCCCTCAAGGTTTAGCCTATGATTCAAGGATTGAGCATTATCGAACCCCTGTTGTAAACGAGGCCATCCGCTATATTTCCGATTTATCAAGGGATTTAAGGGAAATTCAAAGGGGGACTTTTCAGAATCTGCCTGAAAAGTCCCCCTCCGTGCCCGGAGCGAGACTCGAACTCGCACACCATTACTGGCGCCACCCCCTCAAAGTGGTGCGTCTACCAATTTCGCCACCCGGGCAGGGAATAAGATTAAATACGGAAAAGAACTGTTAACAGGGGCGCAAAGATAGAAAAAATAGTAATGAAAAAAGGTAGGGATGTCAGCGGGGCAGTGTATCTGTTTCAATAAAAAGGACAGAACCCTCAAAGAGCGCAAAGAAATTTCACGCAAAGGACGCAGTGAATTTTCAAACCGATTCACTGCCGTCAGCGGTTAATTTATGCCATTCCCCTTCGTTTCTTTATCTCCTCATAGGCGGCCTGTATCTTTTTGAATTTCTCTTCCGCCGACTGTCTTAGGTCTTCGCCAAGGTTGCCAACCCTGTCGGGGTGCGATTCCATCGCTTTGCGGCGGTAGGCCTTTTTTACTTCCTCATCCGAAACGGATGCCTCAATACCGAGGATCCTGTATGCTGCCCCGTTGTCGGCCGGTAAAAACATGGCGGCAATAGAATTGAAATCGGCGGTGCCAATGCCTGTAAGGAGGGCAATCTGCTGCAAAATGGCATTCTCCTGCTGCGACAGGCGCCCGTCGGCATTGGCTATACCAAACAGGTAATGCAGCAGTTCCAGCTTTTGGCCGTATGCCATCCTCATTCTCAAGGGGGCGCATACCTGCTCAAGCGGAATATTGTTTTTGAGTATGTCGCGCAGGGCAAGCAGGCTCTGCTTAGCCCTTTCAATCCCGAATTGCCTTATCAGGAAACTTTTTACATAGTCCAGTTCGTTCCTTGTGGCGGTGCCGTCGCTCTGCATTACCGCCGCCGACAGCGAAAGCAGGATCATATTAAAATCATTTGAATAGACCGCCTGCCGCGCATGGACAGCGTAGTTCAGGTCATCTGTGCGCTTTTCGTCGTTGCCGCCGGAGAGGGCGCTGTCGGCAAAGCTGCCGATAATGAAACCGAGTATGGCACCATCCCACCTTGCAAGCAGCCATCCGCCTGCCGTACCTGCTATTCTTCCTATTACCGGCACTTGTCCTTTTTCTCTTGTTTAGGCATTCTTGCTGCAAAAGTCAGCAAAGTATCTGTTCGCCTAACCTCAATTCGGCAAAAATGAATAAATTTATCACCTGAAAAACAGAAAGCCTTTATGAACGGAATAGTGGAGATACTGAAATTCTTTTTGCCCGCCCTTGCCATTGGCGCGGCTGCATACCTTATCGTGCTAAAATGGCTTGAACATGACGGAAAACGGCATACGCCCGAAAATGAAAAAACCGCCAGGGAAATGATTGTGCCGGCTCGTATGCAGGCTTATGAGCGCATCATACTTTTCCTTGAACGCATCACGCCCGAACATCTTCTTAGAAGGGTTATCAGAACGGGCATGAGCTCCCGTCTGCTGCAAAGCGAACTGGTGGCAACGGTGCGCAACGAGTATGAGCACAATCTGTCGCAGCAGGTGTATATGTCGGCAGCGGCATGGCAGCTGACCAAAACGGCAGCCGAAGAAACCATCAGGCTGATCAATGTATGCGGATCGAAAACAGGAGCTTCGGCAACGGCTTCCGATTTGGCGCAGATGATACTTGAAATAACCTCGCGTGCCGGAAAATTTCCTACCGAGGTAGCCATTGACGGAGTAAAAAAGGAATTTGCTTCACAATTCTTTTCAACGACTGCCAACCCCTGACGTTTCTATTTTTTAATGTGCAAGTAAAACACCTCTGCGTGAACAGGGCGGAGTGAATTGGTATGAAACTATGGCTTGCCCGCAATAGTTGCGGCGAGGAAATAGCTTATTTAGGGATGATTTCCACGGAGCCTGAAATAGGTCTTGGGTTATAATAGCTGCCCTTTTCAATTACCACGTGCCAGGTGCCATCGTTGGGTATTTCAAATTCATGGGGACTTTCAGAAAAGTCGCCACCGCGGTATCTGTAAGTAAAATGTTCCTTGTAATTCTTGTACTCCATGTCCGAAATAAGCATAACACGGGTTGGTTCGCTGAAATGCACAACCACATGATACCATTTTTTTGCACTGAAAACGCGGTGTAAGTACTTCATATTTTTAAGCTATGTTTTACTTTAAGGCAACAAATATAACCTTTAAGCTTTATAAAATGAAAGTATTTTTTTGAACGGCTGCTTTTAATTCCGTTTTACCCGGCGTTACACCCTGCTCCTAATTAAAATAGGGGCTGTTCCAGCAAACCCTGCTGAACTTTTTGTAAAAAGTAATGCCTCCGAATATCATTATAAACACTGTGTACATGGTGAGCGCGGCCAAAAACAGCCTCTGGTAATAAATGATTTCAGGCTTGCTGTGCCAAAGCAGGTATGGCAATATCATGGCGGCGGGAACGCCGGCAGAAACAATGGTTATAAACAACGAGAGTATGCTCCGTAAAGGATAGGCCAGCCACTTTTTGTATATGGCAAGGTCCTTGCCCCACTTATATACCATATAATAATTACGTTCGTCGAGCTGGGCAAACAGTATAGGGTCTTTATGGCTGTCCTGTAGTTTAAAGTAACCCGAAGCGGCTGCTATTCCGGTTTTTTTTATCTCGCTGCCGCTTTGTTGTTCCAGTTCCTTTATTCCATTCAATGCCTCATAGGGCAGCAATTCCATTTTAAAGTACCGCGAATCGAGGAAGCGAAGCCTGTACCTGATGCATACCTCTTTTATGTCGTCTATTGAAAAAATCCTGTTTTTGTCCAGCTTATCGCGGTCTGCCTCCCAGCTTCCCGGTTTTGGGGCCGATTGCAGGCGCTTGAGCAGATATTCATCGGCTCTTATTCCTTTTTGCAAGGCTTTGTTCACCTGATCCATCAGCGATTGCTGCAATTTCCGGTGTTTTTCTCTCGATGATTCCAGTTCTTTCTGGAGGTTGACGGAAAAGTTCATGGCGGAAGGTTTTATAGAGGAACAAAATTACGAAATTCCATGCAATTATTGTCCTTTTTTTAAGCCAGGCAGTGCCACCGCCGGATAAGCGCAGGAATGGTGGCAATGACTTTGGTTTTGGGTTCTAAATATTATTTTTACTTTTAGGGCTTCAAAACCACTAATTTATACTTTATGAAATCAGGCATATTGATTACTTTACCCATTATAGGAGCCATTATTTTGGTTTCCTGCAACAGCCAGCCATCTGCAACAAGTCAGCCGGGCGTGAGCGATACCCTGAAAACTGCGGCCACGCCGCCTGCAACACAGTCGGACGACGATGCCTTGCCAAGCCTGCTGCAGATAGGGAGTATCATAAAGAATTCAAACCTCAATTATTACCCGGGACTTACCAGCCCGGTAAGCGATGTTGATAAGTTCGCCACCACCTACGATCAGAACCTGAACCTCGGCATATATGTAGGCGACCTGGCATACTGCACGCTGAACAAAAAGAACGAGGAGGCAATGAACTACCTTACCGCCGTTAAACAACTGGCTGATAAAATAGGCATTGGAATGATATTTCAGTCGGGGGCCTTTTTCGACAGGTATAAAGCCAACCTGAACAATGAAGACTCGCTTGCCGGCCTGGTGGCCGATCTGCAGGACAAGGTGGACGAACTTTTGAAAAAGAACAACCAGAACAATGTGCGCGTGGTAATATATTCGGGGGCCTGGGTAGAGAACATGTACATAGCATCGGAGGTTTGCAGCAAATCGCCAAACAGCAGCCAGGGGGCGCATCTGATAGAACAAATGACCATTTTGGAAAATATGCTTACCGTACTGAATAAATACCAGAATACCGACCCGCACATAAAAGACCTCTACACTAACCTGAAGAAACTTGACGATACCTACAAGACATACGACGAGGTGAAGAATTACAACCCCGACAGCAAAACCCCCTTCGCCTTTACGGCCGAACATCTGAAACAGCTTACAGATATGCTCAACGGGCTGCATACCAGGTTTTGAAAAGGTAAGCCGCGCTTAAAGTATCAGTTCCTATTCAGTTTTTTAGATGCGTCCAGCGTTATCAGGGAGTCTAAGGTAATGCCCATCTGCTGTGCCTCCTTTTCGAGGCGCGATACCAGAGGCTTGTCCTCCCTTATTGCCTTCTTCTGCATGTTCAGCGCATACTTTTGTTTACGTTCTGCGTAAAATTTTACCGGGTCGGTATAGAGCAGGTAGGCATCGTCAATAAATCCGTCGCCGAGGGTTTTCAGATTCACCTCATTGCACATCAGCAATATGCCCTTATACTTCATTATCTCCTGCTTCAGGTCAAGCTGCCATACCTCCGGGTTATTGGGGTCTTCGGGAATAATGCTGTTGTAATAATACCACTGCTCCCCGTTGCCGAAGGCTTTTTCCATGGCGCCCAGGTAAAAGAAGCACCTGAAATAACTATCGCCAATGCCAAGTACTTTTTCGGGTGTAAAGCCGGGGCCTTCGTCATAAGCCATTTGTGCAGGATAGGCAAGCACGTTTCCTTTGGGAACATCGAGCGGCATCCTTCTGAATATATCGGCGTCTCGCACAAAAGCGGTATCGCGCAACTGAATGTCGCCGAAGTGGAAGTGGGGCAGGCGCACACCCATAAGCTTTTCCATGCTTTTTATCGTGGTATCCACGGCTACGCATTCGCCGTAATAGCTCCAGTGCGAACCGTATCGTGAAAACAGCGGGTATTGGGGCTGACGGGATTTCAGTATTTTAAAATAGCTTACAAAGTCAATGAAGTTTACACCCTGTTCTTCGCAATCTTTTACATAGCTCTGGTAATTGGTGGTCTTTCTCTCTGTTTCCAATACGTAATCGGGCAGCATTTCGGAATAGGTGGTGCTTTTTACCGGCGCAAACAACACGAGCAGTTGTATTCCCAGCTTTTTCAAGGTATCCTGAACGAATTTGGCTTTCCGCACCTCATCCTGAACGGTCTTGTCTCCGTAATAGTCGTCGCCGAAGGCGGCTTTGGTTCTGTCCTCAATGAATATATAATTCTCTTTCCCCGCATAAAATCCCTCCACATTCACCTTATCAAACAGGCTGAATTCATACTCGTTCTTCATCTTTTTCAGGCCGGCAATAAATGGTTTTTTCAGCAGGCCGTCTTCAAATGCCTCCTGATAGGTTCCATCAAAAAAGGATGATTTTATTTCTTCCTGCTGCGGGGCTTTGCTTGTTGCCACCCTAAGAAATATAAAGGCGAGGAACAGGCTTATAGCGTACCACAAAGCCTTGTTGAGTATGCTGTCGTTTGCCTGTACAGCGGAGGCAGTGCGGCTCTTTGTGGCCGTTTTTTGAGGGCCCTTGTTCTGTATTTTTTTATTGCCGGTGCCGCTCATGTCAAAACTTAAAGTAAATGAAAGGATTGAACTGGCCGTTGCTTAAACTTATCAGGCAGATGTAATACGCCGCCATGCCCAGTATACCATAGAGCAGCATTTCTTTTTTACCCAGCATCCCGCCAAAGATGCGTTCCTGGTACTTGTTAATCGTTCCGTTCAGGGTGCAGAAGGAGAACAACAGGGCGACAATAAGTATAAAGAAGAACTCCGCATTATATACGAATACATAGCGGTGGCTGAAATCGAAGGAGAACATTTTGCCTGTGAACAGGAGTGCGTCCTGCACATTGCGCTGCCTGAAAAACACCCATCCAACCACCACCACCACAAAAGTATAGATCCAGCCCAGGTACGACACCATGCCGGAGGGCGCTTTCTTACGTATAGTTAGCCTTTCCAGAACAAGGAACACACCATAGTATGCGCCCCACAGCACAAAGTTCCAGCCTGCACCGTGCCACAAACCCGACAACAGAAAAACAATAAACAGGTTCATCAGCACGCGACCTTTGCTTGCGCGGTTGCCTCCAAGGGGTATGTACAGGTAGTTCTTCATCCAGTTGCCGAGGGTAATATGCCACCTGCGCCAGAATTCGGTAATGCTCTTTGAGGTATAAGGGCTGTTGAAGTTTTCAGGCAGGGTAAAACCGAGCATCTTCGAAATGCCTATGGCCATGTCGGAATAGCCCGAAAAATCGAAATAAATCTGTATGGTGTAAGCCAGGGCGCCTACCCAGGCTATGGTTGTTGTCAGGTGGCTGCTCTCCGTTGCAAATACCGCGTCGGCCTGTTGCGCCGCCACATTGGCAATAAGCACTTTTTTGCTCAAGCCGATGCAAAAGCGTATGAATCCTTTTATACGGTTGTCGAAATTATCAAACTTGATATGCGACTGAAGCTGGTCGGCAATTTCGTGGTAGCGCACAATGGGTCCTGCAATAAGTTTCGGGAAAAAGATGATGTACATCTGGTACTCCCAGAATTTGTTAAGCGGGGCGTGCACCCTCCGGTAAACATCTACCGAATAGGTGATGCTTTCAAACGTAAAAAATGAAATCCCTATTGGAAGAAGTATGCGGGCCATAGGGGCAATGTTTATATGGACTAAACCAAAAAGCCAATCCACATTATCCATAAAAAAATTGGCATACTTGAAATAGCATAGCAGCCCAACATTCATCAGAACGGGGAAAAGGAGGAAGAGTTTTCTTTTCTTGGTATCCTCATAAGAATCCATCTTTTTCACCAGATAAAAATCTATGATGGTGGTAAAGAAGATGATGAACACAAACTTGGGCGCACCCCAGGCGTAAAAGATAAAACTGGCTGCCTGAAAATAAAAATGCTTTACCGCAATCCTCCTGGGCAGGATGAAATACCCCAGCAGGAAGAGAGGCAGGAAAACGGTAAGAAACAATATGCTGCTAAAAACCACGTAGCTTGAATAATTTATTACAAATGGGCGCCTGTTCTGATTCCGCCCTCAAAATTAAATTCTTATTGCATATAAACGCAAATTGTTGTTTTTGGGCATTGGGCCGATGGAAATATAAACCCTGTAAGGGTTGAATAACAATAGCCCCGCCTTTTAAGGCGGGGTAAATATATTATCTCCCCCCCCGGTCCTGTCCGAACGGAGCAAACGGGAGGGCATCAGGGGTTTGCTGTAAATCTCCTGCACCGCAATTTCAATACTCCCGCGTGAGGGCATTAAAGCTTGTCCAGGTCATTTGGAAACGGGGTTCAATGCACCCTTTTCTGCTCACCCTGATGCGAACCGCCTGCACCATGTCGCCTTTCAATCCTTTGGCAACATCAATAACCAAAGGGTTTATCCACAATCCCGAAGCGGCATTAGCGGGGATAAAGCGGTAGGTTTTTACTGTGCCGGTCGAAAGCCTGTAGTCAATAAAGTAAAGCTGATCCCTGTAAAGGAATTTTCTTAAAATCCCCTTAAAAGTATTCTTAAGCCTAAGTCTTGCGCGTACTATCGTACTGCTGTCACCCTGCGGAACAGTTACCCAATCGTCAATTTGCGCTGTGGTGTATCCGGTAATTTTTTCGGGGCTTAACAAACCGCCTGCCGTATGTCCGAACAGGGCAGTTTTGCCGTCGCAGGTTATCAAACGGTAGCGGTCGAAAAAGGTATAAGTGGATTGGGGATCCTCGTTCAGCAGATACCTGTTGTCGCAATAATAGTTGTTGAGCGGCGGCTCTTCCTGCATCCATATATAATAACGCGGCGCCCGGTCAGAGTTCAGGAACGAGGCATTCACGCTGTCTATCCACCTGTCCGATATATACAATTGCAGGTTGGGGCGAGGGTCCCAGTTCAGCCCGTTGGCAGGAATGTATGTGTACTCAAAGGGGTAGCAATCTACACCGGCGTTCCCTATAATTTTTCTTTGCCCTTCGTTCAGTATCCGGTTTTGCAGGTTTGCCGAATCTTCGCGCCGGTACCGGTTTACCGAAGAGCGGTAATGAATTGCCCAGGAGTTGAAGTTTCCGATACCGGTTATGCCCTTCAGATATGTATCGGAGGAGCCGGCGAGTATCATGTTTAAATAGATGAATGCAACAGACGACAGCTGCATGATAAGGGCCAGGCGGCTGATATCGCTTTCAATAACCAGCGTAATGGCAATGGTCATAATGATATAATGCAATATGATGGCCTCATGCCACTGGTCTTCGCGCGAAAAGGAATATTTGAAGGATACATACAATGGGATAATGGAGATGAGATAAAGCAGTCTTGTCAGGCTGTTTCTTACAAATAGCAGGGGCAGGAAAAAGAGAATAATTCCGGCAGAGAATATCCCCCAGTGGTTCACCGCATCTTCCAGCTGTAATGAGCCCGAATATTCCCGTACCTGAATGATGCAGGTATAAAGGTAGGAGGGGAGCGCCGACAGGCTGTGATATATTACGAGCCAGATGGCGGCAATGAAAAAGGAAACAGCAGAGGCGAAGAAGATGAGCAGCCGGGGGCGCCGCGTGGAATACAGCATAAAAACGGCATAAGACATTAGCGCCGTGATGCAAAATGCGCCGTACGATGATTTGACAAGGAATGCAACAGCCGTAATAAAACTTGCGGCTATCAGCCACAGCCTGTTCTTCCTGTTATGATAGTTGAGCACAGCGATAAGGGCGCAGCCCGGAAAGATAAGGTCGAAGCATACTATATTGCACAGCCCTGTAATAAGCAGTATATGAAGTATCCGGTATAACGGATTCAGGCGCGTGCCGAGCAGGAGGAACCCGTAAATAAAGAACAGGTAGAGCATGCACACCGCCGGAATGGCTATGGCAAGGTTGTGGCCTACAAGATTCGGGGCATACATAAAAACAAGCGGGCCGTATGTAAATATATGACCGGCGCCTAACTGAATATGGCGGGCAAAAAAATAGTTGAACGCATATACGTACGAACCGTCGAGCCCAAGTGATATGCCGGGATAAAAGCCCGGGAAGCAAAAAATGAGAACAGCAAGCGAAAGGATTGCGGTCTGAAAGTATTCATTGCGCGCAAAAGAAGGCAGCCCCGTCTTCTTTAGCCTGTCTGCAATACGATGGAATATGGTGTTTGGCATGTTCATCGGCCGTGCCGCGTTTTATAAATATGTTCATCCGCCTCCGGGGGCGTTAAGAGCAAAGGCTGCAACATTACTCCTTTTCAAGGGTTACCGTTTCGCTGTAAGCTTTGGTTATCTGCGATATCATTTTATTCCAGCCGCCAAACTCACTTTGCTCTATCATAAGCGTATCCACAAAAAACATTTGCTCCTCGGTAACCACCTCCCCATGCACGCTGTAATGTATGCTGAAACCGAATGACGGATTGCTGAACGCACAGTCGCCGGGCAGGTAGGATACCTTGTATCCGGCCGGAATGGTGAGCCGTATCACATGGCGCAGCACGTTTTTAAATTCTTCGGAAACGGGAGCCTCGCGGTCTTTCTCTATCTGGTCGTCGGCATATTCTTTTTCGAGGTTCATGTTCACATATAGCTTATTGCCGTTGTTTTCGGCATAATCATCGAGCCCGAAACCATACCTGATGGTAAGTTCATCCGCGCTTTCATTCATGTTCCCGAAACTAAGCGAATCAATATAGAATTTATTGTTTCCTTTCTGCAGCAGGCTTGATACAAAATCTTTCCGCTCCTTTAGATCCGCATTTCGCAGGCGTTCCACAATAAGTATCTTGTTGTATCCTCCGGCGTATGCCACGCCTAAACCCTTTACATGGGTGAGCGCAGGTTCGCCGCTGCGGTGCGGTGAGGCAAGCAGCCAGATCCGGGTGGTGTCAATAAGGGCATTGCTCTGCATAGGCGTTTCAGGTACGGTAACAAGACTGAAGTTGCCTTCGCCCAGTCCGATAATGGCCTGTTTCCCCTGAATCATGGATGTGGGGTAACCGAATGGGGCGTCTTTGCCGGTAGCGTCGAGGAAGTAGTATTTGCCATCCTGAATGTATACACATATCATGTGGTTTGCCGCCAGCGGCGAAGGCACATCGGTAAACGTGTAGGATATATCCCTTGTGCCAAGCCAGGCAGGGTAGGCCGGCAGCCCCGCCGCACGGATAAGCTGGGTAAGGGTGGTCGCCATATCCTTGCAGTCGCCGAAGCGGCGGGCTATAACCAGCGAAGCCTCGCGCGGTATCAGGCCCGCCAGGCTGTCTTCATACGCAATATAGTTTATGTTGTTCTCCACCCATTCAAATATCTTTTTCACCTTTCCCAGGCTGTCGCCCGCGCCCGCCGTAATGGAATCGGCAAGTTTTTTTACCGGCGGGGTTACGGAGCTGTTTACATTTTTCATCAGGTTGTAGTACCATTCATACAGGCTTGCCACATCGGGGAGCACCTCGTGCGTTTTCCCTTCGCTGGTGTAGCTATCTATCAGCACCACTATGTTCGGTACATAATAGCTTAAGCCCGGCGCCCCGTCCTCCGGCTTTACCTTTTTTGCATCTTTCAGTTTCCAGAGATAGGTGGTTTTTTTCCCGGATGTTTTTGAGCTGAACTGAATGGAGCTGTCCTTTACATTGAACAGCTTATACCTTATCTTCACCTCCGAAGGAATGGTAACCGAATATTCCACATCCTCCGCCGGAGCGTATGTATTAAAGAAAAAGCGGCCATAGAGGTGTGGGTCGTAAATTTTCTCGGTATAGGAAAGTGTTGCCCTGGAACCGGCAGCCAAACCGGGGAAATCAAGTTTATAAGCCCTCGAGTCATCGAAGAAGTTGCCGTCGGCTATCTCGTTCGACCTGATGATGTCCTTCACTTTTATGGTCTTGAATTTTTTGCCGGAAGGCACTATTGACCTCGCATCAATATCCGAAATTTCGGAGAAATCAGACCAATAGATGTTGCGTTCGCTGTACGCACTTGTTTTATCCGACAGGAGCAGCAGGTCTTCGCTTACCTTATTATAAATTACGGGCAGGCCTTTTTCCATCTTTACCTCCACATTCTCACTGCGTGAAAGGAATACCGCAGCGTCATTGGAGTACTTTTTTTTTAAGGCGGCGTCAGTCCCCGGTTGCTGTCCGGCAACGGTAAGCGCGCCTGCGAGGGATAAGGTGCAGATACATGCCAGCGTTTTTCGTTTCACCGACTTTAATTTCATGCGAAAATAGACTTGCAGGGTTGGTTTACAGTACAAAGCTACACTGTTTTTATCCTCCGCACAATGGAAATGTTCAGGTGCTTCAGGCGGAAACCCTTCATAACCTGTTCGGGGCAGGCGACGTGAGGCAGGGCATAGAAAAAAAAAGCGCAGGACGGGATGTCCTGCGCTTTTTGGTTTTGGTCTGTTTTTATTACTGGTTCGATTTTATAACCTTATAGTTCAGCACCGTATTGGCATTACGCACCTGCATCAGGTAAATGCCATCGGGTATGGTTTGTGTGTTTATGGTGTTTACACCGGTATGCAGGTTGCCGCTGTACACTTCCTCTCCCAGCATATTAAAGATGAACACCTGATTGAATCCGCTCATGTTCAGGTTCACGGTTATGCTTTGCGAAAAAGGGTTGGGGTATATCACCACCTGCTTGTCTGAACCCGCAACAGGTACAATGCCGGCGCAGTTCTGCACGCTAACTAGCATGGAGTCCTTGCTTGAGCATCCGTTGCTGTCCGAAAAGGAGTAGAAGACCTTGTGAACGCCTGCTCCTGCCGAGTTGGGGTTAAAGATAGCTCCGGTTACGCCTGTTCCGCTGAACGTTCCGCCCACGGGTGATGCTGTAAGCGAATCTGACGTAGCGCTAAGGCAAACCGTATCCTTGGCTATGTGCAAGGTAAGCACGGGTAGGGGATGAACGGTAATTTTAATGCTGTTGCTCGCCTTACATCCGTTAGAATCGGTTACCGTAGTGGTATAAGTAGTGGTGTTTGCCGGGCAAACGGTTACCGATCTGCTTGTATCACTGTTGCTCCATAAGAAACTGTAGCCCGGCGTACCTCCACCCTTATAGGCGCGTATGGTGGTGCAATTTCCGGCGCAGATGGAATTGCTTACAGCGCTGTCAACAATCCACAGGGCCGGTGGCTGGGTTAGGCTTACCGTGGTGGAATCCTTGTTGCCGCAGCCATCGTTCACATGTACAGTATAAGTGATGGCTTGAAGCCCCGTAGCAGTTTGATTTGTCTGTCCTCCCGGCATCCATAAATAGGTGTAAGGAGATGTTCCGCCCATGGCTGTAACACTCGCAGAGCCGTTGCTGTCGCCATGGCATTTAACATTGATTTGCGAAGTTGCAAGAGTAAGTCCTGCGGTTATTACCACTTGTCCGTTGCCTGTCCATCCGCCTTGCGTATTGGTTTGATTTGTCCCGGCATTATAAGAGCCTCCGCCTCCGCCGCCGCCCCAGCCGCCTATAC
>VFSW01010267.1_pt1 | contig 13281 bp, 22 predicted proteins | sample 5358111 | NCBI WGS metagenome assembly VFSW01 (sample SAMN11554181, study PRJNA540505) | mine drainage metagenome | isolation source: sediment from site ElyBrook_90M | place: USA: Ely Copper Mine, Vershire, VT | collected 2017 | reverse complement strand
AGCTCCTGGATGGCCGCGCTCGCGCAGACGCTGAACGCCTCTTGATTAAGCTCCCAGGTGGAATACCATCCGCCCCCCATAAGCACCCTCAGGAGCCGCTGGAGCGGCTTCGAGTTTTCCACCCTTCGATAGTGCCGCCTCGGGTTGCGCGGCTGCCGGAAGGTTATGGAGAGCTGGTCAGGCATTCATTTCCTTCATGATTTTATCTATCTCGTTTTGCACTTTTTTCAGCCGGGCGACGAATCTTATACGGCGTTCTAAGGCCTTGTCTGACTTTTTGTCTTTCAGTCTTTCGAGTTCTGCGATAAGTATTTCATATTCAGCCTGGAGCTTCTGTGCTTTAAGAGCGCGCTCGCTCATATCGAGCAAACGCCAATTTATGAAACCCAGCGCAGCCATATGCCCGATCAAGGTCTCCTTGGAGTATTTACTTAATTTCTTTTTATCGGCTTCACTCATTTAGGCATCCCTCACCCTGGCCCTCTCCCACGGGGCGAGGGGAAAAAAGCCCCCGCATTTTTTTAGCCCATGCACTGCCGTTAATTTGCACGCTCTAGAGCACCGCTTGCATAGCGGCTCGATACCGATGGTCGTCTTTTTCCGCGTAGATTTATTTCCCATTCTTTGGCTCCGAGAAAAATTCGAAAAGTGCCATGGTCGCAGCATCCGATGCCCTTCTGAACGCAGCTATCGTTTCTCTTTTTGTTAATGGTCGTGCCGAAAGGTACTCCCGCCCTAGGGATTCATCTCTAATGGAGCCGTCAGCGCGGCATAAATCCCCGAGTACATCGTCGCCATTAACCAGGACAACTTTTAGAAAACTGCCCGACAGAGGGCCTTCCTTTACGAGCACCTTGTAAATTTCACCTTCTTCCATGCTTCATCTCCTCATAAACCGCTGGCCAGTTTTTAATTGACTCCTGGGCGTCCTTTAAAAGGATTTTGTCCGAGCAGACCAGGCGGTGAAGATAGTCCTCCGCCTGGTCTTTCTTCTTCGCCAGCCTGAGCGGCTCCGGCCAGAGGTTGTCTATGTCGTTTACGCCGCCGATCTCCAGGCTGATAAGGTGATCGAATTCATACGGGCCCCTCGGCCATCTTTTATAAGCCGCGCGGTATTTGGCGAGGGCTTCTTTTTTCTCCTCAGTCGTAACGTGGCGATGCTTTGCGGAATAGCCGTGGACGCAGATCGTCTGCATGATGTTCTCCTGGGTGACTGCGGGGTCCACCGCTCCCGGGGTGAGCGCCGGATCGGGGAGGACGCCGAGAGGAGCCGCAAAGGCGGAAATAACAAACAAAAGGACAAATGCGGGCGCGGCGACCGCGCCCCTACGTAACGATTTAAACATGGTTCCCCTCCAGCATTTCTATCCCCGCCTGCCTCGCCAAGGCGTTGATCTGGCCGCTTAGGGACGACAGCGTGTCCAGGTAATGAAAGGCCGGAGCGATTTTATTATTTACGAGGTCGCCCAGGTGCTCCGCCTGCGTCTTTGTATAATCCGGTGCCTCCATTTTAATTTCCCTCCAGTTTCGTTAATTCCCAAACGCCTTTACTTATCTGCTTCGCATTGTAAGCGTACTTACCCTTAAACGCCTTGGCGCCGACGGCCGCAACCGCGAACTGTTCACCGCCCGTACAGGACGCCTGGAGTTTAAGCGCAGGTATGCGGGCGAACCAGGGGCCCCCGGCAGTATTGATGTAGCGTGTTTTCACTTCCAGAACGCCGTCAGTTTCCAAAGGCTCGCCATTTTAGAGCCTTGAATCCGCGCCCGTCGCCTCCCTGAAAATCTTTTTGCCTGGCTGAGTCATATAGACGGTGAGGTCCCTTTTAGACTCGGCTTTCTTTTCCCCCTGATGTACCGGGAAGTTTTTGCACCTCTGCAGGGAGCCGGTCGGCTTAACCAGATATACGGACCAGTTTGCGCCGCCAATTCCGCCTGCGATAACCACCGGCCATCCGTTTTTGATATGGACGTAAGGTGTATAGATGCGCTCGTTGTTCATGCCGCAGCCTCCTTTGAATCTTCCGCGCCTTTAAGGAGCGCGTCAACAATTTTTTCCACCTCACTGTCCACAGGAGCGATCACTATTTCGTCCGTGTCCTCTTTCACTGTGATGCCCAGGCGTTTAACATCCGAAGCGGCGAGCTTGGCCACGGCGGTTTTGTCCACACTGACTTTCTCCCTCAGAAGCATCAGCCCCTCGCGCGCATCGTCCGGAAAATACTTCTCGATGAGCTTTATCACGCGCGCCTCATCCTCCCAGGCGATCTCGCCTTTCTGTTTCCGATACCCGACTTTAACGCCGCTGAAAACGCGGGTCTTCGGCTTTGCAAAAAGCTCAGGGCTTTCTTCTATAGCGGCTTCCAATGCCTCCTTGCTCTCCACGACGCGGCCCAATGCCTTCTTGATGTACGGCATGGCGTTGCGTTTAAGTTTATCCATTTCCGCTTCCACGTCGCGCACGATCGCTGACAAGGTGGCGCGGTTCTTCGAGTACTCCTCCGTAAGTTTTTGTATTTCTATAATCTCCATATTTACCTTTCCTATATTCCCGGCTTGGGCGACATGAAGCCGCCTCCGCATTGTTCTGGTAAGCATGACCCGGAGTACTGGCCTACGCCGCCGCGCCTTTTTCTTATAACTTCCGCCACCGGCTTTTCCTTGCGCCGCTCAGGCAGTCTTATGACCGCGTGGCAAAGCGCATTTCTACATATATGCACATACGTTCTTTCCGTTTTCTGTTTGAGCCCGCATACTGGGCAGCTTATCTCCGCTATTGAAACATTTCCTTCAGGCATGCCTTGACCTCCTGGCGCACCAGGCCACGCAGATAGACAGTAAAATCGAAAGCCGCATCAGAGTCATGCCGCGGTCCTGAATCGGGCGACTTTGTCGCAACGCCTTCCCGCTTCCCGCTTCCCGCTTCCCGCTTCCCGTTTCCCGCTTCCCGCTGATGCCTGCCGAATGGCAACCAGTGCTTCCTTTTATAACAGCCAGTACAAAGGTGTTCTTTAACAGCGGTTTTTCCGCATCCTTCTGTTCTGCATTCCCTGCCCGGTTTCGCGGCCATGGCTTCATTTCCCTCCTGTGGTTTTTGTTCTTCGTTGTTCGCTGTCATTCCGGCTTGTCCGGAATCCTTCTTAAAATCATTTAAAGGTCGGCCCAGACTCAGAGGGCTTATTGGATGCCTCTCCTCCGGGGATTGGCCCACTTGCGTGGGGAGCGCTGCTTTTAGTTTGTTGCCCCGCCGACCTTCTTCGTCCTGTTTTCTGTTACCTGCGGGAATGGCCGCGTAATAAACCTGATGGCACGCTAGGCATACCCAGTTGCCATCTGTTCTTTTTACAAGGTCCTTGAAATCGGTTCCGCAAAAACCGCGCTCGATAGTGCCTTTGCAGATCGTGCATACGCTAGTCCCTGTAGTAGCTCTGCCACAGCCGCACGTACTCATCTCGCCACCACTCCCCGGAGCTTCATTCCCAGGGCCGCGAGGCGTGATCCCAGGGCATTTTTTGCCGAGCATACAAGCGCACGGATCGCGCCGCAGTGCTTCGCTTTTTCCGATGCCAGGCAGAAATGCGCTCCGTGTCTTTCCTGTCTGTATAAGCAGATCATTGATTCACCCTCCCTTCCATTACACAGTCCGCACATCGGGCGGCGCTACGTACCTTCATCCCCAAAAACACAAATACGCCGCCCACGATGATCCCGGCCATGAAGCCCAGGACGATGATCACGCGCACTGTATGAGGATCAGTCAGATTCAGCGTTTCCTTCATCACTTTCCTCCCTTTCCCGCAGACTCCGGGCAGGCCCCGGACCGCCCGCAATGGAACTTTTTTACAAGCCCCGCTTTGCGAGAGACTGTCTCCAGCGGCCTCCACCCCGCGCTCGCACACAAACACCGTTTTAGCGGGCATAATTTCATAACTGGTTTCATAACTGGTTTATGACCTCGGCGGTGACGACCGGCTCGCCCATCTCCGCAGCCAGGTTCATGGCGAGGGTGATCTCGTTGCCCACCTTAAGCGGGTAGGCGCGCGAGTACGCCTTACGGCCATCCTTAACAGTGAGACGCTCCGAGAGGGCCTTGATCCCATCGTCCGTGATGATCCTGGACAGGTCCGCCTTGACGCGCGCGCATTTATGGAGGAGGTAGTCCCGGATATTGCCGTTAAGCCCCCGGATGCGGGCCACCTGGCAGCGCTGGATGACCTCTCTCATCTCGGGGTGGATGCGCTCGTCCAGTCTGTCACCGAGTTCCGTCTGGCCGATGAGGATTATACCCAGCGCTTTCCGGTAGCCGTCCTCGATCTCCCAAAACCGTTTCAGCCTTTTGAGGGCGGGGATGGGCAGGTCGTGGGCCTCCTCTATAATGAGACAGGCGATGCCCCCCGTGGAGGCATGCGCGGTCAGGAGTTTTTCCACCAGCCGCGCCTTCATCTCCGGAGAGACGGGGCGCTTGGCCTCCGGATTGAGGTCCGTGATGATGGCGTCGCAGAGGGTAGATGCCGTGACGCGCACATTTTCCATGATGCGGGGATAAATGATACGGACCTTGTCGTCGCGCTTCAATCCCATCAGGACCTTTTTCTTCATGGCGGACTTTCCGCTGCCCACCTCGCCTACCACAGCGATAAAGCCCTGGTGACGGGCGGCATCCACCATGGCCGACTCTATATAGCGGTGCTCGTCCGACATGTAAGCGTCCTCGGGCGACTCGATCTCTCTGAGGAACGGATTCACAAAAATTTTAAAATGCTTTGCCGCATCTATGGTCAGCATTTCCACCTCCTGAGTTTTTGTTTCCATCGGGTCCGCAAGGACCAGGGCATCTCTGCTACGGACGCGCCCCGCGCGGGCGCGGGCACCAAGGTCCACCGGCATCTGCTGTTTGGCAACCGTGATGCCGAACTCCGAAGCGGGCCGCCATATATCGCCGATCTTCGCACCCATCTTCCGCAACCACTCCCTGGCGCAGGCATCTCCCGCGACGTGCTGCTCTATGAGGCCGCAAAATTCCGCGGCAGATATCTTCACGCTGGGCAGCACGCCCTTCATAATGCATATGTTTATCATCGTGTCGCTCATGCCGGTTATCTTCGCCAGGTCGCTCTGCTTGATGCCGCATTGGGCTGCGACGGCCCGCAACAGCGTTGGGTTGTCCGGCATTTTAAGTCCTTTAAAGGCCAAATCGTTTACCTCCCCTTTCTTGTCATTCCGGCTTGTCCGGAATCCTTCTTCTACACGGCTTCGCGGCGTACATCATTTGTCATTCCGGCTTGTCCGGAATCGGCTTGCGGCCACATCCCGGCTTTTATCTGCTCTATCACCTCCTCCGATTTTTTTATTTCTATGGACTCCCCAAACTCGGCGCGGATGCGCGCGTTCAGGGCCGTCGTGACGTTGCCCAGATCCTGCCTTACGGTCACTATGAATTCCATGATGGGGATACGCCTTTCGGCTATCGCGCGATCAACCTCGATGGGCCCCTGTTTTTCAATGGGCGCATTGACCGGGGCATCATGCTGTCTGATCTCCAGCTCCGTGCCCTTGGGGTTCATGAATGCGATGTTGGGTACTTTTTCCGACTGGTGGCCGAAAACTTGTAAAGGCGTCTCAAATTCCAGGGGAGGAGCCACGGCCCGGCGCTTGTCTCCAGTGCCCTTATAGGTAAGGCCCCACTCCGCGCCGATCTTTTCAAACTCCTTTTTGGCCTGCTGTGTAGCCGTATCTTTTGGGCTCTTGTACTCGCCATAAACGGTTCCCTGGCTGAGCCGTCCGTAATCGTCTCGCGGTATAGGCTTTAGCAGGTAGACATTCCCGTTGAAATGTATCTCGATGGATTTGTCCGCCCCGTATTCATAGGGATAGATAACAGCTTCCACCTGCCGGTGCGCGGCGTTGGAATCGGGCACCTTGTACCGGCTTCCGAGCACGCTGACGATGCACGCGCCGTTTGCCGTTGGCGTGAGGACGGGCTTCCTGATAAGCAGCCTGTAAACCTCCTCTTCCGGGCAGAGGCGCAGTTCCTCCGGTTTTATGGTTGACCACATTGCGGAGCGCGGGGCCACGCCGCGCATAAGATTGATGGCGTTCACCTTGATGCAGTAATCCAGCGCCCATAGGTTCAGCTCGTCGAGATTTTTGGGCCGTCTTAATTTAAGCCTGCCCTCGAAGCGGTTTAAAAAGTGCATCATCCCTTCCACCGCGCCCTTCGCCCTGGGGTTGCCCGGCATGTGCGGCTGTACGTCTATGCGGAGGGATTTAAAAAGATTCTGGTTCGCCTTGTCGTTTATGATGGAGCCCTTGTCCGGGATCAGCAAAAAGGGCACGCCGTGCATACGGTACTTTCCGAGGCGCGAGGCGCTGTCTCCGTTCCATGTCTGTTTTATCAGCTCGTCTTTGGGCCGCATCGCCTCAAAAAGGAATTGAGCGCCGTCTATCGCGCGCTCGCCGCTTGCATAGAAATAACGAAAGTAAAAAGCCCCCGTGCAATGGTCCACCGCGACGTACCGCAGCAGCTCTTTTTTGATCTTTTTGGCGGTCTTCACAATCTTGTTTTTGTAAAGCTCCATCTCCTGGTCCCGCTCGCCCATACCTTTGGCTTCGTCCAGAAAATATTGGAGGCAGTTGGTCACGTCGAACTGCCAGACGTGATTCGGATGCAAGCTTAAAAGCGTCTGATGGGGTGCGGGGCGCAGGATGTCTTCAGCCGAGATCTGCTTTTCTCTCATTTTTCTGAGAAAATGGCCGGTAGAGACATCCACATTGAGCAACCCGGAATCCTCCAGTATCTCAAGGGCATCGCAGGAAGGCAGCGGGATCTCATTGGAGACGCGCCTGGAGGCGTGAATGAGCGCCCCGGCTTGCATTACTACCGATTCCGGCACCTTGGTTTGCCCCTTGGTCTTTTTCTCTTTGCGCCACCTGAGGCCCATCATCCCCGCATAGCGGTAAATAGTGGCCGGATGCACCCCGTAATGCGCGGCCAGGCTTTGGGCTTTCTCTTTCACCTCGCCGTCAGCGAGGCTGGAAAGGCTGCTGTAGACGTGCTGGAGTATGACCTCGGAGACTGGCATGGTTATCTATGCGTGCCCTTTCCTTTTTTCCAGTTTTTTCATGAGCGGCTCCAGATGCGGAACGCCTTTATGGAGGTCTGCCGGGATTTCATCTGGGTCGGGGTCCCATTGAGTCATGTCGTCATCGCCGTCGTAAAATTGCGTGATTTCCACGCGCTTGTAGCTAAGCTCTCTTTGCATGTAAAGGAGCAGGTAGATGAGCTTCTTTTTGATGCTGTCGGGCGTGCTCTCTTTGCTGTAGCCTGTCTTTACCTGGATGTCCAGCATCAAAAGCTCGAAGCGGTTACCCAGGTCCGTAACCACGGCCAGAAGCTCTTCTTCCTTGGAGTTGAACAGCTTGGGGTTTTTGAGGTCCTCTACCTGACCCTGGAGGGCCTTTATCTTGTCTTCCGCCTCGCGGAGCTGGAGTGTGCCTTTTTCTATCTTCTTCGTGTAGGCGCGCAGCTCGTCCTTGAGTTGCCTCGCGGGCATTTTCTCCACCTCGTCAAGGGTCATTCCCGCAATGGAGTCAGTTTCCTCGTACTCCTGAAGGTCCTTTTCATCGAGGATTTCAAGGAGAGCTATAGCCTTGGAGCGCTGCTTTTCGGCCAGATGCTGGAGTTTGGGATGCTCTACCGAGACGCGGGCAAGGCGCATAAAGTTAAATGCTGTGGCGCGGGAAACGTGCGCAAAATGCTGATTAAGGATGAGTCCAAGCGTTTGGACTCCCTCTTCTTCCTGTAACCAGATAAGGTATCTGCCACACTCTATTGCGCTTGTAAATGATTGATATAAGTGCTTTTTTGCCTCTCCGATGATCCTATCCCTGTTATAGGGCAGGCCGTCCGTGTAAGGTTCGATCAGCTTTTTGCGGGCGTCTGACTGCCTGACAACGGCGTGTTCCTCCTCGGCAATGCGTTCCTGCTCCACAAGGAGCGCCATTTTTGAGTCTTCATCCAGTCCTGCGTAGCGGTCTTTCTTTTTATTCGCCATTGAGGGCCTCCGCCAGGTAGAAGCATGCGGGGGTAAGGTTTCCCATCGCCCAGGAGAAGCATTGCGCAAAATATAAATCCTCTTTGCTGATGCCCTCGGTCCCGGGCATATAGACATTCAAAATCTGGCGTATTTCCTCCACATTGTTGCCGCTGGTTTGCTGGAGTTTTTCCAGTATCACTTCCGCATTCTTACCTAATCTATGACCGGCTTCTATCAGTGTTTTGTGGTAAAAAAACTCAAATTCCTTTTGCGTCTTCATGCGCTCCCTCCCGAATTTCAAGATTTTTAAGCTCCGTCTGCATCTTCACGCACTCTGCCTCGCGGCGGCTTTTGTACCTGGCCCAGCAGTGGGCCAGGGCCATGCCGAGAATGAATTTTTTGCCGATGCTCTCCAGAATTCTCAGCTCCTCAAGCGTTTGGCACATACGGTAAGCGGTGTTATCGGACACATTTATCTGCGCGGCCAGCTCCGAGGCCGCTACAGGCTCCCGCGAATTTGAGATGATCTCGATTATCTTTCCAGCGTTGTAAACGGCATCGATGCGATAGCGGTTAGTTTCCATGCATTTCTTCCTCCCTATTTCCTTATCCCGAGCTTGGCCCGTAGACCTGATATCTGATCATTAAGCCTGGTGCTCTCCCGCTCCAGGCGCAGAAGCCTCACAAATTCGCTTTCCTCCGGAGCAATCACTTCGCTTCCGATAGAGGCCAGAAGCGCCCTTGCGGGCTCCAGGCTTTGGAGCACATAAAGGACCGCAGGCAGGGACTCGGCCCGAAGGCCATAATCGAAATTGCTTGATGTACACTTGTCCAGCATGTCTTTGGAAAGCTCGTGGCGGGAAAGACGGCTGACATCCGCAGCGAACCTCCAGCGGTCGAGGCGGGATTTGAGGATTTCCCTTGTAAGAGTGTCCCTGAACAGCATGCGGACATCCAGAGCCCCTTCTGACATGCCTTCGTCAAAGAGGGTCTTTTCTTCGGACATACTTATGGAGCGTTTTTTTATTGCTTTTGACATTGCAAACCTCCCAAGGTTTGGCTTAAAATCAAGCGGTTTTTAAAAAGGAGGGCCATGGGTTATGCTGCCTTTTTGCCGCTGTTTTCACGCGGCCAGACAAGTTCATACCGGAGGCCAAGGGTGTCCGCTATTGCATACCGGATATATGCAGTATTGCGCCGACCAGCAATGACGTTGGATACTGCGGATCGGTCAATTTTAAGGCGTTTGGCGATCTCGGTCTGCGAGATGCCACGACGAATAAGCTTCGCGTTGATCGCCCGTTTCCTTTTTTCTTTGCTCAAACGGCTTAACATCTCTTTTTTGCCTCACTTTGTAACAATGTTTACACCTTGGAATAATTATAATGCTACTCAGTAGCCGATTGTCAATAGAAAAATGATACTTGGTAGCAATAAATGACAATAGGAGCTAGAATTAAGCGGTTAAGAGATGCTCAAAAGCTTACTCAGCAGCAATTCTCTGATAAGCTTGGCGTTTCCCGCGGCTATATTCCTCTTATAGAAAGAGGCACTAAAGAGCCCTCGGAACAGCTACTCTTGCATATCAGCCGGGCTTTCGGTGTGAGTCTGGAATGGTTAAAAGAGGGGCAAGGAGAGCCTGTTTATGGGGATAGGTGGACATTATTAAAGGAGCGGGCCAAGGAACTGGGCGAAGATGTTTATTTAAAATTGATTACGGCGGAAAGATCAACAGAGCGGCTTGCGGAAATCGCGGAGCAACTGCCCAAGGTTGCGGAGGAAGGCTTTATATTCAGCATCAGCGTAAAGACGGAGATCGCGCAGCATAATAAAAAGGTCATCGAAAACATGATGGGGCAGTTGACCCGCGTTATAAATGAAGGGGATTATAGAAAGACGTCAGCACTCCAGGCGTTTTTAGACGTCCTGGATCCAGGAGAAAAGAAAAAGGAGGGGGAATAAGTGAAAAAATGTCCGTATTGTTATTCTGAAATGGATACGCAGGCATCGATCTGTCCGTCATGCAAAAAGAAGGTTGGGAAGCCAAATAAGAATGGGGTGGCATTAAAGCGCCGACCCTGGCTATGGGCTCTCTATATCATCGGCGCTCTCTGGATACTTGGCGCTATTACGGGCCAGAAGCATTCAGCGGATGATCCCAGTCCTGAAATATCCCATTCCGTAAGCGACTCATCCTTAAAAGAACCCTCTGCCCCGAGCACGCCAGTACTGGAATTGCAGGCCTGGAACTGGCATAAAGATTATGATTATGCCGATGTGCAAGGTGAGGTTAAAAATATATCTGATCATAATCTGGATAATGTGGAGGCTGTGGCCACTTTTACAGATCAAAACGGCCATTTCATTACATCAGAGGAAGCTTTGATCCAATACCGCCCTTTATTGCCAGGACAAACGAGCCCATTCGAAGTTATGGTTACTTACAATCCATCCATGAATGTAGCGAATATTGACTTTAAATCGTTCAATGGCGGATCTATAAATTGGAAGAAAAAATAGAGGGGATCGGCAGGGCGGCGAGAAATTTTTTTTAAGGGATCGAGGCCGCCAAATACAAAAGGGAGGCCGTTCAGTAAACTGTGTCAATCCTATCTGACGCTGTAATCATATCAGACCCTTAGGTCCAATTTCAGCCTACCCTCGAAAAACACTGAAAGCTGCGAAATGGTCTGGCTCCAGTTGCGGGGCGGCATCGTCCATTTTTTTGAGATGTTCTGTATCGCGAGATAAATGAGCTTCAGGAGCGAGTTCTCGTTGGAGAAAGCCCCCTTGGTCTTGGTCACTTTCCGTAACTGCCTGTGAAAACCTTCGATGACATTGGTCGTATAGATTATACGGCGGATCTCCTCCGGGTACTTGAAGAAGGCCGAAAGCTCCTCCCAGTTGGCCCGCCAGGACTTGATCACCAGCGGATACTTCTTGCCCCAGGCCGCTTCAAGCTCGTCCAGTTTTTGCTCAGCCAGTTGCTTCGTTACTGCTTTATACACCAGCTTCAGCTCGCGCATGAACGCCTTCTGGTCCTTCGAAGCGACGTACCGCAGAGAATTCCGCACCTGATGCACGATGCAAAGCTGAACCTCTGTTAAGGGGAATATGGTCCTAATGGCCTCGCCGAAGCCCTTCAGTCCGTCAATAGAGGCGATGAGGATGTCCTTTACTCCCCGGTTGGAAAGATCCGTCAAAACTTGCAGCCAGAAGTTCGCCCCCTCGGCCTCTGAAATATAAATGCCAAGCACATCCTTTATGCCATTGGTGTTCAGGCCAAGTATGGTGTAGACAGCCTTGGGCACGATCTTGCCTTCTTCGCGGACCTTGTAATGAATCGCGTCCATCCATACAAACGGATAGACCTCGTCCAGTGGCCGGGCCTGCCATTCCCTTATTAAAGGTATGATGTTGTCGGTCACGGTGCTCATCGTAGCAGAAGAAAGCTCCACCCCGTACATGTCCTCCAGATGGCGGCCTATATCCGCGTAGCTCATCCCGAGCCCGTACAGGGCTATTATCTTGTCATCCAGCATTTTGCCGAGGGCGGTCTGCCGCTTTTTCACAAGTTCCGGCTCAAAACTGGCATTCCTATCCCGAGGGGTATCGAGCTCGAAAGAGCCGTAATCCGTGCGCATGTTTTTAGAGGTCTTGCCGTTCTTGCGGTTTTTGGTTTCGGCGGGTTCGGTTTCGAGGTGGGACTCTAGCTCCCCTTTGAGGGCGGCCTCCACGATCTGCTTGATCAGGGGCATCATCACCCCATCTTTGCCGCTTAGGGGCTTGCCGGCTTTCAGCTTCTTGATCGCTTCCTTCTGAAAGGCTTCAAAATCAAAATCGGACGGCAATAACTTCTTGAAATTCTCTTCCATTCAATCCTCCTGAAATATTGTATTCTAGCCTAATCGGCTATTTCAGAAGGATTGACACAGTTCAGCTAACAGACCCACAAAAGGACTCTCCGTAATCAAAACTCTTTTGATTTTTGCGTCTTTAAACCTTCTTTTAATCTTTTTTTAAGAATCTCAGAACCGACTTATCGTATTTTCACGTACTTACCTTTTCGTATCCCCCTTCAGATTCCCCGTCTTTAAGAAGCAGTGTTGCGTACCCCAATATATTGCCGAGCGGATTGTTCAACTCATGGGCTATGCCTCCGGCAAGCAGCCCTATGGCGGTAAGTTTTTCGGCCTGGCGCATGAGCTCCTCGGACCTCTTTTTTTCGGTGACATCCATCGAGACCTCGATGGCGCCGGTCACCTGGCCTTCCGCATCCTTCATGTGGGAGGTGACGATCTGAAAATGCTTGTTCTTTTTTTTCACTTCCCGGATTAAAACGGGTCTGCCGGTGGCCAGCGTCTCAACGGCCGGACAGTCAAGGCTCTGGGAATCCTTGCCGCAGTAGATCTCATAGCAGTGCCTTCCGATCACCTCCGTATTTGCGGAGACGAGCAGTTCCTTCTGCTTTTCGTTGCAATTCACTATCCTCATGTCTTCGTCTATTATCGATATGCAGACCCCCACGGTGTCAAAAACGGCCTGAAGCTGGTCTTTGGCGACTGTAAGGCGCCTGTTGGTCTCTTTCTGGTGTTCGAGGATCTGCTCAAAGGAAAGCGCGATTATTCCTATGGGGTCAAGTTCCAGCAGGGTGTTGTCATCCAGCTCCTCCTTGCCCAGGGGCTTGGTGCCCATCACGGAAAGAAGGTGGTCCACCTTGTCGCGAATATATCTTTTGAGCTTTTCGTTGCCCAGCCTGAGGTCAGTCTTCCCGGTCTTTTCGAGGCCTCTCATTTTTCATACTCCATGGTTATCTCGTAATACTTTTCCCTCTGCTTCACCGACACGCTGTATCCCATGGCAAAGGCGGCGCTCGGTATCGTCCTTGTTGCGTCACGATGGTCGGTCTTGACCACAAGCCGCGCCTTCTCATTTTTAAGTCTCTCCTTGTTGCTGTTGAGCTCTCTGAGAGTGATCATAAGGCAGGCAGGGCAGATCTGCCCCCTTATATCGAGGACGATGTTTTCCCCTTCAGCAGTATGTTGCATGGCTACTCCCGCTCCCTTCGTTTAGCATATAATTACCCTCTTGATAAGGACGGACCCTAGGAAGGCCCCGCCAGCGATACCTAAAGCAAAAACCATACTTTGAAGCGCAAACAGGGGCAGACCCCCTATAAGATGCCACAAATTGCACCCACCGGCCATCAGAGCGCCGGCGGCCATAAGCATACCCCCTAAAAAAG
>VFSW01010266.1_pt1 | contig 13281 bp, 10 predicted proteins | sample 5358111 | NCBI WGS metagenome assembly VFSW01 (sample SAMN11554181, study PRJNA540505) | mine drainage metagenome | isolation source: sediment from site ElyBrook_90M | place: USA: Ely Copper Mine, Vershire, VT | collected 2017 | reverse complement strand
CCTGCTCCGCTCCGACCAGGTTCATGATTCCCATGGTCCTGTCGCCAGTCCACAATGGAACACCGGCGTGATAACGCAGCCCGTGCATATCGCCATTAGCCTTAGCGAACCGTTCGCATTCGAAGATATTGCATTCTGAGTTGAGTTTGCCGGAGAGCAGCTGATTACGGCAGGTGCAATCGCCGTCCAGCGCACCATAGGCCATCAGCGCCGACGGGAGGTTACGCATAGCGGCGATTCGAAAACCGGACTCGCCCTCCCGCATCGAGATCCAGCCGGCCTGGATTCCAGGCAACTCCAAGGCCCGTTCCAGTGCCGCTTCCGCCACCTCACGTTCGGTAAGCGCATGATTAAGACTCGCTACGATGTTGCCAAATCCATTCAGCACCTGGTTGGAATGCTTCAATTCCGTTTCGCGCAGCTTGAGCTCACTGTTGATATGAACTGCCTCTTCGTAAGTTGAAATCAACAAATCCAGGATTTGCTGCCGTTCCGAGTTGATAAAGTATTTCTGGCCGCCGAGATTGATTTCCACACCCACGCGCATCTTGTGATCCTTGCGCATATCAAGGTTCATCAGCAAGTAGTTGATGCGCGACAATAGATAGCGCTCGTCATAGGGCTTGCGGATGAAATTGTCCGCACCGCACTCCAGTCCGCGAATCACGTCATGCGAATCGGAAAGTGTGGTGACCAGGATGACCGGAGTATCTTTCAATTTTTCGTCGGACTTGATCGCCTTGCACAGTTCATAACCATCCATTTCCGGCATCACGATGTCGCTGATGATCAAAGTGGGCTTTTGCGCCTGAGCCGCAAGTAAAGCCTGTTTGCCGTTGGCCGCGATGGTCACCCGGTAACCATGCTGCTCAAGTAGGTAACTGAGCTGCTCGGCTTGGGTACGACTGTCCTCTGCGATGAGTATGTCGAGGCCGTTGTTGCTCATCTGTGATTTCATCGCTGGCTCTCCTTGTTGGCTTTGTTGGTTGCCAAACCAATCAGCACTGCTGCAATCTTGTCCGGTGCCAAAATATACGTCGCCGCATCGAGTTTGATTGCCTCACCCGGCATGCCGTGCACGACGGAACTGTCCTTGTCCTGGGCAATAGTAACTGCCCCTTTCCCCTTCAACAACCGCAATTCTTCTGCACCATCGCGTCCCATACCGGTGAGCAGGACAGCAACAGCTTCGTCACCGTACACGGCGGCAAGCGAGCGGAACAAATAAGAAACCGAAGGGCGCAGCCCGTTCTCCGGCTCATCCTTGGTGAGGATGATTCTTCCGCCGCATTCCACCTTCATCTGGAACTCATCGGGTGCAACATAGACATGACCGGGAGCAATGTACTCGCCGTTCATGGCAACATGCACCGGCAAGTGGGATGGCTGTGCCAACCACTCGACGAAGGAGGTGACGAAGCCAGACGCTATGTGCTGGACGATCAATACGGGCAGTGGGAAATCCCTGGGTAGCATCGCCAGGATTGTCTGCAATACTGGAGGTCCACCAGTCGAGGCACCCATGGCAATCACTTTGACCTGTGCCAATTTATCCACCAACACCTTCGGGAGCGATGGTAAGGCCGACTCATGTCGTATTTGTGCCCAGCGTCGCACCACTTTCACTTCCGACATCAGTTTCACCGTTTGCACAAGTTCCCTCACGGTGGTTTCATGATCCGGGTGGCCGATACCTGTCGGACGTATTAGTACGGCCAACGCTCCCGCTTCCATGGCACGAAACGTTTTGGTGTTTTCATGCGGGTCGGTGCTGCCGCTCACAATCACGATGGGGGTCGGCGACGTTTCCATGATGTGACGCGTTGCTTCTATCCCGTCCATTTTCGGCATATGGATGTCCATCGTGATCACATCCGGCCGATGGTGCTTCACTGCTTCAATTGCTTCCTCGCCATTGCTCGCGCTACCGACCACCCGGATATCTGGATCGGCGTTAAGAATATGAATCAGAAACTCTCGCACCACGGGTGAGTCTTCAACCACCAGGACTTTGATCATGCTCATCCTCTGACTCTTGCTAGATCAGCCGCTGGATGACTTCCAGCAGGTTGCTCTGATCGAAACTGCTCTTTACAATATATGCGTTGGCGCCGACGTCGATGCCGCGCTCGCGGTGTTCGCGCGATTCCAGTGCCGTCACCAGCACCACCGGCAGCTCGGCGAGCTGTTTGTCCGCCCGCACCTTGGCCGTGAGGTCAAAGCCATCCATACGTGGCATTTCCACGTCCGACACGATCAGATCAAACGTGCCGGTCTTGAGTATAGTGTAGGCATCCATACCATCCACTGCAGTAGTGACGCGGTAACTCGCCGATTCCAGGATGTTCTTGATCAATGCCCTTGATGTGATCGAGTCCTCCACCACCAGGATGGACTGTTTTTCCGCCACCCCGTACGTTGCAGCGACAACGGGCGAAGGCGACGCCGCACGTTTCACCGCAGATTTCAGCAAATCGGATACATTGAGTACCGCTACCACTTGACCGGTCCCCAATACACTCGCACCTGCGATGTTGCGCACGCGTGTGAGCTGACGCCCCAACGTCTTGACCAGCACTTCCTGCTCTCCAAGGATTTCGTCCACCTGGAACGCTACATGCTGGCGACCAGTGCCCAGAACAACCACAGCGACCTGCGCCGAAGTGTTAGCAGTTGAACTTTGACGCGGCAGTTCCAGCGCATCAGCTAGACTGACCAGCGCAACTGCCCGTCCGTCGAACGAAATTGTTGCACGGTTTTCCACGGTCTTGATGTCTTGTTGAGCCACCCGCGTCACTCGCTCGACGTTGAGTGCTGGAATGACGAAACAATGTTCGCCGACGCGAACCAGGACGCCGCGAAAGGTAGCCAGCATCAGCGGCAGCGTGACAATAAAAGATGTCCCACCCTCACGAGGCGACTCAAGTGCGACGACTCCGCCCAGTCGTTCGACTTTTTCCCGCACGATGGCGAGTCCCAGGCCACGTCCGGAAATATCCGTGATGATTTGACTGGTGGAAATACCCGACTGAAAAACGAGTGCCTGCGCCTCTTTCTCGTTCAGCCTTTCCGCCGCCTCCACAGAAACCACATTAAGCTTGAGCGCCGATGCTTTCATCTTTGCTGCGTTTATACCCACCCCATCGTCGGCAACTAATATCTCGATTTTTCCTCCGTCTTTTTGCGCAATGGCGATTGTTATATTTCCGCAATCAGGCTTGCCCTTGCTCTGTCGCATGACCGGCTGCTCGATGCCGTGATCTACGCAATTCCGCAGCAGGTGCATCAGCGGATCTTTCATTTCTTCCAGAGTACGCCGGTCGATTTCAATTTCGCCACCCCGTATCACCAGTTCCACCTGTTTGCCTTGCTCGCGGGCAAGTTCTCGGGTGAAACGCGGAAAAATTTCGAGTAGCGAAGAAAATGGCAGCAGTTGCATTTCCTTCACGTCATGCAAAAGACTATCGCTCATGCCTGCCAGGGTACGCCGGTCATGCGCGGCAAACTTGCTTAAGCGCAGCAGCCGCTCCTCAAACGTTTTCATGAACAGTTGCTCTGACTCCAGATACTCCAGCAGCTTCGGCAGTTCTCTTGCCGGGAGTTCCGGCAGTTCTCGCGCGACGCCATTGCGCCCGCTTCCTTTTTCGACATAACGCTCAATCTGCCGCAGCACGGGCCGCATTCGTGCCCGCTGTTTTTTCCAGGTTGCGAAGGACACGGCAACCTCGCGCAACTCCTTGGCACGCTGCACCGAGGCCAGCCGCGGCACCAGCAGCTCCTCGACCTGCCGCATTACCGCATCCAGTTTCTGCGTGGCAACTCTGACCGTTCCTGATGCAAGAACAGAAGTCTGGAAAGGCATTTGCGTGGCAAACGCTGCGGATGCCTCTGTCTTCGCATCCTGTAGAGGTAGGATTGAAGTTTGTTGCGCCGATGGCGCCGGCTGAGCTGTTGTGGATTGAGCCGTTGCAGGGTGGTCTATCGCGGTGTTGGCATATCGCCCCTGTAGCGCTTCGTCCAGACGCTGGATCAAGGCAGCAATCGCAGACTTTTCTGCAACGGTCATCGCCCCACCTTCCGCCGCAAGGAGCGTGCTCAAGTTATCAATCGCTTCTTGCATCAGATCAAACAATGGGGGGGAAACGGCGAGCCGTTTTCCTTTCAGCGCCGCAAATACACTTTCCATGGACTGGCAGACAGACTCGATCTCCTTGAGATTGACCGCCCGTGCTGCCCCCTTCAGACTGTGCGCCTCGCGAAACACTATCTCGACGATTTCTGCATACCTGGCTTCGGCAGGGTTATTTTCCAGTTCGATCAATCCCGCCGACATCGCTTGGAGATGTTCGCCCGCCTCGATCCGGAAGGTCGCAAGCAATCTTTTCAGGAAATCTTCGTTCTGCTTATCCATGGCCCAATCCGAACAAGCCGGAGCCAAACAGGGAGTCCGGATGGCACGAAGCAAAATCCGGGAAAGTCTCCCGCATTCCAAGATTCCGGCCTTTGTGCCGCAACCGCGTGGCAAGCCTGTTTCGCGCCACTTGAAGTATCAAAGGACAGAGGGTCTGTTCACAATTTGTGAAAAGTAAAGTCATGCGGACCTGCCTCCGATCATGTCGCTCAGCTTCTGCCCCAGTTCATGCAGGCTCTGTGCAGCGACCTCGGCCTGCTTGGTGCCTGAAACGTTCTGTACGCTAGCCTGTTTGATGCTTTCCATCGCCAGCGCCACCTGATCCATACCCACCATCTGCTGCTGGCTCGATGCCGCGATCTGGGTCGCCGCCTGCGACGCTTCCACAATGCTGTCAGCCAGCAGACGGATCGATTCGCCGGTTTCCGTAGTTTGCTTTACTCCTGCTTGCACTGCCTTGTTGCCCTGCTCGGTGGCAAGCACTGCAGCACTGGTCGCCCGCTGGATATCGCCGAGTATCGTGCGCACCTGAGAAGTCGCTTGCTTGGACTGTTCCGCCAGACTCTTGACTTCCTGCGCCACGACCGCGAAACCTTTGCCCTGTTCGCCCGCCTTGTTTGCCTCGATCGCAGCATTCACCGCGAGCAAGTTCGATTGCTCGGCCAGATCATTGACTGTGGCGATGATTTCGCCGATAGACTGGCTCTGCTCGGAGAGACGCACGATGCTCTCGGCGATGGTTTCCATTTGTTCCTGAATGCGCTGCATGCCCTGCATCGCTTCCTCCACCGATTTGCGCCCGCTCTGGGAAACCTGCGAGGCTTTCTGCGCACTGTCGGAAACCGAACGTGCTTTCTGGCTCGACAACTGCGCCGTCTGTTTGACTTCCTCCACCGTCGCCGTGGTCTCGCTTACTGCGGCTGCTGTCTCGGCTGCACCGGAAGCGACTTGCGTCGTGGTGGCCAGAATCTCGGCAGAGGATGTGGAAAGTTGATCAATACTTGCCCGGAGTTGGCGCGTTAGGGTGCGAGTGATCCAGAAACCGGCCAGAATCAATACGGCGAAGGCAAACGGAATACCGTAAATAATGAAAAAAATCGTAGTATTGGAACTTGCAGTCATCTCTTTGCTACGCTGTTCCAATAACATTCTTTCTTCATTACCCATCTCGGCGATTACCTTCCGGGCATCGTCCATTGTCTTTTTTCCGTTATCTGTCCGTACCACCTTTAGCGCAGCATCAAATCCCCTGACCTTCCGCAGATCAATCGTTTCTTTAAGCTCGGCGAGTTTAGTTGCAATCAGTGGCTCAAGCACATTCAGCCGTTGCTGCTGGGTTGCGTTATCCGCCGTCAATTCCCGGAGGCTCTGGATGGCTTGATTCACGGCTGATATCCCGGTTTTGTATGGCTCAAGATACCGATCCTCTCCTACTATAATGTAGCCGCGCTGGCCAGTTTCGGCTCCTTCCAGGGTGGAAAGTACTCTTTCGAGATTTTCGAGTACTTGGTAACTATGTGCCCTCATTTGTGCTGCTTCGATGAGTCCGGTCGTGTTCCGGTAAGAGAGTACGCCAAGGATAAACAGAATCATTAACGCCAGAGCATAGCCAGCACCAATCTTTGTTCCAATAGACCATTTCATTTTGTTCTCCTTGTTGTTCTGCCAAATTCGAACCGGAATATTTCCTATCCAACCACTTGTTCCTGCACGATGAGTTTTCCGTCAGTCAAAAGCTTTTCAGCATCGAGTATGACCACGCGCTCCGCCGTCACCCCTAGCAAATAGTCCTCGCGGATACCCGTCAGTGTGGGCAGGGACGACTGAATGTCGGCGCGTAAAATGCGGCGCACACCGCTGATGGCATCGGCCACAATACCGAACACCATATTTGCCGATTCAAGCACGATCACCTTGTTGAGATCGGTCAGGCCTTTTTCCGGAAGATCAAAGAATTTCTTGAGGTCGATAACAGAAAGTATCTCGCCGCGCACATTGACTATGCCGAGCACAAAAGAGGGGGTGCAAGGTAAAGGTGTCAAATCTTCCAGAGGATCGACCCCGCGAACGTATTCTGATGCAATGGCGTACCGCTCATGAGCGAGGAGAAATTCAATGACCTCGATACTTGCGTCGGCAGTCTCCGCCGGCACAGCTTCCCGTGCGAGAACCGTTGCCCTTTCTCTCAGAATCCGCTGGGTATCCTCGGCCGTTGGCGCCCAGATACGCTCTACTGCGACGCGCGACGCTTCCATTCGTCGCTCAAGCTCGCGCCAGTCGATTTCCTTTTTCATCTTTTTCAGGATCGTTTTAGGTGCGCTCATGAATGCATTCCTCTTACGCGCTTGCAGTCGCTGAGTGGGGCAGACTCGCCAGCATGGATGAGGCTATCTCGACCAGCCGCCCGGCAGTCAGCCCTTCCGCATCCGGCAGGATCTCGTCCTGCGGGTGCTTGCGCAACAGTAGCAGCACGTTGCCGAAATGGCGTTTCGCCTCCCGGTAACGTCCCTGCGATTGATGCAAATTCCCCAGAGCAAAGTGGGCGAGCACGAAATCAGGATCGAGATAAAGTGCGCGCATCAAGGACTGGATGGCAATTTCGTACTGCCCCTGTTCCTGCAAAATAGTGGCACTGAGATAGTGGTGCAGCGGGTTCATCTTGTCGGCCGTAATCGCCTTTTCGCACCATTCCAATGCTTCGCTGAGCCGGCCTTGGTTGGCGCAACTACGGGCCATGCTGGGTGGGACCTCGCGCTCATCCGGTTGTTGGGCTGGTAGTTGCCCAGCCTGCGCCGTAGTAATATCAGTAGCCGCAGGCTTCACCTGCACGGTCGGCACCTCTGTTTCCCTTGGCGACTGCATTACCTGATCATCGCTTATGCGTGACTTTGATTCGGCATTTTCCATCTTCCGGTACAGCACCGCTCCTGGAAAATCGACCGGTGTGAACGGGGAAAGCAAGCTATACGAGGCTTCCGCTGGACTGACGATCAACCACCCGCCATCAACCAGCGCCCGGTAGAAATTGCCGGTAACCTGTTTGGCCCGCTGCGCGGTGAAATACATCAGGACATTGCGGCAAAGAATCACGTCCATCGCGCTGGTGTTGTTCGATAGCGATGGATAAATGTCTTCGGCAAAATTGAGATAGGAAAACGTGACCATCTTCCTGATGCGAGGATGTATTTCGAAACGCCCGTCGCTGCATTTTGTGAAATAGCGCTCGCGGAGCCAGACTGGTGCATCGCGGAAGGACCATTCTCCGTACACGCCCTGCGCCGCCTTGCGCAGAAATTTAGGGTTAAAGTCCGTTGCCAGAATGGTGATATTCCACTCTTTGAGATCGGGAATGAGTCTGTCGAGCAATATCGCGATGGTGTACGCTTCCTCGCCCGTGCTGCAGCCCGCACTCCAGATGCGCAAACGCCGCTCATTCTGGCGGCGCGATTGCAACAGTTGCGCAATAACCTGCTCACCGAAAATCTCTAAGCTCTGCTTTTCCCGGAAAAAATAGGTTTCTCCCACACTCAGGTGGCTGGCAAGAACCTCGTTCATGTGGCGTGTCAGTGGGGCTGACAGCAGCCAATGTGCGCAGGACTCACGATCTGAAAAATTGAAATCTGGCGCCGCCGCCGCTATTCCACGCTCGAGATCACCCCAACGCTCTTGCGGAAAATTCAGTCCTGTCTGCGTGGCGACAAATTGGCTCAGCCGCAACAACAACGAAGAGGAAAGTGTTGGTCGCATGTTTTTCATCAGGACGCTTCCAGCGCCCGATCCAGAGAACTTTCTTCTTCAAGTGAAAGGAATTTTTCCAGGTCGTGGATAACAATTAGACCATCGGTCAGTTTTACCAATCCTTCCACATACTCAAGCTTTGGAAGGATATTTGCAGTCGTAACGAGATTCTGTTCAGAACCCGCGATGACATCCAGCGACGAGTCCACCATCAGCGCCACATCTCTTCTCGCCGTATGCGCGACAACCAATTGGTCGGTCAGGGCAATCTCACGCTCCGGTAGGTAAAAGCGACGCCGCACATTGATCACTGGGATGACTCGTCCCTGAAAATTGACCACCCCAAGAATGATGTCCGGCGCGTTCGGCAAAGGAGTGATGGCCACCATGCGCACTACTCGTTCCGCGGCATGTAAAGGCAATGCGTAGCGTTGATCGTCCAAGGTAAAAATAACAAGGAAATCAGATTTCTTCATTGAAAACCCGGAATGATGTTCGAAGGCGTCTGTGAGACGCTACACGGTACACCCAAAGCGCATATCTGGAAATATGCCAACGGCCTAGATACTTATCGTCGAAGGGGTTTTAGCAGCATTGTTCCCCTGAACAAATATCGGCCACAGTCTAGTCGAAGTCCGGGATTTCGTAATTGACTCGTACGCGCAATTCTTTGCCCCGCTTTGAAGTGGGGTACATCCTTGTCAGGTACGCCTCTCGCGATTTGTGCCCCGCACCTTACGATGCTTCGTTACGTTGTCAGGATCGCTCTTGATTCAGACCCCTAGATTCACCCGGTGACAAAGGTGGTTCCCTCAATCGAAGCAGGAACAACTTCTATAAGCGACTTCGTGTCGCACTGGCCGCATTTTTACTATTTGCACCCGCTAATAAAAACGCCCGAACCTCATTCGATAAAACCATCCGTTTTTTTAAAACCACTCATTCTTAAGGTTCAGTCCAAAATGGAAATGTGCCTGCCCTTCTGATTACCCGTCAACCCATGACTGAACTTCGTCATTGGGGTTCAACTTCCATTAACTAAAATTGCTATTTAGTGAATGTCTTAGTTGATTGTCAATCTGGTACGGATATTGCTAGAAATAGTGAAAAATCAATTTCACAATGGAAACAGGTCATGCAACGAATAAATCAGTTTGGATTCACTTTGTTTGAAATTACCACCGCAATAGTGATCATTTGTCTGCTGGCCTCCTTTATGGTGATTGGTCAGAAACTCACCATCAACGTCAAAGTGAATCGTCTAGACCGCGATTTAAATAGCATTCGGGCAGCCATCTACGATGCGCAAGACAGGTTAAGTCCAATGCGCAGCAATTTTCGTAAATCATCATCGCATTTGCCAGATACAGCCGGTCTTAGCGATAACTGCAACTTGAATGCAATTATCGGCGGATACTGGAAGTCGGCATCAGGAGAAACCTTCAATCTCTGGAAGAACATTTGGGCAGCAGGTTTTGATCATGATTCGACAAATAATTCTAATGTTTATGCTCCACTCAAATCTTCTGGTGGCACCATTGGTGTTTCCGAAGCATCTAATCCACCCATTGCAGGATTAAATGGGAACTACATTATTTGTACTAACAACATAGCAGGTACACTGGTCAAACAACTCGACTTCGTAATGGATGACGGAAATACCAATTCTGGCACCATGATCGTGTCCAATAAAATTGGTGGCACAGGTATCGCAACAGACAACATCTCTAATAGTGCTACCTACGTGATTTGTCTAAGCATTTGAATAAACGCCTCCGAAATGTTCAAAGCCTGATTTCATCCTCACGATCGAAGTTGATGAGGACGCGCTCAAAAACCAAGCGCGGCATTTTTAGGGGAAAATGTTGCATGGAGAAAATTTACAAACAGTTGAGTGTTGAAGAGAGAATGCCAGACCGTTATGTGGCGTTCTTTTGTCAATACTCCATCAGGGATATCGCAGACATCTTCTATTCCCGCCTCTTGTAGATCGGTGATGACTTTTCTGCCATTGGGCAGGATCGACACTGGATATTCCGGCAACTCCTGTTCGCAATGATCTTTGAATTGGCAATCAGGCTTACATTGCGATCCCATTCGGACAGTGGGAATTGAATTGGCCAGGATGTCGCGATGGGATGTCGGCATGGCTGGCAACAGCGCCCTCACCTTCTCGGTGACGTCCTCATCTACAAGCAGCTGTCCATAATTGCCATCTCCTGCATACACAAAACTGGTATCAACGTGCGCGAGGAAGACCTGCTGAACTTTTACCCCTGTGCCTTCAAGTACCCACAGTTGCACCGCACAATCGATTAGGTGGTGATCCTTGACGCTTCCTGAGGATTTAACCTCGATCATGCGCCAACCACCATCGACCGGCACCAGGATATCGGCGCGCACAAGCACCCCTGCAAATTCGAGTGCAGCTTCAAACAAGGGTACCCGGGAATTGTTAACAATCAGGCGCCTAGTTTCTGCCACTGCCACATCTGGCTGCTCAATATGCTCGATCAATATTCCGTCTGGATAATTCAGTCGAGCCATCTTGCCTATCTCGATATGCATTCCCTGCCGAACAGGTTTGTGCAAATTGAGAAAAGCTCTGCGAATTATTCGATCCGTCAATCTCCGTTAAATTCATGAATTGGCTAAGCCGACAATCAATGAAGCAAAGTATACATAGATGCCCTTAGTAACCAGAAAACTTTTAGGCCGCATTCCTGCGGCCCTTTGTGTCATGGAAACCATGAATTTGCCTTTGGTAGAAGGCATATCGTTGCACTACAATTTGAATTACGTTGAAATTCAGCGCTACCGGTCAAGTAGTTAGTGCGGAATGCAAATCGGCCCATGTGCTATCAGTTTAGTAGCATCATTCGCTGATAAGGGACGGCTGAAATAATAGCCTTGAACGGAGTGACAACCGTGCGCTGTCATGAATTCCAGTTGCGTGCTGGTTTCCACCCCCTCAGCGACAATTTCCAGATTGAACTGGGAAGCCATGGCAATAATGGCCGAGACTATCGCCGCATCGTTTGAGTTATCTGGAATATTCCGCACGAACGACTGGTCGATTTTGAGCACATTGATGGGAAATCGCTGCAAGTAGCTGAGCGAAGAATAACCTGTACCAAAATCGTCCATGGAAACGCGTACTCCCAAGTTACTGATCTGCTTGAATGTGACGATTGCAGCTTCCACGTTCTCCATCAGGATGCTTTCGGTGATTTCCAGTTCCAGCAAGGCGGGTGGTAGGCCGCTTTGCTGCAGCGCCTGCATCACGGTCTCCATCAGTGCGTCGCGCTGGAATTGGCGCACGGACAGATTGACCGCCACACGGACTTGCAATCCGGCATCCAGCCAGTTTTTCGCCTGCGTACAGGCTGTGAGCAACACCCATGCCCCGATGGGTACGATCAGTCCGTTATCTTCTGCCAACGGTATGAATTCAACTGGTGGCACCTGGCCTAGTTCCGGGCTGTTCCAACGCAGCAGGGCTTCCATGCCAACAATCCGTTGACTGCCAATTTCTACCTGCGGTTGGTAATGGAGCAGTAGCTCATTTCTCTCCAACGCGTGGCGCAAGCAACTTTCAAGCTGGAGATACCTCTGTGTCTTGCGCGCCATCTCTGCGGCAAAGAACTGGTAATTGCCTTTTCCCAGCGATTTGGCGTGATACATTGCTGTGTCCGCATTCGCCAACAGAGCATCTATGCCGTCGGCATCGACCGGAAAAATGCTGATACCGATGCTGGCGCCAGCATAAACTTCGTGCAGTTGCAAATTGAAAGGATCCTCTAGCGCCACGAGCACTTTCTGCGCCACGATGGCCGCGTCCAGCGCCTCATCAATATCTGGCAGCAGTATCACAAACTCATCCCCACCCAGACGTGCCAGCGTATCGCCCTCGCGCAACGATTTCTGCATCCGTTGCGCCACCTCCTTGAGCAACAGGTCACCCATTGCGTGCCCCAAGCTGTCATTGATATATTTGAAATTGTCCAGATCAATGAATAATACTGCTGTCTTGTGCTGATGCCGTTGCGCTTGCGCTATGGCTTGCAAGATGCGGTCGGTGAGCAGTCCGCGGTTCGGCAACTCGGTGAGTGCATCAAAATGCGCCATGTAATTGAGTTGCTGTTGCTGATCGCGGATTTGCTTAATTTCCCGAGCCTTATCCAGAACCAACGCCAGCGTATGGGCAAAACTCATCGCCAGCATCTCGTCATTCGCGCTGAAGGGAGTACCATCTAGCTTGTCCGAGAGGTAGATACGCCCATAAACATGACCAAGATGCGAGATCGGCACCGCCAGCAAGGATTTCATTGACGGATGACCAGGCGGAAAACCGACGCTGCGCGGATCTTGCGTCATATCGTCAAGACGGATAGCTGTGTTGTCCCGAATCACAGCACCCAGCAAACCCTTACCCTCAGGGGTGTGATCGATGCTCGCGGCCACCTCTGGGCTGATGCCGGTATGGACAAAATCCTTAAGGCCTCCCGCCTCGTTCAGAATGCCGATAGCACCGTAGTGCGCTTGAAGTAAGCTCGCCAGCGCCTCAATACCTGTCTGTAAGAGATCACTTTCAATTACAGAGTGCGCGAGAACTTTAAGCAGTGTGGTGGATGCCTCGGACAAGCTGGATAAACGCTGCGACCATGCCATCAGCTGCTGATTATCGAGCTCTATCTGCTCATACATGCGATTGGCTTCCTGCAGCAGAGTGCGCAGGATGGAAGTACGGCTGACAGCTCCCACAAATCTACCATTCACATCGAGCACCGCCGCCACTTCGCCGTCGTGTCCGTCCATCAGCGTCAGTGCTTGTTCTACCGTGGCATCCGGCGGCAAAGCAAGCAGAGGGCGATGTTCGGTCAGATCGGCAAAAATCCACTCCGAATGCAGCGCGACATCCTGCGCAGTGGCCATGCCGCAAAATCGGCCTTGGGTTGTCGATTCCTGAAAAACTGCATAAAGTACATCAGGCTGATGATGGAGGGCACGGTCCTCCTCCAGCACCCGCACCACCTTAGGTGCAAGACAATCGCCGACCATGATCGGCATTATGCTTCTCCGCCGTCCAGTTCTACTCTAACTGCTAACTCGACATGCATGACCTCTTCAGG
>VFSW01010265.1_pt1 | contig 13283 bp, 6 predicted proteins | sample 5358111 | NCBI WGS metagenome assembly VFSW01 (sample SAMN11554181, study PRJNA540505) | mine drainage metagenome | isolation source: sediment from site ElyBrook_90M | place: USA: Ely Copper Mine, Vershire, VT | collected 2017 | reverse complement strand
GGCGCAGCGGGCCGGTTTGCTTCAGCCATCCGAAGCCCTTTTCGATCAGCCATCGACGGCTGAGGCTGATGGCATAGCCGGGCTGGCGCGTGGTTCTGCGGTCCAGGTTGCTGCGTCGTCCCTTGTCGTTCTTTGTAACGTGCGGTGTCACGTTCAACTCCCGCACCGTGCCGACGAAATCCTTCGTGTCGTAAGCCTTGTCCGCGCCCACGGTGATGCGGCGTGAGCTGCCCTTCTGTTTTTGCGCAAGTATCAACAGGGCTGCATCGCGCTCTGCATAACCGTCGGCGTGCGTCACCATCGCCGCAGCAATCAGCCCGTTGTGGTTCTCCACCAGCGCATGGCACAGATAGCGCAGCTTCGACTCCTTCCCGTAGCTCTTCTTGTACAGCCGCGCATCGCCATCGGTGGTCGATGCATGCGTCTTGTTGCTGCGCTTCTGGCCATGAAAATTCGTTCCGTCGCCGTCATCGGAACCGTCTTTCGAGCGAAAGCTTTTCTGCGACGCCCACGCCTGAATCAGCGTGCCATCCACCGTGAAGTGCTCGTCGGACATGAACTTCTTCGCATGCTTATTCACTTCGGCAAAGAACTGCTGCGCCACGTCGGAGGTCAGCAACCGGTCGCGGTTCTTGGAAAACACCGCGTGGTTCCACACCGCGTCGTCCATTCCAAGACCCACAAACCAGCGGAACAAAAGGTTGTAGTCGATCTGCTCCACCAGCAGCCGCTCCGAACGCACCGAGTAAAACACCTCCAGCAACAGCGCCCGCAGAATGTACTCCGGCGCAATCGATGGACGCCCGGAGTCGGCATACAACGCGTCGAACTCCCGGCTCAACGTTCGCAACGCCGCATCCGTCAGCTTGCGAACCGCTCGCAGCGGATGATCCTGAGGCACTCGCTGCTCCAATGAAACATAGCTGAACATCCCGTCCTGAACCCGCTCGTCTCCACGCATATCGGTTAGACGAACTGCCCCTGTCCAACGCCGCAAACAGTGTGCCTATTTCAACAAGTTCCTAGGCCGGATAACGCTCGACCGGCCTCTACCGCTTGCTGTTGCAGGCGCGAAGACACAGCTGAGGCGTGGAGCTTGGAACGAGACAGAAGCGCGCGCAGCTGAGCCTGCAATGCGGTTTGCTCTGCGGTAAGGGCGGCGACAGTTGAGAGAGCGCTGCTCTCAAGGATGCGGAGGTTATCAAGATGCTTGTGATCGCTGCGCGGATCGTTGACACTGCCGAGAAGCTGGCCTGCTGCTACTGAGTTCCCCTCGGCGAGAGGCAATCCTGATATTGTCCCTTCAATCGGTGTGCGTACATCGGTGACATGAGCGGACACTACGGTATTCGATGTGGAGATATAAGCGCCTTCGGAGAGCTTCCCGAAGGCTCTAGCAGAACATAAGGCGATAGCGAACGTAACCTTCAAGGCTCGACGGGAAGTGGCAAAGACGGGAAGTTTCACCGCGTCGATAACTGGGATTAAGGGGGCAGATATTGCTCGTGTGTAAGAATTACCTGGCATCGGCATGATGGCTCCGCCTAAGTAATCGGCGGAGAATCCAGCATCATTAGTCGAAGGTTGCGGAGGTCGTCAGCCGTTCATCGTCGAGGCTCGGTTTGAGACGAGAGCTATTTATATCAAGTGTCTATGAGATCTCGTGTTGTCTATTGCTGTCGACGCAATGCGGCCACAGTCCGAGGATAGACAGCTTTTCCGTCGTTCCAGGGGTATTCTGCAGCACAAAGCGACCCAATCTATAAGTGCTGAGGTGGGGGAGAAAGCACATAGCCCTTCTCCAGGTTCGAGAGGACCAGGGGTTCGGCAAAGATGGCGCGGTCCCGGCCAGCAGCTTTGGCGCGATAGAGTGCGTCGTCGGCGCGCGCGAGAAGAAACTCCATTGGAGAAGCCGCAGTCAAGGGGGGGATGGCGACGGCGCCGACGCTAATTGAAATCGTGAGTGGACCTTCGTGGGTGGAGAACGGGCGGGAGCGGATGGCATTACGAATCTGTTCGGCGCGCCGGATAAAGATGTTGCCATCGGAGGGGAGGTCGGGATCAGTGTCCGTGAGGAGGATGAGGAACTCTTCGCCACCGTAGCGGCCCACAAGGTCGCCGGGCCTGGTGCAACCGACCATGCGAGCGGCTATCTGACGCAGGACTTCATCGCCGACGAGATGTCCATGGGTGTCATTGACTTGTTTGAAATGATCGATATCGCATAAGAGCAGGGAGGTGGAAGTCGTCGAGTCCTGAGAGAGGCTCAGTTCGTTCTGAATCTGAGCGAGGACGGCGCCGCGATTCAAGACCGAGGTCAGGGCGTCGTGTGTGGCTTCGAACCGCATGGCTTCGCGCGATTCGACGAGTTTATCTTCGAGCGTGAGGATACGGCGTCCGGCGTGCAGGCGCGCTTGCAACTCGGCAACTCGGCAGGGTTTGGTTAGATAGTCATCGGCTCCTGCCTTGAGGCCAGCGACGATGTCATCGGCGGCCTCGCGCGCCGTGAGCAAAAGGATATAGACGTAGGACTTGTCACTACGAGACCTGATTTCGCGGCAAACACCAAGGCCATCGAGCTCGGGCATCATCCAATCGAGAAGTGCGAGGCGCGGGCTGCCTTCGCGGGAGAGTTCATCCATGGCCTGGCGACCGTTCTCTGCCGTGACGACATCGTAGCCGTTGGATCGGAGCATCCTCTCCATAAGGCGGCGCGAGACGCGATCGTCATCTGCAAGCAGAATCTTCATTTGGCAACCTCATCCAGCAAGCCGGCGACGCTATTGGGGGCAGTGTACGAAAGATGTGCACGCAGGATGAGCGGCACGTTTGCAGAGCACGGTACTGGCAACGGGAGCCGACCGGAGTGCCTGATTGTGATTGCCGTACATCCGTGCAATCTCATTTTGTGTCCCTCATTATGGATCTCATCTCTAGTGTTTATGGCGGTGAAGCGGAGCGCGAACACTGACCTGGCGGATTGTGCAAGTCGACCTCAGACTGCCATGCCTGGTTGCAGTCCTTCGAGCTGAATCATGACCCGTTTCAATTCCTCCTCCAACTGCTGCAATGCGGAGTCGGCGTGCGTCAGATTGCCGGATCTGGCGTTGGCCTCGAGATCTTGCGCTACACGGGCCGCGGGCCCAGCGGCGAGATTGGCCAGGGCACCCTTCAGTGCATGGCTTGCCTTCTCGACGGCTTGGGAATCCTGTCGTGAAAGAGCATCGCGAGCGACCATGAGCTGGTGCGGATAGTCGTTGCGGAATAACTCCGCCAGCTCGGCGAGGAAGGAGTAGTCGCCGTCGATGCGCTCGAGTAGTTCGGCGACGTCGACGGAGATCTCCGGTATGGATGGCATTGCGGCGGGAATAAAGCTGGTGCGTTGTCGGTCAACGTAGCTTTCCAATACCTCGTCGAGTTCCTGCTGGCGGATGGGTTTCGAGAGATATCCATCCATGCCGGCCTCGAAGCAGCGCTCACGATCTCCCTTCATTGCCAGGGCTGTCATGGCGACCACGGACTGATGATCGCCGGTGATCTTCTCCAGCTCGCGAAGTTTCATGGTCGCCTCGAGACCGTCCATCTCCGGCATCTGAACGTCCATCAGCACAAGATCATAGGCACCTTCTGCCAGAGCCGCCAGGGCTTCCTTGCCGTTAGTGGTGACGGTGACCCGGTGTCCGCGCTTCATGAGCAGGCGAGTGGCGAGTTTCTGGTTGATGGGGTTGTCCTCTGCGATAAGTATCTGCAAGGTTCGCGCGGGATCGCGTTCGTCGACGAGAGAGTCGCGGGTGACCATGGGCACTGCGTCGGATGGCCTATGGACATTCAGCACCCGCGCAATGGCTTCGCGCAGTTCTGATTGACGAACGGGCTTCAAGAGGTAGGCCGCAATGCCCAACTCGCTGCAGCGTGCGGCATCGCCGCGCTGGCCGCCTGATGTAAGCATCATGATCGTGGCGGTGGAGGGATGGGACTGGCCCTTGATCGTATCCACCAAATTGAATCCGTCCATCTTCGGCATATGCATATCGGTCAGGATGAGATCGTAGGGAGCGCCGGAGGAGTGGGCGGCAGAGATCTCCATCAAAGCTTCCTCGCCGCTGGAAACTGCGGTCGCGTTCATCTCCCAATGCTTGAGCAGACCTTCGAGGATGCGCCTGTTGGTGCGGTTGTCGTCGACGATCAGAACTCTTGCTCCGCGCAGATGAGCGGCTATAGGTGAGCCGCTGACGCGACTCGATTGGCTCTTCGCCGTTCCGAACTGAACACAGAAGTGAAACTGAGAGCCGACACCCACTTCGCTCTCTACCCAGACTTTGCCTCCCATCATCTCGGCCAGACGGCGGGAGATCGTCAAACCGAGACCCGTTCCACCAAACTCGCGGGTGGTGGATGTATCGGCCTGACTAAAGGAGTTGAAGATGCTGTCGAGTTTGTCTGCGGCGATGCCGATGCCGGTATCGGAGACGATGAAGTGCAGGGTCGAAGTCGTATCTTCAATCAAGTCCAGCTGGACTTTGAGCGCAATCTCGCCCGCGGAGGTGAACTTGAGCGCGTTACCGATGAGGTTGAGGAGTATCTGACGCAGACGTCCGCTGTCACCGATTACCATCTCAGGGATTTGGGGAGACACATCACACAGTAGTTCGAGACCCTTTTCATCGGCGCGCAACGCAAGAGTCTTAAGAGAACCTTCGATGCACTCTCGAAGGTCAAAGTCCACCTGATCAATATCTACCTTGCCGGCTTCGATCTTGGAAAAGTCGAGGATGTCATTGATGACGCTTAGCAGGGAATCGGCAGAGAGCTTGACGGTCTCAAGATACTCGCGCTGCTCAAGGGTGAGTTCGGTCTCGAGGGTAAGATCAGTCATCCCGATGATGCCGTTGAGGGGGGTGCGAATCTCATGGCTCATGTTGGCAAGGAATTCGCTCTTAGCCTGGCTTCCGGCTTCAGCAGCTTTGACCTTGTCGCGCTCCGCAGCCATAGCCTCGATCATTCGATAGCGCTCTTCACTTAGCTCAAGCTCAAACGTCTGGACCGACAGGCGGCGATCGAACATCGACGTCAGGAACACCAGTCCAAGTATCATCATGGTGACCAGAGTGATGCTGGCGACGCCGAGATCAGAGATGTTAATCGCGTGGGTTAGTTCTGAGGAGGGCATCGGGGCGGCGGTGAAACTGACGGCCGCCATACCGACATAGTGCATGGTGGGGATAGCCAGACCCATCAACAGTGCGCTGCTGGACTTCCGCCAACTCCAGGAGGCGGTGTCAGCGCGAAAGCGAAATGCCAACCATAAGGCCACGAAGGAAATGACGACGGCCAAGGCGACCGAGAGCATGACAAGTCGAGTGGAGTACATGCACATGGCGGGTAGACGCATGGCCTCCATTCCGATGTAGTGCATGGCAGCGATCCCGCCGCCCATGACGATGCTGCCTGCTGCAGCCGAGGCTATCCCCATGGTGCTTCGGCTCACAACAAATAGAGCGACGCCGGAGGCGAACATTGCGGCCAGAAGAGATAACAGAACGTCTGGCCAGTCGTAGGCAACAGCAACAGGCAGACGAAATGCCAGCATGCCGATGTAATGCATGGACCAGATGCCTGTCCCCATGGCAAATGCCCCACCACTAAGCCAGAACAAGCGGATATGGCCCCGCGCAGCAGTGACTCGGCCAGCGAGATCCAGCGCCGCATAGGCGGCCAGGATCGCGATAACGACTGATAAAGCGACCAGTCGATAGTCATAGAAGCCAGTAAGTGGAAGACCTTGAAAATTCATTCTCCCTTCTATATCGTCGCAATTCTCGATTCCTTCTGTCATGACGGGAAAAGGCGCCCGAAGAGCCCTGATCAACGAGCGTAGTATCAAAATCCGGCAACTGCTGCACCGGGCAATCCATTATTGCTGCGGGACAGGAAGCCGTTCGACGACTGGGGTGCGATGGCTGATTCGTCCACCGTCCAGCACCAGGAGTCATGGATCATCTCGCAGTTGGTTATACGTAAACGAGGTCGACGGGTTCAATACGTTTTGCGCGGACTTCGCAGAGCCCACGGGTGCGCCAGGGGTTGCACGCCTTGGGCGTGGATGATGCGAACCTACCGCACTCCGAGCGCACAACAGGATGTATGGCGCCCTCCACGGATCCGCCAAGCAAGGCCTTTGATGCGCCGCGCACAGAGCCACCATGAACGTTATCACACGAGCGATCAGCATCCGTCAGGTTTACCTGGAGAATATCTGAGTGCCTGTGACTATGGGCCGGTGCGACCGGATGGCTAAATGCCGGTAGCGAGATTCATGGCAAGCGCACTCCAGAAACCGAGAGGCGGGTGGACTGGCTGACGCTTGCAGCCTCGCTTGCGTCGGAACTCGGCCGCGCAGGGGTTGAAGTCGACGCGCACACGGGCCTCGAGACGCTGTTCTGGAAGGATTGCGTGAGGTCTACCCAAAACAACAGGTAAAACCCTTACACCTACATCGCAGGGAGCCCAGAAGTACTCCCAGTGATGTCACAAATCCGCTCGCACCGCAATCGACAGGCGCTAAGACGCTGCCTCCTTGTTCGCCGAGGCCAGACGCTTGACCGTGGTTGCGCCATACATCCTACAACAGCATTAAGCAGATTTAGCTGATCAACATGTATTGCAGAATCGTGCGAGCAGGGGGCCAGGCTAGAGGTGCGACAAGCGCGCGGTCCAGGTGAAGGTTGGAGTCGTCGACCGCTTGGATCCGACGAGGTGGCGACGAGAGCACTTCCTTGAATACGATCGCGATCCGGGTGGCGCATACGGGCAGATTTGCGTGGTTGCTGGCAGAAATCCAAGGTAGTTGCACGTTGTGCATTCCAGAGTGTGAGCCGTGCGGCATCTCTGCCGCCGATTACCGACAACAGTGGCGCGGCGACGAAAATGGGAGAATCGAGCAGTAATATGAAAGCGGCAGGGCGATAGTGACTGATGACTCAATCAAAATCTCGTCGATTACACGCTTTCGAATCGCAATCATACTGGCGATCATAACGGATGCGATCCAGCTTATCTTTCTTCCGTTATTTGTGGCGGGCGCTGCGTCGCCTGCCGATGACTTGCTCGACTTCGGAGCGGGAGCTGCGCTGGTCTACCTTCTGGGGTGGCACTGGGAGTTTCTGCCATCGCTCCTTGTCAAGCTCGCGCCCGGGGTCGATCTGGTGCCGTTCTGGACGATGGCGGTTGCAAACGTCTATCGCAAATCGAAGCGGATTTCGGGCGGCGCGGAAGAAACACGTGTGGACCTCTGAGTCTGAGAGTCTCTGGAAACGTGTAAGTGGTGGATTGCGAGTCATACTTCGTCGAGATGCATCTGTGCGATGGAAGGAAGAGTCATTTCATAACCTCTACTGCTGGCTGGAAGAGCTTGAAGACGGTGCTTCCGATTTCAGGATAGTTATAAGCAAACCAAGTGAGAACGGGAACTGCGCCGAAGGAAGCAATGCGGACGTAGAACTCCATACCCAACTCATTCGGGGTGGTGTGGGTGATGCGACTGAGAATGGGGTCGCGATACATCTGAGCGAATACTCCGACGACTCCGCAGCCAAGAAAGATCAGAAGGATGGTGAAGATCCAATCGATCACCTGGCGCGGCTGGAAGGGATAAGAATTCCATGCGACGGTGGCGATCACAAAGGTTGCGGAAATGAAGACCATGAGATAGCGCAGGTTCACCAGGACGGCACGAATGAGGGAGATGTAACGGATGACGAGAAACTCCTCTGCGATTCGAATGTGGTGTGGATCATCGTTGCAAGGGGCGGGTTGCGTCGGGATATGTGGAGGATCGGGAACGCCCTTCGCGCGATAGGCGCCGGCTTCTTCGCTCTCCACAAGGCCGGTGCGATACCTTGTCCAATAGGGGAGCAAAACCGTTTTCAGGAGCTCCTGCGCAAATTGAGCGTATAGCAATTCGATGGCGTGCATGCGGTTGATACCGTCTCTTGCTGGTGGAGAACCAAGCTCTCCTGACGGGTCACACGGAGCAGGATCGGGCGTTGTCGAGGGGTTCTCTACGCCGTTGACATGCCCAAGAAGCACTGCAATTTCGGCATTGAGTTTTTCGTAGATCAGTAGGAGTGGATTGCGATCCGGAAATAGTTCAAATTTTTGCGGGGGACAGTAAGAGTAGTTCAGTAACTCTGGATCATGAACCAGCTGGCGCATGGATTCAGTGGAACGCGCCATATCGCGCCACTGTTCGCGAACGCCGCTTTGACGGAACATGCTTATCCATCCCGAATTTTGAATTCGATCGAATGCACCGCGAATTGGGAGGTTTTCGAGGTCCTGAAGGAGGTGGCGCTTTAGTGATCCCCAGATGAAGACCATGCGAAGCCACCCTGCGACGGCAATCACCAGGAGGGGGAAGAACAGGCCTGTGATTAGGAACTCGTACGAAGTGGGGAACCATTTCGATTGCCAAACAATTCGATCCACGCTGCGCACATAGAGCCAGAAGACTGATAAGAGGAACAGGACAATGTAAAAGGCCATCAGGCAGTAATCCACCTTCTTCTTATGCTTTCGCGGAAAGAAGCGTTCTACAGCTTCACGAGTGATCAGTAGACAGGTAATGTTGCTATAAAGGCAGCTGTGGCGGAAACTCTCACACATACTCAACTGAACGTCGGAGACATAAAGAGGGTAGGGAGTGTCGTAGTCGATGTCTCCTGGAAGAATTGGCCGGTTACATTCGGAAAAACGTAGACGCAAATTCTGGAAGACGGCCCAAAGGTACCAGCTGAACAGGAGTAGAAGCATTGCAACGACCGGGGAGACTCCGCTGGTTGGATTCAGGCACCGATAGGCGAAGAAGAGGCCTACGAAAGAGCGCGTTTCTCCAGTCCAACCGGTGAAGCTTATTCCAATCCACAGCCCAACCAAAGTTAAACCCGTGCATACCGCAAGTACGTTGAAAGAGTTGTAATAGAAATGATCTTTGAGTGTGCCTGGAGAGAACTTATAGGGCCATGTTTTTCGAAGGGTCATGATAAGTACGACTGTGCCCGCCAGAAAAGTTAGTCCTCCAGCGATAAAACTGGCCCAGTCGAATTCGATTATTTTGAGGCAGGGAATGAGCGGCCATGCGATGACAAAGGTCATACAGAATAGAACAATCGTTCCAATATTGATGTACATCGAACGACGGTGGGGCTGGTCATTCTGCGCGATATCTAGATCGCGAGTGAAGGGCGACCAGTAATCGGCGGCACAAAGAAGTACCGTATGTGCCGCGCAGAGAAGAAAGATCAACAGACACAAGAAATACCACGCGAGCGAAGGGTGAATTGGCAGCTTAGTCGAATGCCTCGGCGGACTATTCTGACGCTCAATCTCTGGAAGAATCTGTGGAATGCCAGAAGAATTGCTTGAGGCGATGCCAAGCGGATAATATCCATCTTTCCCAATGACCGTAACCCAGAGCGGAGGTTTGACGCCTGTGCGAGGCGAACTCAAGATGTTTTGATAGCCAGCAAGATTCAGGGTCGACGGTGAGGATTTATCCCAAAGGGTATATCTGGCGGCGTTGTAGTATGCCTCGGTGGATGAATCCGGAAAGGCGCGACCTCCGTACCCCGGTATGACTGAGTTGGCCAAGCCGATCAGGTGATAAGGGTTGATGGTCACTGCCCCTACAAAGGGAACGTCATCGATCTCCCTTTCGAACAGAAGATCTCCGTCGTCAAAGACCAGGTGTGCATCCGGAATGGCGCGGTGTAAGAACTGAGCGAGGAAGAGCGTATCGAGCACGTCGGTCGCGGTGATGACGATGTAGTCCACACGATTGCGTTGGAGCTGATGTTGAATTGCCATCAACTGCGCCTCTTGTGAAAGAGGTGCCAGGTCACCGGAAAAATGAGGCACGCTGTCGTACGAGTTCGAGCCTTTGAGGGAAAGGTGCAGGTAAGGACTGGGTGTCGTGTTAGCGGTCGGTTGCTCACTCTGTGCGTTGCGCAGTAGAGAGATCTCGCGGGGATAGCGGATGAAAAAGGAGATGTTGCTCAAATCGCTTCTCGCTTCCGGCTCTTTTAATGGCTTGACGAACTCCCCACCTAATGACCCCTCACCGAAAGTCGTGTCGTCTTCGATCAGCAACGCGAATCTGTTGTTTGAGATGCTTGACTTGCTAATGAGTATGTTGAGTGTCTCTTGGTTATATTGAGTGTCGCGATCGAATGATGCGTAGCAAATCTTTCGATGCTGGCCAAAGCAAAGTTCAGGTGGAGTAGCCTTTAATGACGAAGGAGGGTCGTGGTCCATCTGACTCACCGCGACGCGGGTCGAGGTTACCCCTCGCACGTCAACGGATAGGATATATGGAAAGGATGAGAGCTCGAATTCGCTAGCTCTGCGGAGAGACGCCGCTGAACCAGAATAACTTGGTCCGATGATGGCAAGTTGATTGGGGACATTCTTGGTTGACGCAGAGAAATCCACTTTCATGTTTCTGAGGTCATCCTCGTACCGAAATGCCCTCTCCATCTGGTATCCGTTGATGCCCGAGGTTGGCGTTTCTCCCACCAGAAATAAATAGAGTGAAGAGCGGAAGTCATCATCAGTTGGTGAGCGCCCGGCGTTAACAGGTTTGAAGATAATCAATCCTGGCTCTCGCACTTCGGTGCTTCGGTTGGCATTAGCCGTGTCTGTGTGGTCAACTGGCGTTGATTGGGTCTGTTGCCAGGGTAACCAGTAATAACTGCTTACATAGTTGTTGTCTTCCGCGGCGTCGATCAGGGCGTCGATTGTGCGGTCGAACCGGAGGGCCATGTGTGTCTGAACCGGGTCGGGAACAGTGGCGATGATGGCGATAATCTTTGGTTCGACGCCTGGTCCAGCCGACGGAACAAGAGTAGGAATTCCCCAGTCCGTGGGCTCCTCAGTGCAGTCCGTCTGGTCGTTTTGGACGCTGTTGAGAGTGCCCTTCAAACCACCATCGTGGCCGTTGAGGTCAACGCTGACGAGAGGCACGTCCGGTGACGTGTGGGGCGCAGATCGTTCCGGTGCCCAATACTCGCAGGACGCGATCCAGGGGCCATCGCCACTGGTGGGCTGGCCCTGTAGCTTTGATTCGATGGAGGGCTTTTCGGTTGAGGAGTGGAAAGCTGGAACGCCAGGATTGGTGGATCGGAATACAAGAGCAGCCAGTAGGATTGCGCTCAGGGTTGTGCCTTGATTCTTGTTCATATTCGCTCCGTCAGCGGGTCCTGGCTACGAGGAGCGCAAACTCAAAGGCGAGCGGATGCGCGATCGGATGCGCGAATGTCGCAATGAGTGTGAGCTGTCTTCAAGTTTCGGGCCGGTGGAATATGGCAATCGTCTTGTGGGGCAATAACCTGAGAGAAGCAAATAGACAACGAAGCACGGGCCGATGGATTGTTTGTGTCGCGTTACATGAGCAAATAAGTGGTATCGAGACTCGCTGCCTTTGTGATCATTGACATGCGCGAAGGCTGGGTCTCGAAAGAACAATGTCCAGTTGCGAGGACGAGTCGTCTGTCACCGGCCTGAACTGTCTCGTGGTGTAAGCCTCCCTTCATTCACACGGGGAAGGCAGAACCTGCTCAATCAAAGGCCGGTGACGCTTGCTGCTGTGAATGCGCCAGCGCTAAAACCAAAGAGAACGATTGGGTCACATGGATCGTTCGCAAAGGATAAAGGCCGATAGTAGTTTTGGGTTTTGAGAAATAGCCGTCCACCGATCTTGCCGTCGGGAAATTGGTCTACTTGCGTGCCATCGGTAGTTGCTCCACATGCGTAATACTTGAGCTGAGCGGGCTCGTAGAGCAGCGCACGTTGGCACCCGCAGACGTTGAGTTTGGTCGCGATGGCGGAGTTGGTGTGGGCCGTGTTCCAAGTACCGTCTGCGCCGAGGAAGATGCTCTTCATGGTCGCCTCTAGCTGCCGATCAGATTCAAGCCCGCGGTGATGGTGGGCAATACGCTAGGAAACCAAATTGCGCCGTCAGATGTTGCCTTCGAGGATCGCTGATTCTAATTTCGCAAACTAATATGTGCCATTGTGCGGCGAAAAGTCAAGAAATTAGTTCTTGGGCGTCGCGCAAATTGCTGTCTCTACCCTCTACGGGACTGTGCCGGTGTAGCTCTTCTTCAAGTAGTCGAGCGCCAGGTTCACGCTGATTCCTTGATTGCCATCTGTTGGGCGATCTCACGCTTGTCACCACATTAAAGATGGGTGGTGATTCACGTTGCGCGGAAGGTGGAGATGCGACCGGGCATGGTGCCGCATTTCGGCAAATCGATTGGGATCGCGATCGAGAGCCGACAGCCATGAAGCTCGCGCAAGAGAGCGTCATGCTTCGCGGCGAAGGCTGCGTTTTTACGGAATCCACGAGCCTATAGTTTGGGGAGTGAGCGCGAAGGTGTTGGCGGTTTTTGCGTTGGGGTGGCTGCCCTCGCCGGCACCGAAGGCGATGTAGGCGCGGACGACGAGCTTGTCCTGGATGACGATGGAGGCGCCGATACCCGCATCGGTGCGGAGTCCCTGGGTGGTGAGCTCGCCCGGCGTGAGGGCGACGTTACCGGCATCGAAGAAAGCGTAGAGGCCGTATTGTCCGATGGGGTGACCCTTGATCCCGAGATTGGCGACGGCCTTGTCGAAATCGACCTGGGTCAGGAGGCGGTTGGGGGCGCGGAGACGGTAGTCCACAAGGCCGCGGAGGGTGTCGACGCCCTCGAAGTCGGCTCCACCCAGAGTGGGCTGGAGATAGAAGGGGACAGAGCTGCCGGCAGAGGTGTAGGAGGTAGTGAGCAGGTTAGTGGATGTGATGGAGCCGAGGTCGCAGCGCTTACGGGAGTTTTCCATGCACAGGGCATTGCGCCACCAGGGACGATCGGGCTGGTCGAGAAGAGACTGACCGGAGGGTGGCTTTGGAAGGGATTTTGATAGGTCGAAGGAGAGGCTGGTGAAGGCTTCGAGGCGGCTGAATGAGAATTGGTTGGAGCTGAGTTCGGAGTAGTGCGTGTAGGTTACCTGAGCTTCGTGATGCTCCCAAACGCGGGGCTTGGAAGTCGGCGTGCGGACATCGAAGCCTACGCCGGCGGCGATGAAATCGGGGTTGACTGTGGAGGAGGGAGCTTCGGCTTCGCCGTAGAGGGCGCGGACAGAGGGAAGGGAATCGCCGTTGACTCCTGCTGTGGCGGGGTGAAGGTAGTTGAGCTGACCGGAGCGGCCGAAGATGCCAAAGTAGTTGCCGGCGGAGGCGCGGGGCGTAT
>VFSW01010264.1_pt1 | contig 13284 bp, 9 predicted proteins | sample 5358111 | NCBI WGS metagenome assembly VFSW01 (sample SAMN11554181, study PRJNA540505) | mine drainage metagenome | isolation source: sediment from site ElyBrook_90M | place: USA: Ely Copper Mine, Vershire, VT | collected 2017 | reverse complement strand
CACCGAATGTTCCGACGACGTACACCGACAGCAACAACATTACCGACGGTGACACCTACTGCTACCAGGTGACTGCAGTGAACGGAAGCGGCGAGGAGAGCACGGACTCGAACAGGGCGACGGCAATCATTCCCGCCCCGTAGGGTTGCTGAGAGCAGGGTAAGCTGATGATCATGAAACCGCCCCGCTGGGGCGGCTTCGCTTTTCCTGGACAGCGCCCTCCCCGCACCATCCCCACAACATCGCGGCTCAGATCATGTGGACTCCTGTTTTCGGGGGCGGGTGGTAACCTGCGCACGGTCGTTTTCCTGAGTGCGAGGGCTCCCTTATGCGATGGCTGACCGGCAGAAAGATCTCTGGGCAGCGTTTATCGCGAAGCATTTTGTGCTTGACCGCGGTCCGGACAGTGGCACTATACTCCGCCATTACACCGATTTAATAACCACTTCTGGTTATCTGAATGGCGTGCCAGTAGAGGTTGATAACGACCGCGGACTAACTTTGAGGGTTTCGTTCGCAGTTGTTACGGACTGGAATCTCGAAATTGCAGTATCCGTTGCGTCGCGATCGTTTCCTCGCGATCATTGCGTCGCGGTCTAGCAGGCTGCTGAAAAACTCATTTGCACCGCCATAAGCGAACCTCAGGCGCTGAAGCGCTGTCGGTTTTAAAGGACTTAACGGCACGACTGAAGTCGTGCCCTTCCCGAAACCGCGTCGAAGCGGAGTTTTTCAGCAGCCTGCTAGAGAGGCGAGATGTCTATACGCGCTTCGATACATCGGCACAATCCCCAACAGAGCTTAGCCGCCACGCTAGTCATCGCAATCTCACTCGCGCTGCCCGCCATGTTCTGGCCCAGGCGTACTTCGGCGCGGTAAGCGGCGTTCTGACGGACGCCTCAGGGGGCGGTAGTCGAGGGGCCGAGGGCCGTCCTCACCGACCAGCAAAAGGGCCACACGTTTAATGCTTTAATGCGATGTCGGACGGCCGTGGGCGCTACCCTGTTCCGCTCGGTTCCTCCGGGGCAGTACTCGGTGGTGGCCGAAGGCAGGGGCTTCGGAAGGATGCTGAGCGCCAAGTTCAAAGTTGACATCAACGAGAACGCCACGGCGAATCTGACGATGAACGTCGCCGGCGCCAGCCAGACCTTACAGGTCAGCGCTGAAGCACAGGCCATCCAAACCCAGGATGCCGAGACCGGCCAGGTGATCAACCGCAAGTTCATCAACGATTTGCCAAACGTTGACCGCTACGTCATGAACCTGGCCTATCTGGCGCCGGGCGTGACCGACATGAGCGACCAGAACAGCATCGGAGACCCCGGGACCAATTTCGTTTCCAACGGCAGCCGCGGCGCTTCCTCCGACATTCTCACCGACGGCGCGACAGTCACGAACTTTGAGCCCAACGGCGGCATTACGCAGGCCACTTACGTTCCCTCTCCGGAGGCGGTGGAAGAGTTTAAGGTGGAGCAGTCGAACTTCAGCGCGGAATATGGCTTCTCTGGCGCGTCGGTGATCAACATGATCACGCGCTCGGGGACCAACAAGTTTCACGACAGTTTGTACGACTTCAACCGCGACCAGATCTTCGATGCCAATAACTGGTTCAACGATCACTACGGGCAGCCGATTGCGCCGCTACGCCGCAATGATCACGGACTCACCATTGGCGGACCCATCTTCAAGAACAAGACGTTCTTCTTTTTCGATTACGAGGGACAGCGTTTGACCACGCAAAGCACCGCGAACGCCGGCGTTCCCAGCCAGGCCATGCGCAACGGCGATTTTGGCGAAGTCTGCACTTCGCAGGGCGGCGCATTCGATTCGACTGGGATGTGCACTCAGGGTGGCCAGCCCTTTACTCAGGGACAGATTTGGGATCCATACAGCGGCACGTACGACTCCAATCTGGGCGGAGCCGTGCGCAGCGCCTTCATTTCCTACAACAACATCGCTCAGTACAACAGTCCCGGAAATACCAATCTGAATGGCACGACCTACCAACTGCCAAGCGGCCTTGGCAATCTCATTGACCCCGTCGCGCAGAACCTGCTCAACCAGTTCCCCATGCCGAACATTCCGGGCGGATCGATTTACCACAACTGGTTCGGCTCCGGTCCGAACAAGAACTACGACGATAAGTACGATCTGAAAATCGATCACCGCTTCAGCCAGAAAAATCTCATGAGCGCGAAGTACGCACAGGAGTGGCAACATGGAGTTCCGTTCGACTGTTTCAAGAACTTTACCGATCCCTGTGCCGGTGGTCCCAACAATACGGGGGCTCACCTTTTCTCGATCAACGACACCCACACCCTTACTCCCACGTTGTTGCTCAACGTGACCTTCGGCTTTACGCGCGGAATGTGGAACATCCTGGCTTACAACCCGCAGGGCGTTTCCGATCCGCTGGGCAAGCTGGGATTCCCGTCCTACTTGGGGAGCAATGGATTTAAAGGCGTCCCCGCGATTTTTCTCAGCGATTATTTCTCCGCCGGCTATACCAACATCGGTGGCGATCCCCACGGCAATTACAAACTGGGCCAGGACGTAGGTCAGCTCATGGCAAGCATTGACAAAGTGCACGGACCTCACGAGTTGAAGTTCGGTTTTGAGGGACGTGTGCACCAGATGAACTACATCCAGACCAACGCCCCAGTAGGCTTCTTCAGCTTCGACTTCCATGGGACCTCGCAAGGTCCCAACGACATTTCGACCTTCGGCGGCGACGCCATGGCCAGCCTCCTGACGGGGCAAATGACCCAAAACTGTGCCGGTAACGGCTGTGGCTCCTACTATGAAATCCAGTTCCGTCCGGCTACTGAAAACTACCAGTATGGCGTCTTCGCCGCTGCAACTCAGCGTGGAAACGCGGTATTCCAACGGCTTGCAGCTTCTGGTGACCTACGTGTGGTCCAAGTCGATCGACGACTCCTCGATCGCCGACGACAACCTGACCTGGCTGGGCAGCAATACCAGCCTGCAGGATCCCAATAAACCGTGGATGGAACGAAGCCTCTCCACCTTCGATCTGCCGTCGGTCCTGCAGGTCAGTTACTCGTACGATCTGCCCTTCGGACATGGTCGGGCCATGCTGGCCAACATGCCCCGCGTACTGCAAGGAATTGTGGGAGGCTGGAAAACCAACGGTATCTGGCGCATTACCGACGGGCGGCCGCTGGCTATCACGGCTTCTGACGGCACCTCGATACCCACTTATGGCGCGCAACGGCCGAGTATCGTCGGCACGCCGGCGGCGCAATCACGGCACCGATTGGATTGACAACTACTTCGTAGACCCTACGGTTTTCCAGTTACCACCGCTCTGCGCTCTAAGCAACGCTCCCCGCACTATTGGCAGCGTGCGTACGCCGTGGTCGTTTGCTCCGACTTGTCGCTCGCGAAACAGTTTTCGCTGGCCCGGGTGCGCGAGGAAATGAACGTGGAGTTCCGCATTGAGACGCGGAATGCGTTCAATCATCCCGTGTTCGGCACGCCGGACACATCGCTGGACGATGGCAGCTTCGGGACCGTCAGCTATACGGCCAACACGCCCCGCGAGGTGCAGTTGGCGCTAAAGGTCAACTTCTAGAGCTATAGCGGCAGCAGCGCGACAACTCGGAAAGCATTTCTGGCGGCCGGGAAGCCGGGGTTCGTCATATTCTTCGTAACCGATTCGCGCAAGAAGCCGTCAGGAACACGGCTACTGGGCAGCGGTGCTGGGGATATTGAGCGTGGCGTCGTACATGGCGTCGAGCAACTCCTGAGAGGCGCCGTCATAATCTGCATCGAGGGACCACATGAAGGTGCCGCCGAGACCGCGTTCCCAATCCGTATACCAGACGCGCAGGTAGGTAGAGGCAGGATCGTCGTAAGTAATAAACCCGGGTCTTCCCTCCGTACGGAGCAGGTAAGGCACGCCTGCGATGGGATCGTAGTAGCGGACAAAGCCCAGGTGGTTGACGCGCTGCTTGATGAAGGTACCGTAGTTCTCGCCCTGGACGCTCCAATTGCAATTGGTGCAAGCTCCCCAGAGCTGGCTCACGTTGCGGTAATCGTAGCCGTAGAAGGGCGTTCCCATGTTGATTTTGGCGGCGGGCGCCACCAAGAGGAAAGAATTAATCGCCTGTTCCACGCTGCCTCCGGGCTGGCATTCGTAGGGCTCGGGATCATGCCAATCCCAGAAGATGGGCGAATTCAGTTGCCCGTCGTCGGTCCACGGGCCGGCGCAGTCGTAGGTCATGATGTTGAGGAAGTCGAGCACGGGGACGACTTTGTGAAGGTTGTATCCCGTGCCTCCCCAGGGTGGGACGTCGGCGGAAAGCTGGTAGGTAGGCGACGGGAAAAAAGCGCGCAGCGAACTCATCAGTTCGTAATAGCCCTTGGCATCGCTTGCACCGGGATACTCCCAGTCGATGTCGACGCCGTCGTAGCCGTATTTCTGGGCGAAATCCCAGAGATTGGCCATGAGCGCGTTGCGCAGATTGGCATTGGCGGAAACGGCGCTGAACGTGCTTGCGCCACCGCCGAGAAGGATGAACACTTTGACACCTGCGTTGTGCGCTTTGGCAATGAGCTGCGGTTCGAGGAATCCGTCGGGGACGTCGATGGTGCCGTCCGCGGCGCCATCGAGATTGATCCCGGCATGCAGCACATGCGTGACCTTGTGGATGGGAATCTGGGCGTAGCCGTAAGGCGGATCTTGATACTTGGACCAATAGCCGTAGTCGGCAACGAGGCGCTTCTGCAAGGTAGGGGAAGCGTCCTGGGCCCATGCGCCCTGGGTGGCAAGGGAAGCGAAGAGCGCGGCCAGGCTGAGAATGAGGAGACTTATTCTGCAGGCCATTCTTAACCCTACTCGCAAATTCACACGTGGACTTACTCGCGCGCACCCTTGCACAAATTGTTGAGTTTTCATTGGAAGAGTCTCCCGGAAGATGCCAGCTATGACCACCCGGAGCGCAGGAGCAGGGCCCGCGCGCGGCGGCCGATTGGGCGAATTCTAGCACGGTTGGGAGGCTAACGGGGTCTTGCGATAGATATAGAAGAGCAGTGGCCAGGGGTCAGTGGTCAGAACCGTTGCTGGTCGGGCTTAGGCGGGGAAATCCCAGCCTTCTTCCTTCATTTTCTTGTTGCACCAGCGCTGGAGCTGCTCGAAGAGGGCAGGCTCGATGACTACGAATCGGATGCCGACACGCTTTTCGTCGCCGACCCACATGAGGCGGGCTTTGGCCTGGAAGGGAGTGTCGCCATCGGGAAGGATAAAGCTCACGTCGAGGAGGCCGGAAAAACGCAAAGGTTCGGTGAGGCCGTCCAGGCCCATGCCTCCGGTGCTAAGGTTCACGCCCTGGACGCTGATTTCTTCGCCCAGGGAATTCTTCAGTGTGACGGGAATCTGAACGCGGGCGCGGAAGAATTTTTGTTGTTCGTTGCTGATGAAGGTCATTGAGGCGGCAGCGCCACTGGCGGCGAAATTGATGTTGTACTCCTTCAGCTTGCGGCTGAGAGTGCGGCGAGAGATACCGAGTTGTTCGGCCGCGAGAGCGCGCTGGCCGCCAGTGCGCTCCAGAGCCTTGATGATCATTTGCTCTTCCATGCTGTCCAGATTGCCGACGGGCATGGATGCAGTCTGGCGAAGGGCCGCTGGTTCCCCGGAAATTGCCGCCGTAACTTTGGCGAAGTCGACTTCCGGGCCGGGAGATTCCATGGCAATCTTGGCCACGAGATTCCGCAGTTCGCGAATGTTGCCTGGCCAGGGATGCGAAAGCAGTGCAGAAATGGCCTCATTGGAAAAGCTCTTGGCGGGAGCCTTGAGGCGGAGGAAATGCTCGGCGAGCGCGACAATATCCTCGGGGCGCTCCCGCAGCGGGGGAACACGGAGCTGGAACTGGCCGAGGCGATGAAAGAGGTCTTTGCGGAAGCGGCCTTCCTGCACGGCGCTTTCGAGATTTTGGTTGGTGGCGGCAACGATTCGGACGTCGACTTTTATCTTGCGATGTCCGCCGAGACGGTAGAAAGGCTGGCCGTCGAGCACGCGCAGAAGCTTGACCTGCGTCTGCAACTGCAACTCGCCGATTTCGTCGAGGAAGAGGGTGCCGCGATCGGCGAGTTCAAACAGGCCGGGCTTGGAAGCGTCGGCGCCGCTGAAGGCTCCCTTTTCATATCCGAAGAGTTCGCTCTCTTCCAGATTCTCGGGAAGCGCGGCGCAGTTGATGTCGATCCAGGGCCGGCTGCGGCGAGGCGACGATTGGTGGACACTGCGCGCGATCAGTTCCTTGCCGGTTCCGGTCTCTCCGGTAACCAGGACAGTCTCGGTGTGGCCTGCGACGCGATCGACCATTCCCATAAATTTATGCATGATGGGGCTGGCGAGGATGAACTGGATTCCGTCAATCTCGCGGGAGGTTTGCGGCGAGGCATCCGCAGAAGCGACGGGCAGGCTGCCCTTAGTTATCGATGCTGAGGTTTCGCCAATGACCGGCGTCACGAAACCGACCAATCCTGCCGAAGACGAGGTGGCTTCGCGAAGCAGGGTGAGCGAAAGCCGGATGCGGAAACTGTCGCCAGATCTTGCCTCGACATCAAGTTGCGCTTGATGATATCCGTGCTCAGAAGCGGCGGCGGCGATGGCGTTGGCTTCAGCTTTGGCTTTAGCTCTGTCCGGCGGCCGCGGGGTTCCGTTTCCTGCGTGGCCTTCGCGCGAGAAGAGAAGGTCGAAGCTCTTCCCGGAAATTTCCTCCGGCACATAGCCGAAAAGCTGGGTGAAGGCATGGTCGCACGCGGTGAAATGTCCCGCGAGATCGCAGGAGAATACCGCCATCTCAGCTCGGCTTCCAGCATTCGACGGATTCATGCTGGCACGATCGGTGTGCTCGTCGCTGGCGGTGTGGAGACCGTTCGCCGGCGCAGGTGAAACAACCGAATTGTGTTTCGACGGCGGCATGCAGTGGTGTTTTCGGGCGATCGGTTCCGGAGGATCGTTCTCGGAGCGATGTTGGCATGATCTTGGCACAGGCTGGAGGAATCACACGATAACCGCGGCCACTGGAGAGTAACGAAAGTAATCAGTGGTCTAAAGCATCAGGCAAGACCGGGCGAGATCGGCCGTTCACCGGAAAGAGTTAAGTAATCAAGAAATCGTCAGTAAGTTACCTTTGTAACCTTCTGAAGACCCAGTGTCTGCAATACGATCCAGGGAAGGCCCATAAGGGGAAAGTTGTGCGTGTTTGGGCCGATCGCAGATTCAAGGGTGCGCGCCATACATTCTTACGTCTTCGCGGGAAGAGCGCGAAGCGTTTCCGGCTGAAAAGCCGCCGTCGTGCCAGGTGTTGAAAGCAGCGATGGAAGAGTTGTCGATAAAGACGAAGGCGTTTGTCGGTATCACGGCTCTCTCGGGAACCGCGGTGCTGGTTTTCTTTTTGTGGCACTGGCAGTCGGCGGATCTGACGCGGTTCGTCTGTTATCTGGCCGTAGCGCTTCTGGCGTCGGGGTTGAAGGTGCAGCTGCCGGGGATCGACGGCACCATGTCGGTGAATTTTCTGTTCATCCTCATGGGCGTGATGGAGCTGAGCCTTCCCGAGACGCTGGTAATCGGATGCACGGCGACGCTGGTGCAGAGCATTTGGCAGCCGCGAAAGCGGCTGGATCCGATCAAGCTCATCTTCAACGTAGCGGGCATGATGGCCAATGCCACCGCTCTTACCTATCTGAGTTATCACTGGCTGGCGGACCGGTTCGCGGGAAACAAGCCGATCCTATTGATGGTGGCCGCGCTGGTCTTCTTCTTTTGCAACACTCTTCCGATCTCTGCAGTTATCGCTCTGACCGAAGGCAAATCAGCCAGGAAGGTTTGGGCCGAGTGTTATTTCTGGTCGTTCCCTTACTACCTGGTGGGCGCCGCTGCGGTGGGCCTGGTAGGAGTAGTGAACCGGCAGGCGGGCTGGGCGACATCACTGCTCGTGCTGCCGCTCAGCTAGTGGGTGTACCGGTCTTACCGACTCTATCTCGGACGGCTGGAGGCGGAAAAGGACCGAGTAGAGATTGAAAAGCGCCACGTAGAAGAGATCGCATCGCTGAATATGCGCACCATCGAGGCGCTGGCGCTGGCGATCGAAGCCAAAGATCACACGACGCACACGCATCTCCACCGGGTGCGCACTTACGCGGTCGAAATCGCGAAAGAGATGAATCTGTCGGTCGACGAAATTGAGGCACTGCGGGCGGCGGCACTGCTGCACGACATCGGGAAGCTCGCGGTTCCCGAACAGATCATCAGCAAGCCGGGGCGATTGACGCCGGAAGAATTCGAAAAGATGAAGGTGCACCCGCTGGTGGGTGCGGAAATTCTGGAGCGGGTGGCGTTTCCGTATGCAGTGGCTCCGATTGTGCGGTCGCACCACGAGCGCTGGGACGGATCGGGATATCCCGACGGACTGCGCGGAGAAGAGATTCCGATCGGGGCGCGAATTCTGGCGGCAGTTGACTGTCTGGACGCACTGGCGTCGCATCGGCAATATCGTCCGGCGCTGCCGCTGACGGCAGCGATGGCTGGAGTAAAAGAACGTGCCGGCACAGGGTTTGAAACGCGCGTGGTGGAGATTCTGGCCCGGCGATTCGGAGCCCTCGCGCAGATGGCGCAGATTAAGGAGAAAGCCGGCACGCAGACTGGGCTTTCGAAAATGGCGCGGGTGCGACGCGGGGCCGCTCCGGCCGCGGGATTTGAGAAATGGCCCGATCCGTCAGCGAACGGGCCGGTCGAGAACACAGACTTTTTGACTTCCATCGCCTCAGCGAGGCAGGAAGCGCAGACGATGTTCGAACTGAGCCAGGATCTGGGCGTTTCTCTCAGTTTGAGCGAGACGCTTTCTCTGCTCTCGATGCGGCTGCGGCGGCTCATCCCCTACGATTCCATAGCGGTGTTTGTGAACCGGAACGGATGGCTGCTGCCGGAACTGGTGAGTGGCGAAAATTTCCGCATGCTGTCGTCGCTGAAAATTCGTGTGGGCGAGGGATTGTGCGGATGGGTGGCGGAGAATTGCAAGCCCATTGTGAACGGCAACCCACAGGTAGAGGCGGGATACGTCGTCGATCAAGAGAAGCACACCACGCTGCAATCGGCATTGGCGGTGCCTCTCGAGGGCTTGAATGACGTGGTCGGAGTGCTGGCGATGTACCACGTCAACCGCGACGCGTTCACTCCGGACCATTTGAGGATTCTGCTGGCCGTGGCGTCGAAGGTGGCGCTGTCGGTGGAAAACGCGCTGAAATACCAGCAGGCGGAGAGCTCGGCAACCACGGACTATTTGACGGGTCTGCCGAACGCGCGGTCGTTGTTCGTGCACCTGGCGCAGGAACTGGCTCGGTGCCGTCGGACCAAGGCTTCCCGGGCGGGGGTGGTGTGCGCCATCGACGGGTTCAAGCAGATTAATGACTCGTTCGGACACCTGGAAGGCGACAAGTTGCTGCGCGAGTTCGGCACGCGGCTCAAGGATGCATGCCGCGGATATGACTACGTGGCACGGATGGGTGGCGACGAATTCGTGATCACGGCGCCGGGTTTGACGCCCGAGGCGGCCAAGGAAAAAGCGGTGCGGCTGAATCAGATTGCGGTGGAGTCGGGGTTGCACACGTGCGGGCGGGAGATCATCACGTTGAGCGTTGGCACGTCCTTTTTCCCAGAGGATGGAGTCGATGCGGAACGGCTGCTCGCCGAGGCCGACCGGCGAATGTATTCGATGAAAAACACACACCACGCACAAGCAGCGGCTGTTCAGCCCGTGAAGAAAGCGAACGGGGCAGCAGTTCCGTAGGAGATTGAGACCATGCTGGGGTGGAGAATCGCGCGGCATGGGGCGGCCATCGCGGCCGTTGTGCTTCTTGGGGGCTTGCTGTCGGCGGCCCTGGTGCGGCTCGCGCCAGGATTCGACGTAGATGAAGAGCAACTTGATCCACATTTGAACGCCGAGAGTGTGCGCGCGCTGCGCGAGACCCGGCTGCAGGAACGCAACACTTTCGCCTTCTACCTTCACTCCCTGCAACGGGCGGTCCAGGGAGATTTGGGAACTTCGCTTTCTCTGGGACAGCCGGTGACCACACTTTTGCGGGAACGGGCGCCGCTGACGGTAAAGCTTGTGGGAATCGGCCTGCTCCTCAGTTGGGCGGCTGCCATGGCGATGGCGTTGAGCGCGGCCTGGCTGCGGACCTCGGCTTACGATGCGCTAACCACGCTGGTGAGCGGGACGTTTCTTTGTATTCCGGCAGCGGCGCTGGCGCTGTTATCGGTGCTCTGGAATGTGCCCGGTTCGCTGGCGATTGGGCTGATTGTTTTTCCGCGCGTCTATCGCTATGCGCGCAACTTGTTGGCTAAAGCCTATTCCCTGCCACACATCGTCACCGCTCGCGCCAAGGGCTTGGGGGAACTCAGGATTTTGTTCTGGCATGTGGTTCCGGTGGTGGGTGCGCAGTTGCTCGCGGTGGCGGGAATATCGGTGAGCATCGCGGTGGGCGCGGCTATTCCAGTGGAAGCGTTGTGCGGACTGCCCGGGGTCGGGCAACTGGCCTGGCAGGCAGCGCTGGCTCGCGATCTGCCATTGCTGATGAACATTACGATCCTGGTCACGCTAGTAACCTTGCTCGCCAATTCCGGGGCGGACGTGATTGGTCGTATGCTGCGGGGGCAGGAAGCATGAAGCCAGAAGTCACGAAGTCAGTGATCACGAGGCTGGAGTTGTGACCGTCTGGCGCAGGATCGCGTGTGTAGTGTTGCTGCTGGTGCTGGGCGTGTCGCTGTCCGCGAACTGGCTGGCGCCGGCGGGCTATGCCCGGCAATACCGCGAAGCCCCGGGCGCTGCGCCGTCGCGCGCGCACTGGCTGGGCACCGATGAAATCGGGCGCGACCGTTTTGCCAGAGTGCTCTACGGAACCAGAATTTCCCTGCTGCTGGCGCCGGCGGCCGCACTGCTCTCGACGCTGATGGCCGCGCTGGCCGGCGGCTTGGCCGGATACATGGGCGGACTCTGGGCGCGAGTGGCTATGGCGGTGACCGATCTTTTTCTCTCGCTGCCGTGGCTGTTTCTGTTGATCACGGTGCGCGCCATGCTGCCGCTGAATGCGTCGCCTATGGCTTCGGTGCTGGTGACGTTTGCGATGCTGGGGCTTTTGGGCTGGACGAGTGCGGCCCGGGTGCTCTGCAGCAGAGCTCGCTCGTTGCGGGATGCCGATTTTGTGCGGCAGGCGCGGGCTTCAGGGATTCGAGGGGTGCGGCTGTTCTGTGTCCATGTGATGCCGAATCTGAAGCCGGTTCTGTATGCGCAGTTCTGGATTTCAATTCCGGCGTTCATGCTGAGTGAAGCCAACCTGGGGATTCTGGGCCTGGGCGTGGCCGAGCCCATGCCTTCGTGGGGAAGCCTGCTGAAAGAGTTGGAAGGCCTGACTTCGATCGGAGAAGAACCGTGGAAGTTTGTACCGCTGATTTTGCTTGTAGTGGTGGTTACGTTGTTTCAGTTTGTGCTTTCGAACCAGGAGGAAGTGGCCGCATGACGCGCCGCCGTAATTTTTCTCTCGCCGTGTGGGGTACTGGTCGGCGCGCGTCCAGCGAGTTTCTAGTTGCCGTCTTGTGGCTTTGGGTTGGCGTCGCGGTGGCGCAGGGCGGCGGCGAGTTACGGTTTTGCCTGCATTCGGAGCCGAAGACGTTTGATCCGCTGAAAGTGGAAGACGATGCGTCGGAATCGATCCGGTATCTGACCGGAGGCGTGCTGGCGCGGATGAACCGGCAGACCCAGGCGCTGGAGCCAGAGCTGGCTCAGTCGTGGAAAGTTTCGAAAGACGGCCGGCAGATTGTTTTCAAACTGCGTACGGGAATCGCATTCTCCGACGGTACACCGTTTTCCGCGGATGACGTGGCCTACACCATGCAGCAGTTGATGGATTCCGCGTTGCATTCGCCCACGGGAGACGCTTTCCGGTCGGGGCCGGGAAATGTGGACACCAAGATTGTTTCTCCGAACCAGATCTCCATCACATTTCCCGCTGCGGTTGCGGGGCTCGACCGGTTGTTCGATCAGGTTGCAATTGTTTCTGCGCATTCGCCCAAAAAAGAAAAGGCGGTGCTGGGGCCGTTCGTGGTGGCGGACTACAAGGCGGGATCAAGCGTGCTGTTGAAGCGCAATCCTAACTACTGGAAAAAGGATGCACAAGGGCGCAATCTGCCTTATCTGGATTCGATCGAACTCGACATTCAGCCCAACCGCGACGTAGAGATGCTGCGTTTCAAGCGTGGCGAGATTGACCTGATCAATGCGCTCGACAGCGAGTATTTCGACAAACTGGCTGCTACTTCGCCGCAACAGGTGCATGACGCGGGGCCGTCGCTCGACAGCGAGCAGGTGTGGTTCAACGAAGTGGCGAAAGCGCCGATCCCCGGCTACAAGCGGACATGGTTCCGCTCGGCGAATTTCCGCCGCGCGATTTCGCAGGCCATCAACCGCGAGGATCTCAGCCGCGTTGTGTTTCGCGGCCACGCCCGGCCAGCGGTGGGACCGGTTTCACCTGCCAACAAATTCTGGTTCAACGCCAACCTGAAGCCCGAGCCGTACAGCCCGGACGCGGCACTGAAGACCCTGCAGGCCGACGGATTCCACATGGACAGTGGTGTCTTGAAAGACCGTGATGGGAATGCGGTGGTATTTTCTATTATCACCAACTCCGGGAACAAGTATCGCGAGCAGATGGCGGTGATGATCCAGGAGGACCTGCATAAAATTGGCGTCCACGTGAACGTGGTGACTCTAGATTTCCCTTCGTTAATCGCACGCATGACACAGACCTTCGATTACGAAGCCATTCTGCTGGGGCTGACGAATGTGGATCTGGATCCGAATGGCGAGATGAATCTGTGGCTGAGTTCATCCGAGAATCATCAGTGGAACCCCCAGCAGAAGACACCGGAGACTCCGTGGGAAGCTGAAATTGACAAGCTGATGCGGGCGCAGGCTTCGTCGGCGGACGCCGGAAAGCGAAAAGAAGCTTTTGACCGGGTGCAGGAGATCGTGTACGAACAGGCGCCGTTTATCTACCTGATCAACAAGAATGCGCTGTCCGCGGTGTCGCCCGCTGTGCATGGAGCCAGACCGGTCATTCTGCATCAGCAGACGTTTTGGAATGCGGAGCAGCTGACTGTGATACGGAAATAACGGAACTTCGCCGCGGATTTGCGCGGATTCACACGGATTTACAAACTGGAAAACTATCAGGCATTTAAAGCAATGGCTCTTATACACATCTCCG
>VFSW01010263.1_pt1 | contig 13284 bp, 13 predicted proteins | sample 5358111 | NCBI WGS metagenome assembly VFSW01 (sample SAMN11554181, study PRJNA540505) | mine drainage metagenome | isolation source: sediment from site ElyBrook_90M | place: USA: Ely Copper Mine, Vershire, VT | collected 2017 | reverse complement strand
CGACGGAATCTTGCATATCAATGACTTACGCTTCCGAGAAAGGGAACTTAGGTTAGTTTTGCAATCGGCCCTCCACATACTGTAAATATTTACGCGGGGAACTTGACGACTGAGGCGGGTCATTCCCGCGCCGGTGTTCCGATTGCCCCTATTGGAAATTTGCCCGCCAACGGCAGCGTTCCCAGAAAATCGCGGGGACCTGGGTCCAATCCAAACCATTTGCGCAAGTCCAATCCGCCCGCGATCGCGGGTGAACCGGGCGGAGGCCGCAAGGCGCGCACGGCCCAGGCTTTGCGGCGCTCGTGGGCGTCGGCGTCGCGAATGCCCAAGACAGAACCGTCGAATACTTCGCCTTGTTCGACTGTGCGCGTTTCCTTTTCAAAATTAGTATGCAGGCTCGGGTCCGCGAATAGTCCGGTGGGCTTTCCATCCAGCAGTTCCTGGCCGGTGCGATTATGCCACTCCTGAAGAGTCGGGTAGATTTGCGCGCCCCAGCAAATTTCAGTCGGACCGTTCTCGCGCCAATAAAGGTTGTTCTCGAAACGGACGCCATCGGAGGGTTGCTCGACGCGCAAGGGCAGCGCGGCGCCGCTGGCCATGAAGATGTTGTTGCGCACATGCGCCTCGACGCCGCGCGCGTTGATGAGCGCGGCCTGCTCTGTCCACGAGCCAATGAGGACGGTATTGTTGTAGATCTCCAGGCCGGTGATCTCTCGTCCGTCGGTGCGAACCCAAAGGCCGGCGTAACGTTTGCCCTTGCGCGAATCGTTCTCGGAGATATTGAAGCGCACGACGCTGCCACGGTCGGAAAAGGAGGCGTAAGGATAAGAGTAAACCATCAGGCCGGGGCCGTCATTGTCGTGGCTGTAATTGTATTGGAGCACACAGTCCACACTGCCGCCGTCGAGATCGAAGCCGCCGCCATCCCCGCCGCTGGTGCGATTGCGAAAGCTCTCGCAATCTTGAATGACAACGCGGCGCGAGGCGCACGTCCACAGGCCCACGCCGCCGCCGCTGGCCCTGCACAAAGCGCCATTGTTCCATGCGGCGCAGTCCTCCAGCACACCGCCGTCCACCTGGTAGAGAACAATGCCGCTGCCGGAGTGGTTTTTGAGATAGCCCGGATCGCCGGTATTGTCGAAAGCCTCGCAATGGCTCACATGCACATCCGCGTGGGCGTAAGTCGTGGAATCCCAGGGCAACCGCCCGGCAACTTCCATTCCGCCGCGCAAATTGTCGCGCATGACGCAATTTGTAATGAGCACATGCTCAAAACCGGCGCGGGTGCCTGCGACAAGTATCCCGAAAACGCCAAAACCCCGCGCTTCCACATTGTCGATGCAAAGGCAATCCAGCCGCCGGCCGTTGGTCAGGGTGTTGTCGCAACGGATTCCATAACCCATGTTCGTCATGCGGCCCGCGCCGACGACCATGAGATTCTCGATGGTGACGCCTCCCGCATTCTCGACGGTGATGCCGGTCCTTTGCCCTGCCAGAATCGTGGCGCGTCCGTTGCCAAAGGAACCAATCACGACGGGAGCGTTCGATGTCCCGGAATCCGCCGCCGAAAAAATCAAATTGCCCGGAAACGAGGCCCCGCCCTCGAACCGCACACGATCCCCGGGCTGAAACAATGCGCGGTTCACACGCTCGATGGTGCGCCATGCGGCATTTGTCGAAGCGCCGCCGTCATCGTCATTGCCATTCTGGCTGACGAAATAATCTCTGGCGGCGAGCGGCGGAGCGGCGGCAAACAGCGCGAGCAGGGCAATGCAGCGTGTTGCCTGGCGCGTGGCGCGTGTCCCCAGCGCGCCGGCAAAAAGCTTGCGCGGTGGAGGGTTGGACGCCTGCGTCTTGAATTGGTCGAGCGTGGTGCGGGACATGCCTTTGAGCATAAAGACCGCCGCGCCTGTTGTCATTACGGGAAACCGTTGGATTTCACTTTTTGTGGCGCGGGCTTGATCTGTGCGCCGCACAACGCGGCCCATGTGGATCGTGATTTTTCCGTAAATTTTTGGATTTATCGGCGTTCCCCACGGCCAGGTTCCGGGAAACAGGCGCATGTTTCATTTCAGCGCGGTGACTTCAATTTGCAGCCCTCGCGGCCGCGCGTCATTGACGATCCGCTCCAACTCGCCGCTTGTGGCGTCATCAATCCATTCCTCTCCGCATTGAGAGCAGATGGTTGCGCGCACCCCGCGCACCAACACTACGCCGGTTCCGGGGTCGGCGGCAAAGGTCGTCGTGCCATTGGTTTTCGTTCCGCCGCATAGCGGACAAATGTCGTTGCCGCCGATCATAATTTTTTCCCCGTTTGATCGATCCGACCGTCCGAAATCGACTGTCGGAATATCGCGAGGTCCAACAATTTCATATCGCGCCCACACATCAGCGTGTGGGCGGCTCCGATTCTCATTGAGCGCCAAATCAAACGCAATTAAGTTTCATTTCGGGTTCCGGAAAGCCCAAAGCAGTCTTTTGCGATGCGAAATCTTGTCGAGGATTTTTTGTTTTACCTGCGCCACGAACGCGGGCAGTCGTTGCAGACTCAGAAGACTTCCGCGGCGCTGCTGGAAAATATTATCGCGTGGGCCGGGAAACAGGGATTGACGGAATGGGCGCGGGTGCGGCTGGCCGACCTGATGCGTTTCCTGGAACACGAGCAGACGCGCGCCCTCAAGGACGCCGCCCCGGAATCGGCCGCGCGGCTCAGCTCGGAAACGCTCTACCTGCAAATCGCGGCCTTGCGCGCCTTCTATCGCTTTGGCGGGGCCGAAAAGCATTTTCCGGAAAACATCGCGGAAAATCTGTCCCTGCCGCGGCGCTGGAAACGGCTGCCCAAGGCGCTCTCCAATTCGGAAATCGAGCAGTTGCTCAAACCTCAAAAGCCGGAGACGCCCGACACGTTGTGCGACCAGGCCGCGTTGGAATTGGCCTACGCCTCCGGCCTGCGCCTTGCCGAACTGCGCGGCATTCGCCTGGAGCAGCTTCATCTTGACGCGGGTTTCGTGAGCGTCATTGGCAAAGGCAACAAAGAGCGGGTGGTGCCGCTGGGTGGCAAAGCCGTCCAGGCCGTCGAACGCTATCTGGAAGCCGGGCGGCCAAAGCGGGTGACGGCCAAAACGCCGGCAAACCTATTCTTGACTCAGCGCGGGACGCCGTTTGCCCCGGTGACGTTGTGGCTGCGGATCAAACGGCGCGCGGCCCGTTCGGGAATCACCCGCAACATCACCCCGCACATGCTGCGCCACAGTTTTGCCACGCATCTTCTCGAAAACGGCGCCGATCTGCGCGTCATCCAGGAACTCCTCGGCCACGCCAGCATCGGCACCACGGAAATTTACACGCACATTGAAGGGCGGCGGTTGCGGGAAATCCATCGAAAATTCCACCCGCGCAGCCAGCAGGAATAACGGGCGCATGAATGGCTTTGCTCAGGACCGAGGGGTTACAGGATACGCCGCATCGTATCCCTCTGCTTTCGCCGGCATCGCGAATGCCATTTGAGATCCGGTTTCGTCCCGTTCCACATTGCCGGTCAACTCAACGTCTATCTTTTGCCCCTTGAAGTGAGGATAAAGGGACGCCAGCCGCGGAATGGCCTTTTGGGCAAGCTGAAAATATGCGGCATCCAACTCCAAGCCAATTGAGTTATAGCCTACGGATATGGCGGCGGCGATTGTGGATCCAGATCCCATGAACGGGTCAAGGACGGTGCCCTCCGCGAGCGGCAAAAGAGCGCGCACGACAATGCGCATGAAATGCTGCGGCTTCAGACAGGGATGCTCCGAAATGGCTTCCTCGCATTTCGGAGTTCGTCCGCTGGGGATTGCGTCGGGCAACGGCTTGTCTGGAGAAAGACGGCGAAGCGCGCCTGTTTTCCTGCGGCGCAGGTTTTCCGCGACGGTTTTGGCATCGATCGGCTTGCGAAAGAGCATCCAAGGCTCATACGCTCCTTTGGGGCTGACACATACTTCTGGAAACTCCGCTTCCGCGTTCTTGGGGCGGTCGCCGCCGCGAAAGCCATAATAGAGGCGGATAAGGGCCGGGCGCACTTCGAAGCCCGCCTCGGCCATGGCACTCTGCACATGATACTGCAAGATTGGATGACCTGCCACGCACACATGGGCGCCCGGCACCAGGATTGGCGAAAGAAGTTTGCCCCAATCGCAAAAGTAATCGCGCAACCGTTGCTTTTGTTCATCCGTAAGCACCGTGAAGCGCGGCAACGGATCGCGATTGCTGCCACCTATCCTGGGCGGAATGCGCCAGACACCTCCCCGCCCGGCGCGCAGCTTGGCCAGCTCCTCTTTGCTGAATTCCAAGACGCCATAGGGCGGGTCGGTGCATACCGCGTGAACCGACCGGACTGGGCAACTCCGCAGCCACTCGAAGCAGTCGGTTCGTTCGATTTGATACATCGTTCAATTTTCAACTATAGGCGAAAGACAGGCAAGCCAAAATCTCGTATCAACTATAGGCGAAATGGATGCCAAACTCATTCTAGGCCGATTCCTGCGAAAACTGCGGGAGCAGGCCGCACTGACTCAGGAACAGCTAGCTCGAAAAACCGGAATTACGTATCAGTATGTCTCCGGCATGGAGAATGGCCGGGAGAATTTTTCCATCGATATCCTGGATTCGCTCGCCACGGCGCTGGATTGCCCGCTGCCGCAACTGGTTGCCGGCGCGTTCGCCGGGGAGAATGCCGCTCCAGTTCCGACGGTCGAACCAAAGTATTTCCGACCGCAGGTTCCACTGCCGCCGGGATTGCAGCGCGCGCATATCGAGGCGGCCCTGAACGCCACGCAGCGAATCCTAGGCGCGATCAACAGCAATTTGATTTCCAACGGCGCAAAACCCTTGTTTGATTACATTCAAGGCAATAATTTTAGCGGCCTTGTCTCAAATCTCTTTTGTGACGCTATGCACGATCATTCGCCTTACAAACACAATTCACACCAGGCATACCCGGATCTGATCAATTCACAGGTTGTTGAGCGAGGCAAACCCGCGGGTTTAGAGGTAAAATCAACCATTCAAGTTGGAAAGGGCGGAGAGAGTCACAACGGGCATGCCGGATGGCATTTGGTGGCATGTTACCGAATAGATCGGGAGACTTGCCATATCAAATTCGCGCATATCATGTGCGCCATTCTGAACGGACACGCCAGCCCACAGCCGGACTGGACGTACGTCGGAAGCCGGGTGAACGCGCTCACCGGTAGTCGGCGAACCGAAACCTACAATACCAACCTGATCGGCACAACGAAACTTCGGGACGGCTCCATTTATTTGGACCCGACAATGGTCAATTACCAGCGATGGAGGGCAAAGCGGCTCGGTGACAAGCCGCCGTTCGCGCTCTGACGCCGCATGAAACGCGCTCTCCAAATCACGAGCCTCGATTCGCGCATTTTTGCGCCGCATCGTGTCGCGCGGCGAGGCGTCGTCACAACCGCTTGGCGAGGTTGCGCGCCAGGCGATCCAGGGCCGGGGATCGGTCCGACGGGTCCAATCGCACGTCAAGTATTGAAAATGTTTCGGTCTCGGCGCGGGCGCGCGCCAGGGCATCGTCGAGTTGATCTTCGGTATCCACTTGAAACCCGCGTCCGTTGCCAAGGACCTCCGGCAGCAAATGATAATTCCAAGGCGTAACGTCGTTGTAAGGGCCGTCCTGAATGTGGCGCTCGGTTCCGTAGCCGGCGTTGTTGAGGACGATCACCACCGGGTTGAGGTGATAGCGAATGGCCGCCGTCAATTCCATGCCTGTCATTTGAAATGCGCCGTCCCCCACAATCACCAACGGACGCCGTTGCGGCGCAGCCAATTGCGCGCCAATGGCAGCGGGGATGGCGAAGCCCATCGAGGCATAATAGGCCGTTCCCAAAAACTCGGTGTGTTGATGGATGAACAAGTCCGCCGCGCCAAACAGCGCGTCGCCCACATCGCTGATTACGATGGTGTCGTCCTGCAAAAATGTGTTCAGGCGCTGGAAGAGCCGTTTGATGGTGATCTTTCGGCCCCGGCCCGGTATGAGAGGCGGCAACGGCTTTGGAGGGGGGATTTTCACCGGCGCGCGCCGGCGCAATGGCGCGCGGCAAAGCCCGCGCAGGAAGTCCTTAAAGCGAACGTCCTCGAAATGGTGATGGCGAATGCTCAGTTTCTCGCTGGTGGCGGAGATGCAGCGGCCGGGGTCCAGGCGCGCCGTAAAGATGCCGAGGTTGATGTCGCTCATAAATGTCCCCAGCATGATCAGGCAATCGCTCTCCTCGACGCGCCGGCGCACTTCCTCCCTGCCCAGCGCCCCTTCATACACGCCCAAATAAAACGGATAGTTTTCGCCAACCACCGATTTGCCCATGATCGTGGCGGCCACGGGGATATTAGTATTGTCAACGAGCTTTAGCAGTTCCTTTTGCAGGCCAAAACGATGCACTTCAACGTCGGCCAGGATAACGGGGCGTTTGGCGCGGTTAATCATTTCCACCGACTGGCGCAACGATTCCCGAAGGGTCGCCGGATCGCTCGTCTCGTGAATGTCGCGAGGCTGGTGATGCGCAATGCCCGGGCGCGAGACCATGTCGCGCGGCAGTTCAATATACACGGGCCGTTTGTAACGGTCGGCGGCGTGCAACACACGGTCGATTTCCTGAAACGCCGTTTGCGGATCCTCCAGCACGGTGGAGGCGACGGTCAATTGCTCGAAGACCCGCTTTTGCGTGTCAAACTCGCGGACCTTGTGATGCAGCAAAGGATTTTTGTCGCGCTCATGGACGCCCGGCGCGCCGCTGATGACGACCACCGGGGATTTTTCCGCAAAGGCCTCGGCGGTCGTGTTGGCCACTTTCAAGCCGCCCACGCAGTAGGTCACGCAGACCACGCCCAAGCCGCGAATGCGCGCGTAAGCGTCCGCCGCGAAACCCGCGCCTTGCTCGTCGCAAGTGTTGACAATTTGCAGTTTGCTTTTTTGCAAGGACTGGTAAAACCCAAGCACATAATCGCCGGGAATGCCAAAAACGTGGCGCACACCCCGCTCGCAAAGCCTGTCAATTAAATAATCCCCGATGGTTCCCGGCGCCATGGCGGGCGGCGCGACTCCCGTCCGCGGCGACGGCAGGGCGGGAATTTCGGAGCGCCGGAATCGCTTTCGCATGAAATCACTGTTGCACGAAACGGCGCGCGCCGCCACATGGGATTTGGATGCGCGGGAATTTTGGTGTTTTGGGGCTTGGATTTTCACGGGGGGCATTCTAATCTGCCGCGAGTATTGCCCAACTGAGGAAACTATTATGGGACAACGTCCCGTGTCGGTCACCATTTTCGGGATTTTGAACATCGGGCTGGCGGTCTTTGGCATGATGTCGCTGGCGCTGTCAAGAATCATTATGACGGTGGCCAATCTTCCCGGCAACAATATCTTCAAGTCGCTCAACAATAACCCGGTTTATCTGGCCTGGATGAAGGTCTCGATGTTGATGGGGCTGATTTCATACCCGGTGTTGCTGATCGCGGGAATTGCGCTGCTGCTCTTGAAGAGCTGGGGGCGGATCACATCCATTGCCTATGCGATTTATGCCATCATTTGGGCCTTGATAGGCGCCTGCATGGCGATTGTGATTTTCAAGGCCGGATCGCATCAGAGCCTTGACCGTTTTGGAGGCATGGGCGTCGCCATCGCGCTTGTCGGCGCGGTCATCAGTCTGGTGTTTTCATTGGCGTATCCGGTTCTGCTGCTGATTTTCATGACCCGGCCAAACGTGGTCGCCGCCTTTCGCCCGGCGCAGCCCATCAATCAATCCGCGATTCCGGGGCCGCCCCGGAGCGCGGGCTGACCGCCGTGCCGCGCCTTTCCCAAGCGTTACGAACCTGGGCGGGACGATGGGTGCCCCGCTCTTCCCGCGCGCGCCTGATTTCCAAATCGCAATGCCGCGCATGGGTGTTGCTTGGCTGCCTGGCGCAAATTACCGCCGCGGGCGGGCAAATTTTCCGCGTGGCCACGTTCAACGTGGAAAATTACATCGAGGACCCTTCCAGCGTAAGACCCATGAAAACACCGGAGTCTCGGGCGAAAGTCCGCGCCAGCATTGAGGCTATGAAACCCGATGTGCTGGCGCTGGAGGAGATGGGATCCACCAACGCTCTGCTGGAATTGCAGGGCGCCTTGAAACGCAGCGGGCTTGACTTGCCTTACTGGGAACTCGTCCAGGGTTACGACACCAACATTCATCTGGCCGTGCTCAGCCGCTTTGCGATAATTGCGCGCCGTCCGCACACCAATGAAAGCTTTTTGTTGAACGGACGGCGGATGCGCGTGAGCCGCGGGTTTGCCGAGATGGACATCGAAATTAATTCTCATTACAAGTTCACTCTTATCGCGGCGCACTTAAAGTCGCGCCTTCCCTCCGCATTTGCCGATGAAGAGGAATGGCGGTTGCAGGAAGCGATGGTGCTGCGGCACATCATCGAGGCGCGGCTTTCGAGCGATTCCGCGCAAAACCTTGTGGTGCTGGGCGATTTCAACGACTTGAAGGATTCGCGAGCGATTAAAACCATTCTTGGCCGCGGCAGAACCGGTTTGTTCGACACACGCCCCGCCGAACGCAACGGGGACAGCCAATCTCAGGCCCGCGGGCTTGAGCCGCGTTCCGTTACATGGACGGACTATTATGCGCGTGAAGATCTTTACAGCCGCATTGATTATATACTTGTCAGCCACAGCATGGAGCGGGATTGGCTGAGCCAGGAAACTTACGTTTTGAGTTCGCCGGATTGGGGATTGGCGTCCGACCATCGCCCGTTGGTGGCGGCGTTTGAGGCTGGAAATTAAGAATTATGAATTATGAATTAGGGACGATTCGGCGGAGGGTCTCCTAATGCCTTTGCGAACCCGCAGTCGAGAAATCCCGCGTTCCGCAAACGCTTCGCCAGCGTTCCCCAATTCATAATTCATAATTCATAATTCATAATTTCCCCTCTCCCGGCTCCGTTTGTTTGGCCGGATCGAGCAACTCGTTCAAGCGCGCCGGGTCAAGCCCCGAAATCTCGGCGGCGACTTCGCGCACAGTCCGGTTGGTTTGAAAGGCGACCTTGGCAATTTTGGCGGCTTTATCATAACCGATGACCGGCGCCAGCACTGTGCAATTGGAGAGACTCAGTTCAAGATTGCCGCGGCATTTGTCCCGATCCGCCTCCAGACCGGCGACACAGCGGCGTGAGAATACTTGACTGCCCTTGGCGAGCAGTTCGATGGACTGCAACAGATTATGCGCCATCACCGGCATCATGACGTTGAGTTCAAAGTTGCCAAAACTGCCGCTGAAAGTGATGACCGCGTCGCTCCCAAGCACCTGGGCGCACACCTGCAGCAGCATTTCGCACATCACCGGATTGACTTTGCCCGGCATGATGGAGGAACCCGGCTGAGTGGCCGGCAATTTCAATTCACCCAACCCCAGCCGCGGCCCGGAACCCAGAAGCCGGATGTCATTGGCGATTTTTATGAGACTCACCGCAACGGTCTTGAGCGCGCCCGATGCCTCGACCACCGCGTCGCGTCCGCCCTGGGCCTCGAAATGATTTTGGGCTTCGCGCATCGGCAACCCCGTTTCGGCGGAAAGCCGTTCGATGGTGCGCCGGGCAAATTCCGGATGCGTATTGATGCCCGTGCCCACAGCGGTGCCGCCCAGCGCCAGTTCGCCGAGATTTTTTTCCGCGTCGCGCAGCCGGGCGATGCCGTGAACAAGCTGGCTGGCATAACCGCCGAATTCCTGACCTAGCCGCATGGGCGTGGCGTCCTGCAAATGGGTGCGGCCGATCTTGAGCACCTCGTGAAACTCCGCCGCTTTCTCCGCAAGGGCGCTTTGCAATTCGGAAAGCGCCGGGATGAGCTGGCGCTCGATGCCTTCCAAAGCGGCCAGATGAATGGCGGTGGGAATGACGTCGTTGCTGGATTGGCCGCGGTTGACGTGGTCGTTGGGATGCGCCAATTTTCCCCCCCGCTGGCCGCCCAGCAATTCCGTTGCGCGATTTGCGATGACCTCGTTTGCGTTCATGTTCGTCGAGGTCCCGGAGCCGGTCTGAAAAATATCCAGCACAAATTCCCCGTCCCACTTTCCGTCGGCGACCTCCTGGGCGGCCTGCGCAATTGCCTCGGCGGTGCGCGCCTCCAATGCGCCCAGTTCCCTGTTGGTGATGGCGGCGTGCTTTTTAATCAATCCCAGCGCGCGAATAAACTGGCGCGGAAACCGCAAACCGCTGATGGGAAAGTTTTCCGCCGCCCGGGCCGTTTGCGCGCCATAGTAAGCCCGCGCGGGGACCTGCATGGGTCCCATCGAATCGCTCTCGGTCCTAAACTCTTCGCTCATAACTTCAGCCGTTTCTCAAGTCCCCGGATTCCGGGCATTCAAAGTCCAAAGTTCAATGTTTAAAGTCAACCTCGAACCCGCGGTTTTTATTTGCAAGTTCGAAGCTTCGACAACGGCTTGCGTGAGTGAATGCCGGGCCGCGGCCCCACGGCACTGAAAATGGCGGCGGCGGAGATTACGCCTCCTCAAGAATGTGCGGTCTTTTTCGAATGAGATCCAGGAGCCGAAGCGCGGCCCCAGTAGGCGTGCGCCTTCCCTTTTTCCAACTGATGGCTGTAACTTTGGGAACATTTAGCATGGCCGCGAAGACGGACTGGCTGACCTTAAGTTGACGACGGATTGCCGCGACATCGCGTGGCCGAATTGGAGATATTGGCTCAGGAAGCGCCAGCGGCGTCGTTCTCATGGTCAGCTTGTGAGTTCCCCGGACGTGGGCGGCCATTGCTTCCACGCTTGCGACCAAAGCTTCCGAGTCGAACTCAATTTCTTTGCGTTTCATGCCTTGAATTCCTCTTTGATGATGGTGGCCGCGTTTCGCAGCCTTTTTAGATGATGAGCGGTCAAATTTTCGCTTTTCGCTTTTGTGTAAACGTAAAATAAAACGATCGTTTCGTGTCGCCCCAAGTACAGATACACAACCCTCGCCCCTCCGCTTTTTCCCCTTCCTGGCAACCGAAGCCGCGCCTTGCGCAATCCGTCGGAGTGCCGCATGACATCTCCTTTTTCAGGATGGAGCAGCAATTCTTTCTGAAAGGCCGCGTACTGGGTGTCGTCCACCAAGTCCGCGATCAACTCGGTGAAGAGCGGCCGTTCAATGAACGTCACCGACAAAAGGTATTACGCTGTAACACAATTGCAAGGGAGATGTTACCACCCCGATTCACGCTTCACTCCTGCGCCGCGGGCTGCTTCAATGGGCCGATGAGCGATTGCGAAATTTTCTCCGGGGCCCCGGACGGGATCTACGAGGTGCGGACCAAGGCGCCAGGGCCGCCTGGCAAGCTGCCAATCGATGCGGACCTCTTGCTCAACCAGCCAAGCGGCAATCTTTTTGGCCTCACCCAGAATGTCGGAATGGGCTGGAAGCCCGAAGAGCTTGGCTCCAGGCAATTCCTTATTTTGAGCACGCAAGGCGGATTGCGCGGGCACGACGGCGCGCCCATCGCGTTGGGCTACCATACGGGCCACTGGGAAATCGGCCTGCTGGTGGAGGCCGCGGCGCGCGAACTGCGGCGCTTAAAAACCGTGCCGTTCGCCGCCTGCTGTTCCGACCCTTGCGATGGCCGCACACAGGGAACTGTAGGAATGTTTGACAGCCTTCCCTATCGCAACGACGCCGCCCAGATTTTCCGCCGCCTGATTCGTTCGCTGCCCACCCGCTCCGGCGTCATCGGCATCGCGACGTGCGACAAAGGGCTTCCCGCCATGATGATGGCGCTGGCCGCAATGGGCGACCTTCCGTGTGTGCTGGTTCCCGGCGGGGTGACTTTGCCCGCGTCGGACGGCGAAGACGCGGGCGCCGTGCAAACGCTGGGGGCGCGATACGCGCACGGAATGATTACACTGCCCGAAGCGGCGGAACTGGGATGCCGGGCTTGCGGGTCGGCGGGCGGCGGCTGCCAGTTTCTAGGCACCGCGGCCACCTCGCAGGTCGTTGGCGAGGCCCTGGGACTTTCACTTCCGCACACCGCGTTGGCGCCTTCGGGCCAGCTTGTATGGACGGACATGGCGGTGCGATCCGCCCGCGCAGTAGTGGAACTGGAGCGGCGCGGCTTGAAAATCCGCGACATCCTCACCGATGCGAGCATTCGCAACGCGATGGTCGTCCACGCGGCATTCGGCGGGTCAACAAATCTTTTGCTGCACGTTCCGGCCATCGCGCACGGCGCGGGTCTGCGACGGCCCACGGTGCAAGACTGGATGGACGTCAACCGCAAGACGCCGCGACTGGTCAGTGTGCTGCCCAACGGTCCGGTTTATCATCCCACCATTCGAGTGTTTCTTGCCGGCGGAGTTCCCGAAGTGATGGCGCATTTGCGCAGGCTGGGCTTGCTCGACACCGGCGTATTGACAGCCGCCGGAAAAACGCTGGGCGAAATCCTCGACCAATGGGAATCCTCGGAGCGGCGCGCGCGCTTCCGCGCCAGGTTGCGCGAAGAAGATGGTGTTGACGCCGACGACGTAATTCTGCCGCCTGAAAAAGCGCGCAAATTGTGATTGACAGGCACCGTCGCCTTTCCGCGCGGCAATCTTGCGCCCGAAGGCGCGGTCATCAAAAGCACGGCCATTGATCCGTCGGTCGTGGACGCCGACGGCGTTTACCGCAAGGAAGGTCCGGCGCGAGTGTTCACGAGTGAAAAAGCCGCCATCACGGCGATCAAACAAAATCAAATTCGAGCCGGCGACGTGATGATCCTGGCCGGCGTCGGCCCGTTGGGAACGGGAATGGAGGAAACGTATCAACTAACATCGGCGCTGAAATTCCTGCCTTTTGGAAAGCATGTCGCGCTGATTACCGACGCCCGCTTCTCGGGCGTTTCGACGGGCGCGTGCATCGGCCACGTCGCTCCGGAAGCGCTTGAGGGCGGCCCGATCGGCAAGTTATGTGACGGCGATGTGATTCGCATCACAGTGGATGGCAACCGCCTCGAAGCCAGCGTTGACCTGGTGGGCGAGGCCGGCCGGCGGTTCTCCGCCGACGAAGGCGCCAAAATTCTGGCCGCGCGCCCTCCCCGCTCCGACTTGGCGCCGCACCCCAGGCTGCCGTCTGACACCCGCCTTTGGGCCGCCCTTCAAAGGGCAAGCGGCGGCCCCTGGGGCGGTTGCGTATTTGACGTGGACAAAATTATAGCCGCCCTCGAAGCCGGAAAGAAAGTTTGAGCAGCATCCTGCCAACGAAAGACGGTTGTCGATCCAT
>VFSW01010262.1_pt1 | contig 13284 bp, 7 predicted proteins | sample 5358111 | NCBI WGS metagenome assembly VFSW01 (sample SAMN11554181, study PRJNA540505) | mine drainage metagenome | isolation source: sediment from site ElyBrook_90M | place: USA: Ely Copper Mine, Vershire, VT | collected 2017 | reverse complement strand
GGCGCGGCAGCGCATAGGTCGTCATGCCCACGCTGATCTGGCGCTCGGCCATCGCTTCCAGCAGCGCGGACTGCACCTTGGCTGGCGCACGATTGATTTCGTCGGCCAGTATCAGATTATGGAACAGAGGGCCGCGCTGGAAGCGGAAGCTGCCATCCTCAGGCCGATAGATGTCCGAGCCGGTAAGGTCCGCCGGCAGCATATCGGGGGTGAACTGCACGCGCTGGAAGTCGCATTCCATGCCGCGTGCAAGCGCTTTGATGGCGCGCGTCTTGGCGAGGCCTGGCGGCCCTTCGATGAGCAAATGCCCTTCCGCCAGCAAGGCGACCAGCAGACTCTCGACCAGGCTTTCCTGGCCGAGGATCTGGGTATTGAGGTAGCGGCGCAACTCCTTGAAGGTGACAAGGGCGTTGCTGTGCGAGCTGTTCGCTTCGACCGCGAGGTTATTCATGGCACTCTCCTGGCTGTAACGGAAATAATTGAAGTTTGGGTATCGCCGCCGGCATCGCTTCGCTCAATGCGAAACTCACGTCTCCCACGGCGCTGAAATCGCCATAACGGCGTGTCAAATTTGCTACCCGAACCATGCGCGATTCTCCGATTCTTGGATTGCGATACGATCGCCGGCGGCGAACCGGAGTGGCCGGTTCGGCAGGCGTATTGATTTCAGCAAAATTGTTGCCGGGCCAGGGCGATCAGCCGCTGCAGAGGCAATCGAAAGGCGGAGGAATGGGACTAAAAGGCAGTTGTTTAGCCATTCTTTTTATTACTGGCATCTTTTTTGGATACGATCAGGTTCAATTCATTAACGGATACGACAAGCCCCACACGATTGAAAAACTTCGGAGGCAGAGCAGGTAACTGCTAATGAGAACTGAGGACCGTCAAAAAAGTTCCGCACTTTTTTCGCCATCGAAGGCGTGGCAGTTTTTTAAGGGCTCAGCGATTCCTTCGTCCTGTACTCGTGCCCGCCGGTTCTGGCTGGTGCGAGGGTTGACGATAAGAACAGGACACATTCTGGATACATAAGGGGCGTAAAATTGAGGACCGGTGAATCGATTGTCAGCCTGATGCAACGAAATCCCGGCACAGGGGTCGAAGCCTGTCCGGCGCCAACAATTGGGTTGCCTTTTACACGCCACCAGCGGATTATTCGGTGGCTTGTTATGGAGTACCGATGAAAATGAAAATGAAATTGCTGTGGATAGTATTTTTTGCATTGGCGATGGCAGCGCGGGCTGCATCGCCAGATTTTGGAACGCCGCTTCCTCCGGCGTTGACGCCAACGCAGCAAGAGCCGCAGGCGGCTTACCTGGCGGCCAAGTTGCTGACTCGATACCACTACAAAGCGATGTCGCTCGACGATGCCATGTCGGAGAAAATTTTCGACCATTATCTAAAATCGCTTGATCCCGAGAAGCTCTTTTTTGTTCAAACCGACATTGACCAACTGGCAGACGATCGCACCAAGCTCGACAACGCCATCACCGAGAAAAACCTCAGCATTCCCTTCGCCATTTTCAATCTCTATGCGCGGCGAGCGTCTGAGCGATTTGCCTACGCCCGCAGCTTGCTCAAGAAGGGATTTGATTTTCGTCGGGAGGAAAACTATCAGTACAAACGGGAAAAAGAAGCCTGGCCGAAATCCGAGATGGAAATGGACGATCTGTGGCGCAAGCTGGTCAAGAATGACTGGCTACGGCTCAAACTCGCCGGGAAGAACGACAAGAGCATCGTCGAGACTCTCGATAAACGTTATGACAATTCCTTGAAGCGCATCGGCCAGATAAAAAGCGAAGACGTCTTCCAGATATTCATGAACGCCTACACCATGGCCATTGATCCCCACACCAATTACATGGGGCCACGGGCAGCGGAGAATTTCGACATTTCGATGAAACTCTCCATATTCGGGATAGGCGCGGCGCTCGAGGAGAAAGATGGCTACACCACGATCAGGGAACTCGTGCCGGGCGGGCCTGCAATTCTCTCGGGCCGCCTGAAAATCGGCGACCGCATCGTCGGCGTTGCCCAGGGCGAAAAAGGCGCCATGGTGGACACTCTGGGCTGGCGCACGGACGATACCGTTGCGCTGATTCGCGGCGCGGCCGACTCGGTGGTGCTGCTCGACGTGCTTCCCGCAGAAGCCGGCCCGGATGGCAAACACAAGCTGGTTTCACTGATTCGGAAAAAGATCAGTCTGGAAGAGCAGGCCGCCAAAAAATCCGTCCTCTCCGTGATTGACGGGAAGACCACTCTTCACGTCGGCGTGATATCGCTTCCGTCGTTCTATGAGGACTTCGATGCCCGACAAAAAGGCGACCCGAATTTCAAGAGCGCGACCCGTGATGTGGCTCGCCTGTTGGGCGAATTGAAAAAGGAAAAGGTCGACAGCATCCTGATCGATCTGCGCAATAACGGCGGCGGTTCTCTGTCAGAAGCGGTTGAACTCACCGGCTTATTTGTCGGCAAGGGGCCGGTGGTGCAGCAGCGCGACGCAAATGGCAATGTCACCGTAGAGAGCGAAACCAAGGCCGGCGTTGCTTGGGATGGCCCCCTTGGCGTCCTGATTAACCGGGGTTCGGCATCTGCCTCGGAGATTTTTGCCGCTGCGATTCAGGACTACGGTCGCGGGTTGGTGATCGGTGAGCCGAGCTTTGGCAAAGGGTCGGTGCAAACCGTGATCGATCTCGACCAGGTCGCCAAAAACGACAAGCCACAATTCGGCGAACTGAAATTTACCGTTGCCCAGTTCTTTCGCATCAATGGCGGCACCACGCAACTACGCGGCGTGACACCCGACATCGGTTTTCCCTCGGCGTCCGATGTAAAAAGCTTCGGCGAATCCAGCTTCGACAACGCACTCCCCTGGGTGCAGATCAAGGCGGTCGACTATTCGCCGGTTGGCGATTTAAAATCTCTGCTGCCCATCCTGCGGAAACGCCATGAAGCCCGTATGAAGGACGACAAGGACTTTCGCTACCGGCAGGAAGACATCGCCGAATTCAATCTTCAGAGCAAGAAAAACCAGGTCTCGCTGAACGAAGCCGAACGACGCAAGGAACGGGATGCCCTGGAGGCACGGCTGAAATCCCGCGAAACACAGAAAGATGCCAACAAGAGCGCCCATGCGGCGGAAGCAGGCCAGAAGTCCTCGCGGTTGGGGGACAAGGAATTTCGTGACGACGGCCTGCTGGCCGATGAACGCAATATCGCCAATGAACTGGCTGCCGAGAAAGCGCGCAAAAATGCCAAAGACATACTACTGAACGAAGCCGCCCAAATTCTTGGTGACGAAGTGGGTCTGCTGAAGCCCAGCGCCAGGTTTGCGGCCCGTGTCAAGCCGGGCGCCCCTTTGGCCCCCGATCAAAAGCACGGGGCGGTCGCGGTTGGCACCGGCACCCGATAATTTGTTTTTTGTTTCCAAGGAGAGTTTTAATGAAGGAAATCACCCGGCGCGACTTGGCCGGATCTATTGCGTTTTCGCCTCGCCTGCTGGCTTCCGTGGCGCTGGTGCTTTTTTCTCTGACCGCGCGTTGCGAGCCCGTGGGCGCGGCGGATGCGGCGACGAGCTTGCCGGTGGTGCGCACCACCCTGGACAACGGCTTGCGGGTCATCGTGGTGAAAAATCCCCTGGCGCCGGTAGTGACCACCCAGATCAACTACCTGGTCGGGTCGAACGAAACCCCGGCGGGATTTCCCGGCACGGCGCATGCGCTGGAACACATGATGTTTCGCGGCAGCCCCGGCCTGTCAGCGAACCAGCTCGCCGCCGTCTCAGCGGACATGGGCGGCATGTTCGACGCCAACACCCAGCAGAACGTGACGCAGTATTCCTTCACCGTACCGGTGCAGGACCTGGACTTGGCGCTACGCATCGAAGCCATCCGCATGCGCGGGCTGATCGGCGGCGACAAGCTGTGGGCCAGGGAACGCGGGGCCATCGAGCAGGAAGTGGCGCAGGACCTGTCGAGCCCCGAGTATGTCCTGTACACCGAACTGCTGACCCATTTGTTCAAGGACACGCCCTACGCCCACGACGCATTGGGTAGCCGTCCGTCCTTCGAGCGGACGACCTGGGCGATGCTAAAAAATTTCTATCGTACCTGGTACACACCGAACAATGCCGTCCTGGTGATCGTCGGCAACGTCGATCCTGATCGGGCGCTGGCCCTGGTGCGCAAACGTTTCGGCGGCATTCCGGCCAAGCCGCTGCCGCCGAGACCGGACGTCGTCTTGCGCCCGGTCGTGCCGGACAGCCTGAAGCTCGCGACCGACCATTCCTACGGACAGGTTGTGCTGGCCTTTCGCATGCCCGGCCTCGACAGCCCGGACTTCGCCGCGTCACAGGTGCTGGCGGATGTTCTCTCCAGCCAGCGGAGCAGCCTGTATGCGCTGGTGCCGGAAGGCAAGGCGCTGGGCACCGGTTTCTCGCTCAATGCCCAGCCCCGTTCCGGCATGGGTTATGCGGCGGCATTTTTCCCCAAGGACGGCGATGCCGCCGCTCTGCTCAAGACCTTGCGCGGCGTGCTGGCGGATGTCGCCAAGAATGGTGTCCCGACCGACTTGGTGGAGGCTGCCAAGCGCCATGAAGTGGCCGATATGGAGTTGGGCAAGAACTCCACCGGCGGTCTGTCCAGCCTCTGGTCCCAAGCGGTGGCGGCGGAAGGTCGCAATTCTCCCGATGACGATATCCAGGCCATCCGCAAGGTCACGGTTGAGGACGTCAACCGGGTGGCCCGCGCCTACCTGAACGAAGCGCAGGCGGTGTCCGCGATCCTGACGCCGGAATTGTCCGGCAAGCCGGTCGCCTCGGCAGGCTTCGGTCGCAAGGAATCGTTCGGGGGCGGCCCGGCTCATGCGGTAAAGCTGCCCAAGTGGGCGGAGCACACGGTCAAGCGCCTCGCCATTCCGCCGAGCACGGTGCATCCGATAGTGACCGTGCTGCCCAACGGGCTGAAACTGATCGTGCAGCCGGAAGCTGTCAGCAATACGGTGAGCGTATACGGTCGCATCCGCAACCGGCCCGAACTCGAATCGCCCAAAGGGCAGGATGGGGTGAACTCGGTGCTTTCCCGCCTGTTTTCCTTTGGCACCGTCGCGCAGGATCGGCTGGCCTTCCAGAAGGCTCTCGACGATATCAGCGCCAACGAAGCGGCGGGCACCGATTTCGCTCTCCAGGTGCCAGCCGAATATTTCGACCGGGGCGTGGCGCTGCTGGCCGAGAACGAGCTTCATCCGGCCTTGCCGAAGGAAGCCTTCGAAACCGTCAAGAACCAGGTCGCGGCGGCGGTGGCAGGGATGTTGCAAAGCCCCGGCTATCTGGCGAGCCGCAGTCTGGTCGCGGCGCTATTCCCGAAAACCGACCCCACCCAGCGCCAAGCCACGCCCGCCACGGTTTCTGCCTTGACCCTGGACGATGTGAAGGCGTATTACGCCAAGGTGTTTCGCCCCGATCTGAGCGTGATCGTGGTGATCGGAAATGTCGATCCTGAAGCCGCCAAAAATGTCATCGCCAAATATTTCGGCGCCTGGCAGGCCGATGGTCCGAAGCCGGAAACCGAACTACAAGCCGTGCCGCCGAACGTCTCCTCGATTGTTGCGGTTCCCGACGCCAGCCGGGTTCAGGACGACGTGACCCTGGCGGGAACAGTCGGCATCCGGCGCACAGACCCGGATTATTACCCTCTGGAACTGGGCAACCACGTGCTCGGTGGCGCTTTCTACGCCACCCGCCTGTATCGGGATTTGCGCGAGAATGCGGGGCTGGTCTATTACGTGTCGGCCTCGCTGCAGGCGGGCGAAAACCGGGCCTTGTACATGGTTCAATATGCCTGCGATCCGCCCAATGTCTCCAAGGTGCATACCATCGCCGTTCGCGAGCTCAAGGACATGCAGACCCGGCGGGTCACCCCCGCCGAACTGCAACAGGCGAAAGCCCTGCTCCTGCAGGAAATCCCGCTCGGCGAGTCCGATGTCGGCAGCATTGCGCAAGGCCTGCTCTACCGCGCCACCCATCGCCTGCCGCTCGACGAACCGACCATCGCAGCCCGCCGCTATGTCAAACTCAGCGCCGAAGAAGTTCGCGCCGCCTTCGCCAAATGGCTGCGCCCCGATCAATTGGTGCGAGTCACGCAGGGGCCGACTCCGCGTTGACCCTGAGTAACTTGTCGGTTTCCCTCTCCCGCGTGGGAGAGGGAATATGGCAGTGTCTTGCTAGACCTAACAATTAAATAATAAGGAGTTATTCATGTCGTTACCTTTTCCGCCACGTGCTCTCGGCGTGCTGTTGCTTGCTGCGCTCTCCGTGACGAAAGCTCATGCTCAAGCTTTTCCGGTCATACCCGATGCGCCAAACGTGGATGCCCGCCACTATGTATTGTTGGATCCGGCTTCCCGGCAGATTCTGGCTGCACGTGAGGCCGACGAGCAGGCACCGCCAGCGAGCCTTACCAAACTGATGACCACCTATCTGACATTCCAGGCTCTGGCCCGTGGAAGCCTGAAACTTGACCAGCAATTGCCCGTTAGCGTGGCGGCCTGGAAGGCAGGCGGTTCGACCATGTTTCTCCAACCCAATCTGCCGGCGACGGTGGATCAGATGGTCCGCGGCATGGTCGTGGTGTCCGGCAACGACGCGGCAGTCGCGCTGGCTGAAGCCATTGCAGGCAACACCGGCAGTTTTGTGCAAATGATGAACGCGACAGCACACCAGCTTGGCATGACCGAAAGCCACTTTGATAACGTCAACGGATTGCCAACTGCGACGCATCTGGTGAGCGCGCGGGATATCGGTGTGCTCACTGAGGACATCATGCGGCAATACCCCCAATATCTCCATTATTTCGGCGAACACACTTTCACATATAACCATGTCACTCAGCCGAATTGGAATCCCTTGGTGTTCAGCGATTCATCAGTGACAGGAATGAAGACCGGCCATACCGATGAGGCCGGCTATTGTCTGGATGCTACCGCAGTACGCAATGGGCATCCATTAATCGCGGTGGTGCTTGGCTCTCCCACGCGTAAAGCCAGCGCCCAGGCTGCCGAGGCCCTGCTGGATTACGGCTATCGCTTTTTCGAAACGCATCTTGCATACAGAGCCGACCAAGTGGTTGGCATGGTGCGAAATAACCAGGCAAGTCCCGCCCAAATCCCGCTGGGTACCGCCACAGACGTCTGGGCAACCGTGCCTCTCGGACGCTATACATCGCTCAAGCCGAGCCTGGATGTGCCCGTGAGAATGTCGCTGCCATTGAAACGCGGGCAACCAGTCGGTCGGCTGATTCTGAGTGACGGCAACCGAGAGGTTGTTGAGGTTCCCCTGGTGGCACTGACACCGGTGGAACAAGCGGGTTGGTTGGGGCATTGGTGGAATGTGATCCAGGCCCGGTGGCGTTCGGTAATACGTTGAACACGCGACAGGAAGGCTTTTCGCGCCCGCTTATTCGGCTTTTCATAATGCTGTAGAGGGGCGGTTAATCCGATCGGCACGGCAAACGCCGCGCCAGACTCGCGCGCCACTGCATCCCATCTGGCAAAAAGTCTGCTGGACATCAAGAACAACTGGCTGGGTATCGCGATAAACGAGGTAGACAACCTGTTGAGCATCAAGTAATAATGGAGAAAAAGCTTAAAAAAGACCGCTTTCAATCCTCATAAAGCTACCGGGTTACGGCGAGTAGTGAAGGCCATGAAATATTCTATGGCGGGCTTGTTGCCGACTTTGCAAAGCGAGGCTGCCTTTCGCCAGGAAGTTATTCTGGCCAGTGTTCTGGTACCCGTCGCTTTTATGGTGTCCGTGGATGTTGCACAGCGGATATTGTTGTTGAGCAGTGTCATGCTGGTGATGGTGGTGGTGGAACTGATTAACCCGGCTATTGAGGCTACCTTGGATCGGGTACCCCTGGATCATCACCCCTTGGTCAAACGAGCCAAGGATATGGGAAGCGCAGCTGTTTTTTTGACGCTGGCGAATGCCCTTCTGACTTGGGGTATCGTTTTCCGGCCAAGAGTGGGGTGGGCATAAATATGTTCAGACGATTTTCTTTATTGATGCCACAACTGTTCCGTAAAAACAGGGCATCAGAGGGTTATAGTCAGGCGTGTCTGGGTGTGCAGGGTCTTGCCACGCATATATGTGAAGCCGGTCTGGTAAGCGTTCTGCTGGTACGAGATGCGGAGCTGGGACGGCGTTGCGCGCTCGGGTCGGCGCACAATTTTCAGCAGTCAGGGCCGCTGGCCATACTTGCTGCCGGCGCATCCGGCGAGCAATTTATGAATAATCTGGTCTGTCTTGATGGTCTGGAGGAAGATCGCCATGGGAAGTCCGTATTTTTACACATTACCGATCATTGCGCTGAAGCCATGGAGCAACTGGGAGCCAGTCGCTTTTTTGATGAACTTGATGTTTGTGGCGTGACGACGCGACACGCTGTGCTGGTTCAGGGAGGGCAAACGATCTTCGATTGGCAGAACCCGACGCTGCTTGTTGCTCAGTGGCAAGCTTGGAATAATTGGGCTGTCAATCGCCGCGCACCCATCCTTCTGATCATCGAGGATATTAACGGTAATCATGGTTTTCTGCCCTTGCTCAGAACATTGCCGGGACTTGTAGCCAACCTGGCCGTACTGGATGCGGATAGTGGGGGCGGTTTGCTCACAATTGAGCGCTGGACCGGTCAGGATAAGCAGGTGCAGCGACAATTCGGTCTGAAGATGTCTGCGCAGGATCGGTTTTTGCATTCGGATGGCGTTGAAATTGATATGAACGGGCTGCTGATACTGGACGCGCCTGATCAGGGAAGAGTTGTTGCGACAGCTGCCGCGGTAGCCGGGGTTAAGGGTGTGCCTGCCCAATGGACTGTGGTACCTGATCTGTCTGCCGTGGAGGCGTCTTGTCATGATGCGGTGGCAGCAACTGTTCTGCTGCATGCAGAAGATGATCGGGAGTTTGGCGCTCTGTCGCAATTGGTTTATCGCATGCGGCTGTCACACCCTCGTGCTCTAAAAATCATCGTACGAGAAGTTGGCAACAAACTTCGCTACAACAATGAGCTGGTACTCATGCGTTTGGGTGCTAATACGGTGGTGTATAAGGAAATCCATTTTTCCCGTTTGTTGATGATTATAAATGACATGGCGACACAGGCTTACACTCGTCCCGTTGAACATGAGTATCTTCTTGCGCTGCAGGCCGCCGAGCCAAACCCGATAACAGGTTACCTTGCGCCATCCGTTTTTTGTCGTGAAGTGACCAATATGCTTAAACGTACTGAGCGCATCAGTATGGGCCACACACTGGTACGTCTGCCACTGCTCTTACGAGTGGCGCATCTGGATGCGCTGCAGGCTTGCCAGGCGAGAAGATTTGGCGATATTTTTACTGCGGATCAGCATCAGGTTTATTTGTTTTTGTTTGCTTGCAGAGAGTCGGACGTGGATTTGACGCTGGATCGGCTTTTTTCCGTGCCTATTGCGGAACTGTTTTCTTCCATCATTATCGAGCCGACGCAAGAACTGATTCAGGCTGCCGTGGGCCAACTGAAGCGAGATCACGAGTATTCTCCGATACCCGACTATTCGTCAATGCTGCCGGCCAATTTATCGGCGAGGGATGACGAAATCGATCGCTCAATCGCGTCAAGCGGCGACAAAGCCATACAGATTGTCCCGCCCCCATTATCAACGGTTAACGCGGTGAGCCACCACGTGATTAAACCCCGCACCGTGCGCCCTTCATCCTTGCCGCACCGTGTAATGGCAGATGCACCCTCCATCTGGATTTAACGGGCACACTGGATATGTTACAAAACCTCCTGTTGTCGATTTTGTTCGGCGTGTTGCTGGCCTTACCAGCCGACTATCTCGTCAGGCATCACCTGCTGAGGCGTTTCTTTTTGCGCCGACATTTGCGTTGCATTACGCCCTATCAACGCCGTACTGAACAGCTACCCGGCACCAGGCGCTGAACATGTTCAAGATTGCAATTATTTCTGCAACTGGCGGGGTGGGCCGTTCTTCACTGACCGCCAACTTGTCCATCCTGCTGGCACAGCGCGAAATTTCCGTACTGGCGCTTGAGTTGGATCCGCAAAACCGCTTGTCCATGCTACTCGGCAACGAGACGCCGAGTTTGGGTGGTCTGTTACCTGATTTTCTTGCGGGTCAGTCCTTTGGCAAAGGCGCGTTGCTTGATTCGGATGATGTGGCTTATTTGCCTTTTGGCCAATCTGACGAAGCCGGCCTGGAAATATTTGAGCAACATCTGCGTGCCGAACCAGAGTGGCTCAAGCAATGTATTGCTCGGATCGATTATCCATCGGGGGCTTTTTTGCTGATGGATACGCCACGCCTGCCTTCTGTTTATGCACGCCAGGCAATGCTTGCGGCAGACCTGGTGCTGGCTGTACTGGCACCGGATGCGCATTCCCTGATGCTATTGCCGGCGGTAGAAACAGCGTTCAAGGCCTGCTCGCCTGCGTGCGGTCTCATTTATGTGATGAACGGTCTGGATAGTATCCGGACATTGCAAAATGAACTGCTGGCAGACATCCGCCTCACGCTGCAAGCTCAACTATCGCCTTATCCCGTACACCGGGATGAGGCGATTCCACGTGCGTTTGCAAGTCAGGCGAATCTCTATGATGCCAGCCCTGATTCGCTGGCGGCTCACGATTTGAATGGATTGCTCAACTGGTTACTGGCAGGCCCTGCCAGCGGCCTTGACGGAAGGTGATGATTTGAGCACTCGATTTTTGCGTTGGGCTGCAAGTCAGTTGGGCGTGGTTCAACTGGATGATCCCTCCCAGTGGCTGAGGCGGCTTTTTTTCTTGCCGAATGCCGACGAGTTGGCAGCGGCACGTCTGTCTGCAAGTTCGCTTCCAGATCCGCTGGGCTGGCTGGCCGATGCTTTGGGCGTGACAAACAAACGCAGCGCCTGGCAGTGGGCATTACGTTTTTTTATAGTTGCTCCAAGGCAATCGATACGACCGGAAGTCTCTTTCTGGAACGCTATTTTTCATCTGATTGTCCAGATTTTTAGTCTGCTCTTTGCCTCTGCCGGCATGATAGTAACGGCTGCGATATTTGCCATAAACTGGGTCTGGCAGCGATTTCTCTCATTTCTACCGCACGTAAATCATGAACGGGTTGCACGCCGTCTGGAGTCTTCCCTGCAAACGGCTTGTTTTCGCAAGCCGGTGTTGTTCTGGATACTGGTTTTTTCTTCAACTTTTTTTTCATGGTTGCTGATTACCACGCCTTTTACCTGGTCAGGACAGCTTTTATTTCTAATTGCGGCATGGGGAACCGCGATGTTTGTGCGGCGCATCCCCGGGAATTTGCCAACGCTGATTTTGATCGCGCTCTCGGTGCTGGCATCATGCCGCTATGGCTGGTGGCGGGCAACGCAGACGGTCAATGTAAATGGTGGATGGGAAACTTTTTTTGCGATCGGTTTGTTGGCGGCAGAAGGATATACCTGGCTGATTTTGCTGCTCGGTTATATACAGACTGCCTGGCCACTCAAACGTCACGTGCTGACTTTACCGGCAGATAGATCTTTATGGCCTAGTGTTGATTTGCTCATCCCTACTTACAATGAGCCCCTCAGGGTGGTGAAGCCAACAGTGCTTGCTGCCAAAGGGATGGACTGGCCGCGCGATAAACTCAATATTTATATCCTCGATGATGGACGCCGTGACGAGTTTCGGCGTTTTGCAGAAGAAGCTGGGGTCGGTTATATCATCCGCCCCGATAATAAGCACGCCAAGGCCGGTAATTTGAACCATGCATTGAAACAAACTCACGGCGAGTACGTGGCCATTTTCGATTGCGATCACCTGCCTACGCGCTCATTTTTGCAGACCACCATGGGATGGTTTATCAAAGACAGTCGATGCGCCATGGTGCAGACGCCTCATCATTTCTTTTCTCCTGACCCATTCGAGCGAAATCTTGGCACTTTCCGCAAGGTGCCCAACGAAGGCTCTTTGTTTTATGGTGTGATTCAGGACGGCAACGATTTCTGGAATGCTTCATTCTTTTGTGGCTCCTGCGCGGTATTGCGTCGCGGGCCGCTCGAAGAAGTAGGCGGGATTGCGGTGGAAACAGTGACCGAGGATGCTCACACGGCCCTGAAACTTCACCGACAGGGATATACCACAGCCTATATTAATATACCTCAGGCGGCAGGTCTGGCAACCGAAAGCCTGTCAGGACACATCGGACAGCGCATACGTTGGGCGAGGGGCATGGCGCAGATTTTTCGTATTGACAATCCTTTTTTTGGCAAAGGTTTGAGTTTTTTTCAACGTATCTGTTATAGCAATGCGATGCTGCATTTTTTCTACGGCATCCCGCGTCTTGTTTTTCTGACGGCCCCGTTGACTTATCTGTATTTTCAGATTCACATCATCAATGCAGCAGCAGTGATGATCGTGCTCTACGTGCTGCCGCATATTTTGCAAGCCAATCTGGCCAATGCGCATATTCAGGGCTCGTACCGACACTCGTTCTGGGCAGAAGTGTATGAATCTGCGTTGGCTTGGTACATCACGGTGCCCACGGTCGTTGCTGTCCTCAATCCCGGTGCGGGTAAATTCAACGTCACGACCAAAGGTGGCCTGGTTGAGCGGACTTTCTTTGACTGGTCTATTTCTCTACCCCACATACTTTTGATCACGCTTAATTTTATCGGCCTTGGTATGGGTTTTATGCGCTTTTTCTTCTGGAACACGTTTGAAATGGGAACGGTGTTGCTCAACTTGACATGGACAGCTTACAACCTGCTGATATTGGGAGTTGCCATTGGTGTCGCCACGGAAACCCGGCAGGTTCGTGTATCACACCGGGTATCCGCCAAGCTGCCTGTAGCATTGCAATTTTTAGATGGCAACAGTGTAATGTGTCACACCGAAGATTATTCCATGAGCGGACTTGGCCTGCTGCTAAAGAGCGCGCTAGACCTGCCTTTGGGACAGTTGCTTTGGATTTCTCTTTGGCTGGACGAGGCTGAGTTTACTTTTCCCGCACGAGTTATTATTAGTCATGACAACAAATTAGGCATCCGTTTTGACAATTTAAGCATGGAGCAGCAAGCCAATCTGGTTCAGTGTACGTTTGCCCGTGCTGATGCCTGGCGTAACTGGACCGACGAACTTGATGCCGATCATCCTATGCAGAATTTGAAGGAAATCGCCATGCTTGGACTCAAGGGTTATCGTACGCTGTGGCGAACGCTTGGCGAGCCCATGGCAAGGCAAGCAGAGTGGGTGCGCG
>VFSW01010261.1_pt1 | contig 13284 bp, 12 predicted proteins | sample 5358111 | NCBI WGS metagenome assembly VFSW01 (sample SAMN11554181, study PRJNA540505) | mine drainage metagenome | isolation source: sediment from site ElyBrook_90M | place: USA: Ely Copper Mine, Vershire, VT | collected 2017 | reverse complement strand
TGCCGGGTGGTGTGGCAGGGGCGCGGTCTACGTTGACCGTCCCCTATGCCGATTTTTACCGTTGCCATTCAAGTAATAGGCGGGGTGTTCTGCCATTCATTTACTGGTAGGGGCAACCCTGTTTCTTCGCTCTGAGACGAGCTTTGCCAAGGCAATTGAAGCCAGACGCACTCGTTGGCTATCGGATCGACTCGTTAGAATGATGGGTACACGTGCGCCCAGCACTAATCCCGCGGCATCAGCCTTGGCAAGGTAAAGCAATTGTTTTGCAAGCATGTTGCCGGCTTCCAGGTTGGGCACCAGCAATATGTCAGCATTTCCTGAAACAGGAGAATCTATCCCTTTGCTAATGGCGGCATCCAGGCTGATTGCATTATCAAATGCGAGGGGTCCGTCGACAATCGCACCTGTAATCTGGCCTCGAGTGGCCATGACCGTGAGCGCTGCTGCATCAATGGTTGCCTGCATTTCCGGGTTGATGGTTTCCACCGCGGCAAGAACCGCCACGCGTGGTTGCCTGACACCAAGCAAAATCAATAAGTCGATGGCATTTTGGCAAATATCCCTTTTCTGCATTAGTGTTGGCGCGATATTAATTGCGGCATCAGTGATGATGAGTGGTTTTGGATAGGTTGGGATATCCATCGCATAGATATGGCTAATGCGGTGGTCAGTCCTGATTCCCGAGTTGACATCCACAACGGCAGACATCAATTCATCAGTATGTAGACTGCCTTTCATTAACGCGTTTACCCGACCACTTGCAGCCATCTTGACTGCCAGGTCTGCAGCCGCATGACTATGTTCCACGGATTCAATTTCAATACCAGCAAGGCTAACGCCTGCTTCATCAGCAGCACGCTGAATTTTTGCAAGTGGACCAATCAGGACAGGAATGAGCAAACCCTGATCCCTCGCATCAATAGCAGCCTTTATTGTATCTGGCGTACAGGGGTGAACAATGCCTGTCTTCAGGGCCGGCTGGTGCAGCGCTTCGGATATAAACGCTTCATAGTGGCGGTGCATATTCAGTTCTATTGCCTCGTCTTACCTGCATCTCAAATTGCTCAATGGGTACTGGTATGCCAAACAGGAACCCCTGATAGTGGGTACAACCCTTGTTCAGGAGCATTTTCAGTTGCCCCGTGGTTTCCACACCTTCGGCAATTACATCAACGTTCAGGCTCTTTGCCATGGCAATGATGGTGCGCACAATGGCCCTGTCTTCGCTTTCCGTAGCCAGATCGTGAACGAACGATTGGTCAATTTTGATCTGGTCAATGGGCAAACGTTTTAGATATTGCAGCGAAGAATAACCGGTACCGAAGTCGTCCAACGAAAACCGGATCCCGATTTCATTCAGGGCATTCATGATTGCAACGGTGCCCTCGATATTTTCCAGTAGCAGGCTTTCGGTTAGTTCCAGTTTGAGTCGCTTAGGGTTGATGGCATGGAATTGAATGGTGGCTTGTACTTGTGCCACAAAATCAGCCTGGCGAAACTCCCTGGCGCTGACATTTACCGCCAGAACAAGCTCGCGGGTAGGTTCTTCTTGTTCCCAAGCCTTGAGTTGGGCACAAGCCGTCGCGAGAACCCATTGCCCGATGGGCACGATCAACCTGGTTTCTTCTGCAAGCGCAATGAATTGTTCAGGAAGTACGATGCCGCGTTCTGGATGGTTCCAACGGATCAGCGCCTCGGCCCCGATGGGTTGCTGGAAGCTGTCCACCTGGATTTGGTAATACAGCTGGAATTGCCGGTTTTCAAGTGCCCAACGCAACTCGTTTTCAAGAGTGGCTCGTGCAATGACGATTTCCTGCATCTGGGCATCAAAGAAGCGCAAAGCATTGCGCCCGGCCTTCTTGGCCTGGTACATGGCGATATCTGCCTGTTTCAATAACTCGTCAGTGGACTCGCGACGGTCATTGAATAGTGTAATACCGATACTGCCGGTAGTGCGGCATTCATGAGACGCAATATGGTAAGGTTGGCTTAAGGCGGCAAGAATTTTTTCACCAATGTATTCTGTTTGCATGGCAGCTTCAGGTTTGTCTGCGCTCAAGTACTCCAGCATGACTACAAATTCGTCACCACCAATGCGCGCCACCGTATCCTCTTCTCGTACACAGGACGTCAGGCGGGTTGCCACCTGCTGCAATAGCAAGTCACCATAAGCATGGCCCAGGGTATCGTTGATCGTCTTGAAATTATCCAGGTCAATGAAAAGGATTGCGCCCCCTCGCTTGTTCCGTACACTGGAAGCTAATGTCTGCTGAAGTCGGTCGGCGAGTAGCCGCCGGTTGGGAAGGCCGGTCAGGTGATCATAAAAAGCGAGATTCTTGATCTTGTCCTGCGCATCCCGCCATTCGGTAATATCAAAGACAACCCCGTTGATTTTTAATGGCTGATTTTGCTCATCGCGCATCAATTTGCCGCGGGCTGCAAGGTAGTGAATGCTTCCGTCGGGCCAGACCGAGCGGTATTCTGGCTCGTAGGGGGCATCCAGTTCGAGGGTCTGGACCATTTTATCCTTTAGCAATTCCCAGTCATCGGGATGTATGGCGCGGAATAATTCTCCAGCGGTTCCATTGAAAGTCGCAGGATCAATTCCCAAAAGATGACATGTTTGGGCATCGTAATGCCGTGTGTTTGCAACAATGTCAAAGCTCCATACGCCCATGTTGGCTGACCGTAATGCAAGATCAAGACGTGCCTGGCTCTCAACAAGCGCATTCTCTGACCATTTACGTTGGGTTTCGCGGTCGATAGCATCAAGTGCAAAGCTGATAGCGGTTGCGATTTCACTCAACAGATCTCGTGTCAATTCGTCGAACGCGTTGACTTCGCTTGAATAAACCGAAAGGGCACCGATTGGAAGATCGTTTTTGCACAGTGGCAGGGCGGCCATGGCGTTCCATCCATGCAAAGCGCCACGTTCATGCCATGGTGTGGTAGCCAGATTATTTTGAAAATCCTGACACCAGAACGGCTGGTTATTGCGTATCGAGGTTCCGATCGGACCACGCCCTGTTGGATAGTTTGAATCAATGGAAACATTAAGGCCATCCAGATACGCCGATCCTGTTCCAGCCTGAGCTACCGGAATGACATTCTTGCCTGCCTCGTCTATCAGCCCGATCCACGCCATTTTCATGCCGCCAAACTGCACTGCCGCATGGCAGATGTGTTCAAATAACGCTTCCTTGTCGGTGCAATGTACGATGGCTTTGTTACACTGGCTCAGAGTGGCATAAAGTTGCGTGTGCCGTTCCAATTTTTTCTCGATTATTTTGCGTTCAGTAATGTCGGTGTGCGAACCGATATAACGTGTGACGACCCCATCATTTCCAACAACTGCAGAAATGGTAAGAGACTTTGGATAAATTTCTCCATTTTTGCGTTTGTCCCAGAGTTCTCCTTGCCACTTTCCAGTCCGCTGTATGCTTTGCCACATGTCGCGATAAAAAGCCGCATCGTGGCGCCCTGACTTGAGCAGACGAGGTGTCTGGCCCACAACATCCTCGGCGGTATAACCGGTGGATTTTGTAAAGGCCTGGTTGACTCGCAGTATCACGCCTTTGGCATCGGTAATCATCAAACTTTCTTGCGACTCGAAAGCGGTAGCTGCAACACCCAATGCTTCTTCTGCAAGTTTTCGCTCGTTGATATCGGAATAAATCCATATGCTGCCCTCATGGGGGCGGGCGGGGTCAAGTGATTTGCCACTTAAAGTGCCCCAGAACAAACTACCATCTTTGTGCCGTAGCCTTACGTCTCCGCTATAGCCTTTGTTTTCTGCAATTGCTTCATAGGCAACCACCCCGATATGCTCGAAGGTCTCGCGAGAGTCGTAGAACAACTCGGAAGATTTTCCAATCAGTTCGCCGGGTTCGTATTGAAACATCTCTTCAAAGCGCCTGTTACATGACACGACGTGTCTATGTTTTAGGTAAACAATACCAACCACTGCGTTGCCAAGAATTGTTTCGTTTTCTGCTAATAACCGCCGTGTTTGTTCTTCCCGTTGCCTGCGTTGGGTAATGTCGGTTCCAAGACCGACCAGGTAGGTCTGGCCATTGATGTTGGTACGTCGGCCGGTAAAATAGTAAGGGATTTTTTGGCCGGATTTGGTAAGAATATCTGCCTCAACCCACGAGTCACCTTTTTCAAACACCTGCTGCATCCTTTGTGCGATGAGGTCCTTGTCCTTTTCTTCAAAACAATCCAGCACAGTCATGCAGTCAAGTTCGAGTTTTGAATAGCCGATCATTTCCAGAAAGTGCGAGTTCACCTGGACGAACTGTGCCTGCTGGTTAATCATGTAAAAGATGCCAGGCAGGCTGCTGATAACGTCGTCCGAAAACCATTTTTGCTGGCGTAGTTCGGCAGTATTCGAAGCAAGTGTGTAGCGTAGCTCGAGCTGGGCAATGACGGTATGGCTTAGAGTGCGCAGTGCGGTTTTCTGCTCGGTGCTTAAGAAGCGCGGCTCGCAATCGATTACGCAAAGCGTTCCTAGTGCAACTCCGTCAGGAGCAACCAGTGGTGCTCCGGCGTAGAAGCGAATGTGCGGTTCGGAGGTGACGAGAGGGTTGTTGGCAAAGCGTGGGTCAAGTCGTGCGTCGGGCACTTCCAAAATTTCGTCCGGATGCAAAATGGCATGTGCGCAAAAGGCAATGTCGCGTGGAGTTTCTGGGGCACTCATACCGATTTTCGATTTAAACCACTGCCGATTTTCGTCAACCAGCGATATTGCCGCAATCGGGGTCTGGCAAATTTGCGCGGCCAACTGCGTCAGGTCGTCGAAAACCGATTCGGGAAGCGAGTCAAGCACGTCATAGCCACGGAGGGTATTAAGGCGCTGAACTTCGTTCGCAGGAAATGGGGATAACATAGTTTGCCTAGAACAAATCAACCGTAAGGGATAGTTGCGACAAGCCCGATGTCATAATGCATGGAAATCATCCATTACGATACAAGTTTACACCCTGGCCACTGGCATGAATCCAGTACGGCCTGCAAAGGGCCCGAAGCTTGCGCTTCGGGATTCGGTAAGGGTTATTTGATGGATTGTAAGTAGGCTGCAACCTGGTGCTTTTGTTGATCGGTCAGGCCATGAGAAATGTTATCCATGACTACGCCCAAAGGGCGCCCTTGAGTGTCAGGATGATTTTCCCGAACTGCGTCTTCATTAAAGACTGCCAACTGTTTGTACAGGTAATCTGCATGCTGGCCCGCAAGGCGTGGGATGGGGCCATTCCCTTCGGCGTTGGCGCCATGGCAGCTAGCACAGGCCGCGACGGTGTTTTCAGGAACGCCCTCCACGAAAAGTTTCTGGCCGGCCGCCAGTGTAGCTGGATCGGCCTTGACAGGATTGGGGAGGGCTTTTTGCTGTGCGTAAAAAGCCGCAATTCCCTTGATCTGCTCAGGTGTAAGTTGGCTTGCGAGCCCCCACATCATGTCCTGGGCCGCAGCATTCCTGCGGGTATGGTCATGAAATTGCTGCAATTGGGTTTCCAGATAGGGGGCTTGCTGTCCGGCAAGGTTGGGGTAGGTGGGGTTGATGGCAGAGCCGTTGGTATTGGTGCCATTGCTTCCACCATGGCAGGTCGAGCAGACCTGTTGCGCAAGGGTATAGCCTGAAACTTGCGGATTGCCCAGATTTCGGCTGCGTTCGATATTGGAGCAGGCACCCAAGGTCAATGCCAGTGCGGAAAGGGTTAGAATTTTTGCAAAGTGTGTCATGTCCGTCCCCTCTGAATTAGTAGATGAAGCTGGCATACAGCATGGAAGTGTTGAAGTCATGTGGGCTCAGTGTTTGCCCGGGTATGGTTCCACTCGCACCAGCCATCTGGGTATAAATGATGTATTGGTAGCCCACTCTCAAATTTTGCCAGGGGGTCCAGAAAATTTCAGGGGTCCAGGATTTCCAGTCCGGGCTTCCCGTAGCCGAGTTTGTTGCGTATAGCATAGGGTCCGTGCTGCCTGCGACCGCCTTATAAATCAGCATGGCGCCATATTTGGCCCGGTAAACGTACGAAGCATCAAGATAGGTTTCGTTGAGTGTGTTGCTTGGATTGGCGGCTGTAACACCAATCTGATCCGCAGCGATACTCGCGCTTTCATGAACCAGTCGTCCATGAACGGCAAAATAGTGGGGATTCAGGTTGTACTGGTATTGACCATCGATACCGGCATCCCGATAGGTATTGATCGTGCCTCCCCAGTCGGAAACCCCGCCGGATGCAGCAGTGGCATTATGCGCATAACTCACCATGCCATGCAGGCCCAGTTCAATGCTGTGTGGTCCAAACTCTTTGGTGTAGGCCAGGCGATAATAGGGTGAGGCATCAATCAGGGTATTTCCGGCAGATCCCGAGGTCATGTAGAAAGTTCCCGGCCCATGGGTGATGGATTTATATACGCCCGCCTCTGCGTACCAGGTGTTGTCCTTGTAGAGGTAAGCGCCAGCGCCGACAGAGGAGCCTGGTGAATAACCGTCGATAAACGGAGACTGTACCGGAGCCGTACCCCCGTTGAAAAACCCCATGAAATTGCCGGACCAGTTGACAGTGCTATTCCATACGTCCGAAACCGTGGGATGGTTGTTGATGTAGAAACCGTAGATGAGGTCACTATCCGCTTGCATGATCCGGTCGGCATAACGAACTTCCGAGTTGTCGACGCTGGAGTTGAAAGCGCCAGAGGCATTGGCCCCCGTCCACTGCAGGAATGCACCGATGTTGTCTGTGATTTTTCCACCTGCAAACAGGCTGATAGCCTGAACGTTCATGGCCGACCCGGGGGCGGCACCGCTGCCGTTTGGGACATTGGTGTAATATTGCCGTGCGCTCTGGAGCCAGATGCTGATGGGTGGCGCATCTTTCTGGACTTCGAGGTCACTCAAGTCAGGGCGGGTTCCCATGGTGTAGCCCGTAAGTTTGAATAGTCTTCCGTAGGAAGTGAGTTGTGGGTACATGCCGCCCAGATGGCAGGATATGCAGTTTTGACCTGTCTGGCGGGCATACAAGGGCACTGCTGAAGCGCTTGAAGGGATCAGCGTCAGTAATACAGCCAGGAATATGGAGCCTGCGACGAGATTTTGGATAATTGGGCGTAGCGGCATGTCAAAACTCCTTCGGATTTTTTGTTTAGGGCAAAGCCACCCAGAAATCTACACTGTTGCGCCGCAACAACTTTTGACGTGCATCAAAATTTTTTCTGAAATTTACGGGTTTTGCTTGTAAAAACCGCCCGAGTACCCATTTATGTCAGGAGTGTGGTTAGGGTCCTGCTCTAAGGTTGGTTGATTGGGTTTTTATTTTTGAACGTGTTGGAGGAAGGTATGAAATTCTGGTTACGACTGTGTTTTGCGCTCTGGATCACCGGGCAGGCGATGCTGGCGGTTGCCGAACCGACCATGGATCAGGTCTATGCAGCAACCCGTGGCGGCCACCTTGCCGAAGCACGGAGCATGATGCAGGAAGTGGTGAGCCTGCATCCCAATAGCGCCAAAGCGCATTATGTCAACGCCGAAGTTCTGGCCCGTTCAGGGGACGTGGGTGCCGCCCGCAATGAACTGGCTGTTGCAGAAAAGCTTGAACCGGGTTTGCCCTTTGCCAATCCAACTTCGGTACAACAATTGCGTCAGGAACTGACGGGCCGCTCGATGGGGGCACCGGTTTCGGCTGTTGAATCCGGCCCTGGAGGTATGTCGTGGGCCTGGATTATTGGTCTTGGTGGGCTGGCGCTGCTTTTGGTGATTTTGATGGTTCGCCGTCAAGCGCGGCAAAATTCCATCATGCAATACCCACAGTCTCCCGGCGGCTACTATCCGGGAGGTAGTGCGCCCATGGGGCAGCCAATGGCGCCGATGGGCGGGGGAGGTTCAGGTTTGATGGGAACTTTGGCCACAGGCGCAGCGTTAGGCGCAGGGATGGTGGCAGGCGAGGCTCTGGCCAACCGATTGGTGAATGGCCCGGACCACGCTTCCTCGGCCATCCCTCAAGAGTCCTTGAGCAACAGCGATATGGGAGGCCAGGATTTTGGGGTTTCCGACCCGGGTTCCTGGGATTCAGGGGGGGGTGACTCAGGATCGGACTGGACCTAAATCATGGCAAAGAAAACAAAACCGCTACAGATTGGCATTTCTCTGGCCCACCGCAAAGCGATTTCTCAGGGATTGAGTCGTTTATTGGCAGATACCTATACCCTCTATCTCACCACCCACAATTTTCACTGGAACGTGACCGGACCTCAGTTCAATACGTTGCATACGATGTTCATGGGACAGTACACGGAACTTTGGAATGCTGTGGATCCAATTGCCGAGCGGATTCGTGCCCTTGGTTTTCCGGCCCCGGGCTCCTACGCTGCCTTTGGAAAACTAAGCGTGTTGCCCGATGCTCCCGCAACCCCACCCAATGCGCTGCACATGGTTGAACTCCTGACCCAGGGGCATGAGCAGGTGGCAGCAACCGCGCGCGACGTTTTCAGGCTTGCCGATGCCGCCAACGACCAGCCCACGGCCGATTTGTTAACGCAACGGATGGATGTCCACGAAAAAACCGCCTGGATGCTGCGAGCCTTGCTGGAGAAATGATCCCGGGGCTGGTTCATATCCTGCTGTGGCAAGGTGCGGGGGAACTGGTTTCCCACTTTATCCTGACCCACATTCCCGGACCTGTTATCGGCCTCGTTTTGTTGTTGGGGTATCTTGCGCTGCGCGATAACGTTCCCGATTCCATGGCTCTGGTATCGGACGCCTTCAGTCAGCACCTGGGGCTGCTGTTTGTACCGGCAGCCACGGGTGTTGTCCTGTTTCTTCCTCAATTGCGGCAACACGCATGGGCTGTGGTCCTGGCCCTGTTTGCCAGCGTCGTTCTGACCATTGCCGTCACGGCTGTAGTTCTCAAATTAACAGTCCCGGGAGGAGACAGTGAATAACGCCTTGCCGATTCACGAAATCTGGGTCTATCTCTCTGGCAGCCCACTGCTTGCACTGATTCTGACATTGACGGCCTATCAGATCGGGTATGTTCTGTACATGCGCAGCAAGCGCAACCCCATCGTCAATCCGGTGGCCATTGCGGTGTTGATTGTTGCCGTCTGTCTTGAGCTTCTTGATATGCCCTACGCCAAATATTTTGAGGGCGCCCAGTTTGTACACTTTCTGCTGGGTACAGCCACCGTGTCACTGGCCATTCCGATCTATCGCGGTTTAAGTGGCCTGAAGGGGCGCGTTATGCCGCTTCTGTTGGCTCTGGTGGCAGGAGGGCTGACTTCCATTATGAGCGCAGTGGGCATCGCCCATTGGCTGGGTGCAGATCCGGCCATCGTGGGCGCCATGGTGTCTAAATCTGTGACAGCACCCATTGCTATGGGTGTAGCTGAGCGCCTGGGTTATTCACCAACGCTGACAGCCGTATTTGCTGTGATTACCGGCATCCTGGGAGCTATTCTGGCGCGCTTTGTGCTGGATGGTCTTGGCATGAAAGCCTGGTGGCAACGTGGTTTTGCCATCGGTGTTGCGGCTCATGGGATTGGTACGTCGCGCGCCTTTAGTGTTCATCCCGAAGCAGGAGCCTATTCCAGCCTGGCGATGGGGCTGCATGGTATCCTGGGGGCCGTAGCCATTCCGGTGTTTGCAGGGTATATTCCCATCTCCTGAATTTCCCTCCTATGATCATGGATACCGCTTCCCTGACTGAAGGCATCCAGCTTGCGCTGGCGCCGGTATTTTTGTTGACTGCGGTAGCCAACCTGGTCTCTGCGTTGACCCAGCGTTTGTCGCGGGTGGTGGACCGTTCACGGTTTCTGCAGGATAGATTGCTGGATATTGATAGTTATACGGTCTCCCAACAATCCGGTTTCGAAACCGAGTTGCGGCATCTTGCAACCCGGGGATGGCTCATCAACATCTCCATGGTCTTCGTGGTGATATGCGGGGTCATGATTGGGCTAACAGTGTTGGGGTTGTTTCTTGCCGAGACAAGCGGTGGCAAGCTGCAGATCAATCGCGTTGTGTTGACCTCGTTTGTGAGCGGGATCGGTTCGTTTGTGTTGGCGCTGGTGATATTGCTGGCGGAAGTGCTGGTGGCTTCCTACTCCATTCATTGGAAGCAACCGCACTGATTCCGCCGCAGCCTTTATGCCATGCTCAGTGCTTGAGGCTTGCTGCTCCCGCAGCACAAACCACCTCATCTTGCGAGCCAGTGCCTCCGGAGCAGCCGATGGCACCGATCAGTTTGCCCTCTTGCAACAGGGGGATTCCGCCGCGCGAAGCAATGACACCATCCAGAGTGGTTACATAATTGAAGCCGCCGACTTGAATGGCATTTTCAAACACCCTGGTTTCGCGTCGGAAAGTGGCTGCCGCACGGGCCTTATGTTCCGAGATGGCGATTGAGGCCAGCTGGGCACCGTCCATGCGTTCAAAAGCTACCAGATTGCCACCGGAATCCACGACTGCGATGTTGAGTTTCCAGTTGTGCGAGCGTGCTGTCGCGGCGGCCGCGTCAATGGCTTGGCGGGCAAGCTCAAGTGAAATCGGTGCACCATAGGGAATATCGAAGGGCATGTTTTCAGGAACGGTGTCCAGCGGTGAGGCCGCGCGCGCAGACAAGAGGGGCAGGGACAACAGCAGTACACTAACGGCAATCAATTGACGAGTTGTGTTCATGAAATAACCTCCGGTCATTTGTGGCTGGACGGACATTCTACGAGAGTATACAGGCGCGTCAACTGACTGTTGCCCGGATTCAGGGTTGGGCTATTATTCCCGGTGCAGCGCCATAATAACCCTCAAGATCCCGGGAGGATCCCTATGCACGGCCATCCTTACGAAGTTGGGCTGGATCAAAACCAGGCCAACCATGTGTCTTTGTCTCCGCTGACATTCATGGAACGCGCTGCTACCGTTTTCCATTACAAACCGGCGGTAATCTACGGTGACAGGATATTGTCCTGGGCCGATACCTACGCCCGGTGTCGACGCCTGGCTTCAGCCCTGATCGGGCGCGGCGTGCGCCGTGGGGACACTGTGGCTGCCATGCTCCCCAATGTTCCAGCCATGTTCGAAGCGCACTTTGGTGTGCCCATGATGGGAGGGGTTCTTAACACCCTCAATACTCGACTGGATGCCGAATCCATTGCGTTTATGCTGCGCCACGGCGAAGCCAGGGTATTGCTGACTGATCGTGAATTTGCACCGGTCATCAGTCGTGTCAAGGCGTTGTTGACGGATTTTGACCTGCTGGTGATTGATGTTGACGATCCTGCAGCACCCCCGGGCGAACGGTTGGGCAGCATCGAGTATGAAGAGTTTCTGCTGGAGGGAGACCCGGCCTATGCCCCGCAACTGCCCCCCAACGAGTGGGATGCGATTTCACTTAACTATACTTCGGGCACGACGGGTAACCCCAAGGGGGTGGTTTACCATCATCGCGGGGCCTATCTCAATGCTGTGGCCAATATTCTGTGCTGGGGCATGCCCCAGCACGCGGTCTATCTGTGGACGCTACCCATGTTCCACTGTAATGGCTGGTGTTTTCCCTGGACACTGGCCGCTATCAGCGGCGTCAATGTCTGTTTGCGTCGCGCTGATCCACAAGCTATTTTTGCACTGATAAAGCGACATCAGGTCACCCATTTTTGCGGTGCGCCGATTGTTCATGGCATGTTGATCAACGCAGCTCATTTCATTCCGCAAGGCCTTGATCATCCGGTATCGGCATTAATTGCAGGCGCAGCCCCCCCTGCGGCCATCATTGAAGGCATGGAAAAACTGGGCATCAGCATCACCCATGTTTATGGACTGACCGAAACCTACGGCCCCGCAGCGGTTTGCGTAAAACATGAGTCGTGGAACCAAAAGTCAATTTCCGAACGGGCGCAACTCAATGGTCGTCAGGGCGTGCCCAACCTGATGGAAGAAGCGATGGCCGTGCTTCATCCACAGACGCTAAAGCCGGTTCCTGCCGATGGGCAGAGCATGGGAGAAATCATGTTTCGCGGCAATATCGTCATGAAGGGGTATCTTAAAAATCCTCGAGCTACGGAAGAAGCATTTGCTGGCGGCTGGTTTCATTCTGGGGACCTTGCCGTGGTCGAGCCGGATGGCTACGTAAAGATCAAGGATCGCAGCAAGGACATCATCATTTCGGGCGGCGAAAATATTTCCTCCCTGGAAGTCGAGGATGTACTCTATCGACATCCCGATGTGCTGGTGGCAGCGATCATCGCCAAACCGGATGAAAAATGGGGTGAAGTACCCTGCGCATTTATTGAGTTAAAGGAAGGAGCCGAACCCTCCGAAGAGAGTATTTTAGAGCATTGCCGGGCCCGTCTTGCGCGCTACAAGGTGCCTCGCGAGGTTGTTTTTGGAGTCATTCCAAAAACGGCTACAGGCAAGATCCAGAAGTATGTGTTGCGAGAGAAACTTAAATCGACAGAGGCCCTCAAGTGATATTGTTTTTGTAGTACTTTGTTACATTGACGCTTTGAAACCAACCTTTACCTTCTATTGTCATTACTGTTGTTACCACTAACCCCCTTGTTACTCAGGAGTTTACGATGCGTAAAAACCCATTCAAACAGGCATTATTGGCGGTTGGCAGCATCCTGCTGCTGTACTCCGGTTTCCTCATGGCTGCCGAGATGCCCCCACCCCCTGCTGCTGCGTCTCAAGGGCCCATGGACTGGGTGCAACATACCCAGGAGATGCTTGATGATCTCAAGACCAAATTGAACCTGACCGCGTCCGAGAAAGGGGCCTGGGATACCTGGTCTGATCTGGTTCTGAACAATGCGCGTGCGCAATCCGAAAAGATCAGCATGTGGCGTGGCGAACATATGAAGCAGGGCTATGTGGGAGATGCGGCGCATGCCCACATGAGCACCCCGGACCGGATGGCCCACGGCCTGGAACACATGCGAACCGAAATCAAGCGAATGCAGGATCATGTGGCCCTTCTGGAGGTTGCACAGGCCAGCACGAAGCGCTTTTACGACACCCTTGATCCCAACCAGAAAACCATTTTTGACCTTTACTGGCAACAATCCTATCAGTGGGGCATGGGTGAACACGGCATGATGGGGCATGAAGGCCGTTATGGGCCGGCGGGTCACGGCAGTCCCTGTATGGACTATTGAATGTAACGCAGTTTTCGAGGAGGCCGTCACCATGAACGTATCGATTTTACTTCGCAGAACAGGCTTATTGGGCCTGCTGTGCTTCGGGCTGGGGGCGGCACTTCCAGCCGCTGCAGAAGGGGGTCATGGCGGGGG
>VFSW01010260.1_pt1 | contig 13286 bp, 16 predicted proteins | sample 5358111 | NCBI WGS metagenome assembly VFSW01 (sample SAMN11554181, study PRJNA540505) | mine drainage metagenome | isolation source: sediment from site ElyBrook_90M | place: USA: Ely Copper Mine, Vershire, VT | collected 2017 | reverse complement strand
GTACTGTTGTATTCCTCGCCCACCATGGCGTCGTTGAATGTTGTGTAGACCAAAGAGCGCTGCTCCAGAATTCGGCCCAGCCAAGCGTTTCTATTCACATAGAAATAGGTAATTGATTTGATTTTCTCGCCGTGAGCCTGCGAGTCAGCCTGCGCCCTGGGCTTGCCGACAGACTGGATGATGTCTTCGCCCGTGGATTTGCCCAGCGTTAACTTCTCGGGTGCGGGTACAACGAAGCTCTGAGACGCACATCCGGAAAGGATAACCAAAGATGCTGCGATAAAAAGTAAGCGTGCTTTCATGTATTTTATACTCCTGGTTGATTTTGTTGATTAGTCGTCATGGTTCGACGAGTAGTAACTTGAGCTGAGGTCATACGTGCCATCGACTGGCGAGTCGTCACAACCCGCAACATCGTGCCACTTGTGGCGGCGAACATCCGGCGCACCCAGCTCGATGTTGTCTGCGATGTAGCTGCAAACACAGCACACCGCATCGAAGATCTTGCTTAAAACGTTTTCCATATTCCTATACCTTCTTGAATTGCCCGCCGTTGGCCATGAGCCGCGTGACGGAATTTAAAAATGCCTTCCTCGATGCGGCATCAAACCGGTCTTTTGGCTGGCTGTCGCCGAAAAGCTGTTTTTCGATAGATGCTTGAGTTGCGTGGGTTGCGGCTTGGTTCGGTTGCTGGTTTTGCATTTTTACTGCTCCTTTTGGTGGGGGTTAAGGCTTTTTCTAGCTGGTGATCAAATCGCGCTTAATCATCCGGGTACAAGCGCCGCATTTCTGCCTCGTGCTGCCGATCCCATTCTTGCCTGACGTCGCCTCGCGCATTGCTCATCGCGTTGGAAAGTTCAATCAGGCGCGGAAAGGTTGCGTAGACATACTCCCCAGCCTGGCGCAGTTCTGCAGTTTCCCCATACCTGGCATATTCATTCACCATCGCCAGCACGACGGCTTGATATTTTCTATCAAGCGGCCCGAGTATTTCGCCTATAGAAAACGCATGAGTTTGGTTGTACAGAGACAGAATGCACTTAGCCAGAGCCCCTTGCCCGCTGGTGCCGTAGTTCTGTTTAACCAATTCAAGCCCTGCTAGATATGGATTGTTCATGTTGATTTTTCCTTTTGGTGTTTAAATTACTGATGCCATTGCCGGTCATATTTATCAGTCAGTTCTGTTTCAGTGACCGCATAAAGCTGCAAGGTTTTTTGCATTGCTTCCTGAAATTCAACAGGCTTCGCAGCGCAAGGGCCGCCCAATATCAGGTTGTTAAGGTATTGCAACGCGTCATATAGGTTATTGTTATTGCTCTTGTTCATGGCTCAGACCGGCTTGTGCAACTTGATCAAACGGTCAAACTCGTTCCATGCAGCGTCTCGATCCGCGACCGCATAATCAGCATCTCTTTGTGCGCTGGCGAGATACATCAACCTAACACTCGCCGTTCCCTCCGCATGCCTAAGTCGATCCTTTGCCTGCACCATTTTTAAAACCACATCAAAAGAAACCCCTGCAAATTCTGGATTTTTTTCCAAAAAACTGTCAATAATTCGCTGACGCTGGGTTGTGATATTCATTTTTCAATCTCCTTTGTTGTGGTCTATTTATACAGCCGATTCTTGGAAGCTTATTTCCGGTACCGCTTTAATAGTGCATTGGATGGCCGGTGTAATTCACGTCCTGCATCTGCCGCTCAACATCAACTTGCGCCAGTGTTTTGGGTGTCCAGTGAAGGTCCAGCTCTGCGCCGCATTCCAGCAGTTCAACGATTGAGATGTATCCCAGCTCCCCACCGTACCCAAGATCTGCCTTCCCGAAGGCTTGCAATTGCTCGGCTTCGCAGTCGCGTTCGGTGATAAACCAGTCCGCACCTGCTGTGAAATAATGCAGCTGCACCACTGCCTGATCGCCTTGCCCGTCTGTCCCGTAGGTCACTGGCATGGTCTGCACCGTGTTTGCCATCTCTACTAATTTGTTAAAGAAAAACTGCTTATCTTCGCCCCAGCAAAGTTTGCCGATTACTGAGAGTTGCGCTGTACCAATGAATCCGCGCAGGTTATGAAGGGCTGTGCCTGCTTGAAGCTTCGTTGCTGGCAGGTCGTCTGCTGGCATGTCGTCCGCTCTAAAAATGTTTGCCATTTCCAAAGATTCGCTGTCTGTTCTGAAATCATCGGGGTGGTGCCCCTCGCCGGTGCCGCAAAGGGCGGCGGTGTTGATTTGCTGTATGGATTGATTGTTTTTTGTGCTCATGATTTTGTCCTTTTCGTTTTGTGGTTTACATCGGTTACGGAGCCGCCTCACCCTGGCCGCGACTGTGCCCTGAGCGTTTAGACGGGGGCATGTGGCATGACAGACAAACCAAGCAACTGAAATCGCAGTTCTCACGGCTTTATCGTGGGAAACGATTGATAGGGCTCCCGAAGGGCGATGACGCGCTGGCGCGGAGGAGTGGTGCAGGCTGGCGTGACTCATGCGTTTTTCCCGGCTGCGAGGGGTCAGGCGCAAGGGTGGCTCTGTAACTGATGTTCACAACAACGGAAAGGACGAGCACAACAAACGGCTTTCAATCCAGGAAGCAAATCGGTCTTGCCGTTGTTTTTGACTTTGCCGCTTGCGGCAGGGCTGTTTAAGGATGGACTTTGTTAAGGCAGTTATCCATGCCCAAGGCAAAACCGGCGCACTACGCCAAGGTGTTTTGCCGCAGTGGTGTGGTGAACTGCCGGGTTGTCGGCAAGTCGCTGGCAGCCCGAAGGGGCGAGACCTGGAACAGGGCTCGATGCACAGCACAACATAGACGGTCGCGAAGCGATGCCCCGAATTGATCTGAGACTAACGATGTGTCAAATAATAAAAAACACGTCATGGCTTTTTCGCAAAAATGTGGATAACTCCAGCAAAAAAGGCGCGCACCACGCGGCTGGTGGGAAAAAATCAAGTAACTAGTTACTGACTATTGCAATCTTGTTACCATCAATACGACTCGAATTATTCAAAATGTAGTAACTAGTTACTGCTTTTCGCGAGATCAATCTCCGAGAATTTCGAAACAACAGAAAATGTAGTAACTAGTTACTGATTCCGGCAAAATTCTGGAAAATTTCCACCAAAAATCTGGAGGAGAAAAAAAGAGACGAAAATGTCCGCCTCTTTTTTAATCAGTTGCCCTATTTTTTAGCTTTTGGCTTCTTTTCCGGCACCTGTTTTCCTTTCGAGCCGGAGATTTTTGCGGATCCCGCGGCGGAAGCTATCCGCATCTCTTCGATTCGCTTGGCCACGAAATTATTTATCTTTGTCATGAACTCGTCCGGCTTGTACTGATTTTTCGCGATCAGGTCGAGCGAGTATTCCCAGACTGCTGTGGTCCCTGGATCCTTCAGGACATCCGGCATGGCCGCGATGAAGGATCGACCGAACGCAGTCGAGACAAGATTCTTGCCTTGCGCCTCGGCGTAGCCCCGTTTTTTAAGGGTTTCCATAATCGCGGCACGCGTAGCGGCCGTGCCGATTCCGCTGGTTTCTTTGAGCCGTGCCTTGACCTTTTCCTCGGTCACGAATTTTGCGACTGAGGACATATCTGACATCAGATCAAACTCGGTATACCGCTTCGGTGCCGTGGTCGACCCGGGCACCGGCGTGCAGGTTTCAACATGGCACGCACCTGGTGTGATCGACGGCAGTGTCGATTCAGACTTTGGATTAAACACGCGCCACGACTCAGCGGTATTCAGGGGCGTGTTGCCCTTGATCGTAAACGCCCTGCCGTCGACATCGAGGCCAGCGACGGTTTCGCTATATGCGAAATCGGGCGAGACGGCCATCAAAAACCGCTCCGCGACGAGCTGGTAGGCTTTGAGAAAGTCGCCGGTAAGATTCGCACCTGGGGCCTTGGCGGACGGGATGACCGCATGATGCTCCTCGACCTTCGCGCTGTTGAACACGGTGTCTCGGATGACGTGGGCACTGGTCAGGTGCTTTGCCTGGTCAAAAAAACCGGTGGCCAGCACGGTGCCGAGGATCCCCGGCACCGCGGCGCGGTGCTCGTCCTTGAGATACTCGGATTCGGTGCGTGGGTAGGTCGTAAGGCCAAATTCCGGCTCGTACAGTTTTTGCAGCACGTCCAGGCATTGCTTGGCCGTCCAGCCGTACTTCTTACCCGCGTCCTTGCTGAATGACAGCAGGGAATACGGCTTGGGCGGGGCTTCTTTCTTGTCGTTGACCTGGACGGTGAGATCGAAAGTCTTGCCGGCCATGGTTGCGACAATGGCGTCGGCAATGGCTTTGTCGTGGATCCGGTCTTCATCCTTTGGCTCGTGCTTGAGATCGACGCTTTGGCCGTCGACCGTTTTAACGGTCGCGGCGAGCGTAAAAAACTCGCGCGGCTTGAAATTCTCAATTTCAAGATCGCGGCGCACCAGCAAAGCCAGGGTCGGGGTCTGCACCCGGCCAATGCTCACCAGCTCGGTAGACAACAGCTTGCTGGCGGCAACCGTCAGGTTCATGCCGACCAGCCAATCTGCGCGCGAGCGGCAGATTGCGGATTGATACAGCCAGTAAAAACCCTTGTTGTCCTTGAAGCTGGCCAGGGCTTTTTTAACCGATTCCGCATCGGTGGAATTGAGCAACATGCGCGAGGTTTTGCCTTTCCATCCGTGGTATTCCAGCACCTCGTCGACCAGCATCTGACCCTCGCGATCAGGATCCCCGCAATTGACTGCCGAGTCGGATTTTTTCAGCAGCTTGCCGATGACCGTGAGCTGCTTTTCGGCATCGGGCTTTGGCAAAAGCACGAACGATGGCACCTGGTAAGGCAGGTGCGCGGCATCCCATTTTTTATAAAATGGGTTGTAGTGCTCGGGCGGCGCAAGCTCAAGGATGTGGCCAAAGCACCAGGTAACGGTGGTATCGCCAACGGCGATAAAACCGTCGGCATGCCCGCCGCTTCTGGCTCCCGAGAGGCAGGCGGCGATGGCTTTCGCCACGCTGGGTTTCTCTGCAATTATTAGCTGTTTCATTTTTTTGTCCTATTTTTATGAAGGTCGGATTGACTTAATTCATGGTTGCATGAGCATTCAAAAGGTTATTTACGGGAGATCGTCATCATCACTTGCTGCGATAGCAGCAGTGACGGCTTGGGGTGCAGCCACAGCAGGCGCAGCCGCTGGGACGAGGTGGTCAAGCGAGATCAGGTCGGCAGCAGATACGGCCGGCGCAGCCGGGATCGCGATGCTGTCGGCGGCGGTTGGTGCGGCAGCACCGGCGACGAGGGCGATTTTGATGGCTTCCGGCGATTTGGCGACGCGCAGCGGCTGGATTGACACGAACTTAGGCAAGCTGTCGCCGAAAAGCACAGCAACGCTGGGTGGCAGGTTCAGCATCATGTTGGTATCGATAAAGAAGCGCTCTGCCTGGCGGATGTTGCGCTCGGCGTCGACCAGCTCGGCTGCGGCAAAATTTCGGGTTATGCGACGACTTTCATCGTCCACCAGTATCTCGCCGCTCATCTTTGCAGCCCACTCGCCAGTATCCGGCGACATGACGCGATAAAAGAGCTTGATCTTGGTGTTTTCCACCACCGCGTCCACCACCGCATCCGGGTTCAAATCCTTAGTGCAATCGCGCAAATCGCCCAGCGATTGGTGCGCTAGCACTAGGTGCACGCCCTTGTCGCGCGCCGCGCCCAAGCCTTCTAAGGCTGGGCGACTGAGGTGGTATTTAACCTCGTCCAGCACGATACAGACGGAACGAAGCGGCCCGGCCATGCGGTCGCGCCGTTCGGCCAGCTGGATCAGGCGAACCAAAATCATGCGCTGGACCGTCTTGATGATGTCGTTCCGCATCGATCCAACGATGTAAACGCACCCACCTTCAGCGATGACTTTAGCCAGGTCAACACCCTCGCCAGCCAGCGCATTTATCGATGGCACCTCGGCAAGTTCTCGTAGCCGTCCTGCGAACTTTTCCGCGCCTTCCATCTGTTCTTGCCGCTCCGCGTAGACTTGGGCGATGTTAAGGTTTTGCTGTGTCATTGACTTCGCGGTCAGGCTAGCTTCGCGGCGGTCGGCGATGCCGTAGAAGTCGCTGGCATCCCCCTTTTCGATCAAAGAAAAACCGCTTTGAAACAGTTCAAAAGCTTCCTCCTCCGTGGCACCGGCGAAGGGGTTGAATTGCGGGCCGTTCGGTCGATTTAGATTGAGATAGAAGTAAGGTTTTCCGGTACGCTGCGCAGCGGCGAACAGGACACTTGGAGCCCATTCGTCGTTCTTAGGATCACAGAAAAAAACCGCTTCGCCACGCTCCAGAAACTGGCTTGCCATGATGCCAAGAGATACCCCTTTACCCGCACCGGTCGTACCACAGACCTGAATATGCGGGGCGCTCGTGCCAGAAGAAAAGTTGACCGAAACAGGTCTGGATTCCTCGTCCAGACCAAGGAAAATGCCATCGCCGACTTTCTTCTTTTGAATGTATTCAAGCGGGTCGAACTTGAGAGCAGCCGAGGGCAAATGGTTGCCGATCTGGCGTACATCCGTGCGCTGGTTTCGTACCAATTTATTGCCTTTTGTGAACTTCGACAGCACCTCGTTTGCGCTCTGCGGGGCGTACCGCAGGTACAGCCACGCGAACACCAACCCACCTAAAAACCACCCGCCCCACACAATCAATTCGTGCGGGATGGACAGCACTTGCCCTGTCGTATGTTCGAGCAATATCCGCATAAAAGTGAAGAAAATCACGGGCGAAAAGGACGCGACTCCGACCAATAAAAACACGTGGCGGAGTGAATTTTGGCTGGCCTTTTCAAAGTTCAAACGCCATACCAGAAAGGCAGAAAGCACGCCGAACGGCACCGTAAAATCGACCGCATGCAGGGCAAAATCCAGCGCCCAATTCGCCAGTTGAATACCCAAAATTGAGAATTTATCGGCCAGCGGATCAGCCGAGATTGTTAGCGGGTCCATAGCGACACCAACCACACAAGCAGGATTCCAGTCGAACAAATAAAGCACACCAACCAGAAGAAGAAGTTACCTTGCCGACGATGAAAAGCCTGCTTATTTTGGTAGTAAAGCGCGTCCTCTTTTGCGATAAAAGCGCGCGTTTTTGCCCTCAGTCTTTCGAGATTATTGATGCAAAAATCGAGAAGTTTCTTCATGATTTTTCCTTTAAAAGTGACTTGTCGGATTGACAATTCATCGTCGCATGGAGATTCAAAAGCTTATTTATTTCGCGCGGATTTTGATGCGAAGCGATAACGGAGCCGTGCCAGTTTTGTCGATTCGCCACAAGCGAAACGAAACAAAACTGAGCATGGGGCGAGGCAAAAAGGCACGGGTTTATCGTGCCTAATTTGCCGATGTACCCGACGATTTCATCCACCAAAAGTGGAGGAAACGGAGGGCGGTAAGCACGATTTATCGTGCGCGCAGTGAGCGGTACGCGAAACGGAGGGGAACCGGCGAAGCCGGGGCAAGCCCGTCCAGGGCAAGCACCCGCAGCGCAAGCGGAGGGTTGGGGGAGCCGCCAGTATTTTGCGCCGAGCAAGGGAAATTTTTCGCAGAAAAATTGAGCGCGCCGAGGTCAAAATGCGCAGCGGGGCAAGGCAAAAAGGCACAGATTCATCGTGCCGATTTGCCGCCGTCTCCGACGATTCCCATCCCCCAAAAGGGGAGGGGAATTGGAGGACTGTAAGCACGGATTCATCGTGCGCGCAACGAGCGGAGCGAGTGGAGGGGAGCCAAGCCAATTTTGCAGGGATCGCCCAAAGGCGAGACCAAAAAATTGAGCTTGGGACAAGGCAAAGGCACAACGTGCCGTCTTGCCGCAGTCTCCGAGTTCGGACTCGCCCCAGCGAGGACGAAAGAGGACGGGGGGAGCCGCAAAAGAAAATCCGCCCCAGCGGATTTAGGCCGCCCCAGCGGCCGGTCTTGTAGCGGGGGGCAGAGCCCCGCGTCCCAGCGCGTCTTCGCGCTCGGGCAACCCCTTTTTTTGCTTTCGACCAACGGGAGAAAGTTTCGAGCAAAGCGAGAAAGATTGAGGGCGCGAAGCGGCCGAAAACCGAAGGCGTCAGCCGAGGCGAGCCGATCGAGCCGAAGGCGAGATGGCGAAGTCCTGCCGAGCGCGCCAGCGCAAGGCAAAAGGGGTTGCCCGAGCGCGAAGCGGGAGGGGACGCCATGAGAAACAGACAGAAGCGCGCCCCCAGGCGCGAGTACCTGGCCCGCCCTAGCGGGACGCGGCAAAGCCGCGTAAGGTACGTCCTGTCTGGTTTCGATTGCCGTTGACTTTGCTTTTGACTTTGCTTTTGACTTTGCTTTGCCCTGTCCGCGCAGAGGTGGCGGACAGGGTAGATGCAACACGCAGATGCGAGACGCGTGCACCGCACGTGCGTCCGCATCTGGGGCTTGCATCCCGGCGGAAATTTTAGATGAGTTCGCCAGCGAACGAGGGTGAAATTTGCGTCGGCGAACCACGAGTATTTCGTTTGCGGCGCACTGCGCCGGGAACGGAAATCGAGTGGTGAGGGGAACCGCGAAGCCGGGGCAAGACCGTCCAGGGCAAGCCCCCGCAGCGCAAGCGGAGGGTTGGGGAGCCGCCAGTATTTTGCGCCGAGAAAGTGAGATTTTTCGGAGAAAAAATCGAACGCGCCGAGGACAAAATGCGCTGCGGGGCGAAGCCCTCACGATACGGAATCCGCACTCGCAGAGTGTGGATGCGGTAGATGTGTGCGCTCTTGATTTTCCCTGGGTCACCGCCAGGCGAGAGGGGCGATTCCCAGCCCCGACCCAAGGGATTGTGAGGGCATCCACTGGATGTCCGATTGCCTTTTGCTTTTCAGGCCGCTGGTGCGGCTTGCAAAGTTTGGGCGATATCACTGAACGTTTTATTCAACGCGTCACGCAAAATTGCATCGTCGGCCTGCGCGGCGAGCGGGTGCCTTTCCAGAGCGCCGAACACAAGCTTATGGACCTGAGATTTTCTTTTTTCAAGTTGCTCGGCAGCGAGGATTTCTTGATCGATTGCTGCACGTTTTTGAAGTAAGGCTTCGAGTTTTTTGCTCATGGTGTTTTCCTTTTGGTTGGTTATGGTAGGTTGGTGATGGTTAAAGATTATTTGGTTGATTTACCAGTGATCGTGTGAGCCACATCCGCAGTTGCACAAAGTTGGGTCATCCAGTTCGAAGTGGTGCATGTCGCCTTGCACAAAAACTGTCGCGATGATCGAATGAGTAATTACCGCGTCCGGAACTAGAACTTCAAATTCAAAATCGCCTTTCCCGGCTTTTAGTTTTTCGACGACGACTTGCGTGCACAGCCAGTTATAAATTCTTGAAGCTTCGGTCAAGGAAAGGGAAATTTCGGCGGCATTTTTCATTGTTGACCTTTCGGTTTTTAGTGAAGTGTTTTAGAGATCGAGACGATTCCCGGTTGAGGCATGCCTCGGCGGAACGAGATGTTATAGACGTCGCCGGTGCACGTGACTCGGGCGAAGCCGTCGTCACATTCAGCCAACTCAAAAGGCAGTCGACAGTCGAAAAAGAAATTATCAAGCCCTTCGGTTTTGGCTTTTTTTCTGGTATCGAGGATATTGGATTTGAGTAGATCGAGCGCGCGGAGACCTTGCGCAAAACTAAGGTCAAGCACAGCCAATTTGTTGCTGTCGTTGTTCATTTTTAAAAAGTCCTTTTTTGGGGTTGGTGCATCAATATATTTCAGCAAGTTGAAACCTAAATCCGAAAGGCAAAAACATGGTTAAAAACATGCTTGGCAAGGAAAAAAGCGAAAGCGAAAACCCAGCGCGCTGGCATTACGACTTGGGCGGCCATTCCTCAAAACTGAAAAACTTGAAGCAATTTCGGTGCGCCTGGGTAAGTTGCACTCGCGTGTTTTGTATGGGCACGGTTTCTATGCGCTCAAACGCGTTTTGAAGTGCTTTTTTGATATGTGAGGGGCACAGGTAGTGCACCTCGCGCCAAAGAGATTTAGAAACACTTTGCAAATGTGATGAGACTATTTCTTCCAGGCGTTTTAGGCTCTTGACGTGGTTCTCAACTTCGATTGCAACAACCACGCCGACTGGCGATGTACAGATTGAGTCCGGGACTTTTTTTAAGCTTAGGCTGTACAAAGTTTTCCCTGGTTTCCAGCCATGCCAACCCCTTCGCTCGGCGCCGATACGCGAGCGCTGGGTTTGGATGTGGTGGGGGATATAGGCAGAACTGGTGCGGCCCAGTTCGAAAGCCTTGCCGGTTCCGTTCGCCAAGGCAAGGCCATGGGGGGTGATGCCATAAACAAACACTTTGTGTCCTTCGACAAAGTGCGGTTCGGTTTTGAGCTCGCCTGCCATGCACATGCTGGCCAGGGTGCGATTCGCTGTTGGTTTGGAACAGCAAAGAAGATCGGCAACGATTGCGGCGGTGGTGTATACCTCGCCGTCCGCCAAAAACTGGATGATTGCGGTGTGTTTTTCCGCAGCACGCGCGAGATTTTCAGCGTGTGGCCTGGCTGGTGGTGGGGTTGGCATGATGGCTCCTGGTCTGTTGTTGATTCAACCAAGATACCAGTGGTTTTGAAAAGCTTATTTCAGGCAATTGCCGGTGCCGCTGCGTTACCAAATATCCGGGAAAGCCGGCGCCGCGCAGCGGAAACAGCCGGGGTTTTCTTTGTCGGATTTTGGTCAGGCAAAGAGCGGGTAGTGGAGAGCGCAGCGATATCACCCCCCTGCATGACGGTTTGGTTTTGCGATTTTAAAGATACAGGCTATGTATCGAAGAACTTGGTGCGTTGGTGCGCATTGGTGCGATGTATTTTGCTAGTCGCACCAGCCTAAAATCCGCATGGATATTGAGTTACATGGTTTTCTGGTGCGATGGTGCGACTATTTTAGTAAAACTATACGTGCGCGCCTGCACACGTGTGGAAAAAAGTTTTAGGGTTTTTTGCGCACCCGCGCACCAAATCGGCTGAAAGCTTGTGTTGGCGCGGGTTGCAAGCTGGTGCGCGGGAATGAAATGGCGCACCAATCTTGCACCATTGCACCGTAACCATATTTCCGCGAGTATCAAATATTCCCTTGATGGAATTATTCCATTGGAGTTATACTCTGCCCATGAAAGATTGGGACATTGAATACACGGACGAATTCGAGGACTGGTGGAATCATCTGACTGAGGCCGAGCAGGAGTCTATTGAAGCATCCGTTGAGTTGTTAGAGGCATGCGGCCCTAATTTGCGATTTCCTCATAGCTCTGGGATAGAGTCATCCAAGCATGATCACATGAGGGAATTGCGAACGCAGCATGAAGGACGGCCTTACAGGACACTTTATGCGTTCGATCCCAGAAGGACTGCGATACTTTTAATCGGTGGCGACAAAACTGGAAATAACCGATGGTATGAAGAGTTTGTGCCAATTGCTGATGTCCTCTATGACGGACACTTGGAAGAATTAAGAAAGGAAGGATTGATCGATGGCTAAAAAATTTGCTGATTTGCGCGCGAAGATGGCTCCTGAGTCAAGGGCTCGTGCGGAGGCTAAGGCCAAAGAAATGCTGGCTGAAATGCCGTTAAACGAGTTGCGTCAGGCGCGCGGCTTGTCTCAGGTCGTATTGGCTAAAGTGCTTAACGTTCAACAGCCATCCATTGCAAAGCTTGAGCATAGGACTGATATGTACATATCGACACTTCGAAGCCACATCGAAGCAATGGGCGGAATGCTGGAAATTGTTGCGCACTTTCCGGATGGTAGTGTAAAAATTTCTAACTTTGAGAGCCTGGATGACCAAGAGCGGAAAAGTATCACTTCAAATCACGTGATGGTATGACAAACTAAGTTCCGGATACCAAAAAAGGCCGCAGAACGCGGCCTTTTGATTAACACTTAGTTGGGAATTGGAATTTCAATGTGAACCATAGCTTTTCGCTTTCCACCTTTTCCACCCACTGGCTCCCGCGCGGCATTTCTATCTTCTGGAATGCCAGGGAAAATCTGCCTCAGCCGCTCCCAGAACTTGGGGCTACCCACGGCTTTTGAACCGCTACGTCCACACCAGAAAGAGTACCTATCGTAGACGTCTGCACGAGTATTTTTGACGCTCTCACCATAGGTTATACCATCGTCTTCAACCCACTCTGCGACGCTGTTGCTTTGTTGTTTTGCAGATTTCTGAGCGTCGCGCATCTCTTCAGGAAGCACTGGAAAAGACCCGCGGGCAAGCAGCCGCTGCAACCCTGCAACTGCCCAATTCAACACGCCGCTGAGTTCTGCAGCAATTATGGCTTCGGCCAGCAATAGCTTCTTTTCCCTCGGTTTAATATTAAATGGAAACACCAGCCAACGCCTCCAGAAGCCATCGCTGTGGTCGGTGATGGATGGCAGAATATTTGCATTGACAAACCACTTTGCAGTCGACCTTATGGTAATTGGGTCTCTGTACTTTCTGTCAATCTGGATAACATCCCCGCTTACCAAAGTTTTGAGCCGCTGTTCATCAATTCTAGCAGGCGTCTCATCGACGCATACCAGGCTTGCAGTTTGCAGTCCTGCAAGTTTGAAACCATCAAGGCTGTCTATTGAGAGCGCCACTGTTTTCCTGTGAAGCGCCTGCATGATTTCTGCAAATGTACCTTTCCCTGTCCCCCCATCCCCTACCAGCCAAGCAGCAAGTTGATGCCTGGCATCTGGCAACAAGGTGTACCCTGCATATTCCTGCAAATAATTTTTGACATCATTGTTGGGCAGCGCCTCGGAGAGGAAAGCATCAAACATTTGGCACTTTGTAAATGGATCAAACCCACAGTTCAGCATATAAGTTATGCCAAATTCCTTTGCTGCAGGAATGTGTGACACTCCAGTCGGCTCAATTTTCACGTAGCCAGTAAGAGTGGGGATCAGGGTTTGGTTTGCAGAAACAAGTTGCTCTGCATACAAAATTGCAGTGCGCGCCGCGCTGGCAGCAGAGCGGTCTGTTGCCTTCGCTGGGGATGTCCTGGCAATAAAATGGAGAGCTTCTTTTTCCAAATCTGCTATCTCAACTTCTTCCCAGTGTGTTCCAACCCACCTGAACGGAACATTTCCCCGCGCGCGGAAATCACCAGCAGTTGTTTTTATGGCGAACGCCAGCTCTGGGCTTGGATTCTTTTCTTCGCTCATTCTGCCACCCCACCAAACATGTCTGTGGTCACAGAACGATCCAGTACCGCCTTCCTGCCTGCCCCAGCAGCCCTTTCCTTTTTATCTGGCCGCGTCGTGCCCCATTTTTTCAGGTCGCGGCGCAGTTTGGCTT
>VFSW01010259.1_pt1 | contig 13286 bp, 9 predicted proteins | sample 5358111 | NCBI WGS metagenome assembly VFSW01 (sample SAMN11554181, study PRJNA540505) | mine drainage metagenome | isolation source: sediment from site ElyBrook_90M | place: USA: Ely Copper Mine, Vershire, VT | collected 2017 | reverse complement strand
TTGCGGGTGGCGGCGGGGGCACGGTTGATTTCGGGTGAACCATCCTTGCGGCATCTGTCGTTCGAGAAGCGGATCGATCGGGAAATGGCTGATCTCGCCACAATATTCGATAAGGTTGCTTTGTTGCACCAGCATTGGGCGGTGATCAGGGCGGCCAAACCGCAGCCGCGCTATCAATCGCCACCGCTTGACGCTTTTCGCGTGCGTGTCGCGCAAAATTGACCAAGCTATTAATGTCTGCCTTACTGGATAAAATTAACCGTAAGCGATGGAGGATGCCGTGAACGTTAACCCTCGGATCATGCCCGATAGCCCGCATATGGCGCTCGAATATAACAGCGTGTTCAAGGCCCAACAGGTCCGCGCGATCGCGCTGCGGCGTTCAACCTATGAAAGTCGGGTCGCACAGCTCCGGCGCCTCGAAGCGGCGATTATTGCGCATCAAGGCGAGATTTATGCCGCGTTGCAGGCCGATTTGCACAAGCCCGAGGCAGAGGCTGATTTGTCGGAAATTTTGCCGGTGCTCTCGGAAATTCGCCATACATGCCGACATTTGCGCCGGTGGATGGCTCCGCAAAAAGTGAGCGCGACGGCGGCCATGTTCGGCACCAAGGCGAAAATTCGTCATGAGCCGAAGGGGGTTGCGTTGATTATCTCGCCTTGGAATTACCCGATTAATCTGACCTTTGGCCCGCTCGCGTCGGCGATTGCGGCGGGGTGCACGGCGATCATCAAACCCTCCGAACTCACCCCGCATTGTTCCAGTTTGATTGATAAAATCATTGCAGACATCTTTGATTCTGCCGATGTGGCGGCGTTTGAAGGCGATGCCAGCGTTGCCACGGCGCTGCTCGATTTGCCGTTCGATCATATTTTTTTCACCGGCAGTCCGGCGGTGGGCAAGATTGTGATGGGAGCTGCCGCGCGACATCTGTCATCGGTCACGCTTGAATTGGGCGGGAAATCGCCGGTGATTGTTGACGAGACGGCTAATCTGACCAAGGCGGCGCGCAGCATCGTTTGGGGTAAATTCGCCAATAACGGGCAAACCTGCATCGCGCCGGATTACGCCTATGTGCATGAGGCGGTGATGCCGCAATTTGTCGATGCGGCGCGCACCGCGATTACGGCGATGTATGGCGACGCGGCGACCAGCGCGGATTATTGCCGCATCGTCAATGATCGGCATTTCCAGCGGGTGAATGCGTTGATTGCTGATGCCAAAACCCACGGCGCGACGGTGGTGGCCGGGGGAACCTCCGATGCGGCACAGCGATATATCGCGCCAACTTTGATGACGGGTGTGCCTGATGATGCGGCCTTGATGCAGGAGGAGATATTTGGGCCGGTACTGCCGATCCGCCCGTATCGCGATATCAACCAGCCGATCCGCGAGATTAATGCCAAACCAAAGCCGCTGGCGCTCTATATATTCACCAAAAATCAGGCTCAGGCGGATACGGTGATTGAGCAAACTTCGGCGGGTGGGTCGTGCATCAATGGGGCGATGACGCATTTTCTGCATGCCAAGCTGCCGTTTGGCGGGGTCAATAATTCGGGCATCGGCAATGCTCATGGCTATTACGGGTTTCGCGCTTTTTCGCATGAGCGAGCCGTGTTGACCGATCAGTTTTCCGCATCCCCGATGCTGTTTCCGCCGTATAATGCGCGGGTGCGGAAAATGATTAAATTGACGATGAAGTTCTTTACTTGATCTCAGCGTTGTGACGTGGGGCGGAGGATCACCCGATCATGAACCAGAGGCGAAATAAGACATTCTCCATCCTGGTTTGCCGTTGCAGGCCGGGGCATGTGACGGCGCGTAGGCGTTGATGAAGGTTGCCGCGCAGGCCTCGTTCGATCCGTTTGACATCGCGTTTGGCGTCCTCGGAGAGCAGATCGCCAAACTTCCCCAACTGGACCACGTGGCGGCGCATCATCGCCATGAAACTGCCCGGACCGCGGCGGATGGCGCTGATGGCGCGCGCTGACGTCGATGGCGGTGAGCCGATTAGGTTATCTTGATGTTGGCGATAGAGCACGACCGGCTCTGGATCGATCTCGACTTTGCCACCGCACGCGGTGACCACGATATAGCTCCACCAATCATGCACGGTGCCATCGGGTCCGGGCAGGCGCGTGACCAAATCCGCCGCGGCCCGGTTCATCACCATCGTGTTGCCGTGCACGATATTCTGCGTCAGGCTGGCCGGGAAGCCTGGGCGTGCGCCGGGCAGGATCGATAAGCGGCGCCCCTGCAAATGCTCATCCACCAGATATTGCCGTGCGCAATATAAATAAGCGCTGTTACCGGCGCTGCGCAGCCCGGCCACCGCGCGGGCTAGTTTTTCAGGTAACCAGACATCATCCTGATCGGCAAACGCGACCGCATCGGCACTGATTGCTTCGGGCAGGAGCGCCAGAAAGCTCTGTGCGGCGCCTAAATGCGGCCCGGAACCGGCGGCTTCGCGCACGCGATCGGCCCCGATCCGTTCGGCGAAATTACGCATAATCGCAATTGTATCATCCTTGGAGCCATCGTCGCGCCAAATTAACTGCCAACCGCCATAGGTTTGATGTTCAAAGCTGGCGAGCTGTTCTGGCAGATAGCGGGCGCCATTATAGGTCGATAGCAAAATCGCGATGCGCGGATCGGGCAATCCCAATCCAGTTCCGTCCGGGCTCATCGGGCACCGACCGCAGGGATCAGCATTTCGGCCATCACGCGGCGTGTGGCATCGCGCCAATCGGCGAGCGATATCCCGAATGTCGCTTTCAGCTTTTGCCCATCAAGACGTGAATCGGCGGGGCGGCGCACCGGGGTTGGCCAATCTTGCGTGGTGATCGGCACGATCTCCGGCGCGGTCTCGCCAAGGGTGGCCGCATGGGCAAAAATTTCAGTGGCAAAGCCGTGCCATGTGGTGTCACCCTGATTGGTGGCGTGGAAAATGCCGCCATAGGCTTGCTGCCAGCCGGTGCGTTGGATTTGCGCGGTGATGCGCAAAATCGCCTCGGCGAGGTCTGATGCGGCGGTGGGTGTGCCGCGCTGATCGGCCACCACCCGCAATTGCGGCCGCTTGCGCCCGGCCTCGATCATGGTGCGGGCAAAATTGGCGCGCCCGGCGGAAAACACCCAGGCAGTGCGCAGCACAATCGCCTGCGCGCCCGCGCCCAGCACCGCTCGCTCGCCAGCCTCTTTGCTCGCGCCATACACGCCAAGCGGCGCTACCGCGTCGGTTTCCAGATAGGGAGCGCCTTTGCTGCCATCGAACACATAATCGGTCGATACATGGATCAGCGCGATGTGGTTTTCGGCGGCATAGGCTGCCAAGGCTGCCGGGCCATCGCGATTGGCGCGCCATGCGGCCGCTTGGTTGGTTTCTGCGGCGTCAACGGCGGTCCAGGCGGCGGCGTTGATAATCAAGCCGGGCGTGGTTTCGGCGCAGATTTGGGCAATTGAGGCTGGGCTGTCGAAATCAAATGCCGGGCGATGCACGGCGCGATAGGCCAAACCGTCGCGTTGCGCCCCTTTGACTAAGGCCGCACCAAGCTGGCCCGAGGCGCCGGTGATCAGGATCGGCCCCGTCATCATCCGAGGGTGAACCAATCAGCGCAGTTTGCCAATGTCGGCATCACGAGGTCCTTATCCGACAACACCGCCGCATTCGCTTGGACTGGCCAGGGGAGCGCAAGATCGGGGTCGTTCCAGATGACCCCGCGCTCCGAGGCCTTATCATAGCCACTAGTTACCTTGTAAATCACTTCGGTGTCCGGCGCCAAGGTGCAAAATCCGTGCAAGAAGCCGCCCGGTATCCATAATTGCGCGCCGTTATCCGCTGACAATTCGGCGGCGGCGAACTGGCCGTAGGTGGGTGAGCCGCGCCGTAAATCGACCGCGACATCCCAGATCACGCCGCGCACACAGCGGACCAGCTTGCCCTGCACGAACGGGGCGATTTGGCAATGTAAGCCGCGGATGGTGCCGACGGTGCGCGAGTAGGAGTGATTATCCTGCACGAAGGTATGATCGAACCCGTGCGCCTGCAGCTTGGCTTGGTTCCAGCTTTCGCTGAACCAGCCCCGGCTATCGGCGAACCGGGCAGGGGTGATCAGCAAAACATCGGGAATTATTTGCGGCTCGATCTTCATTGGTGCCCATCCGCGATTTCCGCCATGATCCGGCCTAATTCGGTTTTGCCGAGTTGGCTGGCGCGCCGGCGCAGCGCCACCGCATCGATGAACCCCATGCGAAACGCCACCTCTTCGGGGCAGCCGACCAGATGGCCTTGGCGCGATTGGATGGTTTGCACAAAAGTTGCCGCTTGCAGCAATGAATCGGGCGTGCCGGCATCGAGCCAGGCGGTGCCGCGTCCGAGCCGTTCAACCTGCAATGATCCTTCCTCAAGATAGCGGTGATTAAGATCGGTGATTTCCAATTCACCACGCCCTGAAGGTTGAATTGAACGCGCCAGCTCGGTCACCCGCTCATCATAGAAATAGAGCCCGGTGACCGCCCAGTTTGAGGCTGGCACGGTGGGTTTTTCAACAATATCAACGGCTCGCCCATCGGCATCGAAGGAGACCACGCCATATCGCTCAGGATCGCGCACTTGATAGGCAAACACCGTCGCCCCTTTGGGGCGGGCGGCTGCGGCCCGCAGCATGGTGGATAAATGATCGCCATGGATCAAATTATCACCCAGCGCCAACGCGCAAGGCTGCCCGGCGAGCCAATCGGCACCGATCAGAAACGCTTGGGCGATGCCCTCGGGCTTGGCTTGCTCGGCATAGCGGATGGTGATACCGAATTGCGACCCATCACCCAGCAAACGGCGAAATTGCGGTAAATCGGCCGGCGTCGAAATCAATAAAATATCCCGAATGCCCGCGAGCAGCAGCGTTGAAATCGGATAATACACCATCGGTTTGTCATAGACCGGCAAAAGCTGCTTGGACGCCGCCTCCGTGATTGGATGCAGTCGCGTCCCCGAGCCGCCCGCGAGCACAATGCCTTTTTGTATCAATTTTTTACCCTCAAACAATCAATGGTGGCCGGTTGCTGCGAAACAATCATGCCGCCGTGCCTAACCGGTCACCGGCATAGGTTTTAGCACGAATCGCTTGCCACCACGCTTCGTGGTCGAGATACCAATCGATGGTCGCAGCCAGGCCAGATTCAAAATCATGGTCGGCGGTCCAGCCCAAGGCGGCTTCGGCGTGTGATGGATCGATTTCGTAGCGGAAATCATGGCCCGGGCGATCGGTCACGAAGCGAATGAGCCGCTCGCGCGGGCCGGCCGGGTCAGGGCGTCTGGCATCAAGCAGGCGGCAAATGCTGTGCACCACATCGATATTGCGGCGTGGCTGGCGCGCGCCGATTGCGTAGGTCTCACCGGGCAATCCGGCGGTAGCCACTTGCACTAACGCTTTGGCGTGATCGTCGACATAGAGCCAGTCACGGCACTGGGTGCCATCGCCATAGACCGGCAAATCCTTGCCTTCGAGCGCGTTGATAATGGTGAGGGGGATGAGTTTTTCCGGAAATTGCCACGGGCCATAATTATTGGTGGTGTTCGAGACTAGGGTAGGCAGCCGGTAAGTGTGAAACCAGGCGCGCACCAAATGATCGGATGCCGCCTTCGATGCCGAATAGGGGCTACGCGGATCGTAGGGTGTGGTTTCGGTGAAAGGCGGGTCTTGCGGGGCCAAGGCGCCGAACACTTCATCGGTCGAGATATGGTGAAAGCGGAACGCGGCGCGGTTTGCATCGGGCAATGTCTGCCAATAAGCCCGCGCGGCTTCGAGCAGCGTGAAGGTGCCGGTGATATTGGTTTCGATGAAGTCCCGTGGCCCATCGATTGAGCGATCGACATGTGATTCTGCGGCGAGATGCATCACCACGTCGGGTTGATGTGAGATGAAGGCCGCGCGCATGGCCGCATAATCAACGATATCCGCTCGGATCAGGTGATGGCGCGGATCGCCCAAGGCCGACCCCAACGCGGCTTCTGAGGCCGCATAAGTCAGCTTATCAATGGTCACCACCGACACATCGGGCTGAGACATCAAATGTCGGATCACCGCCGAGCCGATAAAGCCACAACCGCCAGTAATCAAAAACTTCATGATTAGACCCGCATTCGTTCAGAGAGGGAGAAATGCGTCATGCCGTGCCGCACCGCTCTTATAAATTAACAGCCTTTTAAGCAGGCTATCGCGGTTTCCGCAATCCATCCCGTGCTTGATCCAGCGCATGGTCGATGGCACGTTCTTCAACGCCCAGTTGTGTAGCAACGTGATGGAGATAGGCAAGCTGACGTTGCTCGAAACGAGCATCCAAATCCAGCCGCTCGCGTGCAAGCGCTTGCATAGCGGCAATTTCGGCGATGTGGCGCGCAGCATCCAGGCTTTGGGTCACGCCGGATTGGTGGCGCCGGTGGCGGTTGAGCGCTTCGGGCAAGAAAATAACGCAACCATCTGACTCTGCGAGAATTTCAAGATAAACCAACCAATCACCTGCGAGCTTAAATTGGCCGAGCGTGTCGCCCAGCCGCTCGAGCGCCGCTGCCAGCGCTTTGGTGCGCATCAGCACACCGCTCACATTGAGAATCAGGTTGCGCTCAGCCAGGAAACGCTGGGCGAAATCCCGTGCGCCAAACCGGCCAAAGCGCGATAATTCCGGTGCGCCGGCCTCGATGAAATAGCGCTGATAATCGGGCATGATCACAGCACCGCCTTGATCGATCGCGCAGGCATCGCTGATCGCCATCACCGCGTCCTGGTTTTGGCGTAATGCGGCGGCGAGTCGGGCGAGGAACTGGGGCTGCGCGCTGTCATCGGCTTCGGCGATCCAGATGAACTCGGCCTCGCAGAGCTGGGCCGCGCGGCGCCATTGCGCGAATACCGAGCCGGAGTTGGTTTGGTTGCGATGAATGCTCAGGTAGCGCCCGCGCTCGGCGGCGACCCGTTCGGCAATCGCGATCGAGTCATCTGTTGAGCCGTCATCGAGCATCATGACCTGGGCAATCGGGTAGGTTTGCGCAAAAATCGCGTTCAACCGCTCGGGCAGATAGTGACCGTAATTATAGTTGGGCACCACGCAGCCAATCGACACCAAATCCGGGCGGGCCAAGCTGAGCAAATTCTGAGCATAGCGGGAGAAATCAAACCGCTGGGCCGCGATATCGGCCAAGCGCGCCCGGTCCGCTGCCAGTATCGCGTGATCGCACAGCAGCGCGATCGCGGCGGCAAAGCCGGTAATATCACCGGCCGTGACGATCCGCCCGGTCGCGGTGCTGCGCAACAGATCGGGGATGCCGCCAGCGCCGTCAAACGCGACGCTCGGCACGCCAGCCGCCATGGCCTCGATCACCGTGCTCGGGAGCGGATCTTCGCGCGAGGTGAGCGCGTAAATATCGGCTGCCGCATAAGCGGGCATCACCGCATCCTCGAATTCCAGGCGGTGAAACCGCCCGGTCGCGGCGAGGGCGGCGATTTCCGAACTGAGATAATCACGGGTCCAGAGATGCATCTCGCCCATCCAAACAAATTGGATATCCGCGCGCGTGGCGAGCAAATGCCGAGCGATATGCAAAAATAGATCGAACCCTTTGCGCAAATCGGCAAAACCGACGCCGAGCACTACGTAATCAGTTTCGGCAATGCCCAACTTGGTGCGAAAGGCCGTGCGCGCCTCGGGCGAGAACGCGACGCGCTGATAATTGCCCTGCGGCAAAATATGGCTCGAGCGTGGCTGCACATCAATCGATTGATCCAGCAGGTCGCGCACATAGGCGGATGAAAACACCGCCCGTTGCGCCTGGGCGAACCCGATGCGCAAATCGCCGCGCAACGATTTCTCCTGGATCAGGCGCGGCATTTCATGAATTAACAATGTCGATTCGATCCCGTTGCGCGCAAGCACCTGACAAACCCGCGCCGCCGCCGCCGAATTGACCAGCGCATGGGTGATGCCTTGGGCGGCAAAACGCGCCACCAGCTGTTGCAAGCCAGCCTCGCTATTGACCAGATCGACCGGCCCTTCACGCTCATAATCATCGACCAGCTTGCCGCCACCGAGCAGGATAATCCGGGGCGCGATGCCGTGCGCGCTGCGCCAGGCGCGGGCGATATGCAGCAGCAAAAGCTGCGCGCCGTGCACCAGCGCATCATGGCCGATCAGCAGCATTTGTCGCGCCTGGGTGGGGTCGGTATCGCCGATGGCGGCGCGCCCCGTTGCGTTCAGAAACGCGGCGCCAAAATGTAAATCCGGTTCTAAATAGGCGCCTTCCGCCCATTCATTCCAAGCATTGATACAAACGATGGGTTGGCCAAAGACCGGTGTGGCGCGGGCGCGCTCGATCAACGCGGTCAGCCAGCGCTGGTAGGCGGATGGGGTCGCCTGATGCAGCACCACCCCATGCCCTTCGCGGCGCGGATCATTATCCCAGCCGGGCACCACCGTGCGGATCAACCGGTAATCGGGTGCGGGCGCATTAAGCGACGCGGCGATCACATCCTCATAGGCATAGACATCGGCATCGAATTCTGGATCGAACCGGTCTAAATTGGCGTTGATTTTGCGGATATCGACAATCAATTTATGCGGTGGAAACTCGACTGCACCATCCAGACCATAGGGCAGCGGGTCGTAATCATGAAAACTCTGCGCCATCATCATGATCGGATTTTCGCCATGGCGCTCGGCGAACAAGGCCCGCCAGCGGGCGATTGAGCCGGCGGCATCCGGGATCAAAGCGGCGCGATAGATCATCAGAAGCGGGCGTCCGTCCAGCCGGATATAGCGGGGATCGGCAAAATGGCGGGCGAAATCATCGATCAGGGCGATGTCATCCTCGTCGCGATAATCCTGCTCGATCAGCACTTCGCGTGACAAGCCATCCCAGCGCCGGGTCCAGTTTTCGTTGGCCCACATCAGACAAAATTGGCTATCAAGGTCGGGCTCGGCCAGAAATTGCTCAAGCGGACGCTCCAAGAGGCGATGGCCGTTGAACCAGTAATAATAGAACACCAAACCGGCGATTCCGGCGCCGCGAGCAAGAGCAATTTGCCGACGCAGCGTGCGTGCATCATCCAGTGCGTAAAAGCCCAGATCGCGTGGGACGCGGGGTTGGTAATGGCCATCAAAGCGCGGTGTTGCCCGCGCCAAATTGGTCCAATCGGTAAAGCCGGTGCCCCACCAGGAATCATTTTCCGGAATTGGATGAAATTGCGGCAAATAATAGGCAAGGAGCATCGCCTGACGTGGCGCGCTCGCCGGGATTGGTCGGACGGTCTCGAAATCGGGTCCGGGACGGGTGGCGGCGCGCACGGCCCCGGCGATGAGTTGTTCGGCGCGCGGGCGGGTGGCCAGGAAGCCGTGTTGGCGATGCGCCAGATAATGCAGGAGCGGATTGTCGGTGCCGAGCTCGTTTGCATAGCGCGTGCGGTAAAATTTCACGTCGAAATCAGGTGAGGGGTCGCGCCCCTCAATCACCCCGAACGCGCAAAAATGCTCAAACGGATCGGTTCGGCTGGCTGCGACATCAGGGTTGCGGTCCAAATACAAAGCCGGATCGAAGAGCGGCACCGGGCTGACTTTGCCGGAATGACGGCGGTCGAGAAAATCGGCCAGCGCATTGGCATCCGGCCCCAACCCGTACTGATCGCGATACCAGTCTGGATCGAACCGTGCGGAGGGCCTTCGCCATTCGCGGTCGCCGAACTCCAAATAATGCACCAGCGGGTTAATTTCGGCGCGGGCGATATCGGGATTGGTCCGGTGGTAGAAAGCCGGGTCAAAATACGGGTTTGGGAATCGCCCCTCCCGCCAGCCGGATGCGCAAAAATGGGCGACTGGATCAACCTCCGGCGGGATGTCGGTATTATGGGTGCGATAATAATCGACATCGAATAGCGGAGAGTCATGCAACAGCGTGGGCTCACCATCCTTGATCGGGGCCTTGGGCATGATCAAAATCCTGGCGGTTGCAAATCGAGCGATAAAAGCTGCGCCAGGGCACGACCGAGGCTGAGGATCGGCGATTCCTCGAATAGGCGTCCCCACAGGCTGATCGAGGCGGGAACGCGGTGTGATCTCGTTGGCTCGCTCATGGTGCCGGCGAGACGATCCTCGATCCGGCTGGGTACATCGATAAAGCAGCTGGGCAGGCAGAGGCAGGGATGGCCGGTAAAATTGGTCGCGGCGAGCATGGGTCCGGCGAAGCTCGGGCCGATCAACACATCGATATCGCGCATCACCTGATCAATCGCAATCATCGCCCGCCGCCGCAGCCGGTCGAGCTGCACATGATCGACGGCGGAGAGAAACCGCGCCATGCGGAATTGATTGGGCCAGGCATCCACTGATTGCCAGGTGAGCAAATCATCCCGATCGCTGCTGGTGAGGTCTTCGAACGAGGCGGCGGCTTCGGCCATCAGGATCGATACCAAACTATCATAGGGCAGATCATCGCGGGTTCGCTCGACCAAGGTCACCCCCAACGTGCGGCAATGCTCCAGCATCATCCGGTCTTCGGCGCGCGCGCCCTCGGCGGCGAAATCCGCCGCGATATAGCCAACGCGCAGGCCGCGACAATCCGCCGCGCAATCGCCGCCAAAGCTGATCGCCAAACTTGCCGGATCGCCATCATCCGCGCCGTTGAGCACCGCCAAAATCAACGCGGTGTCGTCAACGCTGCGACAGATCGCGCCGATTTTATCAAGGCTCGGGCAGAGCGCCATGGTGCCGGTGCGCGCGATGCGCCCGAAGCTGGGGCGCAGCCCGACGGTGCCGCAGCGGGTGGAAGGCGAGACGATCGAGCCATAGGTCTCGGTGCCGAGCGAAAATCCGCATAAGCCCGCAGCCGTCGCGGCGGCGGACCCGGCTGACGAGCCCGACGATCCTTCGTCGAGATTCCACGGATTGCGCGTGCGCCCGCCGAACCATAAATCGCCATACGCCAGCGCACCGACGCTGGTTTTGCCCAGCAAAATCGCACCCGCCTCCGCCAAGCGCTGGACCACCACCGCATCCTGTTCGGGGACCCGATCACGATAGGGCTCGGCTCCCCAATCGGTGACCAATCCTGCGGTATCGATAATGTCTTTGCAGCCATAGGGGATGCCGTGCAGCGGGCCGGCCCAGCGCCCTTGCGCGGCCATGGCGTCGAGCGCATCGGCGCGCGCCAAGGCTTCATCATTCAGTCGAGCATAGCAGTTCAGTCGCGGATTATGGGCCGCAATGCGGGCGCGATAGATTTCGGTCAAGCGCCGGGCGGTGAGCAACCCGGCGCGAATCCAGCCGATTTGCGCGGTGATCGGCGCGAAGGCGATGGCGTCATCCTGCGCGGGCAGGGCGGTTGGCGCGTTGGGCGCTAATACAAGCTTGCCGGGATCGCGCCGCGTAAAAGGGCGCAGCCTAGGATCGAACAAGGTTGCGGGCGCGATGTCCGGATCGAGCCGGTAGCCGCGCCTCGTATGGGCGAGGGCGATTTGTTCGGCCAATCCAACTTGCATCAAGGCCCGTTCGGCCTCGCTATAGCGCACACCCAATACTCGTTCGGCGGCGGCGATGTCGGTCCGGTCAAAACCCGGTGCTTTTGTTGACTCTGTTGCGCTCAAACTGGCTCTCCCTGATGGTCGTTCGACATAGCGCATCCTTATCGGGCCGAATAGCGTCGAACGCGGCGTGAATAACACTGCCGGAGCAGCCGATGTTGCACTGCGACAATCGCCGCGCTAAGCCGCGCGCCGAGAGTGTCGCCGAGGATGCGCAACGCTCCAAGGAGTGATGATCGTGGATGGTGCCGCCGCACCCAATAGCGAAAGTGTTCTTGGTCGATATCGCGCGATGATCGGCGACGGTCAGCTCGCGGCCGATCCCGCCCAGCGCCTTGCGGCGGAACAGCTCGACCGGCTTTGGCGCCGTTTGTTCCATTATGATCCGCACCCCAAAGCCCCGGCGAATGGCTGGCTTGGCCGCTTGCTCAATAAGCGCCGGGTCGATGAAATGCCGGTGGATTATCCCTCTGGCCTCTATTTGGTCGGTGAGGTCGGGCGCGGCAAATCGATGTTGATGGATTTGTTTTTCGATGCTGCCGCCGTGCCGCGCAAGCGACGGGTCCATTTTCATCAATTCATGCAGGAAACCCACGCCCGCCTGCATCAGCTCCAAATTGCCGCACCCGAGGCGGACCCGATGGCGGCTTTGGCCGATTTGATCGCCGCCGAATCGGCGTTGCTGTGTTTTGATGAGTTTCAAATCCACGATATCGGCGATGGCACGATCCTGGCGCGGCTGTTTCAAGCTTTGTTCGATCGTGCGGTGGTGATGGTCGCGACCTCCAACACGCTGCCTGATGATTTATTTCGCGGCAAACCGGGCTTTGAGACGATTAAACCCTTCATTGCGTTGCTTAAAAGCCACCTGGACGTGCTGGTGCTGGATGCGGCGCGTGATTATCGGCGCGAGCGGCTGAGCACGGTCAAAACTTGGCTGGTGCCCGCCGATGGTCAAGCTGAACGGGCTCTTGATGCGGTATTTGCCGATTTGATCGGCGATACGATGCCGCGCGCCAAAACCATTACCGTGTTTGGCCGCCAATTACCGATCCCGCTCTCGGCGGCGGGCGTGGCGCGGTTCGATTTCTCGGCCTTGTGTGCGCAAAATCTGGGGTCAGGCGATTATCTCGCCATCGCCACCCATTTTCACACCGTGTTGATCGATGCGGTGCCGATTCTCTCACCCGACAATTTTGACGAGGCCCGCCGGTTCATCACCTTGATCGACGCGCTGTACGAGCATCGGGTCAAGCTCTACGCCTCGGCGGCGGCGGAACCGGCGGCACTTTATGTGGCGGGCGATGGTGTGGCGATTTTTGAGCGCACCGTCTCGCGCCTCGAGGAGATGCGCAGCGTGACCTATGGCGGCTTGGCACATCTGCCATGAATGGTTCGGGCGGTTGCGCCGCGCTAGGCGATGGTCTAGAGCGGTCTCGTTCGAAATGATCGTGCTGATGATGGTGAGCTCTTTCACTTTTTGGCGCTCAATCAACATGTTAAAGGGCCAATTTTGATGCGTTTTGACGCATATATCCGGCACAATCAACCGGCGCGCTGTTCGCCGTTGGCCCCCATTCCGGTTTTTGCGCCGCGATCAGCCCGTCAATGTTTGACGGGATTCGCCATCGTGCTGCCGGATTATCGATTATTCCCCATCACCCTAAGCCTGACCAGCGGCTCGTAACCGTGCGGAGAACCCATGAATATCCATGAATATCAAGCCA
>VFSW01010258.1_pt1 | contig 13287 bp, 21 predicted proteins | sample 5358111 | NCBI WGS metagenome assembly VFSW01 (sample SAMN11554181, study PRJNA540505) | mine drainage metagenome | isolation source: sediment from site ElyBrook_90M | place: USA: Ely Copper Mine, Vershire, VT | collected 2017 | reverse complement strand
CTCTTAATATATTTTAGGTGAATTGAATGTCAATATCAATCAAAGAATTACGTGACCGTCGCGCTGCTAAAAAAGTATCGATGGCTACGATTGTAGCTAAAGAAACTGACGACGCGCCGCTTGGTGATGATGATGTTGCCAGTTTCGAAAAACTAAAAACCGAATGTGAGGCTCTTGAAGGCCGCATTGCCAGGTTGACTGCATCGATCGACTCGGACGCCGACTCTGCTGATGAAGTAGCCGACGACGCTGGTTAAAAAGCATGGAGCGGCGAAAATAAAATGATTACCAACAAAGCATTTAATATCAATACCACTGATTCTGTTCGTATTCCGGCAACTGCGCCAGGCGAAAAGACTGGTCGTTGGATTGTAGCCCAGTATTGGGTTAAGCAGCATGGTATCCGGGCAGCACAGGACATGGTCGAGCGCGAAATGGGTGACAACATTGTGCGTAAGATGCTTACCACTGCCAAGCCGGTAATTCCCCAGGATTTTAACCCCGACTGGATTGCATTATTGCAGGCGAAGTCGGTTGTGCGTAATTTTGCCACTGTGTATCCAATGCCGAACGGAAATATGACCATCCCCCGTCAGAGACTTGGATCCACTGGCGCGTTTTTCTCAGAAGGCACAGAGATTACTGTCAGTCAGTTGGGCTTCGACAACATTCAGCTAACCTGGAACAAATATGGTGCATTAACCTATTGTTCTCGCGAACTTCTCGAATTTACCCCCCTGAATGCAGCCGGTATTGTTGCCAATGATTTAACGTCACGTCTTGCTTTGTTGGAAGACAGAACATTCCTCACGTCTGCTGGTGCAACTGGCGTGCCAAAAGGCATCATCCATTCAACCGCTACAGGCAATGTGATTACCAGTTCTGGTGGCACTACGCCGACATTCCAGACTGTCGGATACGACCTGCAAGCTACAGAACTTGCGCTTACTGGTAACTTGGTTACTGGATCGTTCCATTGGATCATGCACCCAGCAGTCGTATCGTTTTTTAAGCAGTTAAGTTCTTCTTTTGGTGTGTATCCGTTTGCTGCAGAAGTATCTGGCGGTCATTTAAATGGTTTCCCCATTCATACAACGACCCAGTTGGCTACTAACCTTGGCACAAGTGGCGCCAATCAAACGCCAATTATCCTCGCATGCGCTGAAGACGTCATTATTGGTGACAGTTTTAGATTTGCAATCAGTATGACAACTGAAGGCTCGTTTGTTGATACTGGAACGCAGGTGAACACATTCGGACAGGACCTTGTGGCCTTTAAAGCGACTTCAGCCATCGACTTCGCTCTTAAGCATGACGTGTCAGCGGCCATTCTTAATGCCAATAGTTGGGCTCTTACCACTGTTGCTGGTATCGATAGCTACACTGCTCAGGCAGCTAACACAACCGGCAGCTATGCAAGCTCTGCTAGCGGCTAACCTAAACACCTTAATGGAGATGGGGGAGAAATCCCCCATTTTAATATGAGCCAAACAATCAGCCTCACATTTCTACGAAATCATGGCCCTTATACCAAAGGCGCAGTGGCGACATTTCCAATTAAAATTGGACATGATCTCATTGAAAAGAAAATAGCAGTTGAATATGTCGAACCAGAAACTAAAGTGGCAAAGAAGACCAAACCACTTCCGGATCGCCATACTGCTACCAAATCAATTGTAACGAAATAACTGTGGAGAAAACCATGTCTAAACAAGAAGTAGAGCCAGCCGTTGACCCAGTCGATCCAACCGATACGCGGACTGAAACCCTCGTGCGGAATGCACCTGGCCCATCGCTAGCCCATACAGCAAGTACGACCAACCCAATTGATCCGACTGCACCGCCGACGACTCATCCAGAAGCTCATCCGACTGCACCTATATCCAAAGACTACAAACCAGAATAAATGTACACCAGTCTAATTCCGTCTACTGCTACAATCAGTCCTCTTGATCCGACCTTCCTCATAAATCACAGTCGGTTGGATCAAGACACTGACGAGGCAATGCTTGATTCCTACGCCACTGTAGCAACTGAACTGGTTGAGAACTATCTGTCGCGATATCTTCTCAACAGAACTGTTACATGGACAGTCTCAGAAGATCAAACGTCGCATTTCCTTAATCTTGCATTGGTTCCATGGCAATGGTCATTGTACACCAACCGACCAGTAATGGAATTACCACGTCCAACAAGCAGTGTGACGTCAGTTACTCTTGGTATTTGGGGTACAACAGATCAAGTCCTTATTCAAGGCACTGACTATCAATTGGATACAGGTTCACAATTTGGCCGCATCCGTTGGATATCAAATACATTTATGAATCCCTTGCATGATCATCTTCAAGTTGTATTCACTAGTGGTTATGGTGTCGGTAATATTCCGACACCTATCCTTCATGCAATCACATTGATGACAACCAATCTCTATGAATATCGGGGCGATCAAATGCCAGATATATGGACACCAGCTGTCGAGGCCCTGCTTGCGCCGTATCGGCTTGTCTATTTCGGATGAACTACAACCAAAAACTAGCACTGGAATATGACGCTATTTGCAGCCGCAGTGCGAAATTTGCTGCCGATCTCGTCCAACGACAAATCCCCCTACACGAATTGCGTGAAAAACTCCTGCGACAAGTATCGAAAACCGAGCAAGAGAAAGCAGAACGCAAACGCATTTACTATCAAGCCCATAAAGCAAAAATAATATCTGTAAATAATCATGATGTGTAAATTGTTGTGATGTAGGAAACCGCGTTCGGGCGGTTTCTATTGGATCATCTTAAGTAAATATGGTATGATCAATACAATCCTATTAGCCCTTACAGGTTTAATCACTGCAATCACCCCAATTATTCTCGCTATTATGAATTCGCGTCAACACGCTGAGTCGGTTGCTAAAGTTGCACGACTGGAGCAGATGCACACTGAAGTTCTTAGTCAAATTAAACGAGGCACAAATGGCTAATGAGACCCTAGCAATTGGAAAACGCCGTTGGTTTGTTGAATTGGCTACCCGCCTCGACGTAGCTGATCCGAATGGTCCAGGTCTTATTCCGACCTATATCAATGCAGTATGGGTCTGGGCAGCAATCGAACCAATCGGCCTGATGACCTATTATCAGGGCATTCAAACTGATGTGCCAATCACTCATAAGATTATTATCAGATGGCGTGCCAATGTCAATTTGTTCGATTGTATAGTGCGGAATGCAGTTGGACCAGATGGTGATTCGATTCAAGAAATTTATATGATCAAGCGAAGTTCTGATTGGCAAGGCCGTAAGCGATTTCTGCAAATCGAAGCCCGTTTAGAAGAACGTACTGATTTGATAGCATATCCGTAATGGTTGGTATTGAAATTACTGTTCCATCCTATAGTCTTGTGTATGACCGAAAACGCGTGCGAACTACATTGCGGCAGGTCGGCGCTGAAATCGCCAAAATAGATCGGGTGTTATTAAAGAAATCAGTTGGCAGTGGTCGCAAATATGGCAAACATACTGCGTCAGCACCCGGACAAGCCCCAGCTAGTTTAAGTGGTGCATTGGCGAAATCAGTAACATCACGTGTATCACGTGATGGCACCTCCGTCTCAATAAAGGAAGGAATGTTCTATGCCAAATTTCTGGAGGCTGGTGCAAGTGGCGGCGGACGACAAAGGAGTGGTGGCGGTAGTGCCAGAACAAAGGGTGGTCGTGTCAACACTAAACGAATACTTCAACCGAGACCATCACTTGCCTTGGCTTTTGCTCAAGTGCAACCAACACTTAAGTCGCGAATAATTGCTGCATTAGATGGATCAATTGAATTTGTTAGGTCGACTCGTAGACCTAACAAGCCTGTTTAGGTGCCTAAACATGTTCAAGAAAGGCAAGGTAACGAAATGACTGACGTTGATGATGGTTTGATTATCAATCCTCTATGTCCTGGCGTATGTCTGCAATTTAATATTCAATTACAATGGAATGGCCAAGTGCGATTGGATATTATGAATTTTGAAATAAATCCACAATCACAGCGATTCATCGGCAATGTCTTTAATGCCGTATCACAAATGTTATTGGCGGAGCGCGACGAATGATTAACTATTCAGACATCATCAGTCAACTAAGAGCGAACACAACCTGTTTTATGGCTGTGAGTGGTGGTGTGTCATTGGAGTCACTCGACGTCACCACCAATACTGCATTGCCAGCAGCGTTTATTGTGCCGCTTAATTTTGACGCTGAGCGTGATATCGTTGTATCGGCAGGCGGCCTGTTCCAGCGTATTACAGAAACATTTGGCATTATTGTTGTCATCAATACGGGTGATCTTCGTGGTCAACAAGCGGCGTTGTTGATTCCTGGATTCAGAAAACAAATTTGGAGTGCCATTCTTAATTGGTATGATACGACTGATCCGGATGTCGATCTCCATGCAGTCCAGGGCTTGTATTATGTCGAGGACTCGTTCCTCCATTATGACTCTGGGCGTACATTTTGGATCTTCAAATATGCGTTGGATGATCAAATCACTGACGCTGATGGCTGGCAGATTGATGCGCCACCGCTTACTGATATCAAACTTAATGTTCTCGTCAATCCACCAATACCAGTAATTCCAGTGGTGCCGCCTGTTGAAGTGGATGTTACGCTCTATCCGCCGAATCAAACAAATGTAATTGATCTCGATGCCGAGAAACCAACTATCAAAATTGGAGAATAGATGTTCGTAATTCCAGCAAAAGACTTCATAGTGTATGATCCGGATACGAAACGCATAGTACCTGCAGAAGGCGGCGAAGTACCAGATAATCTCTATTGGCATCGCCGCCTACGTGATAAAGATGTATATTTGGTAGAACAAATAAATAACAAAAAGCCTGGCAAATCAGGTTCATAGCAGTATATTCTTCTATGATAAAAAGGAAACCATTATATGTCAGGTTCAGTTAATTTCAACGTCTACCCGTCTACCAATCGGGTACCAGGTGTCTATTTCGAAATCGATAATAGCCAGGCTAACACAGGCCAAATAAATCAGAGAACATTGCTTATTGGCCAGATGTTATCGTCTGGAACGGCAACTGTCAATACGCCACTCCTGTCGACTGGAATCGGTGATGCCAAGGCATCATATGGCAATGGCTCTATGTTAGCAACAATGCTGGCACAATATCGTTTGTCTGACGCGTTCGGCGAGGTGTGGTGCTTACCACTTGCTGACAACTCGGCTGGCGTAGCTGGTGTCGGAACAATAACAGTATCGGGTCCAGCCACTGCAAATGGCACAATCAGTCTGTATGTTGCTGGTGTCCTTGTGCAAGTTGGAGTTTCCAGCGGTGACAGCGCTTCAACGATTGCAACCAATATCGGCGCAGTGATGGCAACGAATGCCGATCTGCCTGTAACTGCGTCAGTCGCAGCCGCAATCGTAACGCTCACGTCAAAACACAAAGGCGCAGCAGCATCCGATTTCTACTTGCGAGTCAATTATCTTGGTAAGGTCGGCGGTCAGAACACACCAGCTGGTGTAAGTTTTGTGTTTGTTCAGTCAGCAGGCGGTGTCACTGATCCTGATCTTGTTGCTGCATTCGCCAATCTTGGGGATACCACATTCGATTTTATTTGTACCCCATACACTGGCACGACCCAGCTTGGTGAACTTGAGACCATGTTAAGTGACACAACTGGCCGGTGGAGTTATGTAAGTGAATTATTTGGCGGTGCGTTCTCAGCGTATCGCGGCACCAATGGCGCATTGACCACATTTGGTACTGCACAAAACAATCAGCACGTGTCAATACTTGGTTTCCTGGATTCCCCGACGCCAGCTTATTTGGTTGCAGCCGACTATACTGCTACCTGTGCTGCCAGTTTACGGGTCGATCCTGCACTGCCACTACAGAATATTTCGATGAATTGGCTTGCGCCTATTGTTAGTTCAAGATTCACATTCCAAGAGCGCAATACATTGCTGTATTCCGGAATTTCAACATTCCGGGTCAATGATGCAGGTCAAGTAATTTTGGAGCGAGCAGTAACTACCTATCAGCTAAATGCAGAAGGTGGCGCTGACGACTCATACCTTGATGTCGAAACCATGTATACTTTAATGTATTTGATTCGTGATCTGAGAACCGATCTTCAAACTAAATATTCAAGACGTAAACTGGTTGCTGATGGAACCCGCGTGCCGTATGGCAGTAATTTTGTCACTGCCACAAGTGTTGGTAACGAAGCAATTGCCAATTACCGGAAGAATGCCGCTCTTGGCTTTTGTCAATTACCTGACGTCTGCGCTGAGAACCTCGTAGCGTCTAATGCCGGTAACGGACAAGTCAGTCTTCTGTGTCCGTTTAATCTAGCCAATCAGTTACGTGTTGTGGCGGTACTTGCACAATTTGTAAAAACTTGAGTATTATAAAAGGAAATTAAACATGGCAACCAGCCGTAGACTTGCAGGAATAGCTTCGATTTCAATTGATGGAAGTGCATTCGACCTTGTAGGCGACCTTTCCTGGTGTCCTAATGACATCAAACGTGAGACCCTCCTTGGTCAGGACGGTGTTCATGGCTATAGTGAGATGCCAATGGCAGGATATATTTCTGCAACGATCAGAGATAATGGCGGCATCACTGTGCAGGACTTCAACAATATGGTCAATTCCACTGTGCAGTTGGTGCAAGCCAATGGCAAGAATATTATTGGCACTGGGATGTGGAGTACCGACGCTTCTGAGGTGAAGACGCAAGAGGGCACATTCAATGTCAAATTCGAGAGCGATAATGTCTATGAGATGGTTGTGTAATGGAATTTGCGCCAAGTCTCGTAATTGATTTCGATCCACCGATTGTATGGAATGGCAAGTCCATTCCATCAATTGAATTGCGTGAGCCAATGGCAATGGAAGTCGTTAAAGCACAAGTAGAATTAAAGGGTACTCCAGATTCAACTATAAAATGGGGTATTGCGTTAATTTGTGCAGTAACTGGAGAACCACGCCAAGTAATTGAGCAAATGCCAATTAGTAAAGTAATGATAGGAATCAATTATTTGTCGGATTTCTTAAACGGTGGCCCGGTAACTGGCGAATCCTAGTTGCTGAACTTTCCTATCACTTTCACTGGGCACCAATAGGACCTAATTCAGGATGGGCGCTAACAGGCAGTCAAATTAGTTGGTGGGTCGATCAGCTCAACAAACTCAAAGATCCAAATCAAGGAGAATAATTTGGTCGGCTTTCAAATGTCCATCGGCGTTATTGATCAAGCATCGAAGAAAATCGATGCTATCAATAAGAAGATCCAACAGCTCCAAGCTCCAAGTGCCTCATTAAAAAAAGCACTTAGTAAATTCAGTGAAGTATCCGGCATAACTAGTGGTTTCAATAAAATTCACGAATCTGCTAAAGCTGCGTTCGCCACAATAGAAAGAATAGCTCCGGCTCTAGGTGCTATTACTACAGGTGGATTTGCTGCTGGCATCAGTGCGATGATCAGCAAATGGACTGATTTCGGTAATTCGTTAATAATTACTGCTCATTCGCTTGGATTAACCGGAAGCGCATTATATCAAATACAAAATGTAACACGTTTGTTAGGTGGTAATGCTGAACAAGCGACTGCAGCATGGGGAGAATTACAAGATACGCTCAGAGATGCATCACTTGGTAAAAACATTGATGCGTATCGAATGTTGACTGCTGCTCATATTGAATGGCGTAAAGAAGATGGCACACCAAAGGACGTCGATGCAGTAAAATGGCAGCTAATGGATGCAATCAATCAAATGGGAGGATCGCCAGCTACCAAACGTGCATTTGGAAAAATGTTTGGCATTGTTGGGGCTGAATTCGCCTCTGCTTTAGATCATGGCGCGTCTGAATATTATGATGCATTTCTTAAAATGCAAGCATTACGTGAAGATACTGTTGGAGCAGATGGTAAGAAAAGACGCAGTGTAGCTCTTAATGAAGACGAAGTGAAAGGATTAGCAACAGCCAAACGTACATTCACTGAGTTTCAAATTGCGTTAGAAACATTAGCACAAAGAATAGCAATCAAATTAACGCCTGCTTTATCTGCAACAATAAAAAAGTTTCAAGAATGGGCTCTCAATGAAGATAATATAACCAAATTAAGTAGAGCAATCAGTACAATCGCAGATGGCATTCTTGCAGCATCATCGAGGATGTATGCTATTATAAATTTCTTTGATACTTTATTGAAATCAATCAATAAAAATTGGTCTGCACTTGATTTATTGCTTGTCTATATGGTAGGTAAATTTACTGTTGGTATGATCGGATCTATATTAAAAATATCTGCTGCCTTTGTTACTTGGGGTAAAGGTATTGATGAAGCCAAAATTGCTATGGAAGCATTTAATCTTAAATGTATGGAAAATCCAATCTTACGTACAATGATGCTCACAGGTAAAGTAATTGATATGGCTCTACCAGCAACTACACAAGAAGAAAGTGATAAAAGATGGCAGAATGTACCTGAAGATTCACCTCTATGGAATGGTGTACCTGCTGCAGAAAAACAAAGATTATTGGATCAACGTAAAACCCCCGGCTTTGATGACAGAAGTTTACTTGAAAGAATATTGCCAAATTGGCTAGGTGGTCGACCTGCATCCGAAACACCTGGACCACAAAGTTCAGTGCCATCATCAGTAGCTGGTAATAAAGAAGCATTTCTTGCAGCATATAGTGCCAAAGCAGAAGAGGAAAGTAAAAAGACCGGCATAGATCCGCGGATCATCCTCGCACAGGCTGGACTAGAAACAGGTTGGGGTGCTCATGCCCCTGGTAACAATATGTTTGGTATTAAAGGTGCCGGCAGTAGCCAACAGACTTCGGAATATATCAATGGAAAAATGGTTTCTACTAGCGCTAATTTTAGAGGTTATAGTTCTCCTGGTGCTAGTTTTGATGGTTATGCTGATTTTATAAACGGCAATCCAAGATATTCTAACATGCGAAATGCTACAGGCTTGGATTCACAGATTAACGAACTCGGTAAAAGTGGTTATGCCACTGATCCAAATTACGCAAATAAGATAAAATCAATTACCAATGGCATGGCTCCAGTTGATGGCACAATCAAAATTGATGTCAACCACAACAACGCGCCAGCTGGTTCATCGGTTGTTGCCACGAGCAGTGGTGGGTATCTTGGCACACCCAAAGTAGTTACGCCAATGAATGGGTACGCTTAATGGTTACAACCTCATGGCTAGCCACACTCCAGCCGGCTAGTTTTAACGGCATCAATTTTGTAGTTGAGGGCAGCACATATACGACCGGGCGTCGGGTCGCAATCCACGAATATCCATACCGAGATAATCCATATGTCGAGGACCTAGGACTTAATCGCCGCATGGTTGCTTTCCAGGGGTTCTTGGTTGGTGATGACTGCTATAGCCAACGCGATAAGATGAAACTCGCATGTGAGAAAGGCGGCGACGGTACACTTGTTCATCCATCAATGGGTGCCAAAAAAGTAGCGTTGTTATCGGCTGGTTTCACTGAAGGATCTGAGAAAGGCCGCGTCGTATCGATTCAGTTTCAATTTGTAGTGGTTGATGATAAACCTAGATGGCCAGCTAACACAGTCAATAGCAAAAAAAGTGTATTGGCGTCTCGGCTAAGTCATATTAGTTCGATAATAAGTGATTTTAAAAATGCAGTTACGGCGGCGTTCCGTGTTGTTGGGCAAGTCCTTGGTACTATCCACAGTTTCATAAATTTGTGTTTGTTTCCACTCCAGGAGGCATCATCTATATTTGGACTAGCACGTGGCTTGCTGTCAACTGTAGAAGGTGGATTTGGTCTCGATCGATTCAATGGCAACTTCTTCACTAATTTCTCTGCCAATCTTACTGAGTCATCAAATTATAATCTTTCGCCTAGTGTCCGCATTGCCCAAGACGTCACTGATAGTGTTGCTGCCCTTGCTACAATTCGTGCGGAAACAAAGAGCAATTTTGGCACATTGCTTTCACTAGCAAATCCACTAGCCAATGTCGATAGTTTTGGTGCTGCACTACAGACATCAATTGAGACCTTGCGGTCAAATATCAATGATCCAAATGATCAGATTCGGATGTTGTGCATATTATCGGCATTTCCAACACCGATCAATGCAGATTCATTGACTGCTGCCACCTACGCGTTATGTCGTCGGATGGCAATTGGCAGTTTGGCCAATGCCACACAACAATATAACCCGACATCGCAAACCGATACCTTAAATTTGATTGCTAAGATCAAACCATTATTTGACAATGAGATTCAATATGCTGCAGATAGTGGTGATGTCAATACCTATACATCAATGCGTGATCTCCGTTCATCAGTTATGTTGGATCTACAATCACGTGGTTCAAGTTTGCCACCACTTATTACCATCACTACATTGGAGTCGTTGCCTTCACTGCTATTGGCGTGGAATATGTATGCTGACTCAACACGCGAACCCGATCTACTCAATCGCAATCCGGACGTAATCAATCCCCTTTTCTTCGATACCACATTTGAGGCCTTATCTATATGAACATAGTTGATTTTGAAACAAAAGACGCCGATGACGACACGACATCCCCAGAAGAACAAATGCCACAGATTGCTGACGCATTTCTAAATTCAGTTGTATATCAAATGAATAGACCAGTGCAAATCCGCGATCATGTAAAAATATTACAAATAATGCAAAGTCTCGAGATCGCAATCAAAATTATGCGCGTTGGAGCCGAATGATAGATCAATTAACTGTAACTGCCACAGGGCAAGACATAAAAGGTTGGCAAGATATTTCGATCACACGAAGTATTGAAAGTTTTCCTTCGTCATTCCAACTGGGTCTTACTGAAAACTATCCACATGCCAATGAAGTCATCATTGTACCTGGTACAGTTGTATACATTAAAATAGGCAATGATCTCGTATTAACTGGTTATTGTGATCGATATAATGCAGACATAACGCCTGAAACTCATGATGTGCAAATACAAGGACGTAGCTATTGTGAGGACCTAGTTGATGCCGACGCATTATTTGACAACAGTGTCGTTGCTGCCGGTCAGACAATCACACAAATAGCAACTATGTTGTGTGCGCCATTTGGCATCACTGTTAAAAACAATGTTGATGACGGGCCTCCTATACCAAGCATCGTCATAAATTTAGGCGAAAAGCCCTACGAGATAATTGAGAAATTGGCTCGTTGGGTCGGACTTCTCGTATATGATGACGTCGATGGCAATCTTATTCTTGATCGTGCTGGCTCTATCACTGCTGCTGGTGGCTTTCAACAAGGCCATAATATTCAAAGCGCCAGTGCTCACCTGCAAGTCGATCAACGATTCACAGAATATTTTGTTGTATGGCAGGCAGTAAATGATCAAGCTGATATTTCGGCGACTGGCAATCAACACGGCTATGCCAAAGACGTCGCCATGTTGCAAATCGGTCGTGTTCGGCCACATTATATTGTTTCTACATTGACTGATTCGACTATATCAAGTGGCAGTTTCGATCTCGGCCAAAGATTGGCTGACTGGGAATGCAATCGGCGCATCGGACGCAGTCAGTCAGTGACTCTTACAACTGACAGTTGGCGTGATAAGAACGGCGCATTATGGCGACCTAATTCGATTGTGTATTGTGATATTCCAGTAATCAAAATGTCACAGAAGAATTGGATTATTGCTACAGTCACGTATAGCCGCAATGCCACTACTGGCACCACTGCACAGCTAACCCTTATGCCACCTGACGCCTTCCTCATCGAACCTATATCACTTGGCGGCGTCGATCAAGACATCCTACAAGGCATAAGAGCGGGGACTGCGACGGCACCAACAAATCTTGCACCTCGTGAAGGATTGGCATGAGCAACATATTAAACAAAATCACCCATATGATTCGCCCTGGCAAAACCAGTACTGTCACAAATGAAGTCGGTAATATTCAAACAGTACAAGCTCAACACAATCAATTTGAAACCAGTAATGTCCATTCGATGCAATTGGTTGGCTTTGCATCTTCTATGCCAATTGGTTCTGATGTCATGCGACTAAACGTAGCGGGTGACAATTCTAATGGTGTCATTATAGCAAGCAACAACCAAACTGCTCGACCAAAGAATCTGGCAGCTGGTGAAACTATGCTCTATGACTGCGCTGCTAGCCAACAATCAGTTTATCTAAAAGCAAATGGCACTATTGTCGTCACTTCAACCAACACTGTAATTGTCACTGCACCATCAGTTGAAATCCATGGCAATCTTCATGTATTTGGAAGTTTAGCTGTCGATGGTGATACTATATCTGCAAGTTCAATTAGTTTGGAACATCACGTACATTCTAATGTGCAAAGCGGTAGCAGTAATTCAGGACCACCTGTATAGGAAATATTATGGACATAGCATTAGTGTGGAATAATTTAACCGGTAACGGGGATTGGAGCATTGTTAATGGCGATGTCGTTAACACGACTGGCAATTCAGAAGGCGATATTCCAAATGCTATCGGCCTGTCTCTGTTCACTGACTGCCGCGCTACACCCGGCTTTGTGCCCTGGGATGGGCTCTACAGGGGTTATTGGGGTGATAGTTACACTGACACGCCTCTTGGATCTAACCTCTGGCAATTGGATCGTGCCAAAAAGATTGGTACTACTCAGTTATTACTCCAAGTCCGTGATAATACAACCACTGCACTCCAGTGGTTGATTGATGATGGTATTGTTTCCACACTCACTGTCTATACAAGTTGGATTGATAAAACGGCAATCGGTATTAGTATTCAAGTCCTGCAACCAACTCAGTCAGCAACTCAGGCCTACAATTACTCGCTTAGTTGGTAACTAGGTTGATCAGATAGACGAATGCGTCAGTGAGATATTGTTTCGTTAATGGATGGCGGCGTTTTACCTGCTGTCCTAAATGGATTGTAAATATTTCATGTGTATATTCTCTGTTTTTATTACCGCGTTGCCGGATAACGCTAACACGATAATTGACATTGCCATAATAATACGCCATCGTTTTTGCGTGGAGTAGAGCGAACCCAGTATTGTTGTTAATTGATGTTCGTAGTGACACACCAGAATTGGCCAGTTCGATTGTAACCTGATATGCCACATTATTGACATATCTGAATGTGGTGATATAGTAACCGTTGTCTTTGTCACAAGGCGGGGAATGGCGTGGAGTGACAAGTGTCATGCCATTAGCAAACACGTCTTGGTACACTTCTAAATATAATTTGGACATACAAACTATATAG
>VFSW01010257.1_pt1 | contig 13288 bp, 11 predicted proteins | sample 5358111 | NCBI WGS metagenome assembly VFSW01 (sample SAMN11554181, study PRJNA540505) | mine drainage metagenome | isolation source: sediment from site ElyBrook_90M | place: USA: Ely Copper Mine, Vershire, VT | collected 2017 | reverse complement strand
ATGGGAATCGAAATAATCGGATAAGGAATATTCTTTCTGCCATTCCGGAAAACGCGCGTCTTCGGGCGTTTATCCGGAATCCATGATTGATGCTCTGAAGTTCTTATTCTTTGATGGAAAAAATTCCGGCACGAACCGGAATTTTAAATTCGTTGTCATCCTCGCGGAGGCGGGGACCCGCGCTTTGTAAATTTTCCTATCTATCGTTCTCAAATTGGTCGAGAAGTCACGTCTTAAGAAAAATATTGGAAGCATGGGTTATCCGCCTTCGCGGATAATGACAAAAGATAAGAAAGGCCATCACCGATATGGCGGCTTTGGCTACGAAATTTCATTTTTTCATAATTTTTGATATACTCCACATATCAATATGAGCACCTATCAACCCACCATCGGTCTGGAGATCCATGCCGAATTAAAGACGCGGACGAAGATGTTTTGCGACTCGCTGAACGATCCGGACGAGCGTCATCCGAATGTGAATGTCTGTCCGGTATGTCTTGGTCATCCCGGGACATTACCGGTCGCCAATAAAAATGCCGTTGAGGCCGTCATTAAAGTAGGGTGTGCGCTCCAGGGAACGATCAATAAAGAATCGAAGTTCGATCGCAAGAATTATTTCTATCCCGATCTCGTGAAAGCATACCAGATTTCCCAGTACGATAAGCCGATCGTTTCGGGCGGGACGTTGCGCGGCGTGCGTATCATGCGGGTGCATCTCGAGGAAGATACGGGGACGCTGGGCCATGGCGATCATGCGAGTCTGGTTGATTTCAACCGCGCCGGCGTGCCGCTTATGGAGCTCGTGACCGAACCCGACCTTCGCAGCGCGGAGGAAGTGGCGGCGTTCGCGCGGGAGCTGCAACTTATTTTGCGCTACCTCGGCGTTTCGGATGCGAATATGGAAAAAGGCGAGATGCGGATCGAGGCGAACGTCAGTCTGGATATGGGTACGAAGGTGGAATTGAAAAACATTAATTCGTTCAAGGCGGTCGAGGACGCGATCGCATACGAAACGAAACGGCAGGAAGAAGCGCTTTCGCGCGGCGAAAAAGTGCATCAGGAAACGAGAGGATGGGACGAAGTGAAACGGAAGACGTTTTCCCAGCGCTCGAAAGAAGAAGCGCACGATTACCGCTATTTTCCCGATCCGGACCTGCCGCCGTTCACAACCGACGTTTTCGATATCGAGAAATTGCGTGCGGAACTTCCCGAGCTACCCGCGGCGAAAACGGAGCGATTGAAAAAAGAGTATGCGCTCACCGCCGCGCAGGCGGAGCTTTTGGCGGGAGATTTGGCAATCGCTGAATTTTTCGAGGATGCCGTTTCGGAATTGCGGGCGGATACGCCCAACGCAAAGACGGCAACGCTCTATAATTATTTCACGAGCGATCTCCGCGGACTGATGAATGAGACCGGCGTACCGCTGAGCGAGATAAAGATTGATCCCGAACATCTCGCGCATCTTGCGGTGCTGGTTGACGGCGCAAAGATCACCAGCCGCCAGGCGAAGGATATTTTGAAAAAGATGTTTGAGACCGGCCTCGATCCGGAAGACATTATAAAGAACGGGAAGATCGGTCTTTCCGATATTGGTGAAATTAAGGCGGTTGTTCTCGCTATCATCGAACAAAACCCGGCCGCCGTTGCGGATTACAAAAAAGGCAAGACCGCGAGTCTGCAATTTCTCATCGGCCGCGCCATGGGCGCCCTTCAGGGCCGCGCCCGCCCGGATATGCTGAAGGAGGTTTTCGAGAAGAATTTATAAGGGTGGATATCGGTCTTTGTTTTTTTGTCGTCCTCGACCCGCGGAGCAGGCGAAGCCGCCGCTCCATAGGGCGAGGACGACGGAGGAAAAATAAGATATTCTCCTTACGGGAACGGCGGAAAGAAAAGATAGTTCAATGCTGATTTTTAAATGCGCCCCAGGTTCATTTTGTCTTTCTGATCTTTCACCCACCGGATTCTTTTGTCTTTTTTGAACCACGTCATCTGGCGCTTGGCGTAGGCAACGGTATTTTTATTTATGAGTTTTTCGGCTTCGCCCGGCGAAATTTTTCCGTCAAGATAATCGATGACTTCGCGATAGCCGATGCCGTCGAATGTTTTGCAACGGGAGCCGTATTTTTTTACCAAACTTTTCACTTCTTTCACAAGCCCTCCTGATTTTTTTTTCGAAAAATCCGCGCGGGCGGGTCCGTTCCCGAACATTTCCCTGGTGCGTTTTTTTATCCTTTTTTCCAAAACTTCTTTTCCGGGAAAGATACCGATGTGCACGGCATCATAGAGCGGAGGACCGGATTTTCGCGTTTCGGAAAACGGCTTTTTTGTCGCGACTGCGATCTCAAGCGCGCGGATCACGCGGCGGGGATTTTTCGGATCGACGATATGCGCCGCTTCGGGATCGAGCGCTATGAGTTTTTGAAAAACGGCCGGGAGGCCTTCTTTTTTTATTTCCGTTTCGAGCCGTTTCCGCAGGCGCGGATCGGCTTTTACCTCGGGGATTGTGAGGTTGTCTATCACGGCTTTGACGTACAATCCCGTACCGCCGGCGAGAATGGGAAGTTTCCCGCGTTTGAGGATAGCATCGATTGCGCGCGTTGCGTCGCGCTTGTAATCCGCGACGGAATAATCCTCGTCCGGATTTTTGATGTCAAGCAAATGATGTCGTATGCCTCCCGAGATGTAATCTTCTGATTGACCTTCTTTTTTCTTTTTTTTGTATTCTTTTTTCTGTATTCTATATTCTGTATTCTGCCGCAACGGCTTTGCCGTGCCGATATCCATGCCGCGATAGATCTGCCGCGAGTCCGCAGAAACGATTTCGCCGTTATATTTTTTGGCGAGCCTGATTGCGAGCGCGGTTTTCCCGCTTGCCGTTGGTCCGACGATGGCGACGATCTTCTGGTTCATTTCAAAAGAAGCAACGAATGTTTGTTTATCGGTTTATTCGGGAAAAAACAACGGATTTATTTTCGCCGTTGTCAGCAGTTCTTTTTTTAAAGGCGGGTTCTCCACGCCGCGGTCACGAAAGATTTTCAACGAGTGCCATTTCGAGCGGGACGGCGGCGAACGGGGAGTAGCGCATTTCCGAATAGGCGCGGATGAGGGATTTTATGCATTGTACGAGGAACGCGGCGTCGGCGGCTGCCGCAAGTTTTTTGAGTGCGGCAATCTCGTCGCGCGTAAGTTCCTTTTCGAACGCGGCGCCGAGCGCCGGATCTATTTTTACGGAAAGGACTTTGCGCAGGTAGTGGATGAGGTCTTTCGTGAAGACGACAAGATTATAGCCGTCGTCCTGCAGTTCCGCCGCGCGCGCCAAACTGCCTTTCAAATCTTTTTTAACGATATCTTCCGCAAAGGCATGCAGCTTCAGGATGCCGGTGCGGCCGGTGATGCGTTCGACCGCCGTGCAATCGATATTTGCCTGGAGCGACGCGATCTGGTCAAGGAGCGATTCCGCGTCGCGGGCGCTGCCTTCGGCCGTCGCGGCGATGAGTTCGAGCGCCGGTTCGTCGATCTTTATTTTTTCCGCTTTCGCCATCGCCGCCAGTTTTTTCATGATATCGGTTTTACCGAGCTTTTTAAAGGGGAAACGCTGGGCGCGGGATGTGATGGTCGGAGGAAGTTTTTCGTATTCGGTGGTCGCAAGCACGATCACGGCGTGGCGCGGCGGTTCTTCCAAGGTTTTCAAAAGTGCGTTGAATGCCGCGCCGGTAAGCATATGCGCTTCGTCGATGATGTATATTTTATAGCGCGCCGTCGCAGGCGATACCGTGATATTTTCCTTGAGGTTGCGGATTTCATCGATGCCGCGGTTCGACGCCGCGTCGATCTCGATGACATCGAAAGAATTCTGCGCGTCGATCTGCGTGCATTCCCGGCAGGCATTGCAGGGTTCGCCGAGTTTTGCGAATACGGGGTCAGTGTGCCGTTTTTCGCAATTCAAAAGTTTTGCCAAAAGACGCGCCGTTGTTGTTTTGCCGGTCCCGCGCGGTCCGTAAAAAACATAGGCCTGTCCCAGCCGGTTGTTCGTCGCGGCATTCTTGAGGATTGCCATGTTCGTTTCCTGCCCCAGGACATCCCCGAGTTTTTTCGGACGGTATTTGCGATAAAGCGCTTGTGCCATGTTTCTATTATAGCGTTTTTTTTATGGAAGCGTGGATCCTCGCCCTATGGAGTAGGCGAAGCCGCCACTCCATAGGGCGAGCCTGCCGCGAGGACGACGGAAAGAAAGAGCATTGTTGTACTTCTTGACGGCTATTTTATAGCCGCTCATCGCTTGCTTTTCTTTTTCGACGGATTTTCTTTCCAGTGCTTGAGCGCTTCTTCGAGTTCGGCAACGGATTCGGGTTTTTTGTTCATAAGGAACGTGCAGTCGGGATAGCGCGTGCAGGCATAGAACGGCTTGCCGCGGCCGCGTGATTTTTTCAGGACGATGTCGCCGGGTTTTTCCTTCCGGTCGGGCGAAGCGAGGCAATTCGGACATTTGAATCCGGTCTTGTCCCATATTTTCGCGATGCCTTTGCATTGCGGATAATCAATGCAGCCGAGGAAGAACCCGAAACGTCCGCGGACGACTTTCATCGGCTTGCCGCAGATCGGGCACCGTTCGTCTTTCGTTTTTTCTTCAAGCTCTTTTATCTTCGCCGCTTCTTCAGGCATGGGGAGCGTCACTTTCACGCCCGGCTCGGGACACGCGAGGAATTTTCCCATGCGGCCGAATTTTATGATCATCGGCTTGCCGCAATGCGGGCACGGCGTCGTCGAAATTTCTATCTGTTTTTCGACCGTCGCTTCTTTTTCGTCGAGATGTTTTTTAAACGGGCCGTAAAATTCCGCGCACACGTCCGTCCATTTCACTTTGCCTTCGGCGATGTCGTCAAGCTCTTCTTCGACATGCGACGTGAATTTGATATCCACGATTTCGGGAAAATTTTCGACAAGCAGATCGTTCACGAGCGTGCCGATTTCCGTAGGCCGGTATTTCTTGTCGATTTTTTCCACATACTCGCGGTCCTGAATGGTGGACAAGGTCGGCGCATAGGTGGACGGCCGTCCGATGCCTTCGGCTTCAAGCGCTTTGACGAGCGTCGCGTCGGTATAGCGCGCGGGCGGTTCGGTGAAGTGCTGAATCGGCGTTATGCCGTCCTGCCGCACGTTTTCCCCTTGTTCGAGTTTCGGCAGGCGTCCTTCGATCTCATCCGCCGCGTCGTCGTCTTTGCCTTCCGTGTAGACGCGGATGAAACCGTCGAATTTCACGACCTGTCCGTTCGCGCGAAAAGTTTCTTTTTTTGCCGTGCCGGCCTCGATGTCCACCGCGGTTTGTTCAAGGAGCGCTTCTTTCATCTGCGATGCGATCGTGCGTTTCCAAATGAGATCATAGAGCCGTTCGCTGTTTTTTTCTTTGAGGTCGAGTTCGCGTCCCGATGCCGCGCGGAGGTCGGTCGGCCGGATAGCTTCGTGCGCTTCCTGCGCTCCTTTGCTTTTCGTCGCGTAGCGCCGCGGTTCGGGAAGCCGGTAATCGCGTCCGAATTCTTTCTCGATGACGCCGCCCGCCGCTTCAAGTGCGGACGCGGCCAGGTTCACGCTGTCGGTCCTCATATAGGTGATGAAGCCGTTCTCGTAAAGCCGCTGGGCGAGCATCATCGTCTGCTTCGCCGAGAAACCGAGTTTGCGCGCCGCTTCCTGCTGGAGCGTCGAAGTGGTGAACGGCGGCGCGGGATAGCGTTTGACGTCTTTCACCGCAATTTCCGCGATGCGGTACGCGGCGCCTTTTATTCCCTCTATAATATCTTTCGCTTCGGCTTCGTTTTTGATGCCCATCTTGCCGACCGACTTTCCGGAAATCGAGAAAAGCGTCGCGGAGAAAAAAGTTTTTCCTTTTTCAGGAGAAAATTGCGCTTCGATGGACCAGTATTCCTGTTTATCGAACGCATTGATCAGGCGTTCGCGTTCGACGACGAGCCGCACGGCGACGCTTTGCACGCGCCCGGCCGAAAGTCCGTAGCGTACTTTGCGCCAAAGGAAAGGGGACAGACCGTAGCCAACGAGGCGGTCAAGTACGCGCCGCGCCTGCTGTGCGTCGACGAGATTGATGTCCAGCGCGCGCGGATTTTTCAAAGCTTCAAGAATCGCATCTTTCGTAATTTCGTGGAAAGCGATGCGCTCGATATTCTTTTTTTCCGGTTTCTTTTTATTTATCTTATTCAAGTCCAGCGCTTGTATGAGGTGCCATGCAATCGCTTCGCCTTCTCGGTCTTCGTCGGTTGCGAGAATGACCGTGTCGGCGCCCGCGGCGAGTTTTTTCAGGTTCGCGACGACCGGTTTCGCTTTTGCCGGAATTTCGTACTGCGGCTCGAAATTGTTTTTTACGTCGATGCCGGTCTTGCTTTTTGGAAGGTCGCGAATGTGGCCGTAGGACGATTCCACGGTGAAGTCCTTGCCTAAAAATTTACCGATTGTTTTCGCTTTGGTCGGCGATTCGACGATGACGAGGTTCATAAAATGAGTGAAAAGTTAAAAGTGAAAAGTGAAAAGCGTGAAGAAGTGAAAAACTAAAAACGAAAAGTTATGAATTAAAAATTGAAAAGAGAAGTATCCATAACTTTTCACTTTATCTTATATCCTCCCGCGGTTTCCTCTATTATTTCCTTAATGAGGAGAAAACTCAATGCCTGGTTCGCGGTTCGGGGTTCCAGTTTAGCCATCGCGGCAATTTTGTCAACATCGGCGCCGGCGGCGCATGCGCGGAGCGCGTTCAAAATCGATCCTTCCTCGGGCGACCAGCCGGTTTTTTTCGCGCCGGAAAATTCCCCGTGCATAATACCATATGCTTCCATAATATGCTCCGGTTTCGCGACCAGCTCGGCGCCATTCCTTATAAGATGATGCGAGCCGGCGAAGTTCGGATGCGCAATTGGACCGGGAACGATGAAGACGTCGCGGTTCTGTTCCGTGGCAAAACGCACCGTCGCGAGCGCGCCCGAAGATTCCGGCGCTTCGATGACGAGTATGCCTTTTGAAAGTCCGCTGATGATGCGGTTTCGTTCGAGAAAACGATAGGGCAGCGCGTCCGATCCGGGAGGATATTCCGAAATGACCGAGCCGCCGTTTTCCAGTATTCTTTTCGCAAGCCGGTCGTTCGCGCGCGGCGTAATGACATCCGCGCCGCTTGCGAGAACGGCGACCGTGATGCCGTCCGCGTCAAGGCATCCAATGTGCGCCGCCGCATCAATGCCGAACGCCAATCCGCTTATGATTACAAACCCGTGCTTTGAAAGTTCGCCCGCGAACCGCTGCGCCGTTGCTTTCCCTTCGCCGGTGGCTTTTCTTGTTCCTATGATGGCGATGGGAATTTTTTCGGACGAAGGAAGGTTGCCGCGAACATAAATGCCAAATGGAGGATTTGCGATTTCCTTAAGCAAGGGAGGATATTCCGGTGTGTTTAAAAGGATAAGCCGCATGTTCGACCGTTCCAGTTTTTCCCATTCCTTTTCCGGATCGGGGAGAAGGGGACGGTTGCGCAGGCATTTTTGGTACGCGCATTGCCAGTCGCCGCCGCAGGCGTCGCCGAGCTTTTTCAGCTTTCCGCGGTCGCCGTTTTCCTCACGGGCGAGCGCGTTATAATAGAGCGCATCATGCATCGGTTCTCACTGTAGCGTTTCGCGTGAAAAAGAAAAGAAACGTTTAATGTTTTTATAATGATTTTCTCTGTCATTGTCCGCCCTCTTTCTGTCGTCGTCCGGCTTAACCGGACGACCCATTTTTTGAAAATAAAAAGATAAGATGGAAAGCATGTGCCGCCTGCCTGAATTTATCCTCGGCGGAGTTTACCCCGTACTTTGATACGGGAACCCTGGGCGGACGATGACAGACGCATTTCAAAATTCTCTTTATGCTATAATAAAAAGCGATGAAGAACGGGTTTAAAAAATACGCATGGATAAGTTTCGGGGCGGTTTTCGGCGCGATCGCCATTACGGGCGCGGCGTTTTATTTTCTTGCGGGAGATATCGCTTCCCGGTCAAGCGCGATAGCGGCCGATCGGACGGCCATTGCGCAGCAGGATAATTCCCTTGCCGCTTTCACGGAGGTAAAAGGCGACGCGGTCCAGGCGGCGGCGTACCAAACGGCGATGGATGAACTTTTGCCGACGTCGAACGGTCTCATTGATTTCCCGCAATGGCTCAAGAATTTCGCGGCGACCTATAATGTCACCGATAATTTCGCTTTCGGCGATATCATTACGGTAATTACGCGCTATGTTCCGGGGGAAATCGGTTTTTCCCTTACTGCGCAAGGAAGCGAAATCGGCGTTTTCTCTTTTCTGGAAAATCTCGAATCCAAGGCGCCCGGTTTTTTGCTTGAATTTGATTCAGTGAATTTTACCGAAAACGGATCTTCATCCAAGGCCGTCATCGGTGGAAAGATGTTTTTCAAATGACATGGAATGTAATTCCGTAATCGCGCCATGAAAAAATTATTCAAAAAATATCCGGAAGGGACGCTGATCGTCCTCGCGGTCATTTTCTCCGCTTTTATATTCTATTATTTTATCGGGGGGATGATAGTCGCCGCGCGCGGCATCGACAATGTTTTCACGGTCAATAAAAACGCCACGGAAAACATGACCTTCAACCTTTCCGGAGCGGCGAAACTGGATCTGCGGGGATTGGCGCAATAAGATTTTTTATATATCGATTTTTCGTCGTCTTAGTTTTTTCCGTCCTCCTCGCGAAGGTTCGCCCTATAGAGTGGCGGCTTTGCCTATTCCACAGGGCGAGGATCCATGCTTCCGATCTTTTTTTAAGTGCGGGTTATCAGCCAAGCCGAGGATGACGGAGAAGAAATCGGTTTTTGAAGGCTTGATCTTTCGTCCGGTTGCGAAATCAAAAATTTCCTGTTTAAATGGAGGGCATGCGCGGTTAGCTCAGTGGTAGAGCGCTTCGTTGACATCGAAGAGGTCAGAAGTCCGATCCTTCTACCGCGCACCATCAAAGCTGTTTCGATGCATCCGAATGCTGGATTTCTAAATCCGACAGTATGCGCATTTTGATTTTTCGAAAATTTTGAGTATGATAAACCAGCATCCACGGGCGGGCGGCTAGTTCAGTGGTAGAACGCTGTCCTGATAAGACAGAGGTCATAGGTTCGATTCCTATGCCGCCCACATAGTTATTTTTCCTTCGTTGCCGTTTTGAAGACAGAGGTCATAGGTTCGATTCCTATGCCGCCCACAAGAAAATTTAGACCTGCCGATAGTTCGAAATTTCAAAATAGCGGAATATCTCCATGGATCCGGAAATAATTTATGAGGATGAAAATTTTCTCGCGATCGACAAACCGGCGGGGCTTATGGTGCATCCGGCACGGGTGAGCGCGAAAAAAATGGCGGCGGGGGAAAAAGAGCCGGCGCTCACGGACTGGCTTGTAAAAAAATATCCGCAGATAAAGAATGTCGGCGATGATCCTTCGCTGCGACCGGGGATCGTGCATCGTCTCGACAAGGAAACATCGGGCGTGATGCTTGTTCCGAAGACGCAGGAATATTTCGAATATCTCAAATCGCTTTTCAAAACGCATGCGATAAAAAAAACGTACGTCGCGGTCGTGTTCGGGATCCTCAAAAAAAACGAGGGGATTATCGACGCGGCGATCGGCATAAAGAACGGCACGCTCAAGCGCAGCGTGCGCTCGAAAAAAATGGCGAAGCCGGCCGTGACGGAATATAAAGTTGTGAAAACCATGCGGCTTCCCGGCGCGGATAATAAGGAAGCGGATTTTTCCCTGCTTGCGGTAACGCCGCTTACCGGCCGCACGCATCAGATTCGCGTGCATCTTGCGAGCATCGGCCATCCGATCGTGGGAGACCCTTTGTACGGCCCAAAAAAACAGCCGGCATGGGCTCGTCCTCCCGCCTTTTCGGTTGCCGAAAAAGATAGGAGGGGAAATCGGCTGATGCTCCACGCGCGGTCGTTGGAATTCGCTCCGGAACCGGGGCGGGTCATGAAAATGGAAGCGGAGACGCCTTTTTTCCTGCCATAGTCCGCCCTCAATCGTTATCGTCCGGATTTTTTCTGTCATCCTCGCGAAGGCGAGGACCCATACTTCAAATCTTCTCTTTTTCTTTCTAAAGCATAGGTTCTTAGCCAAGCCGAGAATGACAGACGGGATTGTCATCATTTCTTTTTCTTTCTCTCTGTCATCGTCCGGCTTGGCCGGACGACCCACGCTTTGAAAATAAAAAGAGAAGACAGGAAGCATGGGTCGTTCCTCTTCAGGGACGATAACAGGGGGAAATGAGTAAAAGAGCCTTTTTTCGCGGATAATGATGCGGAGGTACTTATCCACAGGTTCTTTTGTTGACAGGCGGCGATATGCTATAATAATTTAAATTATATGAAAGGTCGAACAGGAAAAGATAAAAAGTAATTAAAAAAGATGAATAAAATAAGCAGAATAAAAAATAGTTTTACTAACCTAACTTTTTTACAGAAGCGGAAAAAGTTAGGTGGGTTCACCCTTATTGAATTGCTGGTGGTTATCGCGATCATTGCGATTTTAATGGTGGCAGTCGTGATCACATTGAACCCTTCGGAGCTTTTGAAGCAGTCAAGGGATTCCAACCGCCTTTCCGATATGTCAACACTGAAAACCGCGATTGCGCTTTATCAGGCAGATGTCACAATGACGACGCCATTAGGAACGGCAGGTACATGCTATAATTCTTTTGGTATTAATGCATCGTGTACTTCCACTATACCTACTGGAGAATTTCTTTCTGTTCTTGCGATAAATGCGTCTACGTCGAGGGTTGTTGACGGTTCTGGTTGGATTCCGGTTGATTTCAATTTAATCAGCTCGGGCGCGCCAATTTCCCAGCTTCCGATTGATCCGATAAATAGTGCTTCCTATTTCTATGGTTTTGAAGCAAGTGGTACGTCAATGTTCAAGCTTACGATGAAGACGGAAAGCGCGAAATTTTCGGCGAGTGGTACCGCTGACGTTGAATCAACCGATGGCGGTTCTTTCAATGATACTTACGAAACAGGACCTGGCGTGGCTACATTGTAGTCATCCTTTCTTTTCGCAGGTGCTAAAAAATCCAAAATCCCCCGAAAGGGGGATTTTGGGTGTTATGTTAATGGAGCGCCGTCCATTATGGTTTCATTTCTTTCTGTCATCCTGGAAGTCACTTCGACTATCCAGGATGATAGATTTATTCTCTTTAATAATTCAAGAAATGCAAAATACGAACCTGGATCCTGGACGCCTCGACCAAGGCGTTGAGGTTCCGGGATGACAGAGTGGATGGGGATTAGCATACTTGCGGACTCAAAATTCTAGAATGACAGAACAATCGCTTTCGTCGAAATAACACGATATGCTATCATTATTCCATGAGTATTCCTTTGCCGTTGGCACAACTGAAGAAACTGCTGGTAGACGAAAGCGTTCTTACGGGTGAGCAGTTTGATGTGGCATCCGTCGAAGCGGATCGGAAAGGCCAGTCCATTCTGGATGTGCTCGTCGCGAACGGCAGCGTTGAGTCTGATTATCTGAATAATCTCATTGCCAGGATATTGGGCGTCCCGCGTGTTAATTTTTCACATATTCCCATCGACAATACCGTTGTGAGGATTATTCCGGAAAATATCGCGCGTGAACGTGAGACAATCGCTTTCAAAAAAGAGGACAACGGTTCATATGACGTCGCCATGGCGAATCCGTCAGATCTCGAGGCGATCAAATTCTTTGAACAGCGGCTTCATGCGCGGATCAATCCATATTTTGCGACTGAGAATGATCTGAGGGAAGGTTACTCCATTTATGGATATGCGTTGGGAGAAGATTTTAAAAAAATAATAAGAGAAAAAGCTGCGGAGGCGATTATGAGTCAGGCGAAGAATATCAAAGAAGCAGCAGCTGATATTCCCATCGTCGGCATTGTGGAAAATATCCTTTCGTACGCGCTCGCGTCGCGCGCGTCGGATATCCATATTGAGGTGCTCGAAGAATCTATGTTTGTACGGTACCGCATTGATGGCATCCTGTATGGAGTTATGGAGGTTACGAAGGCAGTACATCCTGCGATTGTGGCGCGGCTCAAACTACTCGCTGGTGCGAAGATCGACGAACACTATGCCCCACAGGATGGCCGTTTTAGGTATAAGGTAGGTAATCAGACCATTGATGTGCGGCTTTCTGTGATTCCAACGTTTTACGGCGAAAAAGTAGAATTACGTCTTCTTGAGTCATCGCAAAAACCACTTTCATTGAAAGACATTGGTATCATGGAGGAAGACGAAAAAATAATACTGAGGAATATAGAGAGGACATACGGTATGATTCTTTCATGTGGTCCGACCGGTTCGGGAAAAACTACAACGCTTTATGCGATGATGAATATTTTAAACAAGCCTGAGGTGAATATCACGACTATCGAAGATCCGATTGAATATAATATGCCGTATGTAAACCAGACGCAGATCAACGTTCAGGCGGGGATTTCTTTCGCTTCGGGACTTCGCGCGTTACTGCGGCAGGATCCGAACATAATCATGGTCGGTGAGATTCGTGACGACGAAACGGCGGACATTTCTGTGCAAGCAGCACTCACTGGTCATTTATTACTGTCCTCTCTTCACACGAACGACGCGCCGACCACAATCCCTCGGCTTTTCGATCTGAAAGTAGCTCCGTTTCTCGTAAGTTCCGTTTTGAACCTTATTATCGCCCAGCGCCTCGTAAGGAAAGTGTGCGAGACATGCGTATATTCGTACGATCTTGATGAGGAGATGAAAGATATCATTAAGGAGCAGTTCGAGGAACTGGGCATCGCCACTGAGCATATGAAAATACCGAAAGCATTTTATCGCGGTAAGGGATGTGCCACCTGTGGCGAGACGGGCTATCGCGGTCGTATAGGTATTTTCGAAGTGCTTGAAGCAACGAATGAGATAAAAAAAATAATTATGAGTCCGGATTTCAGCCTTGCTGAACTTCGCGCGCAGGCGCACGCTGCGGGGATGAAGACGATGTTTGAGGACGGGTTATTGAAAATAGAACTTGCCATTACGACGATTGATGAAGTAATGAGGGTGATAAGGGAATAACGTGATGCCCATATGAGTGAGTGTGAATGCCGCGAAGAATGAAGAAAAAATCGTTTTTTAATCTGTTGTCGTCCGGCTTTGCCCGACGACCCAAGCGTTTAAAAAAAAAAAATAAAATTAAAATAAAGTGACGCCCCCCCGAATTTTTAATAGAGCGCGATCGATGACGG
>VFSW01010256.1_pt1 | contig 13289 bp, 11 predicted proteins | sample 5358111 | NCBI WGS metagenome assembly VFSW01 (sample SAMN11554181, study PRJNA540505) | mine drainage metagenome | isolation source: sediment from site ElyBrook_90M | place: USA: Ely Copper Mine, Vershire, VT | collected 2017 | reverse complement strand
CGTTACACCTATCACGTTCGTGATTTTGTCTACCCGTGATATTTGCCACTCCCAATATCCAAACATGGTTGGCCCTCAAGCTCTGGAACGAATTCTACTTGCTCATTTGCCGATTCATCGCGCAATTGAGGCCCTTCGCTTAAACGCCATATTGCCCTCTTCTCATACAAAAGTTGCCCCAACTTTTTGGGAAAAAGATGCTCGAATCGCTTTAGGATCCTAGCATCCCTGCTCCCTCCCCAAAAAGCTAACTTCCAAGGGAAGATCATGCCAGACTCAGCATCGGTTGGCTCAATCAATTTTATTTCACTTCCATATATAGTTAGAGTCCAAGCCTCTTTTTGTAGTGGCATTGCTATTACTCTCTGATTGGCTAGAAAAGGCGCATAATGAACAATCGGAGATTGTGTATTATCAAGATACCCATCCTCCAAAGTCTGCTTTCTCATCCGATAAATCATCGTCGCCGCAGGCGATGTTGTTCCAGGGAATAATATTCTGCGCAAATTTGCAAAGTTTGTGACACGCAAAACCTGATTTTTCGAGAAAAACAACCTCCTAAAATGGCCTGATTTAGAGTTTAGGAATGTCTTTGCTGGTACCAAAAGGCCGATCAAACCATCAGGAGAAATAAAATCTGTTACTCGCCAACAAAAAGCGTCAGAAACCCTAAGGTCTGGTACAGGCCTTTGTTTTCGGTTTTTCGCCATCCAGCTTCTAACGAACCTTTCCTCCATGCCTGCCTTCAATTCTAGCCAAGGCGGATTACCAATTATCCAATCGAAATTTAAAGAAGATTGTACAAATACGGATGTATCATCGAAAAAATCGCATCGGAAGATTTGCTTATTATGAAGGACTGGGAAGCGAAAGGTCTCATTTTTATGCAGCTCTCGCGGCTCAATGTGACTAAGTAGAGCTAGGATCAAGCTGAATTCAGCCACATAACAAGCATCTTCCTCACGCTCAACTCCGTAAACGTGTGATAGAAGTTCAACAAGTTGATCTGGCGTTAGCGGCTTGCCTGGTTGACTCTTCTGTGCTAGCTGGATCATTTTTTGAAATACTGCGACCAGAAAGGTTCCTGAACCACAAGAAGGGTCAAGCACATCAAAATCAATCTGCAAGGGTTTGTATTTATCCATTTCGCAAAACAAATATTCCGCTAATGGCTGTGGCGTATAATATGCGCCAATGTCCCTACGATTTTCCAGAAACTGCTCATAAATCGAGGCAAGCATAGCAATCGGGATAAAGCGAAAATCGTAAGGATCAAACAATGCTAGCTGCCCTGTTCTAATTTGGTTCCCGCGAAATGCTGAAGCGACTAATCTAACTTCATCGTCTAATAAACTTGAGTTTTCACCTAAGTTCACTGGAAAAATCATGCCGTTAAAACGCTCCTCTAGGGCCTCAACTAGAGTTTTTAACCCATGTCGGGAAGCGCCCTCACCAAAAACAGCATCAAATGTTGCGTTGCGTGTTTCAAGCCATTCCTGGGTGAGAATGCCCCTATCCTTCAGGTATCGAAGGTAAACGTACTTGCCTATGAGAGCATGTCTTACGTTCGGATCAAGCTGAAACCTTTTTTCTAACTCTCCATCAAGATCATTTAGATTTGCTAATAATTGCTTATCAACTCTGCCTTCATGATGTAGATTTTCACTTTGATGTTCCCATATCAGCCCCGAATCAATCGAAAAGGCCTTAAAATCATCTAGCTTCTGCGATATTAGCTCTGGTTGATGTGGAATGGAGATAAATGCTCCATCTATGTTTGAGATAGAAGTACTACGGTTAAAATTGAAACCAGAGTATACTCTAATCTCTTCCGGAAGCAGAATAATGATAAAAGGAGCGTTACCAGTATTCCAAAGTTTCTGATGCAATGTCCTAGCATCATCCAACCTTTTTACCTCTGCAATAAATAGAACTGGTTGAGGCGGTAAAATATCGCCCTGTGGACTAGTATTTAATAGGTAATATCCATCTATTGTGCTTTCGGGGACACTTGCCTGGATTTCTTGACATAACACCTCTATCTCCCCAAACTGAGGAGCATCATTTATTCGTATATAGTTGCTGTTTCCTGAGGAGTAGTCTAAATAGGTTAGAAGCTGCTTTAGAATCAAAGCTCATCTCCTCGCATATAGGTCCCGGCTATTTTCTTCAAGCCGAGGATTCACTGCTACCCTATTTCGTACAAATCATACCACATTTGTTCCAATCTACTGCTACCGACCAAAGTTGAGCATAAGAGCACGAATTTATTGCCAAATGCGCATTGTTTGAATAATCCCCCTATTGCTCCTTTACTTTCGTCCATTTGCATTTGAAACTTTAGGGAGAATTGTTTTCGCTCGTAGAGGCACTGACTTACCCAAGTTGCGCCCTCTTTCCCTCACCTGCTCTGTCAAACAGATTGACAGCATGACACTCATACCATACAATAGGGGTGAGAAAAAGAAAGGATATGCAGAGCGCGGGGCGTGAGCGTGCGCCGCGCGATTGCACGGCGATTCAGAGGAAGGAAGACATGGCAGGCAAGACTGGCGGACGGATCATCGGCATCGATCTGGGCACGACCAACTCGGCGATGGCCGTCATGGAAGGCGACCGGCCGATGGTCATTCCCACCAGCGAGGGCGGGCGCGTCATGCCGTCGGTCGTCGCCTTCACCCCCAAGGGCGAGACGCTCGTCGGGCAGCTCGCGCGCCGCCAGGCCGTCCTCAACCCCGCGCGCACCATCAGCAGCATCAAGCGCAAGATGGGCAGCAGCGCGGTGATCATGATCGACGACCGCGCGCTGACGCCCCCCGCGATCTCGGCCATCATCCTCGCCAGGCTCAAAGCCGACGCCGAGGCCTATCTGAGCGAGCCGGTCACGCGCGCCGTCATCACCGTGCCGGCCTATTTCAACGACGCCCAGCGCCAGGCCACCAAAGACGCCGGCCAGCTCGCCGGGCTTGAGGTCGCGCGCATCATCAACGAGCCGACGGCGGCGGCGCTGGCCTATGGCCTCGACAAGACGCGCCGCGAGACCATTCTGGTGTGGGATCTGGGCGGCGGCACGTTTGACGTGTCGGTGCTGGCCGCCGGCGACGGCATCTTCGAGGTGCGCGCCACCAGCGGCGATACGTTTCTGGGCGGCGACGATTACGACCGCGCCGTCGTCGAGTGGATGGCCGATCGCTTCCAAGCGGAGCAGGGCGTCGATGTGCGGCAAGATCGCCAGGCCTTGCAGCGGCTCATCGACGCCGCCGAGCGCGCCAAAATCGAGCTGTCGGCGCTGGCCGCCACCACGATCACCCTGCCCTTCATCACCGCCAGCGCCCAGGGGCCGCGCCACTTGGAAATGGAGCTGACGCGCGCGACCTTCGAAGCGCTGACGGCGGCGCTCACCGAGCGCCTGCGCGCCCCGTTTCTGGCGGCGCTGGCCGACGCTCGCCTGTCGCCCGGCGGGCTGGATCAAGTGATTCTCGTCGGGGGCGCGACACGCATGCCCGCCGTCGCGCTGCTGGCGCGCGCGCTGTCGGGCCGCCAGCCGCACCAGGGGGTGAACCCAGACGAAGTGGTCGCGCTGGGCGCGGCGATCGAGGGCGGCGTGCTGGTCGGCTCGGTGTCGGACGTGCTGCTGCTCGACGTGACGCCCTTCTCGCTTGGCGTCGAGATTGTCGACGGGCAGGTGCACCGGCTGGTGCGGCGCAACACCCCGCTGCCCATCCAAAGCGTCGCGGAATTCACTACCAGCTATGACAGCCAGAGCGATGTCGAGATTCACGTCGTGCAGGGTGAGTCTGAGACGGTCGTCGGCAATTTCAGCATGGGCCGCTTCCGGCTGGACGGCCTCGCGCCCGCGCCCAAAGGCGTGCCGCGCATCGCCGTCAGCTTCGATATCGACGTCAACGGCATCATCACCGTCGCGGCGACCGACAAGGCCACCGGCCGCTCGCAGCAGGTCACGCTGGTCGCGCGCGGCGCGATCGATCTGCCGCCGCTCGATGTCAGCACGCTGGCGACGGGCGGGCCGCTGAGCGCCACAGCGGCCCACCGCGCGCCCACGGTTGATGCCGCGACCTCGACGCCCCCCGGCACGCTCATGCGGCGCGCCGATAGGTTGCTCGCCCAGGCGGAATGGGTGCTCGCTCACGCGCATCCCCCGCTCAGCTTCATCGAGCGCACCGCCGTCGAATCCCTCGTCCAGCGCGTGCGCCAGGCCCGCGCGTCCATGCCCGCGCGCGATGCCGAGCTGGCCGCCGCGTGCGACGAGCTGGCGCATCTCGGCGCGCGCATCACCCAATGGTCCGCCAACCCCATTCATTAAAGGAGCCACCCTCAAATGAGCAATCCCACCAACGACGACACCCAGGCATCACAGCCGGCTGACGCCGCGACCGGCAGCGCCGAGCTTGCCGCCCAGCTCGAAGCCGCCCGCGCCGAGGCCGCCGAAAACAAAGAGAAATATCTGCGCGCCATCGCCGACATGGACAACTTTCGCAAGCTGCAAGAGCGCCGCGCGAATGACCGCGTGCGCCAGGAAAAGAAAACGCTCTTGTTGCGCATCGTCGAGGTGATCGACGACCTCGAGCGCGCGCTCAGCTATCAAGATTCCGCCGATCGCGCCACGCTGCTCGGCGCGCTCAAGCACACCCAGTCGCAACTGCTCAGCGCGCTCAAAGTCGAAGGCGTCACCAGCATCGAGGCGGAGGGCGAAGCGTTCGATCCACACGTGCACGAGGCAGTCGAGAGCGTCGATCAGTCGGGTCAGCCCGAAGGGCAGGTCGTGCAAGAATTGCGGAAAGGCTATCGCCTGGGCGACGACTTGTTGCGCCCGGCGCGGGTGCACGTCAGCTCGGGGCAAAATACTCCGCCCCAGCCTCCATCCGATCGAGAACGCTGATGGAATATAAAGATTACTACAAGATCCTCGGTGTCGAGCGAACCGCCACGTCTGAGGAGATCAAAAAGGCGTTCCGCAAGCTGGCGCGCAAATTCCACCCCGACATGAATCCGGGTGACAAGAGCGCGGAAACAAAGTTCAAAGAGATCAACGAAGCGTATGAAGTGCTCAGCGACCAGCAAAAGCGCCAGAAATACGATACGCTTGGCCCCAACTGGCAAGAGCAGTTCGGCTTTCAGCCAGGCGCGGGGGCCGGCTCGGCCACGCGCCCCGGCGGCAGCTATTGGAATACCTCGACGGGCACCCCGCCCTTCGACGTGGACGACCCCACCGGCTTCTCGGATTTCTTCGAAGCGCTGTTTGGCCGCCAGCGCACGAGCACCCGGCAAGAAATGCGCCGGCGCGCCGGCGAAAATATCGAGCAGCCGGTCGAGATCACGCTGAAAGAAGCCTATGAAGGCGCCAAGCGCGTCTTTAACGTGCAATCACCCAGCGAGTGCCCCACGTGTCACGGCACCGGCGAGCAAAAAGGCCGCGTCTGCCCCACCTGCCAGGGCCAGGGCGTCGTCTCGATCGCCAAGCGCATCGAGGTCAACATCCCCAAGGGGGCCGACAACGGCACCCGCGTGCGCGTCGCCGGCGAGGGACAGCCGGGGATCGGCGGCGGGCCGCGCGGAGATCTCTATCTGGTGGTCAACGTCAAGCTCGACCCATTTTTCGAGCGCAAGGGCGACGATCTCACCGTCGAGGTGCCGGTCGATCTCTATTCCGCGCTGCTGGGCGGCGAGGTGCGCGTGCCCCAGCCGTCAGGTCGCCAGCTCATCTTGACCATTCCGCCCGAAACGCAAAACAGCCAGATCTTTCGCTTGAATGGCAAAGGCATGCCCCATCTGCGCGGCTCAGGCCAGGGCAATCTTTTCGCCAAAGTGCGCGTCGTGCTGCCCACGCAGCTCACCCCGCGCGAGCGCGAGGTCTTTGCCGAGCTGCGGCGCGCGCACGAGCCGAAAGGGTCGTTGCCATGACCGGCCAGCCGGGCGATTCACTCCATTACGCCATCAGCACTGACGCGCGCGGCGACGACATCGCGCGTGGCGAATACATCATCAGCGTCGCCGCGCAAAAAGCCGAGGTGCACGAGCAGACGCTGCGCCACTATGAGCGGCTGGGGCTGGTGACGCCCGCGCGCAAGGGCACGGGCAAGCACAGCCCGCGCCTCTTTTCGGACCGCGACATCGAGCGCGTCATCTACATCCGCCAGATCATGCGCGACCTCGGCGTGAACCTGGCCGGCGTCGAAGCGATCTTGCGGCTGCGCGACCGCATCGAGACGCTGCAAGCCGAGATGGTTGCCGAGCGCGAGCGCACGCGCATCCTCCAGGAAAGCGAGATCCGCCGGCTCAAGCGCATCATCGCGCGGCTGCAAGGCGGCGCCGACCTGACACGCGAGACGCCGTGAGCGGGTTGCCGCTGATTGTCTCAGGACATACCAGATACTCGCGATCACTGCTCTTTTGGAGAATTACCGATCTCGCGGTAAAGAACTCAACGAGGGTTGGTCATAATTCACCGCCGTGCGCCACAGCGTTCAGCGAACACCAAGCTGGCGCCACGCCTGGTAATCGGCATAACGCCTCATGGCGTGACGCCGCACGCGGATTATGACCATGCCTCATGGAACTCCAAGGCGCTCCGGAAGTCGCATGTCTGAGAAAAGAGCCACACGATGCTTCAACGCCTCCTCGCCCGCCTGAAGCTTCACGTGCTGAAGCCCATTCCCTCCGATCACCCCGTGACGCTGGAGGGTGGCGAGCCGGCACCATCGCCAGCGCCGGATATTGCTTCCCGATGTCTTGTGACGCGCTCCCCTGTGGCCGAATGGCTGGCCTCGATGTGTGCAGTCCTCCTCTATCTCAAGCTCATGATGGGAAGCGCCTTCCTCGCATCGACTTCCTATATCGGGGAGGATCGAGATCCTAAGCTCTATCAGTGGTTCATCAAAAATCGTGACGCAGAGACCCCTGCCTTCCAGGCGTGGGGAGGAAGCGCCACCTGACCGTCAGGCAGACCTCTCTTTCGTGTGCTGCCCCTTGCGGGGGCTGGCTTTTGAATGGGAGCCAGCCAACCCACTCACACGGTTGCCCGTGCGGTGATGTTTTCCTCGCCAAGGTTATGGAGTGGTTTCAGGTGGCAGCAGCACTGAGTAGACCCCGTTTCTCTGTTTAACCGCTGCCCGCAGAGCTACAGACTGGAACGTCATCCGTAGGTGCCTATGCATTCACTCCTAACGTAGTCTTGCCACCGCCTTTGGGAGTACCAGCGTTTTGACGCTGACAGACGGCTTCCGACTCAGACTGGTCAGGTCCAGGCTTGCTCGCACAAGCCCCCGCCTTCCAGGCGTGGGGTACCTGACTGGGTGGATCTGGTATGCTCTGACGCATCACCTGCCTGTCCTGGTCACTGACGCCATCGGTTATCCACATGTGCTGGTCTGGCAAGCCAGGCCAGTCTTACCGCATGTCCACAGGCGTCGTTTGACATCCACGTCCGAGCCAGTACCGCGGATGGTGCATGTCGGCACAATGCCTAATCAGTCGCACTGGCCGCGCCAGCACATCGGTTCGCTCGTACTCTACCCGGTTTCTCTCCCCCTATCAAGAGGCAAAAAAGCACGTACAGGTGTTCACAAGAACAGACCTGTGGAGACATTTTTGCTAGCTAGATACCATCTCCTACCTGCTTCCATCGCGCCTCGCGCTCTACACGCAATATGATCTTTTACCATTTAATCAGGGCATCGATATGAGAGATCTCGTCCTAGCCCGCGCAGGCGGGCTTTGCGGCCCGCAGGCCTAGAGGCGCGCAAGATTGCTATCAATCTGCCGCCGGCTCCCACCGCGCCATGTTCGCCTTCATTTGTAAAAGATCATATTGCGTGGTGGTGGTCGTCACGCGCGCCGCCACCAGATATGCCCTGCTGACCCAAGGCTCCCAGCGCAGGCTGCTCGCCGCGCTCAATATGACCACTCTCCTGCTGATCGCCGCTTTCTGGCTTCCGATCATGCCGTTCGGCACAACGACGTATCCGGCAGTGGCGCGGATCCTCGCGCGGCCCTCCGTCGCCACCACCTATCTCGCGGGCAAGCGCATCTTGTTCGTGCAGAATACGACCAGTTTGCCGCATATCTTGGGGATGTTGGCTGTGTCAGGCGAGTATAGCGTGGTGATGCCCAATCTCTATGGCAACGCGACAGCGAGTTTGGCCTACCCGACTCTCCTGGGCCTGACCACTACGGTGACGGATGCGCGCGTCTACGGAGGCTTTCTGGAATCGATCCTGCCCTCACTACAGGTCGCTGAGGTCGCCGACGTGGCCTCAGAAAACGACGTGCCGCTTGCGCCGGGCGTGGTCGCTGAAACGAGCGCGATTCTGGGGCCGCCCGTCTTTTCCAGCCTGCCGGATGTGGCGATATGGAAGGTGCCGGCAACCATCAAGACAGATCTGCTGACGTATCCGCTGGACGTGCTCTATACGGCGGTGAGCCGCTTTGTCCGATTATTTCCTCAGCAGCCGCTTACCGTGTCTGATTTGATAGGTCAAGGCTTGCTGCCGGCATCGTTCGCGCCCGTGATCGCCAATCCGGATCCACATCAGACAGCGTACCGGGCGTGGATTGGGCAGCAGGCGCCAGATACGGTGACGTTCAGCCTCTCTACGAACGAGCTGGGGGCTTGGGCGATGGCCGAGAAATACGAGTCGCGAGCGCTGACGGTGGGCTATGGGCCAGAACTGGCGGATGCGCACGCGCCCCCACTTCCGGCCCACATAGAGATGGGATCGGCATTCGAGTATCTGACCGTGACTTTTTCCCTCCAGGCCATGCTCTCTGCCTGAGCCGAACAGAAAGCATTCAGCCTGAAGCGTCTGAGGCCTCATCGCGCGATCGCTTGCAACACCCACAGCGCCACCATGCCCGCGCCAATGGTGAGGAAGATGCTCTGCGTGCGCCAGGCCACGGCGACAGCGATCAGCCCGGCGACGAGCCGCGCGTTGCCGGGCGAGACGGCGAGCGTCCCTTGAGGCAAAAACAGCCCGGGCAAGACGATGGCCGAAAAGACGGCGATCGGCACGAAGCTCAGCGCTCGCCGCGCGAGTGGAGGCATGGCGATGTGCTCTTGCAGCGCGATGAAGGAGAGACGAATGGTGTACGTGGCCAGGCCAATAGCGACGATAATGATCCAGAGCGTCATGAGACGTGCCCCCGCATGACTTTGGGCGGGAAAGCGGACTCAAGCGCCAGCCCCGCCGCGATGCCGGCGAGCGCCGCCGTCACCAGCCCCGTCTTATAGGGCAGGTTGTACGCCACGATAGCGATCGCCCCTGCCGCCAGCGCGGCGCCCACATCAGCGCGATTCTTGAGCGCGGGAACGGCGATGGCGATGAACGTCAGCGGCAAGGCGAAGTCGAGCGACCAGCTCGCCGGCACCTGGGCGCCCAAAAAGATGCCGACGGCCGTGCTCACCTGCCAGGTGAGCCAGAGCGCCAGACCCGCCCCCAAAAAGAACCAGTGCTTGTTCTTCGCCAGCCCGGAATGGTGGTAATTGATGATGCTGATCGCATACACTTCGTCGGTGAGCAGATACGCCAGCAGGCATTTCCATCCCGTGTTGAGGGATCGCACGTGCGGCGCGATCGACGCGCTATAGAGCGCGTGGCGCAGATTGATGACCACGCCCGTCACAATGATGACGACCGGTGGAATGCTGGCGCCGATGAGCTGCGCGGCGACGAACTGCGCCGACCCGGCGAAGATGATGGCCGACATCGCTTGCGCCGCATTCGCCGGCAGACCGGCGCCGATCGCCGAGACGCCATAGATCAGCCCGAACGGCGCTGTTCCGACCAAAATCGGCAGCTCGGCCCTGGCGCCCCGCAGCAGGGCGATGCGCCGCGACTCCACGCTCATCATGCTCCCACGCACATCCTCTGTGAAATTGGGCATTCGCACAGATGCTACTCGCGGCGATCAAGGGTCTTTGGGATAGCCAGAATGGCCTCAGCGCCCGATGGTGGCGCCGCTGAGCCGCGCCAGTGTCGCGAGCGGCGCGAGCACCGTCGCGACATCGCCGTCGCGCAGGGTGAGCGCGGGCGCGGGCAGAGCCGTCTCGGCGCCGTCGCGTGTCAGGCCGACGATCGTCGCCCCATCGCTATCGCGCAGAGCGGCGACCGTGCTCCCCGCCAGTTGATCGCCCGCTTTCACCGCCACGTCCAGCATCCCAAAGAGCTGGTCGTCGAGCGCGAAAGCGCGGCGCGTGCCGCTGAGCAGCGCGGCGGAGGCCAGTGTCGCGCTGGCCAGATTCGACGTGCTAAAAGTGGTGTGAATGCCGAAGAGATCGCCGAGCTTATTCGCCAGCCCGCTGCGAAAGACGCGCAGCACGACGTGCACGTCGGAGCGCAGCCGGCGCGCCTCGATGGCGATTTGCACGTTCGTCTGGTCGTCAGAGGTCAGGGCCGCCACGGTAAACGCGCGATCGAGTCCCGCGCTTCTGAGCGTCTCGCCATCGCGCGCGTCACCAGGAACGATCGTCACATCGTCCAGCTCACGAATGCGCCGCAAAAACAGGTCGTCGGGATGAGCGGTGGTGATGACTACGATGCGCGGCCCGTCGGGCAAGTGGTGCAAGAGCCGCACGACGCGATAGCCAACCTTGCCCAAGCCGCAGATCAGCACCGTGTCGCATCCCTCGCTCGGCGTGAAGTGCGCCGGTGTGGCGATGGCGGGAATGCCCAGCCCCACGCGCGCGCGCTCCAGGCCGTCGAGCGGTCCGAGCAGCGTCAGCGTCGTGACCGGCCCGACCAGTCCGGGCGTGGCGCTCCGGGTCGCTGTGCCCCGGTGGCGTGGCGTCACCGTCGGCGCGATGGTCTCGCGCGCGCGCTTGAGCACGCGCACGCCATAGGCCCGCTCGATGTCTGGCGTCGTACTTGCCACGAGCGGAACGCTGCCCTGCATGACGCCGAGCAGCTGCCCCGCGACCGGCAGCACCTGCTCGATGTTGCGACTGATCACGGCGGCGGCGAAGGTCGGCGCGGCCAGCGCCGATGCGCTAAACGCCGTTTCAGGGCCAAAGACCTGTTCCAGCCCGCGATCGAAGTCTTCGTTGAACGCGCGCATGATGACGCGAACGCCGGGCCGCACCGCACGCGCTTCTAAGGCGATCTCGACATCCAAGAGATCGTTGTCGACGTTGGCGACGACCGCCACGGCTGACCGCACGCCCGCCTGACGCAGTACGTCGAGGTCGCGCGCGTCGCCTTGCAGCACGCGCACGCGCATCGCCAGCACCCGCCTGACATATTCTTTGTCATGATTGAGGTCGATGACCGCGACGTGATAGCCCGCCCTGACGAGCCGCGTCACCACGCGAATGCCGACGCGGCCCAGCCCGCACACGATGACGTGCCCGCGCAACACCGTCGCCAGCCCTCGCTGCCGCGTCACATTCGCGCGCGGGGTGAGCAACAAGCGCACCGCGTTGAAGATGCTCTGGGCAAAGACCAGATCGAAGATCAGGTTGAAAGCGAGCAAAATGGTGCCGATCTGATCGATGTTCACCCCGGCGGGCTGCTGCAGCGCCAAAAAGGCGACGGCGTCTTGCAGCGGCGGCGTCCCGCCCGACCTCGTCGAGAAATAGAAATAATTCACGAGCACGACGACGCCGATGAAACCGATCGCCAGCAGCGATTGCGCGATCTGCCGCCCGCGTCCGTACAGATGCGCACGCAGATCTTGCCACGGCGAATAACGCTGCCGCTCGGCTGGATTCGGCGCGGGGTCCGCGGTGGGTAAGACGGTTGGCATTGACATATATTTCCCCTCTTGTGACCCTTAGCGCCGGGGCAGATCGTAGCACATGCGGGGCAGCGTGCGACCGGGAACGACAGTGGACGGCGTCTCGCCGATGTGGATAGCGCCCATATGCTCATAAAACGCGCGGGCGTTGGGGTCGGCGTCGAGGACCATCGTCGTCGCTCCCATCGCCGGCGCGAGCGCGACGGCATAGCGCCAGAGGAGCGCGCCGATGCCTTTGCCGATGAAGCCCGGTTCAATGAACAGATCGTCCAGATAGACCTCGTCGGCGCTGAGCGCATAGAGATTCAAAACGCCCGCGAGGGCACCCGCCACTTCAGCGCAATACGGCTGATCGCGCTCGATGGCTTCGGATGAGAGCGCGAGGCTGGGGCGAGCAGCCGCCATAAAGGTGTCGTTATAGCCCCAATAGGCTTTCGAGCGCAGAATCAGCGCGGTGAGCGCCTCAGCCTCGTCAGGCCGCGCCCGCCGGATAGTGACGTCACGTGTTGTCATTGCCACGCTGTTACCTCTTTACTCAACAGGTAAGCTCGTTCCGCTGCGCCGCCGGGGGATGAACCCCCCGGCTCGAAAAACAAAGCCCTCCGGGCTGCCCATGGGAATACGTGCCGACCCTGGCCCCGGTGCCGGCTCTTCTCTCTCTGAGAGCGCGTCACGACGCGGAAAAGATGCAGACGCGGCGATGTGGCTCTTTGCCAAAGCTGCGCGAGACGACGTTATAGCGCTCGGCCAGCAAATGTTGCAAGCGCCGCACCCCCGCCCGCTGTGGCGACAGCTCGATGCCGTTGCCGTTGCCGCGCAAGATGTAATGAATGGCGTCCTCGGCCTCTTGCAGCGCGTGGGCCGTCTCGGCGTTCACCGCCGCGAGCGGTGAGTGCATGCGCGCCGGGCGCCGGTTCGTGATGCGCTCGTCCGTGGGGGCCGGCGCGTCATCCTCGCCGTCGTCGGGCGGGCCGATGCCCAGCAGGTGGGCAAACGCTACTCGCGCCTGCTTGATGCCGGGGCTGCGCAAGACGAAGATGGGAATGTGCGCGGCCTCAGCTTCGCGCAGCCGGTCGCCCTGACGTCGATACATATTACGATGAGTAAAGACCGCGTCGGCTTCATCCAGCGTTTCGACCAGCAACAGCTCAACGTTGAATTCGCGGCGCACCTGCTCGATGCGATCGTGGCTGATGCCAAAGGCGAAAAGACGCAGCACGCCGTCTTCGTGGCGCGGCTTGACGACCGGCTGAGGCGTCCGCGCGGGCAAGGAAATGAGCCGGCCCGCCGGCACGACCGGCGGCAGCTCAGCGCGCAGGCTCGCGACGTGCCGGTCGATGGGGCGTGGCAGCCGATCGCGGCCACGCCCGCGCCCGTTGGCGAAATCTGGCGTGTGCGCGGAAAGCTCAGGCCGTTGCGAGACGATCTCGACCGTCGCGTGGCGCAGGCGGCCATCGCTCAGCTCGCGCACCTCAGCCGCGGGGTGCTCGCCGCGCAGCAGGGAGTCAACCGCTCCCGCTACATCCAGGTGCAACAGCACC
>VFSW01010255.1_pt1 | contig 13289 bp, 13 predicted proteins | sample 5358111 | NCBI WGS metagenome assembly VFSW01 (sample SAMN11554181, study PRJNA540505) | mine drainage metagenome | isolation source: sediment from site ElyBrook_90M | place: USA: Ely Copper Mine, Vershire, VT | collected 2017 | reverse complement strand
GCTTCAGCCATCCTCCACCACTATCACTCACGAGCTCCGTAGGCGATCCCGGCCCCGATTCTGAACGCAAATTCCCGCCTTGCGAGCGGGAGAGATGCGACTGATCCGGTTGACAACGGGCTGCCACTGAAGGGTGGGTAAGAGACAAAAAGAGATAGCAATAGATGAAGACGAAGACAGCCAAAACTCCTCTGACGTTAGCGTTTTTTCGCAGAGCTGAGCGGTCACGCGGGGGTTGGTCCGGTGTGGTTCGAACCCAAGTCTCGGAGCCATGAAAAGGTCACGCACACGCGTGGCTTTTTTCGTGTCAGGTTAGCCCTGAAATCGCCTGACGCATGAGCTCTGGTTGAGGTTCTGGAAGGCGAGAATTCGACTCCGGTTGACAACGGGCTGCCGTAAACCTCAGAGGTGGAGCGGCATCAAGGAGACGAATGGTCTGTGCGAGATACTCGGGCGCGAGGTGGGCATAGCGCAGCACCATCGTGAGGGAAGAGTGCCCGAGGAGTTCCTTGATCGCCTGGAGCGATGCCCCACGCTGGGCGAGATGGCTGGCAAAGGTGTGCCGGAGAACGTGCCATCCGTGGGGCTTGATGCCCGCGCGCTCACAGATCGCATGGAGACGGACGCTGGCTGTCTGCGGCGCGACGGGGCGGCCAGCGTTCTCGAAGACGAGGCCCGTCGCGGTCTGCCGCGGAGCCAGGGCCGCGCGGACATCGGCCGTGAGTGGCACATGACGGATACGGTTGTTCTTGGGGCTGCTCACCTGGCCCAGCACACGTCCATGACGGACCGTCAGGAGGCCGTTTCGCAAGTCGAGGTCCGACCAGTCGAGCGCGGACATCTCCGAGAAACGCAGCCCCGTGCGGGCACCGACCAGGATCATGTCGCGCCAGACCCCATACGCCGCCGTAACGAGCGCGGCCACCTCCGCGTCGGACAGATACCGGAAGCCGGGCGTGGCGACCTTGAGCAGACGGATGCGCGGGACCACCGCGAGAACTTCCCACTCGACGGCCGTCGAGAGGCACTTGCGAAGGATCGTGAGGTAGTTGTTGACGCTCTTGGGCGCGAGACCGCGTTCGAGCGCCCGTTGCTTGAACTGGTCGACCTTGGCGAGGGTGATGGCGCTGAGCGGGAGCTGCCCGAACATCGGCACCAGGTGGGTGCGTAGCACGATCTGCTTGGTGTAGCGCTCGCTGGGCTTGTTGTTTACGGCCACGTACTCGCGCTGCCAGCGCTCGGCGAAGACGGCGAAGGTGACGGGCATCGCCTCGTCCCTGAACGTCAACGCGGCGAGCGCGGTCTTGACCGAGCCATGCGTGGCGACCGTCTGCCGCAGATGCACCTCGAAGGCTTCGGCTCCGGCCTTGGTGTTCGAGGGGCTGCGCCGCCGCAACCGCTCGGACTGATACATGAAGTCCACCCACCACGAGCCCTTGATCTTTCTCACGGCCATATCGTGGGGTCGCTGGCGTCCTGACGACGGGCGGCGAGCAGGCGTCGAACATCATCACGGTGAAACATGAGCTTGCGAACAAAGCGGTACACCGGCAGGGCGCGTCGGGCCGCCATGCGGTAGACAGTCTCGGGCGTTACGTTCAGAATGACTGCCAATTCTCGTAGGGACACGAATTGTGTCCCCGCGGAGAGAGGAATGGATTGCATAGACTTAGATTGTGAAGGAGCAACCCGGTTGCCGTCAGAAACTTGGTTTCTGGACGGGATCAGTTTTTGCAGCATAGGCGTGGAGTGAGGAGTTGTAAATGAATGCCGAGGAGGGACGTCCCTGCTCGGTCTACATCAACATCCCACGCCTGGCCGATCCCGTGAGTGGGACAAAAAGACGCCGGTTATCCACAAGACAAGCAGGCCGCGCCGAGATTTCCTCCCCGGCCGTCCAGCAGGTTCATGCTCAGCCCGATGAAGCCCGCGCAGTCGGCGTCGTTGAGGTCCCCGGCGCTTGCCACCGAGCTGCCGAAGCTGTCCGCGACATCTGGGCTGCTTAGCGGGGGCGGGGGCGTCGACGCGCGGGCGCCCGCGCTCCCCGGGTAGGCGTACGCACGTCCGGCATTGGACCCGACGACGAGGTCCGCGTAGCCGTCGCCGTTGAGGTCCCCCGCGCTTGCCACCGAGACGCCGAAGTAGCCGCCCGGCCTATCGGGGCCCGTCAGCGTGGTCGAAGGCGTTGTGGCGAGGCCAGCCGCACTCCCCAGATAGATGGACGCTTGGCCGGCACCACAGCCACAGCCGTCGATGTAAGGCGCACAGAACGAACCGACGACGAGGTCGGCGTAGCCGTCGCCGTTGAGGTCCCCCGCGCTCGCCACGGCACCGCCGAACGAGTTCCCCGAATCGGGGCCGGTCAGTGTTGTCGTAGGCGTTGTCGTGAGTCCGCCCGTGCTGCCCAGATAGACGTACACGTTGCCGGGACCGTACGGAATCCCGGTAGACGGGCTTACGCCCATGGAACCGACGACAATGTCGGCGTAGCCATCGCCGTTGACGTCCCCCGCGGCTACCGAGTCCCAGTGACCGGGACCGCCGGTGAGTGGCGGGGTCGCGGGCGTCGTGGCGAGGCCGCTCGCGCCGCCCAGGAAAACGTCGCCGTTGAAGACGAGGTCGGCGTAGCCATCGCCGTTGAGGTCGAAGTCCCCGGCGCTCGCCGCCCAGCCGCCCATTCGCGTGGACGCAGGCGTCGCGCCCGGGCCGGTCGCACTCCCCAGGTAGACATACGCACGGCCAATCAAGGAAAAGATGCTGTAGCCTCCGACGACGAGGTCGGCGTAGCCATCGCCGTTAACGTCCCCCGCGCTCGCCACCGACAAGCCGAATTGACCGTTCGTCTCGGGGGCGACCAGCGTGGTTGCAGGCGTCGTCGCGAGGCCGGTCGCGCTCCCCAGGTAAACGTACGCCCGGCCGGCACCATCGGAAGAATGAACATCAGGGCTGGGTGCGTTTGGGGCGCCGACGACGAGGTCGGCGTAGCCATCGCCGTTAACGTCCCCCGCGCTCGCCACCGACCTGCCGAATTCTCCCACCCCGCCATCCGGGCCGGTCAGCGTGGTTGCAGGCGTCGTCGCGAGGCCGGTCGCGCTCCCCAGGTAGACATACGCACGGCCGGCGCCGCTTCCTCCTCCGTCGGCCCCGACGACCACGTCAGCGTAGCCGTCGCCGTTGAAGTCCGCGACTGTGCCCCAACTCGTGTCGACCGGTGCCGTCCGGTGTCCTATCACGACCTCCCAGGTCGAGCTCACGGTGGAACTCGTCGTACCGCCGCTCCGTCCGTGCAGGCGCCAGTAATGAACGCCCGCGGTCAGAGCAACGGTGGGTCGCGCCGACACGCCGGTCGCGTCGATCGTCTGCTCGATCGCCGTGCATGCCCGGCTTGCACAGATCTCGACACGAGCACCATCAAAGCCGGGCGCCAGCGACCAACGGAAGGTCGGGCGTTGCGACGTGGTCGTTGCGGTCGAGAGTGGCGCGATTGGGCGCAGGACAGTCGTGCAGGCACTGGCCGTGCAGACCATGCCGCCCGGGCAAGCGTGGTCGCACGCGCCGCAGTTGGCCGAATCGCTGGTGGTGTCGGCGCAGGCGCTGCCACAGATCACGTACCCAGCGCTGCATGCAACACTGCACGCCCCAGACATGCAGGTCGCGGTAGCGTGGCTAGCGAAGAAGCAGACGTGCCCGCACGCACCGCAGTTCTGCCTGTCGGTCATCAGATCGACGCACGCGCGGCTGCTGGCGATCGGCGGGCAGGGGCTCGCCGTCGCGCTGGCGCACGCGCAGCTCGCGCTCCGGCAGAGGAAGCCGGTCCCACATTCGGTCCCGGCCGGCGGTTCGTCCACGAGACCGTTGCAGTTGTCGTCGATCCCGTTGCAGACCTCGGTCGCGCCGGGATGAACGTCCGCGTGGCTGTCGTCGCAGTCGCCGCCGCCGCAACTGCGTGGCGGGAAGCCATCGTGGTCGCCGTCGAGCAGATCGAAGAGGCACACGCGCGTCGCGCTGTCGCAGCGCTCGTTCACCGTGCACGGGTCCGTGTCCGCGCAGTCCGTGGTCGTCGCGCAGGCACGACCCGCCCGGCAACCCGTGTGCAAGTCGCAGGAGAATCCAGCCATGCAGCGCGCAGGCACAGGCGTATGCACGCAGTTCCCCGCCACGCAGGTGTCGTCCGTGCAGTCGATGCTGTCGTTGCATTGGGCGGCCGTCGTACACGCGCCCGGAATGTCGAAGCTGGTCCCTGTGTCCGTGCCGGTTCCGCCATCGAGCGCGGTATCCGGCGTGCTCGCCGTGTCATCGCCTCCGTCAGGCCCGCCGTCCATCGGCGGGGTGACCCCATTCGGACCACCGCAAGCCACCCCGCAGAACACCAACGGGAGGATGCAGTAGATGAGCCAGACCCTGGTCCCGCACTTCGATGCCTTCGACATGATGACCTCCCCGCCGACCTGACGGCGCTCGCTGAAATGTCTCTTCCGGCCGACCGCAGCGTGCCTAGAACGCCCACGAGATGCCGGTGCTCACGCCGCCCGAGAGCCCGACGTTGACGTCCACCGCGTCGATCGTGAGGTAGAGCCGGAAGTGCGAGTGCTCGCTGAAGCGCACCGCGGCCTCCAATCCTGTCAGCCAGGCGCCATTAACCCCTCCCGTCCCGACCCATGCCCCCAGACCGAAGCGCGGTCCAACCTCGAAATACGATCCGATGGCGAAGCGCCAGACCAGCGTCATCATGAGCGGCACCACCGTGTAGGAGCTGGTGTACGGACTGGACGTGTCGGTGTAGGGATCGTAGCTGTTCACGGTGCTGCTGCCGGACAGAAACCCGGCCTCCAGGCCGAGCGCGATGGTGTCGTCATACTGGAACAGCCGCGTCGCCAGCGGGATCTCCACCCGCAGGGTCGCCCCAAGACCGAGGTTGGGATGGTCAAGGAGCCCGAAGGAGAGTCGCGCGCCCGCCGTCATCCCGGGCTCGGTGGGCTCGACCGGGCGAGTCGTGACGACGACCGCGGTGGGCTCGACAGGGGCGGACCCCGACGCGTCGCGTGGAGCGGGCGCGGCGTTCCGATAGAGCTGCGCCCAGGCGGGCGTTGGGAACTGCAACGCCAGGAGGACGGCGAGCACGAGGAAGGCGAGGCGGAACTTGGAATGAATGGTCATGGCAGGGCTCCTCCTCGATCACGTTCCGGGTTGAACAGCCGTGGGCGCGGAAGACGACGGCGGCACTCGGGTCGAGGCCCCCGCGAGCTCGCCCGTGGGACGGAGCTTCCAGAGGTCGAAGTTCCCGGCCTGGTTCGAGGCGAAGTAGATCCACCCGTTGGGGGCCCAGTACGCATTGCGGTTCTGTGCGTCACCATCGGTGAGCTGCACGGTGCTGGTGCCGTCAGTCCGCACGGCGAAGAGGTTGCGCCGCCCGTCCCGAGCGGGCGTGCCGTGAGTCTCGGAAGACCGATCCGTGGCGAACACCAGCCAGCGCCCATCGGGAGAATACGCCGGGTCGTAGGTGGAGAACTCGCCCTGCGTCACCTGGGTGATGTCGGTGCCGTCCGTGGCCCGCATGGTGAAGGTCTGCATGGTCTGCGCACCCGCCACGCGCGTGAACGCAATGCGGGTCGCCGTGGGGTCGAAGCAGGGAGACATCCCGTCGGCCAGCACGGAATACTCGTTGGTCCCCGCCGTGATGCTGACCACGGACGGCTGGCCAGCGATCAACGCCTGGGCCGCGATCCGACGTCCGTCCGGGGCGACGCTCGGCCGACCGATGCGCGCGGCCTGGTTCTCGTCCAGGATGATCGCCACGCCACTGTTGGGCGAGGCCGAGAGCGAGCGCACCAGGGCGGCCGGACCGCTGCGGTTTGAGACGTAGACCAACGCCTGCCCATCAGGCATCCAGGTGGGCGACATGCTGATCGAGCTCCCCGGCGTCCAGAGCGTCCGCCGGGCGCCCGTCGCCGCATCGACGCTCGCGATCACCGCCGAGGTCACGTGTTCCCCGGTCCCCGAGGACTGCGTGAAGATCAACGTCCGCCCGTCTGGCGAGAGCACGGGCTCGGTCTCGTCCAGAGGGTCCTGGGTGATGCGATCGAGCGCCGCCGCGGCGCCTGCCGTCACCAGATGCCGGGGCCGCGGCGCTGGCGCGTACACGATCTCCTGCTGCACGGGCGGCGGCTGACAGTCGGACAGCCCCCAGCCGAACAACACCGGCACCATGATGAAGCAGACATTCCAGAACCCACTCTTCGATCCCTTCGACATGAAGACCTCCTCGCCGACTGATCGGCGCTCGCTGAAATGTTTCTTCCTGACTGACCGTGGGGGTGATGGTTCGCGCGGCGAACTCCTGGACTGAGGCCAGGCGCATCATCGTGGACCGCCCTACTCCGACGCTGGCTTCCTCACCGACAGACGCCTCGACAACAGGTCATGCCTCCGGTGCACGCATGCCCGCAGGCTCCACAGTTCATCAGGTCCCAGTCCGTGCATACGAATGTGCGGTCACATTCGCTCACCACGCCGACGCCTGCGTCGCGCGGATCACAGGTAATGCCCGTGCAGTGCCCGAGGTAACAACCGCCGGGGAAAGGGACGTCCGAGCAACAGCGCAGTCCACAGCCGCCGCAGTTCATGGAATCGGACTGCGTGTCCACGCAGGAGGTCCCACAGAGCGTCGTCCCCGTTCTGCAACCCCCGCAGACGCCGCCGATGCAGACACCGGTCGTGCAGGCATGTCCACAGGCCCCGCAGTTGGCGTTGTCGGACGTGAGATCGACGCACGTCGTCGTTCCGCCGACGGTACACGGTGAGTCCAAGCCACACTGGCAAACGCCGCCTGAGCAGGAGACCCCGGCGGGGCAAGCGTGGCCGCAGGCTCCACAATTGAGCGGATCGTCCGTCAAGTCCCGGCACCAAATGTACCAATAGTCCACGGAACCGGGGCACGGGCTGGTCCCAGGGTACATGCGGGCGCACGCACATGCCCCCGCCTCACAGCCGATGCCAGACTGACAGATGTTGCCGCAGGTCCCGCAACTCATCGGGTCTGTCATCGTGTCGAGACCGCACACGCCGCAGTTGAACGGCGTGCTCGGGGTGCACGCGCACATGCCCGCGACGCAGGTCGTGGTGCCCGTCGGGCAGGCATTGTCGCAACTCCCGCAGTTAAGCATGTCCGTCTGGAGGTCGAACCCCTCATCGATCAGGCCGTTGCAGTTGTCGTCGATCCCATTGCACCGCTCGGTCGCACCGGGGTGCACGTTCGGGTTGCTGTCGTCGCAGTCTGTGCCGCCGCAACTACGTGGCGGGAAGCCATCGTGGTCGCCGTCGAGCAGGTCGAACAGGCACAGGCGCGTCGCTGGGTCGCAGCGTTCATTCACCGTGCATGGATCCGTGTCCACGCAGTCCACGCTCGTCCCACAGGGCCGACCCATGCGGCAACCCGTGTGCAGATCGCAGGAGGACCCGGCCATGCAGCGTGCGGGTACGGGGGTGTGCACGCAGTTCCCCACTACGCAGGTGTCGTCCGTGCAATCGATGCCGTCGTTGCACTGGACGGCCGTGGTGCACCCAACGGCCATGGCATCGGAGCCAGTCCCGGTGTCTGCCAGCGTTCCGGTGTCGAGAACAGTTCCGATATCGAGGCCGACCCCCGTGTCCGTCCCTGCTCCAGCATCGAGCACGATGTCCGACGTGCCCGCGGTGCCATCGCTTCCGTCGACGCTGCCGTCCAGCGGCGTGGTGACCCCGTTCGTTCCACAGGCCATCCCGAAGAACACTGGCAGGATGGTGATGCAGATGATCCGGAAGCTGAGCCCGCTGTTCGATCCCCTCGACATGATGGTCTCCCCGTTGACCGGCTGGCTCTCACAGGAACCGCTCGCCCCCACCGGAACCTCCGTCCTGGAGATGCGATCTCTCGGGGGCGGAACTGAAAGCACACCCGGTCGGGTGTGCGTTTCAGGTGCGGTGGAAAAAAGTGGTGCAGTCGGTAGCGTCGGGGCGGAGGTTGCGCCCAAGCCGTGTTGGACGACAAGTCACGCAGCGAAGCCGCAATACACTGTAACTCTTGATGATTCTATCCGTCGTCGATGCCCTAAGTGGGAATGTTCAACGGCTTTCTCACCCGTGCTCCTGCCCGCACGGCGGACCGCACGATCGCGGTCGTTTCGACCAGCCGCGAGACGCTCGATGGCGTGGGGGAGTACCTCCGTCGAGCAGGTGCGCGCACGATGCCAGTCGCGCAGTTCACTGACACCAGCGCGATGCCCGACGTGGATGCTGTCATTCTCTTTGCTGACGACTTCCCGCGCGCTGCCGCTCTTGATGCGTGCGAGCATCGCGAAGGGAAGGAGGTTGGGCGTTGAGATGCGAGGCTGCGTTTGACAAAAATCATGTGAATATAGATACTTGGAGTGCTATGCACCTCAATCTCGCTCGTCGAAAGGAGAGACATCCCATGCCTACACGAACCGTTCGCGCCCGTGTTCATGCTGGCCATTTCGAACCGCTCGAAGAGCTCGCACTCGCCGAGGGCGCCGAGGTAACCCTCACCTTCGACATGCCGGGCACGGCGGGTGACTCAGCCGTCGCGCCACGGGCGAAGCTTGGCAGCTATCCCCTTGGAGCGCCCTTCCCCCTCACTCGGGCCGAGATCTATGACGACGTCGGGTAGTGCGAAGGCGCTTGTCGACACCAACGTCCTCATCTACGCAACCGACCGGAACGCCGCGAACTACGCGGCGTCACGAGCGCTCCTTCTCGGCGGAGCAGCGGCGGGGCTTGGCCTCGTCGTGACGGCGCAAAACATCCTCGAGTACGTGAGCGTCGTGACGAGCCCGAGGCGTGGACCGAGGTCGCCAACATCCGACAGATCTGCGAGCTCCTCCAGGCGCCCTCAGATCTTCTCGACCGCATCCACGTGCTCGTGCCGATCGTGAATCCCAAGGGCCCCGAGCTCTTCGACCTCTCGATCGCCGTCGTCGCGCTCGCAGCCGGCGTGACCGAAGTCGTGACCTACGACCCCGCGGTCTTCGGCCGCGTGCCTGGTCTCACGGTGCGCGCACCATAGCGCCTCGCGCACGCGTCATCTGCCGCGATTCCCGCTCAACTGGAGGGAGTCGCGGCATCTTCGTATCCGCACGGGATCTAGGTTCACGACGATCATCAACGCGACGATGAAGTGCGGGTGACGTTCGAGTTGGATGACGAGACGCCTCCCGTTCTCCCCAGCCATCATATGGGGGTCATACGAAGCCCGATCACCCGCGACTTCATTTATGGAGACGAGCGGTAGTGCGTCGGAGCGCGCATTCGTCGACACCAACATCCTCGTATTGAACGACAAGCTGCCACGTGCGATCTCAACATTGCGTAACTTTTGACGTTTCCATCCTTCCAGGATATCCTGTGGGGGTATGCTCAAGAGCCCCACCAAGCCGCGAACAACGCGCCCTCCGAAGGCCATGGAACGCATCGCCGTCGAGTTTTACCTGCCCGGGGAACTCGTGGCGTCGCTGCATGGGAAGTTGGCTGTGACCCAGCGCGCCCGCGAGCGCGCAATCCTCGGCTTCCTACGGGACGGAGACATCTCGCGTGGCAAAGCCGGCGAACTTCTCGGCTTGAACGTGCACGAGATGTTGGACCTGATGAACCGCGAGGACGTGCCGTACTTCGACTGCACCAAGGAGGAGTTCGACGCGGGCCTTGAGGTCGCGCGGAGCATCGTCGCCACCCGTCACTCATGACCCCAGTCTCGGATTCAACACCGCTCATCCTGTTTGCCCGGGTTCGGCGCCTTGGGATCTTGCACGACCTCTTCGGCGAGATCGTGATCCCCCCGGCGGTGTATGCGGAGATCGTGGTCGACGGGCCCCCGAAGCCCGGCACCCGCGCGATCACGAAAGCCGCCTGGATCCACCGTGCTGCTCCCCCTGACCTCTTGCCCTTTGCTTTCCCGAATCGGCTGGGTTCCGGGGAGCGTGAAGCCGTCGCCCTCGCGTGTGCCCTCAACGTCCCACTCCTCACCGACGACCGGTCCGCCGGGCGGTTTGCGTCCTCCGTCGGCGTGCGGGTGACCCGCACCCTCTCGCTCCTCTCGCTCGCCGAAGCCGAAGGCCTCATCCCTGATGCTGAAGAGCTACTCCACACCATGCTTCAGACCGGCCTCCGCCTACATCCTGACGTGATCGTGGACTTTCAAGCGCAGCTCCGCGTGATGCGCCGTACAACCCGAGCGCACGATCGTGCCGCATGATCCGCGCCCCATGCCTACGATTCCTCTCCATACCGGAGCTCTGTCCACCGCCCCACCCGCTGATCGGCGGTGCACAGGGCTTCTATATGGCGACCCCGGATTCGACCCCGGGCAGATCGCGGACTTCTTCGGCCTCCCATTGGGTGCGGTCGGCCCACTGACCGCCGAGGCATGCCTTGACGAGATCGCACGTTCATACGTATCATCTTGATATATATGACTAAACTTTCCAGAAGGAAGCTTCAGAAGCGACCCGTCAAGGTCGCCTTCGAACCCGCAGACCCCCGCCTCGTCGCCTACCTCTACGCCGACCTCGGCTTCGACCAGCGAACCATCGCCCGGATCAACGGTGCCTCCATTGGTTCCGTCGAACGCGAGGTGAAGCAGGGCAAGCTCGTCCGATACCACCCACGTCACGGCGAGTGGAGCGAGAGCCTCGTTCATGATCTTGCGTCGCGGCTTGGAATCTCCCTTCCGACGCTCACCGGTGTCAAACCCGGAGAGGTCTGGACCAAGCGTCGCGTCGCTCTCCACAAGGAGCTGCCGAAGGCGCTTGCGAAAGACCCCAAGAACCGACAGGTGCTCACCGCGTTCTTCGCCGCGCTCGTATACCGGCAGGAGGCGGCGAAGGCTCGCCTCACCCGATCACGTTTGGAGGTCCTGCACGGGGACCTTGCGATGCAGCCCCACGAGATCGCTCGCATCCTTGACGCGACTCCGTCGGCGGTCCGCGCAGCTCTCGCCCGCGAGAAGATCCGATACGGGGTGAGGGTGCACACCCACCTCACGCCAGACCAGCTCGAAGACCTGTCCCACGCCCTTGGCTCGGCGAACTGGGGTGTCGATGTCCTGGGATCAGAAGGACACCGCCAGCGAGCTCAGATGTGGCCTGCCGTTCGCGCCCGTGTGGGCAAGGGCCTCCTTGAGTGCGTCCGCCATCATCACCTAGACCTCTCCGTTCTCGACCGGTTCATCGCCTCGATCCCGGGTGATGCCGTCACCGTTCCCGGCATTGTCGTTCGAGCGAAGATCCAGCCAAAGAAGGCGATTCCAGTACGATCCCCGGAGGTCGTGCCATCTCTAAAGAAGAAGGCGGCCTGAGTGCCACAGTCCCGATGCTTGCGAACAGTCCACGGAACGAAGACCGGGGAACCCCCTTGTCTTCCATGGGCAAGCGAGCATTGTCGGGGCATCGTTTCGGTATGCCAGCGACCGTCCCCGCATTCGAGCAGCATCTCGCCGCCTCCCACCGTGCTCCCCGCACGATCCAGACGTACACGGCCGTGATCGCCTCCCTCACGCACACGCTCACCGCCTCGAACGTTTTGACCGACCCACCGACGCGCCACGACATTGAAGTCTTCCTTGCCCGACCCCGTCTCGACGGAGAACCCCGCTCCGCCGCCGCCCGCAACCAGGAGCTCGCCGCCCTCAAGGTGTTCACCCGCTTCGCCCAACGCGAGGGGGAGTGGGCGACAGATCCGACCGCTGGGATCGCCTTCTGTCGTGAACCGCCACATGATCCGGCCGTACTCACCGCCCCGGAGCTCGCAGCGCTCTTCCGTGTGGCCGCGTCGAAGTCCAGACCCAGAGAACGCGCCCGGAATCTTGCCCTCCTCGCCGTCCTGTCGCAGGCCGGTCTCCGGGTTCACGAGTTGGTGGGGCTCGATGTCGCCCAGGTGGACCTCGGAACGGGCACGCTCGTCGCCGTGAAGGGGAAAGGGAACACCGTCCACGATATCCCCCTGAACACGCCTGCCGTGGCGCTCCTCACCGCCTGGCTCACCGAACGCGAGGCCCGGGCCCGCACGGGCGTGACCGCGCTCTTCGTCTCGGACCGTGGCACCCGGCTCGCGATCCGCACGGTGGAGCGCCTGGTCGAAACCCTCCGTGCGAAGATGGGGACCCCGAAGCACGTGACCCCCCACACCCTCCGGCATTCCTTTGCGACCCTCCAACTCCTTGGAGGAACGGACCTCGCGACCGTCGCGGAGACGTTGCGACACACGGATCTCAACGTCACCCGCCGCTACCTTCACCTCATTGACACTCGCCGCCGGGAGTCCGTCCGCAGGCTCGCGATCACCGTGCCCGTCGATGTCCTGCCGACGGCGCCGACACCCTCGCCCCCGGCGATCACCATGGCGAGCCCGTTGGCCTCGCCCGAAGTCCGCAAGGTCACCCTTCCCGCAACGCCGGAAGCCCCTGGATCTCCTCCGCCCATTCCGCTTGACCACCAACACGGCTTGGTCGACATCGCGGCATAGCCCTGGTCGCAGCACTCACACACGACCATGGGCACTATCGTGGTCAGCACTTGGCGGAGGGAGCTCATCACCTCACGCCAGAATCATGGGCGGGATCTCCAGCCGCTCGATCAACCGCCAAAGGCGCTCCGAGTCGAGGTCGATCTCGGTCATCGCCCATCGCAGGAGTTGCGGTAGCCAAGTCCAGCTCGTCGCCTGACCTCGGTTGATCCGAGTTTCTAGCCAATCGAGAAGCTTCGTACGCTCGCTCGGGCCGAGTGCTATCAGTCCGTGCGCAAGCCACCCTTTGACCGAGTCGTGCTCGAGGTCTGCGGCCTCTGACATCCGCTCCGATGCTCGTTGGGGGGCGAGGCGCCAGAGGCGCTCGACCAATGTGTTCCCATGGACGCTGCTACCGACGTGTTCGATGAGTTCTTCCGCGAGCTCTGGATCGTCGACCGCCAGCCGCCCGGTTCGAACCTCGTCGACGAAGCCAATGAGCGCAGCGGACCCCGTGGAGCGGTTCTCAGTCGGCGACGCTTCTCGTCTTGCGCACCATCGCACCAGTTCGACTCGCACGCGGGGAGGGAGCAGAGCCAGCTCAAGACCAATCGCCGCGTCCGTCGATGTGGCCGAGCATCGATCGAGCCACTGCCGGAAATCGGCCGGCCGCAGAGCCGCATCGGTGCGACCCATCAGGTATCGCTGATCCTCCGTCACGGGGCGGCCCCCGGGGCGCGCGGGCCGCAAAAAAACGGGCCGGGGCGGGCCGGGCGTGGGGGGGGGGTTGGAGAAGG
>VFSW01010254.1_pt1 | contig 13290 bp, 7 predicted proteins | sample 5358111 | NCBI WGS metagenome assembly VFSW01 (sample SAMN11554181, study PRJNA540505) | mine drainage metagenome | isolation source: sediment from site ElyBrook_90M | place: USA: Ely Copper Mine, Vershire, VT | collected 2017 | reverse complement strand
GACCTCTCGTGCGGACGGCGGCCGGTGCCGTCGGCGCCGATGACATCGATCGCATGCTCGTAAGATCGCAAATACCGGTCCGCATCCTGGAGCGTACGCGCGCCCTCGCCCAGCATGTCGAACGAGCACAGCGCCACCTCCGGCTCGCGCGCGCTGCGCCCGAGCGCCTCCTCGATGGAGCGGCCGACGACGAACTCGCCGCCGATGATGCGCATTGCCCGACGCACTGCCAGGCGCAGCAGCGGCTCGCCCGCCTTGCGCGTGAGCTTGCGCAGCCAACCGGCCGCGTCGGCTTTGATCGAGGGGTCGAGATCCAGCATGCCGCCCGTCAGCATGAGTCCCCAGGTCGAGGCATTGACGAACAGCGACTCGGACTTGCCCGCGTGCGCCGACCAGTCCCCCGTCGACAGCTGCTCCGCGATCAGCCGGTCCGCCGTCGCGTCATCCGGGATGCGCAGCAGCGCCTCCGCAATGCACATGAGCGCAATGCCTTCCTGATTCGACAGCCCGAATTCCTGCAGAAACGCATCCAAAAACGGCCGCTCGTCGCGCCGCGCGCGCGCTCCCTCGACCAGCGCCACGCCTAAGGAGACGGCGCGATGACGCGCCCCGCCGGTGAGCTCCAGCTGGTGCAGCAGTCGAGCCACCGCCTGGTCCTCCGGACACAGCGCATGCTCGCGAGCCGCCGCGCGCGGCGCATCGGACGATTGCGGCAAAGAACGGGCATTCGGGCTGGCGGCCATGGCGGATTCCTGGGAAGAAATGCAGTCGTTTCGGTTGCGGACGGCTAGTATCGGCAAGGATGAAGGTGAAAACCAGCAGAGCCGGCGCAACCCGGCGCCGCGGGCGCGGCGCAGGCACGGCGGCTCGCGGCGTGGGGACGGGCCAATCGGGCGTACCATCGCCCGGCTCGCGGATACTTCACCGGCTAGGCGGTCGCCAACCTCGATCCCAGCGCATCGCCCGCACCGCCTGCCCGTCCGCTCTCCCGCGACGGCCCGAGAGGCCGCATCAGGGTACTCTTGCCGAACAGCGATTCCACCAGATCCACCGCCAGCGCCGCGGTCTTGTTGCGCACGTCGAGGGCGGGATTGAGCTCCATGATGTCGAGCGAGCCCACCAGGCCGGTATCGGCGATCATTTCCATGCAGAGCTGGGCCTCGCGGTAGGTCATGCCGCCGGGCACCGTGGTGCCGACACCCGGTGCGATCTCCGGGTCCAGGAAGTCGACGTCGAAGCTCACGTGCACGTGAGTGTCCGTGGTGAGCCCCTCGAGCGCGAGTTCCATGGTCCGGCGCACGCCCATCTCGTCGATGTAGCGCATGTCGAACACGGGCAACTCCTGATCGCGGACGAAGCGCCGCTCCCCGGGATCGACGCTGCGAATACCCACCTGTCGGACCCAGTGGGGCTGAATCGCCGGCGAGGCGCCGTCCAGTTGCAGCTCGGCAGGACCGAATCCGCACAGACACGCGACCGGCATGCCGTGCAGGCTCCCGCTCGGGCTCAATTCGCGCGTGTTGAAGTCGGCGTGCGCGTCCAGCCACAGCACGCGCAGCGGCCGCCGGGTTTCCCGGCAGCGCCGCGCAACCGCCGCAATGGAGCCGATCGAGAGGCTGTGATCTCCTCCCAGCAGAATGGGCATCCGCGAGGCCTCGAGCTCCCGGTACACGGCGGCGTGCACCTCGCGATTCCAGGCCGCGACCTCGGGCAGGTTCCGGTAGCCGTCGACTCGCTGCAAGCCTCGATTGGGCGGCCCGCCCACATTGCCGCAGTCGATGACCTTGAGGCCGCGCGCCTCGAGCGCCGCTTGCAGCCCGGCGACGCGCAGCGCCTCGGGGCCCATCGAGGCGCCGCGATCGCCCGCGCCGACATCCGTCGGGGCACCGATGAGGCTGGCCCTGCGTGCGGATGCCGGGCCGCCGGCGAATCTGCCGATGCCGGGCCCGCTCGCGCCGCTGCCGCCGAAGCCACACCCACTCTTGTCGCTGCCGCTCATGCCCGGTCCGCCCCTGCAGGCAGTGCCCGCGACCCGGCGGCTCGTGGCGCGCTCCCCTGCTCCGCCAGGCCGCGCCCGACCGCTCGACCTGCGCGCGGCTCTTCGAGCTTCAATTGGCCGAACAGATCCTTCGGATCGTCGAGCACCGGGATCAGATCGATGCTCTCGCCGTCGCCCTGCGCACGGTTCAATCGCTCCAGGTATCGGAGCGCGGAGAAGTCGTTCAGGGCGAAACCCACCGAGTCGAAAATGGTGACCTCGCGGCCGTCCGCCCGTCCGAGGTGCTTGCCGGACAGCACGTCGGTGAGCTCGAGCACCCGCTCGGACCCCGCGAGCTGTTGAATCTCTCCCTCGATGCGCGCCTGCGGCTCGAACTCCACCACGATGCGCGCGTGCGGGGAGCGCAGAATGTCGACGTGCAGTTCGGTCTTGCCCGGACAATCGCCCCCCACCGCATTCAGATGCATCCCCGGTTCGATCATGTCGGGCGTCAGAATCAGCGCATTGCGCTTGTCCGCGGTCACCGTGGTCACGATGTCGGCGCCGCGCACCGCCTCGCGCGTGCCCGCGCAGGCGACCACCCGCAGGCCCGCCAAGCCCTCGGCCTCGAGGTTGAGCTTGAGCTTGGCCGTCGCCGCCGGATCGGTATCGAACAGCCGCAGCTCGCGGATGCCGAGCATGCGGTGAAACGCGATTGCCTGAAATTCGCTTTGCGCGCCGTTGCCGATCAGCGCCATCACGCGGCTGCAGGGCGAGCTCATGCGGCGCGCGGCCAGGGCCGAGATGGCGGCCGTACGCAGCGCGGTGACGAACGTCATCTCCGAGAGCAGCAGCGGATACCCCGTCGCCACCTCCGACAGCACGCCGAACGCGGTGACGGTCAACAGACCCGCCGCAGTGTTCTTCGGATGACCGTTCACGTACTTGAACGAGTACAGGCGCCCATCGCTCGTCGGCATCAACTCGATGACGCCCGCGGCCGAATGGCTGGCATGACGCGCCGATTTTTCGAACTCTCCCCAGCGCCGATAGTCCGCCTCGATTTCGCCCGCCAATGCCTCGACGAAAGCGCCAAGCCCCACCCGGGATACCAGTTCTCCGACGCGCGCAGTGCCGATGTAGCTGACCATGGTGTTCTCGCTATTGGTTGGTGATCCGTCGTCGCAGACGGATGGCAGGGACCGCCCCCTGCAAGACTCAGTGTGATGCGAGGTTGCGCTAATTAATAGATAGAAAAGTGATCAAATAGCTCGTATGATTGTGCATACTGCCAGGTAATGCTGCCACTTTGTGGATTCCACCGACCGCCAACTACTCTCCTTGCTGCGCGCAGACGCGCGCATGACGGTGGCCGACATGGCGAAGGCCGTCGGCGTCTCGCGAGGTACCGTGCAGAACCGCGTTCGCCGTTTGGAGGCCGAGGGCATCGTGCTGGGCTACACCGTGCGGCTGAAGAGCTCGGCCGAGGATCAGAGCATTCGGGCCCTCATGACCGTCGCCGTCGAGGGCAATCGAACCGACGAGGTATTGAAGGCCCTTCGGGGTGATCCGGCGGTATGGGCGCTGCACACCACGAACGGGCGCTGGGATATCGTCGCCGAGCTTCGCACCGACACGCTCGAGGCCGTCGACCGGGTCTTGGGCCGCATCCGCCTCATCGATGGCATCTCCAATACGGAAACCAGCCTTCTGCTCTCCACGCACAAGTGAACCCGGCCAAACGCCTGCGGTGCGCGCTCACGCGAGGGGCAGCGTAGCCAGAAACACCTTGGCGGAATGCACCGCTTCACCACCGCCATGCGCCGCGATATGCCCCGTCGGGTCCTCGCTCCCCGAGAGCAGCGCGAGATCCCACCGAGCGAGCACGCTGGTGCGGCTGCCGCAGCTGAGCTCCACCCCCGAATCGATGGGCAACGCCAGCATCGACTGATCGCGGCCGAGCGTGAAGGAGAGCGGCTGCCGCAGCACCTCCACGCGCGCGCTCACGCCGGCAAGCGTGTTGGACACCATCAGATTCAGATCCACACAGGCCCCGTCCACGAGGTCGCAGTGCGTGGCGAGGGCGCCGTCGAATTCCACCAGGTCGCCGACGACGCGCAAATCGCGCGCTTCCGGGCCTGCTCCGCGCGGCGCCGAAAATCTCAGCACCACGCCGGCGCCCCTCAGCAGCACCATGAACCGGTGGTAGCCGGCGAAATCCGAGAAGGGACCGCTGGTTCCGATCTCGGCGATGCTCACGCGCCACTGAAACGGATCGCCGCTCGGCGGCACGCGAATCGCTTCGTGGGTGACGCCGCCGCCGTTTTTCCACGGCACCGCGGTGAACGAAGTCTGTCGAATGACGCGCATGTGCCAAAATGATACCCGACGCGCGCGGCGGCCGGATTCGCGAGCCAAGGGCGGCGGTGCCGGAGTCGGCTGCCTGGCCGCACCGCTGCCCGCCGGACTCGGCTAAAGTCCTACAGGCGGACCTCCCTGTTGGCTTACAGCGAGCGCGCCTCCGGACGCCCTATGCTCCAGGACCCTATGCGTTTTGGCCGCCTCGACGGGAGCTGATGACCTTGTTGACCGAGCATGACATTTATCTGTTCAAAGAGGGCAGCCACGGCAAGCTGTACGCCAAGCTCGGCTGTCATCTGCTCGTCCGGGGCGGGGCCTCGTTCGGCGTTTGGGCGCCGAATGCCGCCAAAGTAACCGTCATCGGCGACTGGAACGGCTGGGGCGCGCATGAGGATTCACTTGCCCCGCGCGCCGATGGATCCGGTATCTGGGAATCCGTCGTTCCGGCCGCGCAGCGCGGGCAGGCTTACAAGTACCGGATCTCCTCCAGGGTGAGCGATCACACCGTGGACAAGGCGGATCCCGTCGGCTTCTACTGCGAGCTGCCCCCGGCCACCGGCTCGCGGGTGTGGTCGCTCGACTGGCGGTGGCAGGATGTGAAATGGATGGCTTCGCGGGGCGCCCGCAACGGACTCGACGCCGCGATGTCCATCTACGAGCTGCATCTGGGCTCGTGGCGGCGCAAGGACGGGCAGCTGCCCAATTACCGCGACCTGGCCCACGAACTCGCCGATTACGTGCTGCATCTGGGCTTCACGCATGTGGAGCTGATGCCGCTCACCGAGCATCCGTTCTACGGCTCCTGGGGCTATCAGACCACCGGATATTTTGCCCCGACCGCGCGCTACGGCACTCCGCAAGACCTGATGTACCTCGTCGATCATCTGCACCAGAAGGGCATCGGCGTGATACTCGATTGGGTTCCCTCGCACTTCCCCACCGATGCGCACGGATTGGTCTATTTCGACGGCACACACCTGTATGAGCATTCCGATGCGCGCCAGGGCTTTCACCCCGAATGGAATTCCGCCATCTTCAACTACGGGCGCAACGAAGTGCGCAGCTTCCTCACCTCCTCCGCGCTCTTCTGGCTCGAGCATTACCACATCGACGGACTTCGGGTCGATGGGGTCGCCTCGATGCTCTACCTCGACTATGCGCGCAAGGCGGGCGAGTGGATTCCGAACCGCTTCGGCGGCCGGGAAAATCTCGAGGCCACCGAGTTCTTGCGCGACCTGAACCGCGCGGTGTACCGGGATCATCCGGACACCACCATGATCGCGGAAGAGTCGACCGCGTGGCCCATGGTGTCCCGCCCCACCGACATGGGCGGACTCGGTTTCGGCCTGAAGTGGAACATGGGCTGGATGCACGACACCTTGAAGTACATGCAGCAGGACCCGGTCTTCCGGCGCTACCACCACGGGCAGCTGACGTTTTCGTTGATCTACGCCTTCAACGAGAACTTCGTGTTGCCCATGTCGCACGACGAGGTCGTGTACGGCAAGGGCTCGCTGATCGGCAAGATGCCGGGTGACGACTGGCAGCAGTTCGCCAACCTGCGGGCGCTTTTCGGCTACATGTGGGGACACCCGGGAAAGAAGCTGCTGTTCATGGGCGGTGAGTTCGGCCAGCGGCGCGAATGGACCCATGAAGGGGAGCTCGAGTGGTGGGTCACGGGGCTCCCCGAGCACGCCGGTGTGCAGCGCTGGGTGGGCGATCTGAACCGCGTGTACCGCGCCGAGCCGGCCCTGCACCGGATCGACTTCTCGGCCGACGGATTCGAGTGGCTCAACGTCGACGATGCCGACACGAGCATGATCGCGTTTCTGCGCAAGGGCGGAGACGATTGCGCGCCGGTGCTCATCGCCTGTAATTTCACACCGCTGCCGCGCACGAATTTTCTCATCGGTGTCCCGAAGCGCGGCGTCTGGCGCGAGATCTTGAACAGCGATGCGCGCGAGTACGGCGGCGCGGGCTGGGGAAACCTGGGCGCGGTGGAATCGGTTCCGGTGAGCACCAACGGCCGGGTCGAATCGGTGAACGTCACGCTCACCGCCGCATGCCTCGATGCGTCGGCGCCCGCGCCCGCCACGGCGTCCTCACCCTCATCCGCACCCTTTCCCGCTGTCACCGACGGCCGCATCCGCGCCGTCATCGATTCGATCTCGCCCACCATCGACGGCGGGCGCTTTCCCGCCAAGGGCATCGCCGGAGAGCCGCTACGTATCGATACCCATTGCTTCGCCGATGGCCACGACCGGCTTCGCGTGAGGATGCAATGCCGGGCGCTGTGCGACGCGCACCCGCCGGGCACCCCGCCGAGCGGGGAATCGACGGGGTTCGAGACCGACCTGTCGGCGCAGGGCAACGATCTGTGGATGGCGGAATTCACCCCGCCGGCACCCGGCCGCTATCGGTGCGAGATCTCGGCCTGGGTGGATCACTTCGAATCCTGGCGCAAGGAGCTGGAGCGGCGCGAGGAGCTCGCCGACGTCCGGGTGGCATTGCAGGTCGGCGCCGCGCTCGCGCTCGAGGCCGCCGCGCGCGCTCAGGGCGCCGACGCCGCCCGCCTCGCCCAATGGGCTTCGCTCCTCTGCGATCGGGCCGGGGACGAGTCGGCCGGAGCGCCGGACGCCGCATCCCTCAAGGCGCTCGCGCTCGATCCGGCGCAGGCCAGCCTGGTCGGACGCTACCCGGATCGGCGCCTCGCCGCCGGCGCCTCGCTCGAGCTCGCGGTGGATCGCAAGCGCGCGGCATTCAGCAGCTGGTACGAATTGTTTCCGCGCTCATCGGCACCGGAGCCCAGACGCCACGGCAACTTCAAGGATGTCGAGGCGCGGCTCCCCTACGTGGCGCAGATGGGCTTCGACGTCCTGTACTTTCCGCCCATCCAGCCCATCGGCCGCGTCAACCGCAAGGGCGCCAACAACGCGCTCGAAGCGCGGCCCGGCGATGTCGGCAGCCCCTGGGCCATCGGCTCCGCGGACGGCGGGCACAAGGAGATCTTGCGGGAGCTGGGATCCTTGGAGGATTTCAAGCGCCTGAATGCGCGGGCGCGGGAGCTCGGGCTGGAGATCGCGCTCGATATCGCGTACCAGTGCGCACCCGACCACCCGTACGTAAGCGCCCATCCCGAGTGGTTCCGGCATCGCCCCGACGGCAGCGTGCAATATGCGGAGAACCCCCCGAAGAAATACCAGGACATCTATCCGTTCGATTTCGAGACCGACGACTGGCGCGCGCTCTGGGAGGAGCTCAAGAGCGTGATCGAGTTCTGGATCGAACAGGGAGTGAGGATCTTCCGCGTCGACAATCCGCACACCAAGGCATTTGCCTTCTGGGAGTGGGTCATCGACGAGATCCGGCGCGTGCACCCGGATGTGATCTTCCTGGCGGAGGCCTTCACGCGGCCCAAGGTGATGCATCGCCTGGCGAAGCTCGGATTCACCCAGTCGTACACCTACTTTACCTGGCGCAATACCAAGCAGGAGCTGACCGAATACTTCAGCGAGCTCTCGCAAGGACCCGGGCGGCAGTATTTCCGTCCCAACGTATGGCCGAACACACCGGACATTCTGCAGGAAACCCTGCAATCCGGACTCCGCGCCGTGTTTGCGGCGCGACTGATCCTCGCGGCGACACTGTCGGCGAACTACGGGATCTACGGACCCACCTTCGAACTCATGGAAAGCGCGCCGCGCAGCCCGGGCAGCGAGGAGTACCTGGACTCCGAGAAATATCAGCTACGGCATTGGAGCCTCGAGCGCCCCGACAGTCTGCGCTCGCTGATCGCCCGCATGAATCGGGCGCGCCGCGAGAACGCCGCGCTGCAGTCGGATCGATCGTTGTGCTTTTGTACGGTGGACAACGAGCATCTAATCGCTTATCTGAAGAGCGACGAGGCATCGGGCAACATCGTGCTGACGGTGGTGAATCTGGATCCGCACCGGGTTCAAACGGGATGGGTCGAGCTCGACCTGCCGGCGCTCGGGCTCGATCCGGAGCGGCCATACCAGGTGCACGACCTGTTGAGCGAGCAGCGCTACCAATGGCGCGGCGGCCGCAATTTCGTGATGCTGGATCCGGCGCGCCTGCCGGCGCATGTATTCGTATTGCGGCGGCACGTGCGCCGCGAGCATGATTTCGATTATTTCGTGTAAGACGCGAGCCCTTTGTGAATGACGGCACCCCTCTTGCCCTCGACCCCGCGACGCTTTCCGGGCTCGATGTCGATGATCCGCTCTGGTACAAGGATGCGGTCATCTATCAGCTCAACGTCAAGTCGTTCATCGATTCGAACGACGACGGGATCGGGGATTTTCAGGGCTTGACGTCCAAGCTCGGCTATATCCGCGACCTCGGGGTCAACACCATCTGGCTCATGCCGTTCTATCCGTCGCCGCTGAAGGACGACGGCTACGACATCGCGGACTACAAGAATGTGCACCCGCAGTACGGGACGCTCGATGATTTCCGCACCATGCTGCGTGAGGCGCACCGCCTCGGATTGAAGGTGGTGACCGAGCTCATCATCAACCACACCTCCGACCAGCATCCCTGGTTCCAAGCGGCGCGCAAGGCGGCGCCAGGCTCGCCCGAGCGGGACTTCTATGTCTGGAGCGACACGGACCAGAAATATCTCGGGACGCGCATCATCTTCCTCGACACCGAGACTTCCAACTGGACCTTCGATCCGGTCGCGAAGGCCTATTACTGGCACCGCTTCTTCAGCCATCAGCCGGATCTGAATTTCGACAATCCGAGGGTGTTGAGCGCGGTGCTCGAGGTCATGCGCTTCTGGCTCGACATGGGCGTCGACGGCTTCCGCCTGGACGCCATCCCGTATCTGGTCGAGCGCGAAGGCACGAACAACGAAAATCTGCGCGAGACCCACGATGTGATCAAGAGCCTGCGCGCCGCGATCGATGCCAATTACAAGAATCGCTTCCTGCTCGCCGAGGCCAATCAGTGGCCCGAGGATGTCCGCGAGTATTTCGGCGACGGCGACGAATGCCACATGGCCTATCACTTCCCGCTCATGCCGCGCATCTACATGTCCATCGCGCAGGAGGACCGCTACCCCATTTCCGAAATCATGCAGCAGACGCCTGACATTCCCGACAGCTGTCAGTGGGCTATTTTCCTGCGCAATCATGACGAACTGACGCTCGAGATGGTCACCAGCAAGGAGCGCGACTACATGTACACGACGTACGCCGCGGACCTGCGGGCGCGCATCAACCTGGGAATTCGCCGGCGCCTGGCGCCTCTGATGGAAAACGACCGCGACCGCATCAAGCTCATGAACAGCCTGCTGCTCTCGATGCCCGGTTCGCCCATCGTGTACTACGGCGATGAGATCGGCATGGGCGACAACGTGTTCATCGGCGACCGCAACGGGGTACGCACGCCCATGCAGTGGAGCCCGGACCGCAACGCCGGCTTCTCGCGCGCCGATCCGCAGCGGCTGTACCTGCCGCCGATCATGGACCCGGTCTACGGGTATCCATCGATCAACGTGGAGGCCCAGTCGCGCGATGCGAGCTCGCTCCTCTCCTGGACCAAGCGCGTGCTGTCGGTGCGCAAGACCAGCCGGGCGTTCGGGCGCGGGACGCGCCGCTTCCTGCGCCCGGGCAACCGCAAGATTCTGGCGTACCTGCGCGAGTACGGCGAGGACAGCATTCTTTGCGTCGCCAACCTGTCGCGTTCCGCGCAGCCGGTGGAGCTCAATCTGCCGGAATATAAGGGACGCGTGCCCGTGGAGATGCTCGGCCGCACGACATTCCCGCCGATCGGCGACCTGCCCTACCTGCTGACGCTGTCGGCGCACGGCTTCTACTGGTTCAAGCTGACCAAGGACGCGGAAGCGCCGTCGTGGCACGAGCAGATCCTGTCCATCGACGAGCGCCCGGTGCTGGTGCTGTTCGACGGCTGGAGCAGTCTGTTCCGCGACCGGGTGGTCCCCTGGCGCATCGGCATGGCGGAAAAGACCCGGCAGCAGTTCGAGACCGACACCCTGCCGCGCTTCATCGAGACCCAGCGTTGGTACGCCTCGAAGGGCACCCCCATCGAGCGCGCCCGCATCGTCGACCACGTGCTGTGGCAGGAAGGCAAGCCGAGCTGGGTCATCGCACTGCTGGAGGTGGCCGCGGGCGGCGAAACCGCCCAGTACTTCATGCCGCTGGCTCTCGCCTGGGAGGAGCGCGACGAGGAGCGCGTGCGCAATCTCGCCACCGCCGCCGTCGCCAAGATTCGCCAGCAGTCGAGCATCGGCGTGATGGGCGATGCCTTCGCCGACGAGGCGTTTTGCCAGGCGCTGGTCGGCGCCATGGCGAAGCCGCGCGAGTTGGCAACCGCCCAGGGGACGCTCAGATTTCGGCCGACGGCGGCATTCAACCGCATAGCGGGCGCCGATTTCGGCACGCTCGGCGCCGCCCGGCCGCAAGGGTCGAGCTCCAATACCGTGGTCGTCCTCGGCGAGCGGCTGATTCTCAAGGGCTATCGACGGCTGCGCAGCGGCGCAAGTCCCGAGCTCGAGATGGGCCGGTACCTGACCGATGCCGTGCACTACGCCAACTGTGCGCCGCTCGCCGGGATGCTCGAGTACCAGGGCAAGGACGGCGAACCCCGGTTGCTCGCCATGCTGCAATCCTACGTCGCGAATCAGGGCGACGGCTGGACCTGGTCGCTCGAGTACCTGCGACGCCATCTCGAGGAGCACCGCACGGCGCCCGCGATCGACACCCCGCCCGAGCACACCCACGAGGCCTTTCTCGCGCTGATTCGGGTGCTGGCGGTACGCACCGCGGAGCTTCACCGGGCATTGGCCACACCCACCCAGGATGCGGCCTTCGATCCGCAGCCGCTCACGCGCCCCGACCTCGATGCCTACCAGCAGCGTGCGGCCGACGAGGCCGGAAACGCACTGGGGTTGCTGAAGACCCGCTTGAGCGAACTCACCCCACCGGATCGGGAAAAGGCCGGCGCCATCCTGGCGGCGCGCGAGGAGATTCTGAGGCGCATGGGAGCCTGCGTCGCCGCCGAATCGAAGGGAACCAAGATCCGCATCCACGGCGATTATCACCTGGGCCAGGTATTGCTGACCCGCAACGACTTCATACTGATCGACTTCGAGGGCGAGCCCGGCCACACGCTCGAGGAGCGGCGCGCCAAGCAGTCGCCGCTGCGCGATGTCGCCGGGATGCTGCGCTCCTTCAGCTACGTCGAGCACAGCGCGCTTCGCGGCGTGGCGCACGATGAGGTCGAATCGGCCAAGCTCGCGCCGCTCGCGCGCGGCTGGGCGGCGCAGGTGCGGGCCGCCTTCCTCGGCGCCTACGACGGCGCGGCGCGCGGTGCGGCGCTGTACGAGGCGCTCGCACCGGGGAGCGGCTTGCTGGGCTTGTTCGAGCTCGAGAAGGCGCTGTATGAGCTGCGCTACGAGCTCGGCAATCGACCCGCATGGGCCGGCATACCTTTGCAAGGCATACTCGAATGGAGCGTAACATGATCATCGATCATCGGGCGACGCGAGCCGTGCGCGACGGAGGCATTCATGGAAAGTCTTGATCTATTGCAGGATACCGCACGAGAGTTCCTGCATCAGGCCGAGCAGTTCCTGCCGCGGTTGGCGACGGCGCTCTTCGTCATCCTCGCCGGATGGCTGATAGCCAAGGCGGTTCGCTTCGCAGTCGAACGGGCGCTGCATGCCGTCAACTTCAACGTGCTGACCGAGCGGGCCGGCACCGACCACTTCCTGCAGCAGGGGGGACTGCGTGGCGACACGACCACCCTGTTCGGGCTGTTCGCCTATTGGCTGGTGATACTGGCGGCGCTCATGAGCGCCTTCAATACACTCGGCCTTTCGCACGTCACCGACCTCCTGCACCAGATGATGCTGTTCGCACCGAAAGTGCTGGTGGCCATGCTGGCGGTGGTGTTCGGCTCGTATTTCGCCCGTTTCGTCGGCGCCGCGGTCGCGACTTATTGCATGCAGGCGCGGATCCCCGATGCCGATCTTTTGGGCAAGCTGGCACAATATCTCATCATGGCGTTCGTCATCATGATCGCACTGAGCCAGGTGGAAATCGGCGGCGACATCGTCCAGCGCACGTTTCTCGTCCTGCTGGCGGGAATCGTGCTCGCGCTCGCGCTGGCCTTCGGGCTCGGCGGCAAGGATTGGGCGGCTGCGCTGCTGGAGCGCTGGTGGCCGCGCCACGGTCGCAATGACGGGGCTGACGGCAGCTGATCGCGGCCGATCCGGCGCCGCCCCTGCGTGCCGCCGGCGCCCCCACGGGACTGGCGCGCACACCGCGCGCGGATCACGGTAATATTGCGTACCCATCATTCCCCTCGGTCTGCCCCGATGCACCCCATCATCGTCTTCCTTGGATTTGCCAGCTTGATCGCCGCCGCGGGCTACCTCGCGGCGGCCGTGCTGGCGATTCCCGCGTGGCACATGCGCCGCTGGCCGAGCTCTTCGCCCACACAGCCGCCCGTGACCGTACTCAAGCCGCTGTGTGGTGCGGAGCCCGGACTCTATGCGAACCTGCGCTCGTTTTGCGTGCAGAACTACGCTGATTTCGAGATCCTGTTCGGCGTGCGCGATCCGGCCGATCCGGCATGTGCGGTGGTGGAGCGGCTGATTGCGGAGTTTGCCTCCCTGCCGATCCGGCTGATCGTCGATCCGCAACTCCACGGCAGCAACCGCAAGGTCAGCAACCTGATCAACATGCTGCCGCACGCCAGCCACGAGTTGCTGGTCATGGCGGATAGCGATGCGCTCGTGGCGGCCGATTACCTGCGGACCGTGACGGCGCCGCTGCGCGACGGCGCGGTCGGCCTGGTGACCTGCCTGTATCGCGCAAAACCGACCGCAGACATCTGGTCAAGGCTCGGGGCGATGTACGTCAACGAGTGGTACATGCCCCTGGTCCTGCTCAGCTGGGTGT
>VFSW01010253.1_pt1 | contig 13290 bp, 13 predicted proteins | sample 5358111 | NCBI WGS metagenome assembly VFSW01 (sample SAMN11554181, study PRJNA540505) | mine drainage metagenome | isolation source: sediment from site ElyBrook_90M | place: USA: Ely Copper Mine, Vershire, VT | collected 2017 | reverse complement strand
GGCCGGAGCTGATAGGCTGGGAAGTGGGGTGGCCAAGAGAGGGGGGCGTTGGCGGCGGTGGAGCTGCGGCCGCTACTGGGTTACCCATCCCGTCCGTAGAGTCGTTATCAACGGAGCGCAGTTCCCCTTCTTCCATGGCTGGTGCAGCCGATCCCGTCAGGGGTCGCCACAGCAGAGCCATGACCAGTAACAATGCGGGAATCATCGAGGGAGACATTGCTGCGCTATGGAAACAGACATCGCGGAAGTTTTGGGCTTAAAAACTCTGATAAAATCTCACAAATCGGCCTGATTAGCAATTTTTTGTTGTCCACTGGAGTAACTCTTGGAACGACTGCAGGCATTACACCGTTGGGTTTCGCGTTTTTATACCGTACCTTTCGAGGCGTTGACCCCCGCTTCGGCGGATGCCAGCTTCCGCCGATATTTTCGTTTGCATACTTCAGGCGGTTCGGTGATCCTGATGGATGCCCCACCGGAGAAGGAAGATTGCCACTCGTTTGTGCGTGTGGCCGAGATTTTTTCTCGGGCTGGGTTAAATGTGCCAAAAGTTTTGCAGTGGGACTCGCAGGAGGGTTTCATGATCCTCACGGATTTTGGTCCTATCTCCTACTTGCAGGCATTGCAAGCACCGGGTGTGACTTCGCAGAGAGTGTCGGAGTTGTATGCCGATGCTCTGGCAGCCTTGGTTCGGCTGCAACAGGCCAGCCACCCCGAGATTCTCCCTGCGTATGATCAGCATTTGTTGCGCCGTGAACTCGAACTCTTTCCCCAATGGTATGTGCAAGGCCATCTCGGGTTGGATTGGGGGGGGGAATCGCGGGAGGTTTTTGATAAGGTGACCACCACCTTATTGCGGGCCATCGAACAGCAGGGGCGGGTGTTCGTGCATCGGGATTATCACAGCCGTAACTTGATGCTCTGCGAGCCCAATCCCGGAGTACTGGATTTCCAGGATGCGGTCTACGGTCCAGTCACCTATGATGTGGTTTCCTTGCTGAAAGATGCCTATATTGCCTGGGATGAGGAGCAACTCCTTGATTGGTTGGTGCGTTACTGGGAACGGGCCCGAGGTGCAGGGGTGCCCGTTGATCCGGATTTTGGTGCGTTTTATCAAGATTTTGAGTGGATGGGGGTGCAACGACACCTCAAGGTTCTGGGTATCTTTGCCCGACTGTGCCAGCGCGATGGAAAAACTGGCTATCTGGCGGATATGCCGCGGGTTGCTCAATACCTGACACGGACTTGCCGGCGATACAAAGAATTACAACTTCTTGGAATGCTTCTGGAAAAAATGTGGGAAATTGAGACCGTGTCAGGGCTGACATTTTGACTGGTCAAGGGATGATTTTGGCCGCAGGACGTGGCGAACGTCTGCGGCCTCTGACGGATACCTGCCCGAAACCCTTACAAAGGGTTGGCGGAAAGCCGTTGATCGAATGGCAAATCGAAAATTTGAAACGCGCCGGCTTTGATGAGTTGGTGGTCAATGGCGCGTGGTTGGCAGATCAACTGGAAGATTATCTGGGGGATGGCTCGGCGTGGGGAGTCACGTTGCATTGGTCGCGTGAGTCGGTGGCTCTGGGCACGGCAGGGGGAGTAATTCAAGCTTTGCAGTGGTTGACGGATCCGGTATTTGTGGTGGTGAGTGCGGATATTTTTACCGATTTTGATTACGCTAGGCTAAAAACGGTGCGCGATGCCTGGTTGCACTCGAAAGAAGAAGATGTATCGCGTGTGCGCGCCCATGTGGTACTGGTAGAGGATCCTCGGTACCCCCAGGATTTTTCTCTGGATACGCAGGGGTGGTTGAGATTGCCCCAAGGCCGGGCCGGAACTTATGGCAATATGGGCGTATTCCGGCGCGATTTTTTTGCTTCTCAGGATGAGGGGAAAGCCCTTGAGTTGGGGACGTTGCTGCGTCAGGCCGTGAGTCGACAACAAATTCGTGGAGAATGGGCGGATTGTCGCTGGATCAATGTGGGAACAGTGGAAGATTTGCACCGTGCCCAGGGCGGTGGCAAGACAGGAGAAAAATATCATGGCAACCTTGACGCCACTTAAAACGTTGCGTGCGCGGCGGCGCTGTTTGGCAGAATTTCTGGGTCACGGGGTGGCGGTGATTCCTACGGCTCGAGAGCAATTACGCAATGCAGATACGCATTACCCCTATCGTTGGGACAGCCATTTCCACTATTTGACGGAATTCCCAGAACCCGAGGCTGTTCTGGTTCTGGTGGGAGGTAAAAAGCCCCGCAGTTTGTTATTTTGTCGGCCGTTGGATGGCGAACGAGAGCGCTGGGAAGGGCGTCGTTTTGGACCGGACCGAGCTCGGGAAGCTTTTGGTGTGGATGAGGCCTACCCGATTAACACCTTGGACGAGAAGTTGCCGCCATTACTGGCGGGATGCGAGACGGTTTATTCCCTGATGGGGCAGGACGATGCATGGGATCGACGGGTGCAATCCTGGCTCCAGACATTACGTGCTCAGGTGCGCAGTGGCGTCGCAGTTCCTCAGAATTGGGGGGATCTGCGAGATCATTTGGGTGAGATGCGTCTCATCAAAGATGAGCGGGAGTTGCAACTGATGCGGCGTGCCGCCGACATTTCGGTGCGCGCTCATCGGCGGGCCATGAAAGCCACCCGTCCAGGGCGTTTTGAATATGCCATTGAAGCCGAATTGTTGCATGAATTCAGGGTGCATGGCGCTGCGGGTCCAGCCTATCCGTCCATTGTGGCGGGGGGGGGGAATGCGTGTATTTTGCACTATGTTGATAACCAGGCGCGCTTGCGCGCCGGAGATTTATTACTGATCGATGCTGCGTGTGAATGGCAGGGATATGCTGCGGATATTACGCGAACTTATCCGGTGAGCGGGAAGTTCAGTCCAGCCCAGCGGGACTTGTATGAAGTCGTGTTGGCCGCGCAGCAGGCGGCTTTGGCACAGATCAAACCGGGGAAGCGGGTTTCTGCCTACCATGACGCGGCAGTACAAGTCCTGGCACAGGGGTTGATCGATTTGAATCTCTGTCAAGGCACGCTGGAGGGGGTGGTGGAATCGGGCGCCTACCGGCGTTTTTATATGCATCGCACTGGGCATTGGCTGGGTAGGGATGTTCACGACGTCGGCCGCTATGTTGACGGCGAGGGACGGCCGCGACGCTTGCAGAAAGGGATGGTATTGACGGTAGAACCAGGGTTATATGTGGGGGCGGAAGACGATATTCCGGAACCCTTCAGGAACTTGGGCATTCGTATTGAAGATGATGTGGTGGTCACAGAGAAGGGGCACGAAGTGTTGACCGAAGCAGTCCCCAAAACCGTAGAGGACATCGAAGTATGGATGACACAAACCAGGCGCCGATCATAGTCATTGGTGGCGGCCCCGTGGGGGCAGCCACGGCTCTCGGGTTGGCGCGCCAGGGGTTGCAGGTGCATTTGCTCGAGTCTCGTCCCACGTTGCGAGCGGATGACCGGCGGACGTTGGCCCTGGCGGCGGGCAGTCAGCATTTGTTGGCTCAGTTGGGGGCCTGGCCCAGTGTCGCAGTCACCCCCATCCATGACATCCATATTTCCCAGCGTCATCGTTTTGGCCAGACCGTACTGACTGCACAAGAGGCAGGGATGCCTGCATTGGGTCATGTTCTCCGGTATAACACCTTGATGGAGAAATTCTCTGAGGTGGTGCAAGAGACGCCGGGGTTGTGTGTAGAAACGGGCGCCGAAGTGACGGCCGTGATTCCCGGAAACGCGAGAGCGGAAGTGGTGTGGCAGTGTCAGGGACAGGAACGGCGAGCCAAGACACCCTTGGCCATCCTGGCCGATGGGGGGCGTGCTTTGACTGCTCAGGTGTTTGGTGCGGCGCGAGAAAAGCCCTATGCTCAGGTGGCGTTGGTCGCTCAGGTCGAAACAGATCAGGTGGCGGGGAACTTGGCCTATGAACGATTTACCTCCGAAGGCCCCATTGCTCTGTTGCCCCTAGGGCAGAGTTATACCGTGGTCTGGACTGGCACAAAGGATAGGGTGGAAGCCCGTTTGCTCTGGTCTGAAGCAGAATTTCTGGAGCGTTTGCAGGAAGCCTTCGGCCGCCGGGCTGGGCGTTTTCTCCGCGTCGCTGGGCGCAGTTGGTTTCCCTTGGCTCTCAAGGTGCTTCCTTCGGTGATTCGCCCACATTGCGTGGCTATCGGGAATGCGGCTCAAACCATGCATCCTGTGGCGGGGCAGGGGCTGAATATGGGCTTGCGTGATGCTGCGCAACTCATTCAATTGGTGACTCGCGATTCCTCTGCGGATGTGGGGAGTGGTGCCCAACTGCAGCGTTTTGTGGCATTGCGCCAGCGCGATCGCCGTTGGGGAATTGCTTTTACCCATTCTCTGGTGGGCGTTTTTTCTAATGACTGGCCGGTGGTGACGCAGGGACGAGGATGGGCACTGGCTGCCCTGAATGGTTTGCCGGGTATGCGGCGGGCCCTGACGCGGGTGATGTCGTTTGGTTTTTGAGGAATAGGCTCATGAGCAAGCAGAACCGGGATCTGGATGTGTTGATCGTCGGCGCCGGCATTACGGGCGTGGCGTTGGCGCTGGTGTTGCATCAGGCGGGGCTGCGTGTCACCGTAGTGGATCATGCCCCGCTTCCTGTATTTGTGCCTTCCCCCGGTTTCGATCAACGTATTTATGCCATGAGCCAGGCAAGTGCGGCCTTTTTAGGTCGCGCCGGTGGCTGGCAACGCATGGATCCGCTACGGGTTCAGGCCATTTGTGCCATGGCGGTGAAGGGGGATCGAGGCGGCAAGCTCTCCTTGGATAGCGGTGAAGAAAGGGGCATGGGTTGGATCGTGGAATCTGGGGCGATGCTAGAGGGATTGCTGTCTTCGCAACGGCAGTGTGCTCCTGGTTTGATTCGGGCGAATTTCTCCGTGGATCATGTGGAAGTCTATGATCTTGGAGTCAAGGTGACCTTAAATACGGGAGTGACCCTGACGGCGGATCTGCTGGTGGCTGCCGATGGCGTGAATTCCGTCATGAGATCACGCATGGGGATAGGAGCGCACTTTTATCCTTATGGGCAAACGGCCATAGTGGCCAATTATCAAACGGATCGCCCTCATGATGGGGTGGCTCGGCAGTGGTTTTTTCCGGGAGAAATCCTGGCGCTTCTGCCGTTGCCAGAATCGCGGGTATCCCTGGTCTGGTCTGCTCAGGCAGATCATGCCCGCGCGTTGATGGAGATGACGGTGGCGGAGCGTACGACCGAGTTGCAAAATAAAGTCGGGTATGGTGTGGGCAATTTGCAAGAGATTTCTCGACCTGCAGCTTTTGAGTTGCGGCGCATGGAGGTGGAGCGCTGGATTGGGCCGCGCTTTGCCTTGGTCGGAGATGCTGCCCATGGAGTTCACCCCATGGCAGGGCAAGGATTGAATCTGGGATTGCAGGATGCCGCCTGCCTTGCCGAGGTGCTACTCCAGCGTGGCATGGGTCCGGATTGTGGGGATTTGTCCATGTTGCGGCGTTATGAGCGCGCGCGTCAGGAACCTGTTGCCGCCATGCAGGGTCTGACTCGTGGACTGTCTTCGATGTTTTCTCAAGCTACGGGTCCTTGGGTGGGGTTGCGCAATTGGGGGATGAATCGGGTCGACGGCTGGAATGGGGTGAAAAATTACCTGATTCACCACGCCAATCAGTGATGGTGTGGGATATAACGAATAGGAGTAGCAACGGCATGAGCGGATGGTGGAATAGCAAACGGCAACAGAGTGTGTCCTTGGTGTGTGGGGGAGTGTTGGTTGGCCTGTTGTCTTTGAGTGCCCAGGGAGATGAAGCGGCCTTGCGCCAGAAATTGCAACAGAAATTGCCGAAATTGGCACCTCATGTGGTACAAATTCACCCTGCCCATGCCTTGGGTTTGTACGAACTGTATACCGATGATCGGCAGATCATCTATGTGGATGAGGGAGTGACCACCCTGGTGGCGGGCGATCTGATCGAGGCACAGTCCCTCCATAATCTCACGGAAGAACGGCTGAAAGTATTGGGGGCAGTCAAACCGTCCGAATTGCCCCTCAATTTGGCGATGAAACGCGTCAAGGGCAACGGCAAGCGGGTGGTAGCGGTGTTTTCCGATCCGGATTGCCCTTTTTGCCGAAAGTTGGAAAAGGAATTGACGGGGATTACGGATGTGACGGTGTATACGTTCTTGTATCCTATTGGCTCACTCCATCCGGATGCTCCGGAGCGGGCCCATTGGATTGCCTGTGCGCATGATCCTGAAAAAGCCTGGGAGGACTATCAGCTGAAAAATGTTGAGCCGGTTCATCATCAGTGCAAGGATAAACTCGAGTCAGTCCAGGCTCTGGGGGAAAAATATGGGATCAATGGCACCCCCACTCTGGTATTTGCCGATGGTTCGGTGATCCCTGGCGCTTTGCCCAGAGCGGAGCTGGAGCGCGCCCTCGGACCGGATTGAGTCATCACTCCGGGTCTTTGCGCAGTGGGCAGGAGAAGCGAATTTTTCTTGACTGAATATAGATATCCCATTACCCTACAAGGTTTTCGCTTTTTGGCGGGCAGATCATGCAACTCAGCGGGGCAGAAATCACCATTCGGTGTTTGGAAGAAGAAGGCGTCGAGTACATTTTCGGTTATCCTGGCGGTGCCGTACTGTTCATTTACGATGCCTTGTTTCAGCAGGACAAGGTTCGGCATATTCTGGTGCGCCATGAACAGGCTGCGCTTCATGCTGCCGATGCTTATGCCAGGGCCACGGGTCGTCCTGGGGTAGCCTTGGTCACCAGCGGTCCTGGGGTCACCAATGCGGTCACCGGCATTGCTACGGCCTACATGGATTCGATTCCCATGGTGGTTATTTCCGGCCAGGTTCCCACGGCGGCCATTGGTTTGGATGCCTTTCAGGAAGTGGATACCGTAGGCATCACCCGGCCCTGCGTCAAACATAATTTTCTGGTGAAACGGGTGGAAGACCTGGCTGAAACCATCAAGAAAGCCTTTTATGTTGCCACCACAGGGCGTCCAGGCCCAGTGCTGGTGGATATTCCCAAGGATGTGTCGCAGCATGTGACTGAATTTATCTATCCTGCTACCGTGAACATGCGGTCCTATAACCCCGAGGTGAAAGGGGATGGTGGGCAAATTCGCAAAGCGGTGCAAATGTTGCTTGAAGCGCGGAGACCCATGGTCTATGTGGGTGGGGGCGTGGTGTTGGGCAATGCCAGCGATCCTTTGACGCGTTTGGTGCGCGAGTTGGGTGTGCCCTGTACCAATACCCTGATGGGACTGGGGGCTTACCCCGCAACCGATCCACAGTTTGTGGGCATGCTGGGAATGCACGGCACTTACGAAGCCAATCTGGCGATGCAACATTGTGATGTATTACTGGCTGTGGGCGCCCGTTTTGATGACCGGGTGATCGGTAATACGCGCCATTTCTTCGTGGAAGGTCGGCGCATCATACATATCGATATTGACCCTTCTTCTATTTCCAAGCGGGTGCGCGTGGATGTGCCCATTGTCGGTAATGTTTTGGAAGTATTGCAGGAGATGCTTCAATTGATCGAAGCCTCTCCTGTACGACTCGATCCTGAAGCACTGAAACAATGGTGGCACCAGATTGGTGAGTGGCGCAGTCGTGATTGCATGCATTATGAAAACAGCACCACCATCATCAAGCCTCAGTTTGTGGTGGAAAAACTGTATCAGGTGACACGAGGTGATGCCATCATTACTTCGGATGTGGGACAGCACCAGATGTGGGCAGCCCAATATTATAAATTCGACAAACCTCGGCGTTGGCTCAATTCGGGTGGCCTGGGGACCATGGGCTTCGGTTTGCCCGCGGCCATGGGGGCCCAGATGGCCTTTCCTGAGGCAACCGTGGCCTGTGTGACGGGAGAAGCCAGCATTCAGATGTGCATACAAGAATTGTCCACCTGCAAGCAATATCATTTGCCGGTAAAAATCGTCAACCTGAACAATCGTTATCTGGGCATGGTGCGGCAGTGGCAGCAGATTCTCCATGGAAATCGTTATGCGGAATCCTATATGGATGCCTTGCCGGATTTCGTCAAATTGGCAGAAAGCTATGGCCATGTGGGTATGCGTATCGAAAATCCGGCGGATGTCGAGCCGGCTTTGCGCGAAGCGTTTGCCCTCAAGGATCGTGTCGTATTTCTTGATTTTTTGACCGATCCCACCGAAAATGTTTTTCCTATGGTCAAAGCTGGGCAGGGTCTCACTGAGATGCTGCTTGGTGCTGAAGATCTGTAACTTCCAAAGGTTTCCCATGCGTCATATTCTTTCTCTACTGCTGGAAAACGAGGCCGGGGCGTTATCTCGGGTAGCCGGATTGTTTTCAGCCCGCGGCTATAACATCGAGTCCTTGACCGTGGCTCCCACGGAAGATCCGACTTTGTCACGCATGACCATCGTGACGCGGGGTTCCGATGATGTCATGGAACAGATCACCAAGCAGTTGAATAAATTGGTGGATGTGGTCAAAGTGTTCGACTTGAATGAAGGCCTTTATCTGGAACGGGAGTTGATGCTCGTAAAGGTACGGGCGGAAAGCGCTGCGCGAGAAGAAATCAAACGGACGGCAGACATTTTCCGGGGTCGAATCGTCGATGTGACAGATAAAACTTATACCATCGAGTTGACCGGTCCACGGGATAAACTGGATGCTTTTCTCGAAGCGATCAATTCTCATCTCATCCTCGAAACCGTGCGAACCGGAGCATCGGGGATTGGTCGAGGAGAATGGGTTTTGCGCGTGTAATTTAACTATTTCAAACAGGAGACACCCATGAATGTGTATTACGACAAGGACGCTGATCTTTCCCTGATTCAGAAATGTAAGGTCACCATCATCGGTTATGGCTCGCAAGGTCATGCCCATGCCAATAATCTCAAGGATTCTGGGGTAGATGTGACCGTCGGGTTGCGTGCGGGGGGTGCTTCGTGGAAAAAAGCTGCTGCAGCAGGGTTGACGGTCAAAGAGGTCGCTGAAGCGGTGAAGGGAGCTGATCTGGTCATGATTCTGTTGCCCGATGAAAGCCAGCCTGAAGTGTATCGTGAGGCCATTGCGCCCAATCTCAAAGCGGGGGCTGCTCTGGCTTTCGCCCATGGTTTCAACATACATTTTGGGCAGATTGCGCCGCGCCAAGACGTCGATGTGATTATGATTGCCCCCAAAGGCCCCGGTCATTTGGTGCGTTCCACGTATACCCAAGGGGGGGGAGTGCCGAGCTTGATCGCCGTGCACCAAAATGCTTCCGGTCGTGCCCGTGATCTCGCTTTGGCCTATGCGGCTGCCAATGGTGGCGCCCGTGCTGGAGTTATCGAAACGTCATTCCGCGAAGAAACCGAGACGGATCTGTTCGGTGAGCAGGCCGTGTTGTGCGGTGGTGCTACGGCCTTGGTGCAAGCGGGGTTTGATACTCTGGTGGAAGCAGGCTACGCCCCAGAAATGGCCTACTTCGAATGTCTGCATGAATTGAAGCTGATCGTAGACCTTATGTATGAAGGGGGGATTGCCAATATGCGCTACTCCATTTCAAACACCGCGGAATATGGCGATTTCACGCGTGGTCCCCGGGTGGTAACGGAGGAGACTCGGGCTGAAATGAAACGCATTCTCAAAGAAATTCAAACAGGCCAGTTTGCCAAGGAGTTCATTCTGGAAAATCGTGCGGGTGCGGCTTCTCTGCATGCGATGCGTCGTATCGGGGCCGAACATCCCATCGAAAAAGTGGGTGCCAAACTGCGGGAAATGATGCCGTGGATTCGCAAGAACAAACTCGTTGATCAAAGTAAAAACTGAGTGAAGCCCAATTATCCTCATCCGTTGATTGCCCGCGAGGGGTGGCCTTACCTCGCGGGAATCACCCTATTGTCCCTTGCTATTCAAGGGATGGTCGGTTTCCTTTGGTCCCTTCCTTTTTGGGTTCTGACCCTGTTTGTTTTACAGTTCTTCCGTGATCCACCGCGACAGGTTCCGGAGGGAGAAGGTCTGGTTCTATCTCCCGCAGATGGCCGTATTGTGGCCATCGTTTCGGGTATAGATCCCTATCTTCAGTGCCCAGCGGTGAAGGTCAGCGTATTTATGAATGTCTTTAACGTCCACTCGAACCGTAGTCCCATGGCAGGACGAGTGCGTCGGGTAGAATATCACCCTGGATTGTTCGTCAATGCGGATCTCGACAAAGCCTCGGAAAATAATGAACGAAACGCGCTGATCTTGGAGACTCCCCAAGGATCGTTCACGTGTGTTCAGGTAGCCGGTTTGATTGCCCGGCGAATCTTATGCTATGTTCGGGAAGGGGATGAAGTTACGGCAGGGCAGCGTTATGGATTCATTCGTTTTGGTTCGAGGGTGGATGTTTACCTTCCCCCTGAGGCGCGGATCCGTGTATCCTTGGGCGATGTGGTCAAGGCCACCACTACAGTATTGGCTCATTGGCCTGAAGCTGGAGATGGAGTGAAATGAGCGATCCCCTTCACGAAGAGTTGCCCCCTCCTATGGCCTCGGCTTCCCATCAGCGCCGAGGCATTTATCTGCTCCCCAATCTGTTTACCACCGCCGCATTGTTTTCGGGGTTTTTTGCCATTGTCCAAGGCATGAATGGGCGCTTTGAATTGGCTGCCGAAGCCATTTTCATTGCCATGATACTGGATGGCCTAGATGGGCGCGTGGCACGACTGACCCACACCCAGAGCGCGTTTGGTGCAGAGTATGACAGTTTGTCCGATATGGTGTCTTTCGGTGCAGCACCTTCTCTGGTGATGTACGACTGGGCCTTGCGCGGCATGGGCAAGCTGGGGTGGTTGGCGGCATTTGTTTACTGTGCGGGTGCGGCGCTGCGTCTGGCTCGTTTCAATACGCAACTTGGGGTGGCGGATAAGCGCTGGTTTACCGGTTTGCCCAGCCCTGCTGCAGCGGCATTGCTGGCAGGCATGGTGTGGGTGCTGCATAGCGATTACCAACTGGATGGGGACCAAGTCGCATGGTTTGCCTGGGTTATTACGCTCTTTGGGGGCTTGTCCATGGTCTCAAATATCCGGTTTTATAGTTTCAAAGATCTGAACTTGCGGCGCAGCGTTCCTTTTTGGGCAGCATTGCTGGTGCTGTTGCTGTTTGTGGTTCTCAGTCTTGATCAGTCACGGGTGTTGTGGGGTTTCTTTCTGATCTATGCGGCCTCGGGATATGTCCTGTGGCTGGTCAGGAGTTGGCAACGACGACGCCAGCGTTGCCCTGTTTCTTCAACATCCTCACGAGATTCACCAGGGGAATAGTCTTTCTTCATGAAGCTCGCGGGTAACGTTGGCCGATGGATCGGAAAGGTGGCACTATTTTTCTGGGTGCTTCAGGTTTCTGTAGTCGAAGCCCAAGGAACCGCAGTGGTTGCCACCTCTCACCCCCTTGCCACTCAGGCTGGAGCATGGGCGCTGCAACAGGGAGGTGATGCGGTAGACGCGGCAGCGGCCATTCAGTACGCTTTGAATGTGGTTGAGCCCCAATCCTCGGGTTTGGGGGGGGGCGCATTCATGGTGATTTATCGTGCTGCCACCCGTCAGGTGTATGCCCTTGATGCGCGAGAAATCGCCCCTGCTGTGGCAACGGCAGATCAGTTCGCCCGACTGGATTACTACCCAGCCTCTATCAGCGGTCTGGCCGTCGGCGTTCCCGGTACTTTGGCCGGCTTTGAGGCTTTACGTCAGCGCTGGGGCCACCTGTCTCTGGCGCAGCAGGTGAGCCGGGCCTTACGTTATGCCAGAGATGGGATTGTCATCACGCCGTATCTTGCTCACGCTCTGCAGAGTTCGCGTGCCGCATTGCAACCTGAGGCCCGAGCACTGACCCGTGATTCCAAGGGGGGCGTGCGTCAACTGGGTCAGCGTTGGCGCCAACCGGACTTGGCGCATACGTTCGAACTCCTCGGGCGTCAGGGTGCCGAGGTATTTTATCGCGGAGAAATCGCTCAGGCCATGGTGGCAACACAGCAACGATCCCAGGCGGGTGCTGCGGGACGAGGGCGAATGACTCTGGATGATCTGGCCCATTATCAGGTTCGCTGGCGCACGCCTGTAGAGGGGGATTATCGGGGTTATCACATCGTCACCATGCCCCCTCCCTCCTCTGGGGGAGTCGCTCTTCTCCAGGTGCTTGGTGAGTTGGACCGATTTCACCTAGGTCAGGCTCCGGGCCTTTTGGTGGGGGAACCAGACCAGATGCATCTCACCCTCGAAGCTTTGCGTTTGGCTATGGCGGATCGTGCTTACTGGCTGGGTGATCCCGAGGCGACTGCGGTACCGGTGAAAGCTTTGCTCGCCCCAGCCTATCTGGCAAGTCAATCTCGCCGCCTGAATCGTAAATTGCGTCAACCCACGGTGGTCAAAGGGGAAATGCCTGAGGGAAACAACACCACCCAATTTACAGTGGTGGATTCTGAAGGGAATGTGGTGAGTTGTACCAGTACGGTGGAGGCTCCTTGGGGAAGCGGTCTCGTGGTGCCGGGCTATGGTTTCTTTTTGAACAGTGAGTTAACGGATTTTAATCTTCAGCCGCAACAGCAGGGGAAAAATCCGGGAGCCAATGATGTACGTCCTGGGCGTCGCCCTCGCAGCAGTATGACGCCCACGCTGATCTTTCGTGGTGGGCGCTGGCTATCGGCTTATGGGTCTCCGGGGGGGGTCAGCATCATCAGCACGGTGGTTGAAATGACGCAAGATCAGTTGGATGAAGGATTGGGTGCCGCAGCGGCCATTGCTTTGCCGCGATTTGCCGTGCTGGATGCAGCGGGCCATACCTTGGTGGAGTCTGGGCTTTCCAGTTCCATTAGAGCCAAACTCTTGTCCCGAGGCCATTTGCTGGAGGAAAGTCCAGACCCATTGGGCTCGGTTCAATGGGTAGGGATCGATCAAGACAACGGATCATTGCAGGGCGCGGCAGATCCGCGGCGGGATGGATCGGTCGTTCGTATCCCCCCCAAGGGTTCGGAAAAACTGTTGTCTCCGTGAGTTTGCCGATGGTATTCTGCTCAGAGGATCTGACCTTTCTGGGAGCATGAGCATGGTTTTGCAGATCGTAATCATCGATGATAGTCCGGTCAATGTGACACTGCTCAAATTTCTGGTGGAAAAGCGTCCCGATTGCCATCCCCAGTGTTTTACCGATCCCCGAGAAGCCCTGTCCTGGTGTCAGACCCAGATACCCGACTTGGTCGTGATGAACTGCTCCCGCCAAGCCTAGACGGCTATGGCGAGAGTTTCGTGCTTCAT
>VFSW01010252.1_pt1 | contig 13290 bp, 11 predicted proteins | sample 5358111 | NCBI WGS metagenome assembly VFSW01 (sample SAMN11554181, study PRJNA540505) | mine drainage metagenome | isolation source: sediment from site ElyBrook_90M | place: USA: Ely Copper Mine, Vershire, VT | collected 2017 | reverse complement strand
AGCACCTCTACCGATCCGGATTCAAATACAAGAAAGCCGGGGTGGTCCTGATGGCGCTGGAAGCTAAGGCCACCCTGCACCCCACTCTATTTGATGATCCCGCAGCAGAAGCACGCTCATCCCGACTCATGAAAGTCATGGACACCATCAACCACCGCATGGGGCAGGACACCCTGAAACTGGCCTCCTCGGGGATCGAGAACCATTGGCGCATGCGACGTGGTTGCAAATCTCCCAACTACACCACTCACTGGGCAGAGATTCCCCAAGTCACCGCTTGATCGCCCCCCTCTTCCACACAAGTCCGCCTCTGCCGAACATGGGCGCTCCAATAGTTGGCGGATACCTTAATGATCTACCCAAATTCGGTGCGGCACCTTTCCTACAAGCCAAACCACCGATGGAGCACCCCCGTACGCTCCAATACAAAAAATAGAACAATGCCTGCCAAACCACCACCACCGAACCACTGGACTATGGTCATAGTTGCAATCTCCCTTCATACTTTTCATGGTGACCTGCACTGACAGGGTGTTACATGGCAAGCCAATCTTCTGACAATTCCAGGTACAGTTTTCCCCATGCCATTATCCATACCGTGGCAACTCATTCGCCATGACTATAGTCAAATCTGATAGCAAAGACTCGCTTCTGTTGAGCTACTCGGACCACCTACGACACTCGTGTATTGGTCGATCAGAGCGTAGAAATTTCCGCAAAGAATTGTCCGTCATTAATGTGCCTGCCAAACCGCCCCCATACGCTGCGTCAAACCCCAGGGGACGGTAAAGAGCCATTCTCTGGTAAAGTAATCACCATGGAATTGGACGTTATCGACAATCTGGATAAAATCCACGCGGTAGAGTGGAACCGACTGGCTGGCCACAGTCCGCCACTGCAACACGCATTTCTCACAGCCTTGCATGACAGTGGGGCAGCTTCCGCGAAAACGGGGTGGATCCCACGGTATCTTACGGTACGAAAGGGTGATGCCTTGGTGGGGGCCATGCCCGCCTATGAGAAATATCACTCGCATGGTGAATATGTCTTTGACTGGGCCTGGGCTGAAGCCTATGAGCGCTATGGATTGGCCTATTACCCCAAGATCCTCGTGGCGATTCCTTTTACCCCTGTTCCCGGACCCCGTTTACTGGCTTCCTGTCCCGAAGTGAGGGCTCGTTTGGTTGAGGGTTTGGGGGAATTGCGCAGTGCCGTAGGAGCCTCTTCAATTCACTGCCTCTTTCCCCATGAAGATGATTGGCCAGCTTTTACACAGGCGGGCATGATGAGTCGTGAGGGAGTTCAATTTCACTGGCAGAATCAAGATTATGTGAATTTTGAAAGTTTTCTGGCAACCCTCAATCATGAAAAACGCAAAAAAATTCGTCAGGAAAGACGCAAGATTGCGGAAACCGGCATCACCTTTGAGTGGCGTCAAGGTAACGAGATTCGCCCCCAGGACTGGCTATTTTTTGAAGCCTGTTACCGTAACACCTATGCCCTTCATCGTTCTACGCCTTACCTGAACCAGGAATTTTTCCAGCAACTTGGCCAGAACCAGAGTCATCAGGTGTGTTTGATTCTGGCGCTTCGTGAAGGGCGACCCATTGCCAGCGCATTGAATCTATTTGATTCGCAGCGCGCCTATGGACGCTACTGGGGGGCGCTGGAATATGTACCAGGACTGCATTTTGAAACGTGTTATTACCAGTCTCTGGAGTTTTGCATCCACCGGGGGATTGCCGTTTTTGAGGGAGGGGCCCAAGGTGAGCATAAACTGGCACGGGGCTTGATGCCGACTCGCACCCTATCATTTCACCAACTGGCCGATGAACACTTTTCCACAGCAGTACAGCAATTTTTAGCGCGCGAGAGCCAGGGCATTGCGCATTACCGCGATGAGTTGGAAGCGCATGGCCCCTACAAGAAGGAATCCATGTAGCAGCGTTTCCCGATTCACCAACAAATGAGGGAACCGGCATAAGACCATTGGCTCCCAGGGATTCCCTGCACGGATATTCTGAACGACGCTGTACAGGTTCCTGCATATCCCAAAAACGGAGATATATTATGCTGATTTTTAGGCAACTTTTTGACACTCAATCATCGACTTACAGCTATTTGCTGGGCGAGAGCACCACTGGAGAATCCATCCTCATCGATCCGGTGTTCGAACAAGCCGCCCGAGATGCCGCACTGGTGAGAGAGTTGGGGCTGCACTTGATCGCCACCCTCGACACCCATGTCCATGCCGATCATGTGACCGGGGCCTGGTTGCTAAAAACCCGTCTTAATTCCAAAATCATCATCTCGGCCGAGAGCGGTGCCGACGGCATGGATGTCAAACTTGCGGATCAGGATCGCGTCTATTTTGGCAAGCGTTATGTCATTGCGCTCGCAACTCCAGGTCATACTGCCGGGTGCATGTCGTTTGTGCTGGATGATGAAAGCATGGCCTTCACCGGGGATGCCCTGCTGATACGTGGGTGTGGACGGACTGACTTCCAGCAAGGCAGTGCGAAACAACTCTACCAGTCTATCAAGACGAAAATCTTCACCCTGCCCGATGATTGCCTGCTGTGGCCTGGACATGACTATCGCGGATTGACCGTAACCAGCGTGGCCGAGGAAAAAATACATAACCCGCGACTCGGCGGCAATATTTCCGCAGCAGATTTTTTCGGATATATGAAGAATCTCGGATTACCTCACCCCAAGCAGATTGATGTGGCAGTACCAGGGAATCTCGTCTGTGGGCGGCCCGCCCATACCTCATCAACCGTTGAAAACCCGGATTGGGCACCGCTCACCTACACTTTCGCCGGTTTCTGGTCCATTGATCCCACTTGGGTGGCCGACCATACCACGTCACTTCAGATCGTCGATGTTCGCAATGCCGAGGAGTTCTTTGGGCCACTGGGCCACATTGACGGGGCCACACTGCTGCCTCTGGACGAATTGATGGAGCGCGCGGGAGAACTGAAGAAAGATCTTCCGATTGTGACCCTTTGTCGCGCTGGGGGGCGCTCAGTACAAGCTGCCGCACTCCTCAGAAAAGCTGGATTCGACATGGTGGCCAGTATGAGCGGTGGTATGTTGCAGTGGCGCGCCCAGAACCTACCGACTCTGGGAGTACGCGACTAACCTGCTGCGCCGAGAAAAACCACCCATCACTTGGCGCAACCCTCTGAAATACCTTGAAGACGATACCGCTCAGTTCGGAAGTGGTTCTGCGCGCCACGTTTTCTTCTTGCTCACCTTTTTTTAAGCATGATTGGTACGCTACCGCACGGACATAACTTGCGGTGACCCGTAGTGTTGAATCCTGAACCAGATACAGGGAGCAATACACATGAATCCAATCACATCATTTCTGGTCTTCGTTCTTATTCTGTCCGGCATTGCCGCTGGCAGGTGGGTGAACCCCTATATGGCACTGGCCTTGTTCGTCGCCGCAGCAATTGTCTCAATGTCATTGAAAATGGCCAATACGTGGCAGAAGTTTGTCATCCTGAGGATGGGTAAACTGCAAAGTGTCAAAGGAGCGGGGATGTTCCTCATCATCCCGATCATCGATAATGTGATCGCTGTGATCGATGAACGCATTCAGACCACGGGCTTCAATGCCGAGCAGGCCCTGACTAGGGACACGGTTCCTGTGAATGTTGATGCGATTATTTTCTGGCACGTACACGACGCAGAAAAAGCCGCGTTGGCCATTACCAATTATCCCGCTGCCATCGATCAGGTAGCACAAACCTCGCTGCGCGAGATGATAGGATCTTCGATGCTGGCCGCATTGTTATCTGATCGCAAGGATGCCGACGAACAGCTGAAAAACGAGATCGGCGCAAAAACCGCTCCTTGGGGCATAACAGTGGGCTCGGTTGAGATTCGTGATGTCGCCCTTCCTGTGGCATTGCAGGATGCCATGTCGCGCCAGGCCCAGGCCGAGCGTGAGAAACAGGCACGGGTGATTCTCGGATCAGCTGAAGCCGCCATCGCCGGAAAGTTTGTTGAGGCCGCAGACATATATGAAGGCCATCCCGCAGCACTTCAGCTTCGCGCCATGAATATTATTTACGAGACCACCAAGGAGCGGGGAGCCACGATCCTGATTCCCAGTTCAATGGTCGACAGCCTAAATCCTTCGGTAACCAGTCTGGCATTGTCTCTGGCGACAAAAGAACTGCCTGATCCAAAGGATGTGACACATACGGTACAACCGCAAAATAATCCAAGGCAAAAATAATGAATATTTTAGCAATTGATAACAAATCCCTCGAAAAATTCGGGCCGCATACTTTACTCATCGGGATACTGCTGATCGTGCTCGGAATAGCGGGGATTTTGCTGCCGACGGTGATGTCCCTGAGTACGGTCATGATTATCGCCTGGCTCGTGCTTGCCGGTGCTGGTTTATGGGCCATTCACACCTATAAATATAGCCCGAAGAACGTCATGGACTGGATCAAACCCGTCTTACTGTTCATCTTTGGCGGCTTGATGCTGATCTTTCCTGCAATCGGAGTCGAAGCAGTGGGACTGTTGCTGGCATTTTATCTGTTGTTGGATGCGATGGGCAGCTTCACCATGGCTCAGTCTATTTATCCTGTCAAAGGCTGGGGCTGGATGACTTTCAATGGAGTTTCCGCCACTCTGTTGGCCTTGCTATTTCTGATCGGATGGCCAGCGACTTCACTGTGGCTGGTGGGATTGTATGTGGGCATCAGCTTGCTATTTGATGGCTTTTCCCTAGTTGCGATCGGCTTTACGTTACGTCATGGCAAGCCCTCTTGAACGGTTGCTGCGACATTCAGCCCATTGAATTGCCGGAGGTATTCCCGTTAACAGAGATGACCACCGCTGCTGTGATCATCGATTGCCCAGTTGACATTTCCAAGAATTTTCGATTAAGTCAAAGAGTCGGCGCGATCATCTGGCCGACTGGAGAACATTCATGACCACTAACGCACTCTCGCCCGACCTGTTGCATAAGATGAATGCCTACTGGCGTGCGGCCAATTACCTTTCGGTAGGACAGATTTATCTCTACGACAATCCACTGCTGAAACGCCCGCTGGAACTGGCAGACGTGAAACGCATGCTGCTGGGACACTGGGGTACGACACCCGGGCAAAACTTCATCTATGTGCATCTCAACCGTATTATCAAGCAATACGACCTCAACATGATCTACGTCTCCGGCCCAGGACACGGGGGTCCGGCCGTGGTCGGCAACACCTATCTCGAGGGCACCTACAGCGAGATCTATCCGAATATCAGTCAAGACGAAGCTGGACTACAGAAGTTGTTCAGGCAGTTCTCGTATCCCGGCGGCATTCCCAGCCACGCCTCGCCGGAGTGCCCCGGTTCTATCCACGAGGGCGGCGAGCTGGGTTATTCCCTCAGCCACTCCTTCGGAGCGGCATTTGACAATCCTGATCTCGTCATTGCATGTGTCATTGGTGATGGTGAGATGGAAACCGGACCACTGGCGACATCGTGGCACTCGAACAAATTTCTCGACCCTGCTACCGACGGTGCGGTATTGCCCATTCTGCATCTCAATGGCTATAAGATCGCCAACCCGACCGTTTTCGCCCGCATCGAGCCGGAAGAGCTGGATCAATTTTTCCGCGGCTGCGGCTGGTCGCCCTATTACGTTATAGGAAATGATCCCACACTAATGCACGAGGCCATGGCGGCAACACTCGACAAAGCGGTGGAAGAAATCCGGCGTATCCAGCATGATGCCCGCGTCAACGGCAATCTCGCACGTCCGCGCTGGCCGATGATCGTGTTCAAGTCGCCCAAAGGATGGACTGGGCCCGAATGGGTAGACGGCCTGCAAATTGAAGGCACATTCCGCGCGCACCAAGTGCCGATTGCCGTTGATGTAGACCATCCCGAACACCTCAAACTGCTGGATGACTGGCTGAAAAGTTACCACGCAGAGGAATTGTTCGATGCCCAAGGCCGCCTACAACCGGCACTGTCCGAACTTGCGCCCAAGGGCGAACGCCGCATGGGCGCCAACCCCCACGCCAATGGCGGCATGCTGTTACGCGATCTGATCATGCCCGACTTTCGCGAGTATGCAGCCAACGTGCCGACACCCGGAGTTCCCGGCATTGGTGACACACATGTGCTCGGATATTTCCTGCGCGATGTGGTCAAGCTCAATCAGGAACAACGCAATTTTCGTATCTTTGGTGCTGATGAAACACTCTCCAACGGTTTGAGTGCGCCGTTTGAAGTGACCAAACGACAGTGGGATGCCCGTATTCAGGACAACGACGAATTCCTTGCGGTGGATGGCCGTATCATGGAAATGCTCAGTGAACATCAATGTGAAGGCTGGTTAGAGGGCTACCTGCTCACGGGTCGGCATGGACTTTTCAACTCCTATGAAGCATTCATTCACATTATTGATTCGATGTTCAATCAGCACGCCAAGTGGCTAAAAATCACGGCTGCGCTGCCTTGGCGGCGCAAAATCGCTTCTCTAAATTACCTGCTGGCCTCCCACGTCTGGAATCAAATTCACAACGGTTTCACTCATCAGGACCCTGGATTCATTGACCATGTGGTCAATAAGAAGGCCTCCATCGTACGAGTGTACCTGCCGCCCGATGCGAACTGTCTCCTGTCAGTGATGGACCATTGCTTGCGCAGCCACCATTACGTCAACGTCGTGATCGCCGGAAAATATGTAGCGCCTCAATGGCTAACGATGGATGAGGCCGTCAAGCACTGCACGAAAGGCGCAGGGATCTGGCAGTGGGCCAGCAACGACCAGGCCGTCGCACCTGATCTGGTCATGGCTTGCTGTGGCGATGTGCCCACGCTGGAAACCTTGGCGGCTGTCTCTATCCTGCGCGAACGTTTGCCTGACCTGAAAATCAGGGTGGTGAACGTCGTCGACCTGATGAAACTGCAACCGCAAAGCGAGCACCCCCATGGCCTGTCCGATATGGATTTCGATGAGCTCTTTACCCCGGATAAGCCGGTCATATTCGCCTTTCATGGCTACCCCTGGCTGATCCACAGGATCACCTACCGACGCACTAACCATGACAACTTCCACGTGCGCGGCTACAAGGAAGAAGGTACTATCACCACCCCCTTCGATATGACCGTACTCAATGATCTGGACAGATTTCATCTGGTGATGGATGCGATAGACCGTTTGCCGCAGACCGGCGACAAAGGCATTTATATCAAGCAGCAGTTGAAGGATAAACTCATGGAGCACAGGCAATACATCATCCAGCATGGTGAGGATATGCCCGAGATACGCCACTGGAAATGGAACGATGCCATAGGAATACACCAGAGCTGATGACTACCATGGGAACACTGGTCACTGATAATACTGCCGCCATGACAGTTGCCTGCGCATGAAAACAAGCCCCCCTACCTCACTGCGCCTCTACCTCATTCGGCACGGTGAAACCGAGTGGTCGCTCTCTGGCCGCCACACGAGCCATACGGACATTCCATTGACCCCGAACGGCGAGCATGAGGCGCGTGAACTGGGCAAGCAACTACTAGATATCCCATTTGCACAGGTGCTGACCAGTCCGCTCAAGCGTGCACGGCAAACCTGTCAGTTGGTCGGTCTGGATAAAGCCCCAGAAATGGAGCCCGATCTTCAGGAATGGGACTATGGCGATTACGAAGGACAGCGCTCTGTAGATATCCTCAAGGAGCGGCCAGACTGGAATATTTATCGCGATGGTTGTCCTGGCGGTGAATCGCCCGCACAGATTTCCGCTCGTGTTGATCGTATGATCACCCGCCTGCGCCAGCTGGATTCTACTATCGCCCTCTTTACTCATGGCCAGATCGGCAGTGTTATGGCTGCGCGCTGGATCGGTTTGCCCGTCGCCAAAGCACAGCATTTCATGCTCAGCACGGCATCCCTCAGCATTTTTTCCTACGACCTGCACCACCCAGATGTAGCGGTCATCGCGTTATGGAATAAGCGCTCGTAGGCAACATCCACATCCAGTTCGTTCCTCCCTGCGTCACCACCTTGATCGTAGCCGCCGACAAATCACACTGCACTGCAACAGAGACAGGGAACATTATGGAACCCAATGGCACCTCCCCCAAAGCTTCCGCAACAAAAACCAACGTAAAACCCGAACCATCGCCTGATGCGCAAGACGATCTGAGATCATTGCCTCTGGTGGAGGTGGCTAAAAAACTTGGAACGTCGCAGGAGGGCCTCACCCAGACCGAGGCGGCAAAGCGGCTGATCCAATATGGTCCCAACGAAATCGAAGGAAAAAAGTCCAATCCGCTGCTGAAATTTCTCAGCTATTTCTGGGGCCCTATCCCGTGGATGATCGAAGCGGCCGTGATCCTGTCTGCGCTAGACCGGCATTGGCCTGACTTCGGTATCATCTTGGTTCTGCTTCTGGCCAACGCCATGGTTGGTTTCTGGGAGGAACACACAGCGGGCAATGCCATCGAAGCCCTCAAGGCCCATCTGGCGATTAGGACCCGAGTGATCCGTGACGGTCAGTGGGTCAACCCAGCGGCGCGCGAACTGGTGCCGGGCGATGTCATTCGCCTGCGACTTGGCGACATCGTGCCAGCAGATGCACGCTTGCTGGACGGCGATCCCATATCTGTCGATCAGTCAGCGCTGACTGGAGAGTCCTTGCCCGCCACGCGTAAGCCAGGCGACGCGGTGTTTTCTGGTTCAATCATCCGTCGGGGTGAAAGCAGCGCGTTGGTATACGCCACGGGGGCAAACACCTACTTCGGCAAGACCGCTGAACTCGTGCAGAATGCGCACACTGTCAGCCATTTTCAAAAGGCAGTACTGAAGATCGGCAACTACCTGATCATGCTCGCGGTGGTACTGGTGGCCGCGATCATTGCCGTCGCGATTTACCGTGGCGACCCGATCCTCACCACCCTGCAGTTCGCCCTGGTGCTGACCGTTGCGGCGATTCCGGTGGCAATGCCTACAGTATTGTCAGTCACAATGGCTGTCGGTGCCCGTTTTCTGGCGAAGAAGCAGGTGATCGTCAGTCGCCTGGTGGCCATCGAGGAACTGGCCGGTGTTGACATATTGTGCGCAGATAAAACCGGCACACTGACCCAGAACAAGCTCACGCTGGGTGATCCATTCAGCGTCAACCCTGTTCTTCCTGAGCAGGTCATCCTTGATGCTGCTCTGGCATCGCGCGCAGACGACGGGGACAACATTGACCTAGCCGTGCTGGGCGGTCTGAAGGACAAGGATGCGTTAAGGAATTATGAGATTGTCCATTTCCAACCGTTTGATCCCGTGCACAAGCGTACCGAAGCGACCGTCAAAGCCGCTGACGGAAAGTCATTCAAGGTGGCCAAGGGCGCGCCTCAGATAATCTTGGCACTGGCGGCCAATGCTGGAGAAATCCAGTCTGACGTCGACAAGGCTGTCAATGCTTTTGCGGCGAGTGGTTTTCGATCACTCGGGGTTGCCCGATCCGATGAGGAAGGAAAGTGGATGTTTGTCGGCTTGTTGCCTTTGTTCGATCCGCCTCGGGACGATGCCAAGGCAACCATCGCAACCGCACTGGCGATGGGCGTGACAGTCAAAATGGTGACGGGGGATGCACTGGCCATCGCCAGGGAAACCGCAAAAAAACTGGACATGGGGGCCAACATTCTCGATGCTTCCAGCCTAGGCGACTCAAAAAAGGAAGAAACCGCAGAGGTAGCTCAGTCCATTGATAGGGCAGATGGCTTCGCCCAGGTCTTTCCCGAACACAAGTTCCATATCGTCGATGTCCTGCAAAAGCACGGGCATATTGTCGGCATGACAGGCGATGGGGTGAATGACGCTCCCGCACTGAAAAAAGCTGACTGTGGTATTGCCGTATCGGACGCGACGGACGCAGCGCGTACAGCGGCGGCCATAGTGCTGATGACACCCGGCTTATCGGTGATCATCGATGCCATCAAGGAGAGCCGGAAGATTTTTCAGCGGATGAATAGCTACGCAATCTACCGCATCGTTGAAACGCTGCGTGTGCTGTTATTCATGACGCTGTCGATCCTGATATTCAACTTCTACCCGGTGACGGCGGTCATGATTGTGATGCTTGCCTTACTCAATGATGGCGCCATCCTGTCCATTGCCTATGACAACGTGCACTACAAAAACCAGCCTGAGGCTTGGAACATGCGCATGGTACTGGGGATATCCTCGGTGCTGGGCGTTATGGGGGTCATTGCCTCTTTCGGCATGTTTTATCTGGGTGAACGCGTATTTCATCTTGACCATGGGCATATCCAGACGCTGATGTATTTGAAGCTTTCCGTAGCGGGGCATCTGACGATTTTCCTCACTCGAACGCGTGGTCCCTTCTGGTCGACACGCCCCGCACGGATATTATGGATGGCCGTACTCGGCACGCAATGTGTAGCGACGTTGATTGCGGTTTACGGATTGTTCATGACACCTATCAGTTGGAAATGGGCAGGATTCATATGGGGCTATGCACTGCTGTGGTTCCTCGTGAACGACCGCGTGAAATTGCTCGCTTATCGGATTTTTGATCCCCTTAAAATCGAGCGGTAGAGTCCCCAAGGCAATTGTCCAACCGGCTGTTGGACAATTCAGCATCTGGCCACACCTCTGCCATGGGAAATTTCCCGGAGATCAGTTCACAATGACGAACGCTCACATCGTGCCAGATGCAGACATTCTGGAGTACCCCAACAACACCCGTCCATATTATGATGTGTGCTTTGGCAGAGAACTAAAACCTCAATTCTTATGCTCTACTACGCACTCAAGGTAATCATCTCGGCACTAATTATTGTTGTCGTCTCTGAAATCGCTAAGCGTTCTACAGGTTTTGCCGCATTGGTGGCATCCATCCCGCTAACCTCATTGCTTGCCTTTGTATGGCTGCACATGGAGAGATCTCCCTCTGACCAGATTGCCGATCTATCAAGCCAGATTTTCTGGCTTGTCCTGCCCTCGCTTCTGCTATTCCTGCTGCTGCCGCTTTTGCTCAGACATGGCTGGAGCTTCTGGTTCAGCCTAGGCGTATCTGTGGCAGCAACTGCTGGCTGCTACATTGTATTGCTGCCATTGTTACGCCGCATGGGTGTTAGCCTATAATTCAGATGGCCGGTCGAAAGCGACACTTCATTTTTCCGAATTTGGCATTCAAATTTGATGCCCATGCAAATAACGACTCCTAACCTTAGAGGTCAAGAGGGAGGGGCAAGAAGCCGCCCGCCCCTTCCCTCAACATTGGGCATCTTAAATGCGTACACCTGCTCTATAATTCCTTTGGATGGAACCCCTGAATTACCGGTAATACTTCCTCCAGGAATCGACGCGGATTGAATTCCTGTTGGCAATGCCTCACATGATTGACGACCATTGTAAACCCGGTTACTATATTCCCGTATTTCAGGAAGTACATCATGTGGAGCAAAACCTACAGCAAGCGGGTTAGCGGCTTGCCAACGGAACGGCGGCGCAGACGGAGGCCCTGATTGAAAAAACAAGAAGTGCCTGAGTCTTCACCCTTCAAGCATGAACAGGCTGACGATAGCCCAGGATTTCTGCTGTGGAAACTCACTACCCTATGGCAACGAAAACTCGCGAGTATATTCGATGAGTTTTCCATTACCCAAACCCAGTTCGCCATAATGGCTTCGCTCCTGTGGTTCGAGCAACAGCGTGAGTCACCCACCCAGGCTCGTCTGGTCGAGCATGCCAAAATCGATAAAATGACCCTTTCCAAAGCCATTCGGAAACTCGAGGAAACAGGACTCGTCAATCGAGAATCCTCAGCGATCGATACGCGTTCCATTCAGGTTCGGTTCACGGCGAACGGACGCAAACTGATTCACCAAGCCATTGTTGCCGTCGAACGCGCTGACGATGAATTCTTCTCAGACCTTACGGAACAGCAGTTAGAGTCCTACAAAGCACTGACCCTTTCCATCATCGCTGGCAATAACCCATGAGCGCGCGCTATTGGATCGGAGTGGCATCGAAGGAACATGTCCATATTGGTGTGGCTGGTGGATTTAGTCAGTTGTGCCACGGCAAAGCCCAGCCCCTCAAACGGATGGCGGTGGGCGACTGGCTCATCTATTATTCACCCAAGGAACGATTCGAGGAATCCGCGCCCTGCCAAAAATTTACCGCGATTGGCAAAGTCTCTGGTGACAAAATCTATCCGTTTGAAATGTTCCCTGGCTTTGTCCCCTACCGGCGCGATGTCAATTTTCTCCAGGCTAACGATGCGCCTATTCGTTCTCTTCTTGAGCAACTTTCCTTCATCCAGAACAAGAGCAGATGGGGCTATGCCTTTCGCTTTGGACATCTGGAAATTCCGAAATCAGATTTCGAGGTGATCGCGACCCGTATGCTGGGATGTATACCTGAAGATAATTGACCATTTCTCGTCACTCCATCCTGTTAGCCTCCGTGCGAGCAAGCCTGCTGGTGCAGGATGATGCCCGAAACAAACTCATCCGTCATTACCACTGGCTAAGCCGATCGAGGTCTCTGGACCAGCAGGCACGACAAGGGAAATCAGCATTTATCATGAAGTCTCCCGCCACTAAGCGCGTAAACGCGTTGTAGTGTGGGTTTCTTCTTGGGTCAACGACCAGAGCGCGAGGGTGTTACCACCACCACGACTTACCACGGTCTCACCAAGCGTAGACTGCGATTCCTCGCAACCGGTTCGAGAGCCTTCCGCCCCTACCTTGATCCTTGTGATCCTGCACCGTTTCTTTTCTTTCTGAACACCCTTCCCAGACAATAATTGTCGAACGCCACGCATGGCAATAACGATGTAGGTGTTCCAAGCCGGAACCGCCGAAAATTCGTGAAATCGGTTTAAAGGGGTTGTAAGCCCAAACCGGCGGAATTTGTCCAATCCGTCAGTGCTGCGTATTCCAAGGGTTGATGACAGTCAGGCCAGCGGCTTCAAAAGGGCCGGTGTCTCGCGTTGCAACAATCAAACCATGTGTCGTGGCCGTAGCGGCAATGTAACCGTCTGCTGGCGCGATAGTCTTCCCCTCGGCACGCGCACGGGCGCGAAGCACTGCGTAGGCTTCGGAGGCGGCTGCATCAAAGGGCAGGATTCGACCGACGAACAAAGGCAAGATGCGTTGCTCAAGACTGGTGTGGAGCATGTCTCTTCGTTTGCCAGGTGCCAGCGCCGCAATGCCAAAACGCAACTCAGCCAGGCTGATCGTTGACAGATAAAGTGTTTCGATAATTTGCGCGTCTATCCAAGTCAACAC
>VFSW01010251.1_pt1 | contig 13292 bp, 11 predicted proteins | sample 5358111 | NCBI WGS metagenome assembly VFSW01 (sample SAMN11554181, study PRJNA540505) | mine drainage metagenome | isolation source: sediment from site ElyBrook_90M | place: USA: Ely Copper Mine, Vershire, VT | collected 2017 | reverse complement strand
GGCCGCGCGCCGGACGGGCGGGCCATCATCGAGAGCGCGAGCATGGCGGTGAAGAAGACCGCCACCCGCAAACCCCGCGTCTTCGCGGCGCTCGCCGGAGCGAACTCCGGCACGGTGAAGATCGTCGCTCCGTCGGCCGGGCATCGCTCGTCCTACGACTGGCAGTCTTCGCCCGACGGGCACACCTGGACGGACCTGGGCTCGACGCTCCAGGCCAAGACGACCCTGACGGGTCAGACGCCCGGCACGGTGCTGCAGTTCCGCTACCGGCCGGTGCTCAAGACCGGCGCGGGCGACTGGTCGGCGCCCGTGACGTTCACCGTGAAGTGACGCGGCCCTCGACGTGCTGACGCGTCGTCCAGCGCGGGCAAGGGGCCTGGCCGCCGGCACGTCCGGCGGCCGGGGCCTGGGCCCCACCCTGCCCAAGAACTCACTTTCGCACGGAGTCACGCTCATGCGAGGCGGGGCGGGGCGGTGGAGTCGTCCGCGGCTCCCTTGACGTATAAGAAGAAGAAGGTGAAGGGGTTCGTACCCGAGCGGCGGCACGCGGCCCTCACGCCGGCGAAGGCCGTGCGGATCGCGCGCGAGTTTCAGGAGATGACCCAGACCGAGCTTGCGGCTGCCTCGGGCGTGCCGCAGCCTGCCATCGCTGGGATCGAGAGCGGACGCATCGCGCTCCGTGGGGATCGTGCCGAGAAGCTCGCGCGAGCGCTCAAGGTCCATCCGGCCGTTCTGATGTGGCCGCAGTGGGGGCAAGAGGAGCGGCGCGCGGGCTGAGCGGTAGAAGGCGGAAGGGGTCCACTAGTAATAGTACAGTGCGCCGGAGATCGTGGTTCACCCTCGGCGCGAAACGGCAGTGGAACACCTGGGCCTACAGAGACCGTGACGGCTCCCGGGTGCGTGGAGCGGCGGGCGGCGGCGGAACCGAGGGCGCCCGTGGTCGGATGGGGCCCCGCAGCTGGCGGAGGCGTCGGTGCGAGGCGCACGCGCGATGGCGGCACGTCGGACGGTGAGGGCGGGCGCGGACGCGGCGCGGGCGCGGCCTCGCGTGAGGCCACGGGCCGTCCCCTCGGGAGCGTCGGCTCGGAGAGGACCTCCGGCGGCAGTGGCGGCGCATCGTGACTCGAAGGGAACGGCGCCCGCGGCGGCGGCTTTCCCGAGGCGAGCTTCTTGAGCGTCTCGAGATGGTTGCGCCCGCGGTACGGCAGCTCGCCGGTGAGAAGCTCGTACAGAGTCATGCCACCGAGCAGCCGTCGCTGTTCGCGAGCGACGACCCGACGCTGTCGCAGCCGATGCTGGCCGCGTGCCGGACCGATGACGCCCTCGTACTTCGCGTACGCGGCGAAGGCGAGCGCCGGCGGAAGCGGTCTGGGGCTGTCCACCGTGTACGACATCGTGAAGCAGAGGCGCGCGGTGGCGTCGGTGCTGCGCGACTTCGGCTACACGGTGCTCGAGGCGAGTGGTCCCGGCGATGCGCTGCGTCTGGCGAGCGAACATGCCACCCCGATCCGCCTGCTGCTCGCGGACGTCATCATCGCCCTCATCGCCAGGCCGTTCACCCCGGATGCACTCGCTCGAAGGGTGCGCGAGGTGCTGGGCGACGGTGCTGTGAACACAAGTGAACACCCCGCCGCGCCAGTGACGACCGTCGGCCTTGGCCATGGTAGGATGGCCCATGCTCGACGCCTCGCTGCTGCTGCCCGAGCATCCGCGCCCGCTCAGGCGCGCGGAGTACGACCGCCTCGTCGCGCTCGGCGCCTTCGAGGACGAGCGGATCGAGCTGCTTCACGGGGTGCTCGTGGACATGAGCCCGAACGATCCCGGCCACGTCAGCCCGATTGACCGGCTGACCATGATCCTGGCGCCCGCCCTGGTGGGCAGGGCCATCGTCCGCGTCCAGTCACCCATCCTCGCGCACGACGAATCCGAGCCCGAGCCAGACGTCGCCGTCGTCCCGCTCGGCGACTACCGGCTGCAGCATCCGGGCGCGGCGCTCCTCGTGATCGAGGTCGCGGTGTCGTCCCTGAACAAGGACCGCAAGGTGAAGGCGCCGCTCTACGCCGCCTCCGGCTTCCCGGAGTACTGGATCGTGAACGTCGCGGAGAAGGAGATCGAGGTGTACTCGGCGCCCGGAAGCGGTGTTTACGCGCGCGTCACGCGCCACGCGGCCGGCGAGACCCTGGGGCCCGAGGCGTTTGCCGACGTGGCCGTGAAGGTGAGCGACGTCTTCGCCTGAGGCTGGCCCCACACCCGCTCCGCCGGGGCCCCTGCACGCTCCCGCGGGTCCCGCCCGGACCGTGAACGGTCGCAAGGTGAGCTACGCTTCGATCGTGGGCGAGCGCAAGACGTGCATCGATTGCGGCGAGCAGTCGCTGAGCCTGGTCACTCCCCTACCTCGATGCGGTCGCGGCCCCCATCCTTCGCCTTGTAGAGCGCTGCGTCGGCGCGTGCCAAAAGCTCCTCCACCCGGAACTCGTTCTTCGCCTCCGCCGAAGAGATGCCCGCGCTGAAACGCACGACCTCAGCTCTTCCCTCACCCAGCGACACCGGGCGCTCGCGCAGGTCGCGCTGGACGCGCGTCACCACACGCAAGGCCCCCTCGGCGTCGCACTTCGGCAAGAGGAGGACGAACTCCTCGCCACCGTACCGGAAGGCTTGGTCACCGACACGAACGGCGCGGCGCAGAGCCCGTGCGAAGTACAGGAGCACTCGGTCGCCGGCACCATGCCCGAACGTGTCGTTGACCCGCTTGAAGTGGTCCAGGTCCAGCACCACGAGCGCGAGGGGCTCGCGATGCCGAGTCGTGTTCGCCATCCCCTCGGCCAGGCGGCCGTCGAACGCCCGACGGTTCATCAGCCCCGTCAGGCCATCGGTGGTCGCGTGCTCTTCGGCAAAGTGCAGGCGCACGCGGAGTTCCCGTTCAGCGTCGGAGCGTTCACACGCGGCGCGCACTTGCGCCACGAGGACCGGCATGGCAACTGGCTTGGTGAGGTAGAAGGCCGCGCCGGCGTCGATCCCGCGCGCCACGTCGGACTCCCCGACGGCCTGGGCCGTCAGCAAGACGATGGGGATGTGGGCGGTGTCAGGATTGCCCTTCAGCCGAGCCAGAACGCCAAGGCCGTCCAGCCCCGGCATCATCACGTCCAGGACCACCGCGTCCACGCCGTCCGGGTCGGCAAAGAGCATCTCCGTCGCCCCGCTTCCCGAGGCGCGCTCGACGCAGGTGAACTTCGCCCCGGTGAGCCACCGCATGACCATCTTTCGATTGGCCTCGTCGTCGTCCACGACGAGCACGACGCGATCCGAGCGCTGTTCCCGTCCGCGCACGATCTCGCGGATCTTCTGGACGTCGAACGGCTTGGCGAGCACGAGGTTCGGCACCGCCCTCACGAAGTCCCTCGCGCGGGTCGTGACCGCGCCTCCGGTGAGGAACACGAAGCTCCGGGCCTGCTCGGGAGCCAGCCGGACGACCTCTTCGTAGAGGTCCATTCCCGTCATCTCGGGCATCATCAGATCGCACAGAATCAGCTCGAACCGGTCTCCGGCAACGATCCGGGCGAGCGCCTCCCTGGCGCTGCTCAGCACGAGAACCTCGTAGCCCCGGAGCGTGCGAGCGAGGGCCCTCCCGATCGTCACCTCGTCGTCCACGACGAGGATTCTCGTCCGGCGGTTTCGTGACGCGGTGGTTGGCTCCGACGGGCCGAACTCCTCGTGGGACGCCGCGCCGCTTGCGTGAGGCGGCGTCCTGGTGACTTGCAAGTGCCTCACGATGGCCCGGATGCGCTCTGCGCTCTCCCGTGCTTCCCGAAGGGGCTCTCGAACGTCACCCGCCGGTTGCCCTCCGTTCGCGGTCTCTGCCGCCAGGTCGAGGTTTGCGATGAGCGCGGCGAGCGGGTTGTTGATGGCATGGGCGATGTTCGCCACGACCGCGTCGTGGGAGATCGAGGACACCGGCGGCTGCTCGCCCTGCTCTGCAAGTTCGCCCGGCGGAGGTGCCACGAGTCCCGGGGGCTGCCTCACCATCGCACGAGTATCCCGCGTTTCCACGACTTCGTCGATGCCAGCCCAGCAGAGCTCGAGGCAGCCGATGGGGCGCTGTACGCGGCCGAGAGCTCCGGACAGGCTCCGGACGCAACCGCTGTGCGTGTCGGAGCAAGCGAGGCGGCGATCCCCCGATCAGCGACGCAGGTGTATGCGGAAGCAGGCACCTCGCCCCGGCGCCGTCCACAGCGAGATGTGCCCCTGCATCTGGGCGGCGTATTCGCGGCACAGCGCCAGCCCGAGCCCCGTGCCCCCCTTTCCGCGCCGCGTCGTGAAGAACGGCTCGAAGATGCGATCACGGATCTCCTCCGGGACGCCCGGACCGTTGTCGCGCACGGACAGGATGGCGGCCTCGCCGGCGCTGTAGACGTGGAGCCGCACGCGGGGCGACGGAAGCTGCCGCGCCGCGTGGGCAGCGTTCGCGATGAGGTTCAGGACGATCTGCTGCAGCAACCGGGGGTCCGCGCGCGCCACGACGCGCTCGTCGACGAGCTCCTGGAGCTCTACGCCATGGACCTCGCTCGCTGCCAGGCGACGCACCTCGCGCACGAAGTCGGCGAGGTCGACGTCCTCGACGCTCGCGCGTCCGGCCTGGGCGAGGCCACGCACCATGGACAGCACGCTCCTCATGTGGTCGAGGGCGCTCTGCATGTCGCCCATGGCCTCCCGCACGCCGGCGAGCGAGACCTTCCCCAGCCTCGCGCGGGCCCCGCGGGCGTCGTCCTCACGGGTCCCTGGGGCCCGCAGGATCTCCGCGGCCTGGACCAGCTCCTCCACATCCTCCGTCAGCATCGTGAACGTGGCCGAGAGCGCGGCGAGCGGGCTCGCGACCTCGTGCGTGAAGCCGGCGGTCACCCGCCCCAGCGACGCCAGGTGGCTCTGCACGTCGAGCTGCCGCTCGAGGTCGTCGGCGCGCACCTTCGCCGTACGCAGGTCGATGGCAGAGTCGATGGCCGCCAGCAGCTTGCGCTCGTCCACCGGCGCACGCAGGCAGAGCATCGCCCCGGCCTCGTACGCGGCAGCCAACTCGGCGTCGGGGGCCGAGCCGGTCAGGATGACGACGATGGCCGCATCGGCGCGGGCCCTCGCGCGGATCCGTGCGACGGTTGCCCGAGCTCCCGCCGTCGCGTCGGCGGCAACGACCGCTGCCGCGACGGGGACGATGTCCTGGCCCGCGGCGACGCGGCCCACGCGAAAGAGCAGGCTCGACAGCGTCTCGAGGAGCACCGGGTCGTCCACGACCAGGGCCACCGTCGGGACGACAGCGTGCATGCCCGACTCCGTTGCGTAGGCCGAGGCCGCTGCGGCATCCGGGGGGCGGGACGAAGGAAAGGGGGTGTCCCCGTGCGAGCGGTCCATCGGCGTCACCAAGTGAGGGCAGGGAAAGGCTTGCCAGGGCGCGCGAGCAGGTACCCTTGGAGCAGATCGCAACCGAGCGACAGCAGCGCGTCGCGCTCGGCCACCGTCTCGACGCCCTCGGCGATGACCTGCATGCCGAGATCGCCGCACAGCGAGACCACCGAGCGCACCAGCTTCTGCTTGGTGGTGCTCGCGTCCACGCCGCGCACGAGCGACATGTCGATCTTCACGAACTCGGGCTCGAGCGAGGCGAAGCTCGTGAGCCCCGCGTAGCCTGCCCCCAGATCGTCGATCGCGATGCGGAAGCCCAGCGCACGCAGCGCTGCGATGCGGGAGCGGACGTCGAGCACCTCATCGAGGGAGGCGCGTTCGGTGATCTCGAGCACGACGCGGCTCGCCATGGCGGCCAGCGGCGTGTCGGGATCCGCGAGCGCGTCGTCCGTGAGATCGGACGCGTGCAGGTTCACGAAGAGCAGCGACCGGGAATCGCACGACCCCATGGGCGTCGGAGCGAGCGCGCGGACCCGCCGTCCAACGTCTGCAACTCGCCCCAGGCGCTCGGCCGCGTCCAGCACGGCGCCGGGATGGGGGAGCGTCTTCTCGTCGCTGCGCATCAGCGCTTCGTAGCCGTACGCGACACGCTCGCTCATGCGCACGATCGGCTGGTAGGCCATCCAGATGCTCGACAGGGCACGGTCGAAGCTGGCTTCCAGCCCAGCGCGGTCCGACACGCCGAGCCCGCCATCGCTGACGAGGTCGAGCGCCTCGCGCTTCACCCGCGCCATGCGGTGCAGCAGGTTGGCGCGCGCGACCGTCTGCACCAGCTTTTCGCTGTCGAAGGGCTTGATCACGTAGTCCAGGGCGCCGAGGCGCAGCGCCTCGATGGCCGTGCTCAGCTCTGGTGCGCCGGTAACGAGAATGAATGGTACGTCGGGGTCGTGCGCTCTCGCGGCCCTCAGAACGCCGACCCCGTCGAGCCCTGGCATCGTGATGTCGCTGACGATGACGTCGAACGACTCGCGTCGAAGGGCGTCGACGGCGGCGGTGCCGTCGGGCACGCATTCGACCGAGAATCGGGCGCGAACGAGCAGCCGCTCGATGGCCTTCAGCAACACCGGGTCGTCGTCCGCCGCGAGAACGCGGCCCTGCGCAGCCGCTTTCAAGGGCTCGTCCTTCCCGTCAACCATCGATCCATGATGCTCCGATCGACGGTCGTTGCCAACTCTGCGTCGAGCACGGCATGTCAGGGCTCCACCGTGAATGTGTCCGCGCACGGTGGCCCTTCGCAGGAGGGCGGGAGGAGCAGCGTTCCCACCGTCGAGTCTCCGGCGACGACCGTGCTCGAAGTCGGAGCCGAGTCCGCGATGGGTGCGCTCGCGGTCACGGACCTCGGTGAGGTGACCGGGCTGACCGCAGTGGGCGCCGGCGGGGCCACGGCGGCGGTGATTGTGGCGCCGTTGCCAGCGGCCATCTGTGGGCTCCGGCTCACGCGCGGCCGTGTTTGCCGCCGCGACTGGAGGTCTCCGTGGCCAGTGCAGCTGCCGGTGTGTCCTTCGCTACTTGAACGATCCGCAGCTGGCGCGCCGCATCGGTCAGGTCTGGATCGAGCTGGAGTGCACGGCGAAAGAGCTTCGTCGCTCGGTCCCCGTCTCCCTTCGCCCTCGCGAAGTGCCCCAGGACGTAGTAGCCGAACCCGACCTCGGGCTGCTGCTTCACGACCTGCGTCGCAAGGCGCCACAGCTCGCCTCGCGCCTTCACCTGCTCGTCGGCGTCGCGGTCCTCCGTGATCCACTCCGCCCACCGTAGCCACAGCCGGAACTCGATCGCCTCGGGGGACAGCTCCACGGCGCGCCGAAGATACGACAGGGCGCGATCAGGCGTGTCACGGCGCATGTGCGCCCTGCCGCTCTGGAAGGCATCTTCGGCGTAGAGGGGAGCGGCGTGTGGGCTGAGCCCCACGGGGATCGCGCGGAGCGGCGTCGGGACGGCGACCGATTGAGGCTTCCCCGCGACGTGTTTCGGGGCCACATCGGCGCTGACCCGGTGGGCCGACGGCGGAGCAGCCGAGTGGTGTTGGAGGGGCGGAGCAGGCGGCTCGGCATGCGGGTCTCGAACACCGAGCGGCACCGCGTGCTCCGCGCTGACGGTGGCCACGGCCGCGAGCGACGAGGACTTGGCCTCCGGTAGCTCGACGTACGCGCTCGCGATCAAAGCTGCGAGCACGGCAGCAGGCGCGGAATCGGCGGGACCGGCCTCCAACAGCTTCCGCGTCGAGCGGCTGCCGTCCAACAGCTCCAAGAAGCGCTGCTCTGGTCCGCTCAGACCGAAGCGTTCCGAGATGACCGAGGCGTCCATGGTCAGGCGGAGACAGCCATCTCTTGCCGGCTGCAAGATGCCGTCGATCCGATCCGGATCGAGCCGCCTCATGGCGGCCAGGACCATCGGTTCCACCGGCATCGGGAATCTCCCGACACGCGCAACCGGATCGGACCGCTCCTCGAAGCTCCAGTCCGGGCGGTCGAGCATCAAGCAGTGAATCACCTTCTCCCGCACCTGCGCCGCCAGGGCTTCGAGCACCTGGTCGGACGTCAAGAAGCCAAGCTCGACGACCACCTCGCCGAAGCGCATCTGCTCGTTGTCGATGATCCGCTGCGTCATCGAACGGAGCGCCGCCACGTACTGTTCACTCGTGAGCTTCCCGGTTCGCACCAGGACGCGACCCAGCGTGTCGCCGAGGGTGCCTTGCTCCGCGAACACCAACTTGCCTCGGTCGAAGTAGAGGTACGTGCGCGTGTCATCGGCCTTGACCACGTAGACGCCCGAGCGCCGCTCGCGCTGGACCGCGAGCAACGCGCTGATCAGTATCGGTTGCGCCGGCATCCTCTCGACCCCTCGCCTCACGGCCCCGGCGTCGGCCGCTCCATCTCGGCCACGGCCACGTCTTCGGCCCGGAGCTGGAGCTTCTCGACCTCGGGCGATGGCGGCAAGGCCCACTGACGGCGTAGGACGATCTCGACAGCGTCCTTCACGAGGAGAGCCGACGTGATGGATGGGCCATGATCGCAGAATACCGCGTCGAGCGCTCGGCGCAACGCCACTCCAGAGCGTGAGAGCGTGCTTGCCGTCAGGGCTTCCTGCGAAGGCGGTCTGGGCGCATCATGTTGACTTCCCTCGGGGGCGCCTGTCCCAGTTCACGAGAACCCGTCCCTGTGGAGACGTCATCACGATGCGTCCGCCGTGCTCGACGTCGAGCGTTCGGATCGCCTGTTGGCATGCCGTGGTGGCAGCCAGCTCGCTCGGGTACTCCATCTCCAGTACTGGGTCGGTGCCGCTCTCGACGCGCACCCGCCAGCCACTTGTTTCCCACGCTGAAGAGGGGGCGACATCGAACGGCTCCTTCCCACCCGGCGACGGACCGATCAGTATCGCGAGGGTCGAGCCACACATGCACTTGCGAAACTCCCGGATCTGCTCGCCGTCGTCCTGAAGGCCGACGTATTCCAGACGGCTCCAGGCCTGGGCGTCGTAGGTCTTGCCGCACGCGCACTCGGCCATCAGTTCCAATCGTAGCCGGTTCCTCGGCCTGTCCCTACCCCATGCCCGTGCCGAGCAGTGCTCGATCCGAGCGGGCGCGCAAGTTCATGGTGGTGGCGGGGCCGGAGTCACGACGCGATCTCTCCCTTTCTTCCTGTACCATCGTGGCTCAGCGTGAGCCCAGCCGACAGACCCACCCCGCCAGAGCAGCAGGTCGTACGCGACGACGACCTCGACGGGCCGACCAGCGAGGTTCGTCCGCACGTCCCCTTGTTCGCGGTCCCCGTGCTCGTCATCACCCTGGAGGGGCTGCGGCTCCTGCCACTCGACGCGCGGGGGGCGTACCTCCTGTCGCTCCTGGATGGTCGCTCCACCGTCGAGACGATCCTCGACATCTGCAGGCCGGAGCTGGAGCGGGACGATGCCCTGGGCATCCTTGCGAACTTGATCCAGCTCGGAGCCATCGAGCTACGCGACCCCTGACGAGTCCTACGGTCACACGAGAGGGATCACCTGTGCCGCGCAGCAGGCGGAGCGCGGTGGCGAGACTTCACGCACCCCCGCCCGCCTACAGCTTGGGCACCGGGAGCACCTCGCGGGCCATTTTCGGCCGTGGAGCTGCTCCAGCAGATCGCAGCCCACACGCTCACCGGCGACAACGCGCTACACGACGACATCGGCGGTCGGCAGATGCCCATTGCCGAGTGGGAGGAGTTTGCGCCGTTCGTCGAGCAGACCAACCTGGTGCGCGAGAAGCGCGCTGAGGAGAAGGCTGTGGTCCGAGCGGCCGACGCCGACAAACAGCCGGCTGCATCGACCACGCGATCCGCGGCCTACAGTGGCCTCAGAGCGCGAAGACCGACTTCGTCACGACGAACTATTGAGGGCTCCGTGCCGCTCCAAGGGGCGTGGGTCTTCTTGTCAGGACGCGAGCTTCGGCGCATTGTGACGTGGAGGCCCCATGGCGCTTTCTTTCCAGATTCCCACAGCACGAATCACTCGCTGGCTGCTTCTCGGGATCGCCTCCGCCGGGGCGGTGGCGGGTGCCGCATGCAGCAGCAACCCCTCCGCGCCGGTCACGTCGGGCGGCTCGGGCCAGCTCGACGATGGAGGACCGGACGCCACGCAGACGCAAGGCGACTCCGGTGATGGGCAAGAGACGGGCCCGGGCGATGGCGGCACGCCGCTCGAGGGCGGTGGCTCGCCCGAAGGCGGCGGCTCGCCCGAAGGCGGTCGCACGCCCGATGGCGGCGACGCCGGGACCACGCCCGAGGCGAGCACCGAAGTCGACAGCGGCTGCGGCAACCCGACGACGATGCTCTGGAGCGGTGCCGCCGGCGACCTCGTCGTCGGCAACGGACGCGTGTACTTCGTGGGCGGTGGCTCGCTCGACTCCACGCCCATCGACGGCGACGGCGGCGCGCCGCAGGTGCTGTCGTCAGGCACCCAGCCGCTGCGGCTCGCGCTGGACGCGACGACCGCGTACTTCACGAGCGGCAACTCGGTCATGAGCGTGCCTGCCGACGGCTCGTCCGCGGCGGGGGTGGTGTCGCAGGGAACGGGTGCAGCCGGCGCGCTGGCCGTCGACGCCAGCAACGTCTACTGGATCGAGAGCGGAACACCCCCGCAGCTCCTGAGCGCGCCCAAGACCGGCGGCACGGCTTCCGTGCTCGTCGCCAACGCGGGGGCCGGCGCCGCCACGCCCAACGGGGGCAACCTGTTCGCGGCCGCCGCGGGGACCGGGACCAACCTGGTCTGGCTCGATGCGGAACCGGGCCCCAACGGCCAGGTCCTCATGCTGCCCGGGGCGCACGCCGGGTCCCCGCGCGTCCTGTTCGGCGGCGGCAACGGCGGCTTCGATCTGCAGGTGGTGGGATCGAGCGTGTTCTGGACCGACGTCGACGGTGGGTACGTGGGACCCGCGCTGCTCGGTCTGGGAGACGCAGGGGGCACGCCGTCGAGCATCCCAGGGCTGGAGAACCAGTTCTTCCTCGACTCCCAGAACGTCTACGTGCTGACCCCCACCTCGCAGGTGCTGCGCGCTCCGCGCAACGTGTGGGTCTACCAGGAGATCGCCTGCGGCAACGGCGCTCCGGCTCACCTCACCGCAGACCCCGAGTACGTCTACTTCACGACGGACCAGGGCGTGTTCCGCACCTCGATGTAGCCGGCCTCGCGGTCGGCCAGGGCCTCACTCGGCCGAGACGCAGTCGTAGGTCTGGTTCCAGCTGTTGAGCGTGGGCGCGGACTGCAGATCGGTCGAGGGCGTGAGGATCATGTTCACCCGGAGCCAGGGATGCGACGCGTGCGGAGGCGAGCCCGACCCGGGGTAGCCGGCGGACAGCAGCCGCGTGTCCACGTCCGTGGAGTAGTTGGTGTTGTCCAGGTAGCCGTTGGCGTGGTCGTCGGGCGCGGGGTTCTCCAGCGTCGCCGCCGTGGTGAACTGCACGCCGAGCTGCGCCTCCGTGTCCGCCGTCCACGCCTTGAAGTCCAGGCTGCTGGTGCTCGGCGTGACGCCGTTCCACGTGAACAGGTGCCACACGGGAACGAAGCCGGAGGGGCAGACGCCCTGGAAGTCGCGGGTGAAGGTGGCGGGCGAGTAGGTCGCCGGTGCGCCGCACGCGGGAGGGCAGCTGCCGCCGTTGGCCTTGGTGTGGCTCGTGTTGTTCATGCATCCCGGGCCGGCGCCCGAGAACCCGGTCCCGCACTCCGGGATGCTCTTGTCGTAGTTGATGTACAGCCAGCGTTCGCCGTTCGAGAGGATGTTCGCCGCCTTGCAGCTTGCGCCCGCCGCGGTGCTCGAGTCGATGTCCGTGCACTCGCCCGGGCCGAGGGCGATCGGCAGCGTGTACGTGCACGTCGCAACGGAGCTGTTTCCCACACTGGGGCCGCCGCCGCCGCTGCAGTTCCACGGCGCGGAGGGATTGCCGCCCTGGCCGCTGTTCTCGATCTTGATCACGGATCCCACCGCCAGCGTCCCCGTTCCGCGGTTGCAGATGGGGATATCGAAGTTCGAGCCGCTGCTGCAGGGCGCACCCATGGTCAGGTCGATGGCCGGATTGCCGCTCGAGTCGGTGCACGTCGGATCGTAGTAGCCGCTGCCGCCGTTCCACACGCACGACGAGCTGCTGCCGCAGTGGAAGTCCATGTTGCAGCAGAGCGAGTTGCTGCCGTCGGTGCACGTGGCGTCGGGCGCGCACGTGCCCTGGATCAGGTTGTTGTCCTTGGTGGTGCCGCCCGAGCACGAGCTGTTGGTGCCGTTGCCCGAGGTGTTGATGGCCGGATACGTGCCGGGCACGGGCTGACCGGAGACGCAGTTGCCCAGGTCGAACAGCAGGTACTCGGCCGCCAGCTCCTGGGACGACAGCGCGGTCCCCTGGGCGGGGCACTCCGCGGGGAACGTGTACGTCCCGATCCCCTGCCCCAGCGGCCCGTCGGCGCCGCCCGGATTGAGCTTGCCGGTCGCCAGGTGCATGTCCGTGTACATCGTGCGGCCGAGGGCCGTGCCACCGAGGGGCGTGTCGAACGTGAAGTCGGCGGGATATCCGTTGGTCGTCCCGTTGCTGCCGTTGTAGGTCACGAACAAACGGGACGCCGACGTGACGCTCTTGGTGTCCTCGCGCCATGGGTTGACGGTGAACGAGCTTCCCGGCGGAGGGGTGGCGCCGGAGGTCATCCACGCGTTGAAGTTGTTGCCGTAGCTCGTGCCGGTCGCGATCTGGGCGATCGTGCTGCCACCCCCGTTGTCCGTGATCCAGTTCGCCACGCCCGGGAACGGCCCGCTGGTCAGCGTCGTGCCCACGCGCTCGATCCACTCGCGGCCCCAGTGCGACGAGAAGATGCGCCCGCCCCCGTTCGCGTAGTTGACGAGGTTCACCCGTCCGGGCTCGTCCACGTTGATGCCCCAGGCTTGGTTATATTCGAGCCCGCAGTCGCACGGCAGCATCACGAGGTCGTAGTTGTTCAGGAGGCTGCCGGGCGTGCTGTTGGCGACGTTGAGCGTCACCCCGTCGACCTCCGTGCCCGAGCCGCCGCCGTCGTCGTGGTTGATGAGCTGGAGCGTGTAGGTGTGGCCCGCGGTCAGCGCGTAGGTGCGCGCGTTCCAGACGCCGTTGTTCTGGCAGACCTGCGCGCTACTCGTCGTGGTTCCGGCAGTGATGTCCAGCAGCTTCGTCTGGAAGTACTCGGATCCGCCCTGGCAGTAGGGGTAGTAGTGATACGTGAGCGTCGTCGCGCCGGGCGGCGCTGTGAAGGTCTGCGCGACGACGTCCGTGCTGTTGTCCCCCCAACCCCAGAAGGCAGGCCCGAGCGCGAGCCAGTAGCTCCCGCTGTAGGCCCCTCCTGATCCGAAGCCCGCC
>VFSW01010250.1_pt1 | contig 13292 bp, 14 predicted proteins | sample 5358111 | NCBI WGS metagenome assembly VFSW01 (sample SAMN11554181, study PRJNA540505) | mine drainage metagenome | isolation source: sediment from site ElyBrook_90M | place: USA: Ely Copper Mine, Vershire, VT | collected 2017 | reverse complement strand
ACGAAATTCTAATTATTGACTTTGTGGATTTATTAGCGATTTATCCACAAAGCCGTAAAAATAATACTTTTCTGTGAATCAGCTGAAGTGCAGGGACCATTCCCTCTCCCAGCTCTTCGGGAATTTCAGGTCAAGAAGATAGCCCATTGCGGCAAACTGGCCCTGATGGAAGGTCTCGTGGGCGATCATCATCTCCATTATGTTGTATGCTGAGAATTCCTCCCCTAGGATGTCATAGTCCTCGGAGTACCAATCATCTATGTTCTCTATTACGGAATAGAAGTAATCATCCGCGCTTTTCAGCATCCTTGTCAGTTCTCTGCCACTGATCACTGTGAAGTTTCTCTTAACTTCCGTGGAGAAATCAGGCTCCTTCCCATCAAGCGCTTCTGAGTAATCAATCTGCATCTCTGACATTTCATATATCTGCTTTGCCATAGTGTCGTATATCGGTCTTCCGACCTTCTTGTTGAGCAGCTCAGCCGGCACAACCTTTACAAGATCGTACGTGAGCTTACGTGTCCTCTTCCAGTTTGCCGCCATCTTCAGCATCATCTCGTCGTCCGCCATCGTCTACGCCCTTACAAACCTGCCGACGTTCTTCCTGTTCTTCACAGCTTCATATACGGAATATTTCTTGATCACCATCGCCTTGATATTTTCAGGGTCTGCGTTTGAAAGTTTTGCAAGCCTCTCAGCCTGGTTCAGCTTGTTCGAATACCTGTTGTACGCGGCCTTTGCCGCGGAAATTGCATCCCTTTCATGGGTGCTGTGCGCCATGTGCGAGAGCGCATCCTCGTTCTTCCTCTTCACTTTTATATCCTCTTTCGGCGCGAAGAGCACGCAGTTGAATATCGATGCCAGTTTCCTGACGGTTTCCTGCGATTTTTTCTTGTCTCCAGAAATCACAACAGGTATGCCTGCCTTCCTTATCTCCTCCACAAGCCATGGAATGCCTGCCGACTTCGCAGTGGAGAGCGCCTTTATGCTCCCATGCAGGTCCATGCATGCTATCGCAGAGGTTTTTCCCGTGTCTATTCCCACTATTATGTGCTCCATCTTATCAGCATAGGCTGCTGTTCGAATAACAGACCGCTTCTTCCGCAGTCTGGGGCAGGGACATGTAGTCGCAGTTTGTCACTACTATTGGCGACGTGGTTATGTTGTAGTAGTTTGAGAGAAGGTTCTGCCTCTCGAACACCTGCGGGTAGCTGTTCAGGCATGATGACATTGCAGTGTAATTCAGGCCCGTCTGGTTGGATATTATCCCAAGGGTCTGCGAAGATACATATGAACCTGTGTACAACGAGTTGAGGTCTTCTGAGAATCTGCTGAAGTTCGGCTGCAGCGACGCGCAGAAAAGGTATCCTGAAAGCGCCTGCGCCTCTGCCAGGCCGTATGCGTTGGCCACCTTCACCGATGCCTGGGTGTAGAGCATCTTGAGCGTCAGGTTGACGCTGCTGTTGAAGCGCTTCTCGATTGCAATTGCATTTGAGAGGCTTGAGATTGCGCCTGGGGAATACGGGTCGATGAACCACAGCACCTGCGTTGGTTTCTGTATCGTGCACGCGTATTTGCCTGCAAGCTTCACAACGCCTGTTGAGACTACGGAATTCTTCGTGAGGTTCGTAGGCTTCGTCACCTCTACGAATGGGATGAACTTTGAGTTGTTCGTGTCGTTTATCATCGCGGCGAAGTAGAATGACTGGTTTGTCGCAGGATTGTATCCGCTTATCCTTGAAAGCCATGCTTTTGAATAGGGAAGGTACTGCTCTGATGCTGTGCTCGTGTTAGCAAGGTATGGTATGAGGGAGAGCGAGGAATTGGAATTTGCATAAGATGCGATTATCCTGCTGAATGCGGAACTTATCCCTGCGGCTGTGCTCTTAGGAATCATGCATGTGCCATTTGCTGCGCCGTATGTGCAGTTGGCAGCGCTCTCGTTCCTTATTATTATCTCTTTCGTGTAAGAGATGGAGACAACAAGCAGTACGAGTATTATGACAAGCACGATGAGCGCTAGATGTATGCCGTCGAGTCCGCCTCTGCTCCCTATAGGCTTTATGATTATGCTCTTCTCCTTTATGTTCCCTATTCCGCTTTTTTTGCTTGCCATTTTGAACACCATGCGGGTCCGACGGGATATGCACTGCGATGGCATTGGACCATCGCCGTTTTGAACCCGTGACCATCACCTTAGGACGGTGCCGCTCTATCCAAGCTGAGCTACGGACCCCTGCACTTTATTCATATGCGATAAATATAAATCTACTTCATTTTCTGCGCTTTACTGTTCCATGCCGGCGATTATGCCGTCTATCACGCCGTTCACGCCTATCCCGCCTGTCGACCTGACGACCAGCCTGTGGCTCAGCACAGGTTTTGCCAGGAAGAGTATGTCCTCTTTTGTGACCTCGCTCCTGCCGTCGAGCAGCGCCTTCGCCTTCCCCGCGCTCATGAACGCTATGTCGGATCTGGGGCTTGCGCCCATGACTATGTGGATGTCGGTTCGCGTAGCCTCGACCATCTTCGTTATGTAGTTTACGATCGCATCAGGCGCCTTGACTGCTTTAGCCTCGAGCTGCAGCGCAAGAATGTCTTCCTTTGATATCACTTTCTTGAAGTCTATCTGCTCCTCGTGCTCCTTTATCCTGATCATCGCCTCTTCTGCCTCTTCTGTGGGATAACCAACGGTTATCTTCATGAGGAACCTGTCAGCTAGCACCTTTGGTATGGGCGTTGTGCCTTCTATTGTGAGCGGGTTCTGCGTTGCGAAAGCTATGAATGGCTTTGGCAGCGCCATGTCTTCGCCGCCTATCGTGACGCGCCTCTCTTCAAGGACCTCGAGGAAGCCGCTCATCGTCTTCACAGGCGCCCTGTTCAGCTCGTCTGCAAGGAGTATGTTCGTGAATACCGGTCCTTTCTTCAGCTTCACGTTCCTCTGCTCATCAAGGTATGTTGCCCCTATTATGTCCTCTATCCCAAGGTCTGACGTGCACTGGACCCTCTTGAAATCAGCGTCGACCGCAGCGGCAAGCGCCTTTGTCATCGTGGTCTTTGCGACGCCCGGCACCCCTTCAAGGAGCGCGTGTCCGTCCGCGACAATGGCTACAAGAAGCAGCGTCAGCACGTCCTTGTTCCCTGATATGTGCCTCTCGAGCTCGTCGATTACTTTTGCATAAATGGCATGGGCGTCCATCTTTACCGCATTTATTAATGATTGTATTGTTAATAACTTTTGCTTCATTCAGAGGGGCATACAAAGATTTAAATTTAGGAGCTTGGAATAGTATACGAGTGCATAAATGATAGGAAAGGAGAACGGAAACGCAAGGCCCATTTCCATAGCAGAGGTACTTGAAGTGCTTGAGCAGAGGAAGAAAGGGGGGGAGCTGGGTTACGAACAGGAATTAGTTTACGATTATGCAAAGAAATTCTCGAAGCTGAGCGCTTCGGAAGCTGCAAAGATGGTAAAAGAACTCGACAACCTTGGCCTCAGGGAGAAGACAATATTCAAGGTGATAGAGGTAATGCCCGTGGACGTATCACAGCTCAAGCTGGTGCTTGTGCTGGAACGCAGGGCTTTCGAGGAGCAGGAAATAGCAAAGGTTATGGCAGTCGTTGACAGCTACAGGAAGTAATGGTGGATTGGTGGGGGCACATGGAAGAGTTAAAGAGAGAGAATCTTGAGGAATACGCGCTTGTCCTTGACTATATGCCTTCAGGCCGAGCCTCGTCTGTGAGCGCGGAGCCGCTTGTGCAGCTCCTCGGGGAGCAGCGCTTCACGCTTCTCGAGGCTGTCCCGAAGATAAACAGCGTCAAGGTCGGGGAGCGCGTATACATCGGCAAGGGAGAGCGGGACAAGATATCGATAATCAAGGGCAGGCTGAATTACCAGGACCTTTCTGAAGGGGCGAAGAACGAGCTCCAGAAAGCCATTTACAAAATCATAAAGGAGAATGAGAAGAAGTTCGTCGACGTGTTCAACAACGCCTCTCCTTTGAACATACGCATGCATTCGCTTGAGCTGCTTCCTGGGGTGGGAAAGAAGCACCTCGTTGCGATACTTGACGCGCGTGAAGAGAAGAAGTTCGAAAGCTTCGAGGACATAAGCAAGCGCGTCTCGCTGCTGCAGGACCCTGTTAAGCTGCTGTCGGACAGGGTGATAGTCGAGCTGAAAGGAGAAAGCAGGTTCTACATAATGACAAGGCCGCCTAGCATGCACTGATCAGACCTTCTCAAGGTGCATTTGCGGAACTATCAGCTTCCTTTTTGTAGTTTTTGACACATATACTTCGACAATGTATGCGCCGCCGCGCTTCTCGATGACTATTCCTGATTTTCCCTTGTACCTAGGATGGGGTATGTCGCGCCTGTTGCCCTTAGGGAGCACAACCACCTTTGCGCCTATGTCGAAGTTCTTTATCCTGTTGGTAAGGCCTAGCCTCGATGGATTGTGCCCCTTTGATAAGTATCTTGTCCTGCCTGCGAAAAGGCCGTGTGACTTGTTGACCATGGTATAACCTAGTATTGTTTGTTTTCAGCACTCTGATAAGGCATAAGAATATATAAATACCTATCATTTAATGATATAGTGATACGATGAAAAAAGCTGTCAGGAAGGGCAAAATAGATGCTAATCCCCATTTCAAGATTGAGAACATAGTCGCTAGTGCAGACCTTGGCGTTGAACTGGACCTCTATGCAATCGCAAAATCCTCTGCAGACGTGGATTATGAACCGGAGCAGTTTCCAGGCGCGATATGCAAGATACACAATCCAAAGACCGCTATCCTCCTCTTCAAGAACGGCAAGATAATATGCACAGGAGCGAAGACTGAAGAGGACATAAAGAAGGCGATAGGCCAGGTAGTCAAGATTGTGAGGAATTACATACTGAAGAAGAGCTGATTCCCAGAATCAGTACTTTATAAGCGAGAGTATCTCCGTATCCTTAATCTTATCCCTGCCGTTAAGGAATTCTAGCTCTATCAGGAACGCGATTACCTTCACTATCCCTCCTGACCTGCGGACCAGCTCTGCCGCCGCGCTTGCAGTGCCTCCCGTAGCCAGCAGGTCGTCTACGATTACAACTGTGCTGCCCTTTGCAATTGCATCGGAGTGCATCTCTATCGCTGCGCTTCCGTATTCGAGCGCATATTCAATTCCTATGGTCTTGTAAGGCAGTTTTCCTTTCTTCCTTATCGGTATGAAGCCCTTGCCAAGCCTGTATGCAAGCGCTGAGCCTATTATGAAACCGCGTGCCTCTATCCCTATGACATAATCAAAATCTGTACCGGAAAGCCTTCTTGCAAGCTCCTCTATCACAGAAGAAAAGGCTGCGCTGTCCTTGAGAACAGGAGTTATGTCCTTGAACAATATGCCCTGTTTCGGGTAGTCCTTTACGTCGCGTATCATGCTTTTTATGCGCTCTTCGCTGTATTCCACGGTAATTGCCCTTTTGCTGCCTGTTAAGGCAAGGTTATAAAGATTTATTAATTAATGTTAAAATATCTGTTGTGAAGTCATAGTTGGTAACATGGCATATGAACGCATTCCAAAGACCCTTGCGCTGATTCCAGATGGCAACAGGAGATGGGCAAGGATGAACAAGCTCTCCGCACTCAACGGCTACAGTTATGGCGTGAACAAATTCATAGAATTCAGCGAATGGTGCGTCAAGTCGGGGATAAACAATGTGACTGTCTGGGCTTTTTCTTCTGATAACATAAACAGGCCGAGGCGCGAGGTCAATGCGCTCTTCAGGATATATGAGAAGGCTGCAAAGGACAGCAAGATAATAGACATGCTGCACGGCAACAAGCTCAGGATAAACATAATCAGCAACCCGGAAGTGGTGCCGAAGAAACTTGTCGCTGCGCTTAAAGGGATTGAGGACGAGACCGCAGAATACAGGGACAGGGTGGTGAACATACTCCTTGGTTACGGAGGCAGGGAGGACATCGGCTTTGCGCTCAATAAAATGAAGAGGATGAGAAGCTTCAGCGTTTCTGAATTCTCGAAGAACCTCATGTCAAGGACGATACCTAACATAGACATGATAATAAGGACTTCCGGGGAGATGCGCCTGTCGGGATTCATACCATGGCAGTCGACTTATTCAGAATTATACTTCTCGAAGAAGCTGTGGCCCGACTTCACAAAGAGGGATTTCAACATGGCGCTCGCTGAGTACAGCAAAAGGGAGAGGAGGTTCGGCAAGTAATGTGTTCGCATGAAAGGGAGAAAAAAGAGCTTTTCAGATTATGCGACGTATTTTAACCTAAAACTTCCGAACAGTGCCGTGCTGCTCCTATATCTTATAATCATAGGTGCAGTAGCAGGGGCGGTGTCTACCGCAGTTGTGCATTACAGCCATTCTGGCAGCATATACCGGGTGCTGCTTTACGGCGCAGGAAATGGATTCATGGTAATAACGCTGCCAGCTCTGCTCACAATCATACTATTGAAAGTTGTGAAGAGAAGGCTACGTGCAAGGCATGCGCTCTTTGCAACGCTCGTCGTGTCAGTGATATATGCATTGTTCATAATCATCGATGCGCTTTCCTACAGCGTGCTTAATAGCGCACCGTTGGAGTATGTGATACTTCTGCTCGGTAACGCTGTTGTGTACGGCTACTGGTTTATCGTCGGGAAGATAGTCATAGGTCAGAAAAAGAGTGCGGTGATCACTGCCTCTTTCCAGCCGCTGCTGAATGTGCTGCTCTATCTACCGCTTGGCGGCTACATACTGGCAATAGCGCTTCCCGTGAACCTTGTCCTGATTAAGCTTTATGGCGGCATTGCCGTATTTCTTGCGATAGGGTACGCAACGATATATCTCCTTGACAGACCGGGGAAGAAGGCCCTTGATACAAAGCCGATAGAGATATTCAGCCTTATGACTGAGCAGGTGCTTTACAACATAACAAGGAATCCGAACCCTGTTCTTGCGAAGGGTGAGAAGAGGAGCATTGGAATTGACGTGCTGCTCCTGAAAGGCAGGAAAAAGAGCTCGGTGTTTGTGAAGCCCGACCTGCATTATGGACCTTTTGCAGGCGCAGGCGGCAGCAGCCTGCCTGAAAGCCTGGGCAGCATTATCCTAAATGGGCAAGGGGCAGTGCCATTCATAATGCACGGAGCTGTGAACATAGACGACAACCCATTATATGTGCATCAGATAGACGACATGCAGGAACGCATATCGGCATACTCACAGGGCCTTTGCAAAAGGAAGGCAGGCAGAGCGTATGGAGGCATAGGGTACGGTTCAAGCGGCAGGTGCAGGGCCATAGGCATAAGGATAAACGATGCGCAGCTTATGCTGCTCAGCAAGGCGCCATATGTTACAGAGGACATAGCAAGGGGCGTTGGGAAGAGGCTTGAGACCGCCGCGGGCAGCAGCGGCATTATACTTATAGACATGCATAATTCAAGGTTCGAATCTGCGCCTGAAGAGGAATTGAAGGGGGTGTATGAAGGCAGCAAGTACGAACTTTCATATTATAATGCGATAAAAGCAGCGTCTTATAGGCGTGGACCGAGGGCGCGCATGGCATTCGGCTCTTCGTGCGCCAGGCTGAAACTTGTGCTGAATCGAAAGGACCTTGGCACCGGTTACACAAGCGCAGGGGTTTTTAGCTTTGGGAAGAGAAGGCTGTGCATAATTTATTTCGATGCGAACAACATGCTGCCGGGGTTCAGGAAGAATGTCATATCATATGTGAAAAGTACTTTCGGCATTGATACAGACGTATGCACCACTGACACGCATTCAGTAAACACCATAACGCTCTCCGCGAGCAATTCCCTTGGCAGGCATACTAAGGAGAGCGAAATCTACCCGCATTTGCACAAGCTTGTCTCCGATGCAATAGCGAATTCCGAATATGTAGATGCAGCTTACGGAAGGATAAGCATGGATGGCTTCTACACCTGGGGCGAGCACTCTTTTGAAAACATACTGAAGATGGCGGTAGATGTGGGAAGGACCGCAAAGCATGTGCTCCCTTTTATAATTGTAGCAGGATTCATAATAGCAGCATGGGTAATCTATGCGTTATGATAATCTGGTGGCCATTGATTCCTTCCTCGGGCTTTTGGGCTTTGTAATATACGTGCTTACACTGCTCCTCTTCGCCATGAAAGCCATGAAGGCAAGGCTTTCGCGTTTATATCTGTTAGGCGCCGCCTTGATTATCGGGGCGCTGGTATCGTTTGTCTATGGATTCGGACTTGCAGCAGTTGTAAGCGTGCTCTTTGGCATTGTGCTCTTCAACCTCATACTCTCAAAGGAATTGAGGGGCGTGCATATGCCCGCAGCAGTCCTCGGATTGGTATACCTTCTTGTCTTCTACCAGAATGGTCCTGTTGCGCTCTCGCTCGCAATGGCTCTTGGCGTATCAAGCGAACTGCTTTCAGAGATTGGCTCGCAGAGGAAGGTTTCGAATGCCGGAATAGAGCTGCGCAGGGATTTCGTGCATCTCTTCGGAGGAATTATCCTTTTCCTGCTGTTCTTTGGATTGAGCTATAACTTTGCAGGATATGCAGCCGACTACATATTCATAATAGGCATACTCGTCGTTTTCTATGCGGAATTGTGGAGGAGCAACAGGCTCAGCATGTCACTTTACAAGATAGAGAAGCATAAGGGATATGTAGGTTATGGAGCGATATGGCTTGGGATAGGAACATTGCTGAGTTATGTTTTCCTTGACAAAAGCTTCTTCCTACTGGCCCTTGCAGCGATTTATTTCGCAGACCCTGTTGCGACATTTGTGGGTACGTACTGGAAGAGCTTCAGGCTGCCATGGAACAGGAAAAAATCGCTTTACGGATCCGTCTCTTATTTTGCAATTGTTGCGGTACTTGGGTACCCTCTTGTCGGCCCTTTTTCCCTGCTGTTTGCGCTTGTAGGCGCAGCCGTGGAGAGCCTTGCGCTGAAGCTTGACGACAATTTCTCAGTAGCGGTTGCGCTGGTCGCCCTTTATTACCTGCTCGCGTTTGCAGGAGTATGATTAGATTATTGATGCAAAGTTTAGCAGTATCGATGGGAAGATTCCCAAAATCACAAGGGCTGTAAGAAGGATGACTGCACCGGCTGCGACTCTTTCATCTATGTCCCTGTAGACCCTCGGCCCTTCGCTTGACTTGAGGAACGACCTTTCTATAAGCCAGAGAAGCGCTGCGGCTATTATGAGTATTCCTGCAACAGGGATTATTCCAAGAACGCCGAACGCGCTGAATGAGCCTATGAATATCAGTATGTCGCCTATGAACCCTGCAGTGAGAGGTATGCCGACCGTCGCAAATGCGCCTGCTATGAAGAGGTATGCTATGCCGGGGTACCGCTGCATGACGCCTGTTATCTTCTTTATCTCAAGCGTTCCATACACCTCGTCCATCGTCCCTGCGATCAGGAACAGTATAGATATCGCGAGCGCATGGCTCATCATAGCGTACGCTGCGCCTGAAAATCCTATTGTGCTGCTTGCAGCTATTCCGACGCCTATTATTCCCATGTCGGTTATGCTCGTATATGCTATCAATCTTTTCATGTTGCTCTGCTTCATGGACACAACTGCAGAGTATATCGCTGAGAAAGCGAATATCGCCGCCATGTAAACCGCATATGTCGAGGCTATGGGCAGTATGAGGAACATGAGTATCAGTCCGTATCCGCCGAACTTCAGGAGTATGCCCGCAAGGAGCATGCTTCCCGTAGTTGGCGCTTCGGTATGGGCGTCAGGGAGCCAGCTATGGAACGGGAACACTGGCATTTTTATCATGAATGACACGAGCATCAGTAGCATCACCGCAAACTGCGTAGCAAAAGGTATCGATGCGCCGTTGCTGATGAGATATGATATGTTGAATGTGTGCGCCGGAACCGAAGAGTACAGGATCATTATCGCAATTAATAGAAGTAGGCTTGACGTTATGGAGTATATTATGAACTTTATAGACGCATAGCGCTTGTTGTAGCCTCCGTATATGAAAATGATGAAGAACATCATTACCTCGGTTATCTCCCAAAAGACGTAGAAAAGGAAGAAATTCCCAGAAAGGAAGATCCCGAGCGACGACATTTCGGAGACGAGCAGTATGGTCCCATAGAGCTTCTCCTTCTCCCTTATGAAATAATACCCTACAATTGACACTGCAACAAAAAGCACCGCAGTCATTACCAGGAGTATCGTAGTGAGGTTATTCAGCGCGAGGTCGAATGATAAGCTCAGCTGTGTTATGTACAATGCGGAGAAGGACACCGAGCCATAGCCGGAAGTCTTTGACATGTAAACTGCGAGGACAGTGAGCAGCATTATTATTACGGATGAAAGGATTGTGAGCTTTGCAGAGTGCCTCTTATCCAGTGCCAGCAGCGGCACTATGAAGAGCACTGGAATTATTACCATTAACGGAAGTATGAGGGACATCAGTTGCCACCATGCTTGAACAGGAAGCCCGCATACCTGCCAAGTACGTCGTCAGACGCAGACGGCCTGACCTTGGACATTGCAGCTTCAAGGTCTTCCATTGTTATTGAATACTCCTTGGATTCATTTATCTCTTTTTCCATCGCGTTTGTCTTTGCTATGTTGCACAGGTTTGCTATGTCTGCAGGCGTGTATCCTTTTGTCACGCCTGCCAGCTTGTCGAAGTCCAGATTATTGCCTGAAGGCACTTCCTCGAGGTTCTTCTTGAACAGCACTACTCTGGTTTTCTTGTCTGGCGGCGGGATGAATATCAGCTTCTCGAACCTGCCTCCTCTGAGTAGCGCCGGATCTATCCTCTCAGGTAAGTTTGTAGCCCCGACAATCACTATGCCCTTCGATGATTTTATGCCATCCATCTCTTGCAAGAACTGACTTATGACCTGGCTCGAGAACTCTGATGCTGTCTTCCTGTTCGGAGTTATCGCATCTATCTCATCTATGAAGATTATCGAAGGTGCGTTCTCCCTGGCCCTGTCGAATGCCTCCTTGACCTTTGCAAGATACTGCTCATATCCGCCTTCTGTAAGATCTGCGCCTGAAAGCACTATCATCTTGACGTCGCTTATCTGACCAGCCACGGCCCTCATTAGCATCGTCTTGCCGCAGCCAGGGGGCCCGAAGAGCAGAATTCCACGTATGTCCTTGACCTTATACTTTGAAATCAATTCAGGCTTCTGCAGGGGCACCTGCACAGCCTCGTAGAGCGCCTTCTTCGCATCGTCAAGGCCTATCACGTCCTCCACTTTTGTAGCCCCCGCCTCGTTCTCAAGCTCTTCTGGATGCGTCCTCCTTTCATAATCGTATTTGAATTTCTCGTACGCGCTTATCTGCCTGAGCGATGTTGATGGCTTCGTGCCTTTTATTGTCGATATGATATCGTCGTTCGTTATTGACAGTATCTTGTTCTCAGTGCTTGCGTCTTCAGACACCTCCCTTGCAGTGTCCTCGCATATCGCTTTTATGTCTGCACCCGAATACCTCTCGGTGAGGTTTGCAAGTTTTCCATAGTCTATATCATCAGACGCAGGCAGCTTCTTGAGGTACATCCTGAATATCTTCTCGCGTCCTTTTTTATCTGGCAGGGGCATGTATATTATCTTGTCGAACCTTCCGGGGCGCATTATGCTCGGGTCTATTAATTGAGGCACGTTTGTCGAGCCTACAATTACCACGCCCTTTGATTTCTGGAAGCCATCCATCTCGACAAGGATCGTTGATAGGAGCTCATTGCTTATCGTGTCGCTCATGTTCTCCCTCTTCCCAGCTATCGCGTCTATCTCATCGAAGAATATCACAGCAGGGGCGTTGTCCTTGACCTTCTGGAATATCTCTGTAATCTTCTTTGAGCCTTCGCCATGGAACGGGGATTCAATGTTTGAGCTCTTCACGTAATAGAATTTCGCCCTTATCTCGTTTGTAAGCGCGCGCATAATCAGGGTCTTGCCTGTTCCTGGCGGTCCGAAGAACAGTATGCCCTTTGAGGGCTGTATCCTGTATGCCTCTGCTATGTCCCGCTTCTCCATCGGATTAAGGACAGCGCTCTTGAGCTCCTTCTTCGTCTCTTCGTAGTTTGCAACGTCATCGAACGTCTCCCTTGCGCTCGTCAAATCCTCAAATCCCTCGCCGAACTTCTCTATGAAGTCCTTCTTTACTACATCGAGCACCTTGACTATGTTTATGTTGTTGTATTCAAGGGACAGCAGCACTATAGGAGTGGCTATGAAGCTTGTTATGATTAAAGAAGTGACCTGTATTCCCGAGGCGTAAGAGAATACGACAAACGAGACAAGTATCACAAATGAGAATATGCTCGATTCTGCGCCTTTGTAATAGGATCTGCTCTTCGAAACGTAATTCGCGATTATGAATATGGTTATCAGCCATACGGCCATCTGCAGCAGTATGAGTGTCATTCCAGATGCTAGTAGCGGGATCCAGTCATAAAAGACGTGCAGGTCGTTTGATATGACGTTGAAGCTGAACAGCACCGCGTAAGAAGAGACGAGCGATGGCAGGAACGCAGTCATGTTTGTTATGGCTTTTGAAGGCACGTAGTAGCTTGCATAGGCTCCTGTGAGTTGCGAATGGGCAAGGCTTGCGTTGAATGCTATTGGCGCCGTATTCTGTATGCCTGTCATTCCCGAAATCACTGCGACAAGTGCGATTACAATAAGCGCCATTGCGGCTCCGCGCTTGAGGCCTACTGTCAATACCCCAAGTACGAATACAGGCACTTCGAGGAACATGCCGAGGAAAGAGAAGGGGAGCATGATCAGAGCGTATGTTAGGGTTATCGTACGGTAATGTTTGTACCCGAGGAATAAGGAAATTGCAACAAAGATAGCCATGAACCATGCGAGCAGCGGAGCCTGATATACCATCATCGGAAAAGTCTCAGCAAGCAGCGCCATGAGCCCTACCAACGGGTGCAGCATCGCGAGTATGAATGTTATTACGAGGATTGCAACCAGCACAGGTATGGGAAAGAAAGGGAATGCTATGGACATGCTGATGGAAGCGAATACAATAGCTATAGCGTCGCCGAAGTTCCTGTGGCTTGCCAGCTTCCTGAAAAGGTCCTTGAACCAGTAGAAGAACAGCGGAGTATAAGTATACCTGCTCCTCTTTATGCGCGGTTTTACGGCCTTTTCAAATGAGAGCGTGTTCTTGGACTTATTCTCAGGACTAACTCTGCCATTTTCGGCTTTCGCTGCAGGCATGATTTTACCTTGTATATTAATATATAAATAGTCCGATATAATATAAATTTGCGTGTGCCCCGTTGTAGCTCAATGG
>VFSW01010249.1_pt1 | contig 13295 bp, 12 predicted proteins | sample 5358111 | NCBI WGS metagenome assembly VFSW01 (sample SAMN11554181, study PRJNA540505) | mine drainage metagenome | isolation source: sediment from site ElyBrook_90M | place: USA: Ely Copper Mine, Vershire, VT | collected 2017 | reverse complement strand
GTGCTCATCGCCGCGCCTTCACTGACGCGTGCCAGCAGTTCATTCAGGACGCGCACACTCTGCGGTCGCAGGAAGTTGCCCAGCGCGCGGTCGAGCAAGTGCTCGCGCGGCAAACCCAGCATGCGGGCGGCGGTCAGGTTCATGCCGCGCAGCGAGGTGTCCCGATCGACGGTGAAGCAGCCGACCGGGGCCAGTTCGTACAACTGCGCCTGACGGGCGAGCGCGCTCTCCATTTCCGCTCCGGCGCGGCGCAATTCCTCGTTCTGCAGATCCAATTCGACCTGATGGACCTGCAATTCGTGCAGCAGCGCGAGTGCCGCCGTGGCCGTTGCCGGGGAGGAGGCGAGTTCGTGCAGCACGGTCAGCGCCTCCGACGCGCTGCGCCAGCCATTGCGGTGTCCCGGGCCGGCCGACAACCGATCCAGCGCGCGGCGGCGAAGTTCCCCCGGAATGGCCGCCGGTATGGGCTTGCTGAGCATGGGACATCGCCTCGGAGATGAAGATCACGGGACCGCCCTTGATTCTACACCTCAACCGGACTTGCGCAGGCGTGACTCCAGTTCTTTTGCCGCGGTGATGTCGATGAAGGTGATCACCACCCCTTGAATCACATTGGCCACGGTGCGGTAGGGCATGATGCGCACGGTGTACCAGCGCCCGTCCGTGGTGGCGATGGATTTTTCGCAGAAGGCGAGCGTGCGCAGCGTCTCCGTGGCGTCGGCGTGCAATTCCGGGTAGATCAGCGTGCTGGCCAGGTCGCTCAAGGGGCGGCCGACGTCCGCCTCGCGCAGCGGCACGATGCGGCTGATATGTTCGGTGAAGCGGCGCACATTGAGCGCATTGTCGAGAAACAGCGTGGCGATGTCGGTGCTGTTGAGCAAATTCTGCATGTCGCTCTGCGCCATCGCCAGGTCGTCGAGTTTGGAGTGCAGCTCGGCATTGATGGTCTGCAACTCCTCGTTCATGGATTGCGACTCCTCCTTGGAGGAGGTCAGTTCCTCATTGGCCGATTGCAGCTCCTCGTTGGTCGACTGCAACTCCTCGTTGGCGCTTTGCAATTCCTCGCGAGAGGCCGTCATTTCCTCGCGCAGGGTGTGGATCTCTGCCCGCGCCCGCGCCAGTTCCGCGCTGAGCTGCGCGTCGGCCGACGTCACCGCCGTCCCGCCCCTGCGCCTGGTCTTGGTCCGCGGCGGATCCGCCGTCTCGTGGAACACGACCATGACCATGCCTTCGAGCAGCGGCAGGTCGCGCAGCGGATGCACCTTGACGTCGAGGGTCGTCACCCCGTCCTGCTCGAGGCGCAGGCCGCGCACGTCGACCGGCTTGCCCTGCTCAACCGCCTGACGAATGGCGCCGGCGACCTGCAGGCGGATGGCGGGGCGTGCCATGACGTGAATGTTCCAGTTCGCCTTGCCGGCCGCCGGTTCCAGGTAGCGCCCGGTATGTCCGCTGATGAAGACGATATCGCCCACGTCGTTGACCAGCACCGCCGGGGGGGCAAACTCCTGCAGCAGGACTTGCTCGGCGACCGACTGCAAGGACGCGGCGCGACTGGGGGAATGGCTCACGGGAGGCTCCTGCGCACCTGTGGGCGATGCGGGTTTGCGCTTGACGGGAAAGTCCACCTGGCCGACGGCGGCGGTACCGGTGCGCAGGTAGAGTTTGGCTTGCGAATTCAGCGAGGAGAACAGGGCGGTGGAGCGGCCGATGGTCTCCGACCCCCCCAGCATGAGCACTCCGCCGGGCAGCAACGCATAGTGAAACAGGGGCAACAGCCGTTGCTGCAAGGCGGCGTTGAAATAGATCAGCACATTGCGGCAGCAGAGCAGATCCAGCCGCGTGAAGGGCGGGTCGAGGATCATGTCGTGCTGGGCAAAGAGCACCATTTGACGAATTTCCTTGGAGATGAGGTAGCGCTCGCCGTCGATGCTGAAAAACCGGGCGAGGCGCCGCGCATCGACCTCGGCGGCGATGTTTCGCGCGAAGCTTCCAGTGCGCGCCGCGGCGATGGCGTCGGCATTCAGGTCGGTGGCGAATACCTGCAGATTCCAGGCCTCGGGAGCGCTCTGCGAGTCGGCAACCTCGCGGAACGCCAGCGCCAGGGAGTAAGCCTCCTCGCCGGTCGAGCAGCCCGCCACCCAGGCGCGCAGGGTCGTCCGCGGCGCGCATCGGGCGAGCAGCGCCGGCAGCACCCGCTGCTTCAAGTCGAGCCATACCGCCGGGTCGCGGAAGAACTGCGTGACTCCGATCAGCACCTCCTTGAAGAGAATGTCGAGTTCCTGCGGATTTTCACGCACGAAAGCCGCGTAATCCGCCAGTGAACCCAGCCCGTGCACGCCCAACCGCCGCTCGATGCGTCGCCTGAGGGTGCTGCTCTTGTACAGCCCGAGGTCATGTTTGCTGCGTTGGCGCAGCAGGCCGAGGATGGTTTCGAGGGCCGCGGCGTCCTCCTCCTCCTCCGTCGCCGTCGGCCGGGCGGTCGATCCCTGTCTGGTCACCGCCAGGATGCGGGCGGGCAGTTCCGGCGCCGGGGCGACGATGTCGCAGGCTCCCGAGGCGATGGCGTTGCGGGGCATGGAATCGAATTGTGCGGTCGCCGGATCCTGAGCCAGGGTGAGTCCGCCCTGACCCTTGATCGCCTGCAGTCCGACGGTGCCGTCGGACCCCATGCCGGACAGCACCACGCCGATCGCGCGGTCCCCCTGGTCGCGCGCGAGAGAGGAAAACAGCACATCGATCGGCAGCCGCAGACCGCGCGGCTGGGTCGGCGAAGCCAACTGCAGCTGGCCATGGGCCACGGTGAGTTCGGCATTCGGCGGAATCACGTATACCGTGTCCGCCTCGATTGCCGCCGCGGTCACCGCCTCGCGCACGGTCAGCGAGGTGGAGCGTTGCAACAGCTCGGTCAACATCGCCTTGTGGGTGGGATCGAGGTGCTGCACGACGATGAAGGCGAGCCCGCTGGCGGGCGGCACCCGGGCGAGAAACTGCTCCAGCGCCTCGAGGCCCCCGGCCGAGGCTCCCAGGCCGACGATCCGTCCACGGGGCGTGGAGCCGGTCGCGGGCATCTCAGACCGATCCGGCGGCGAACTCGGCGCTCGCATTGCGCAGCCTTGGGAAGTCGTTCTCCACCCCGCCAGCATAGCTGGTGCGAGGACCGGCACCCACGAGTATTTAGCGGCGGCCCTGGGCCCGCCGGAACACCTCGTTGACGATGCGGTAGCAGGAGCACGCGGCGGCGCCGAGGCGCGCCTCGTCGAGGATGGTGATGTGCCCGCGGCTGTAGGCAATCAGTCCGCGCCGCTTGAACTCACCGGCCGCCTCGGTGACGCCAACCCGGCGCAAACCGAGCATATGGGCGAGAAACTCCTGGGTCAGCGGAAAGCGGGAGCTGCCGACTCGATCGCGGGTCATCAGCAGCCAGCGTGCAAGCCGGGCTTGCGCATCGTGAAACCGGTTACATGCCGCGGTCTGCGATATCTGCGCCATCAGTGCATAGGTGTAGCGATGCAGCGCGTATTGCAGCGACGGATTGCGGTCGAATTCGGTGCGGAACGGGGTGGCTGCGATGCGCAGCGCCGCGCCCGCCCCCTGCACCAGCGCGCGTACGCCCGAGACGCCCATCCCCAGCACGAAGGGCATGCCGGCCATGCCTTCGCGGCCGACCATGCCCACCTCCAAACTGCGTCGTCCATCGACCACCGTGAGCAGGGAGATCAAGCTGTCGAGCGGAAAATACACATGCCGTATCCGGCGTCCGGGCTCGTAGAGCACCTGGCCGAAGCTCAGCGTGACGGGCTCCAATTGCCGCCGCAGGCGCGCGGACTGCGCGGTCGGGATGCCGTCGAGCACCCAGTTGACCGGGGTCTTTGCCAGAGACTTTCTTTCCTTCATCGATTCTTTCCTTCATCGCTTCCCCCCGGCGTCAATGGGCAGCGCCCGCCGCGGGCGGAGCGAACCGGCCGGCCTCGATACCCAGGCCGGCCGGCGTGCAAGTTGCCCTAGGGCTGCTGCTTGGCGAAAAAATCGTCAACCTGTTGAGCAGCGGCGTCGCGCGTCACGGCGTATCGCTCCTGCACCAACCCGGCCAGCCGATCCCGCCGGCCATCAGCCTTCATCAATTCATCCTCCGTCAGTTTTCCCCAGGCAATTTTGGCGGCGCCCACCTGCTGCTTCCACCGGCCCTTGACTTCATCCAGGCTGGCCATGATTCCTTACCTCGCGGCGGGGGGTTGTTTGTTGGTCGGCGAGCCGACGGCGGGATTCGGCTTGGCCGCTGGCGCGGGCGGCGTCTTGGGAGGAGTGGGCATAGGCGCGGGGGTGGCGGCCTTCGGCGGTGTGAATGTGGTCATAAGAACCTCGCGGTTGCCACGATCCACACAGCGCGGATCGTCGGCGTTCGGTGACGGTTGCAGGGTGGCAGGTGCGGGCATGGGTGTCGGTTCGCTATCGAACCAAAAATTCCGCACGGCAGAGGCGCGGCGCGAGCGCCCGCTCCCGCCGCGGCGGGTACGCCAACGCACAGACCGAAGGTCGGTGCCCGCCTTATACCGTGTCATTGCACAAAGTTGGGGAGGATGACCCATGATCACCCAGGGATCCGCGCCGTATCGTCGCCCGGTAGCGCGCGCCAGGGGCGCCCTGCATCTGGTCGCGGACGCCGAAACGGAAGTTTGCCGGGAAAAAGGCTACGAGCAGGTGTTGGCCGGATTGCAAGCACGGCTGCGCTCGGCCATCGAGGCCTGTCCCAGTGAAGCCAATGGGCGTGGTCATGGACCCGATCCGGCGACCCTGCGTCGGCAATTGGACGAATTCGCCACCTTGCTCGATGAACTGCAAGGCGTCCTGGTGCCCAGCATCCACCGCTTGCGGCAATGGGATGGGGAGCGCCAGGTACTGCGACGGATACTCGGACGCTTGATGGCCGAACTGGCGGCGAGCCGACTCAACGAAAAGCATTCGCGCTACCTGGCCACTCACGATCCGCTGACGGAATTGCCCAATCGCGGTCACTTCTACCAACGATTGGAGGAGGCATTGCGACCAAGGACTGGATTCACCCGGCCGCTGGCCGTGCTGTATGTCGATCTGGACGGCTTCAAGTCCCTGAACGACACTCATGGGCACCGTGCCGGAGATGAGTTTCTGCGCATCGCAGCCTGTCGGTTGGCTCATGCGGTGCGCGCCGGGGATGTGGTGTGCCGGCTGGGTGGCGATGAATTCGCCTGCCTGCTGGCGGACTTGGCGGATAGACGCCGCATCAGCCGCATCGCCGCCAAGATGTTCACCGCCGTCTCCCAGCCCTCGAGAGTGGGCGAGGCAGTGCTCAAAACCCGTCCCAGCATCGGTATTGCGATGTCGCCCGGCGACGGCCTGACCGCCGACATCCTGCTGCATCGCGCCGACGTGGCCATGTATCAGGCGAAGCGCCGCGGATGCCGTTACGCCTTCGCCGCCAACGCGCCGTGAGTGGACGCCCGCCGTCGACCGCGGTCGTCCGCTCTAGGAGGCGCGCGGTGCGCCTAGTCCATGCCGGGCGGGGCTTACTGCTGCGCCGGGACTGCTGCCTGCGCCGCCGGGGCGTGCGCCGGGGCGCTGACCGGGGCGACAGGCGGCGACGCCGGCGCACTCCAGCCCGCCGCCAACCATTCGCTCAACAAAGCGAACAGCACATAGGCCGCCAGTATCCGCAGCGTTCGAGCGTGCGGCGCCTTCGGTGGCGCCGTGGGGTCCGCCCGGCCGTCGATCCCCGGTTGGGCCCGATCCGCGGCGGTCAACAGGGTAAGCAGACGGCTCGCCGTGGTGCTGGCCACCGGGGGTTCGGCGAAGCGTGGCGGCAGATCCGCAATCAGCTTGGCCAGTTCGCGAACCGCCAATGGCGCCGGGAGCTGCCGCAGGTACTCCGCATGTCGCCACGGATCGAGGTCGCGGCGCGCCAGCGCCGACAGCACGGTCAGCGTAGTTCCGTTCAACTCCTCGCCGATCGCCGCGTGCAGGAACGCATCGAGCGGCGGCCGCTGCGGCCAGGGTTGCGCGTCCCGGTTCATCGCCCCGTCCCGGCAGAGCGCGGCCCCCCGCCTTGGTTGTCCATGCGGTTCAGTGTTCCAGCCGGACGATGATGTGGCTGCGCACGTCGGTCACTCCTTCGGTCTCCCGGGCGATGCTCACCGCCTTGTCGGCGGCCTCCTGGGTCCCGGCGTTGCCGCGCAACCACACGATGCCGCTTTCATCGGTGTCCACGTGGATTTCTCCGAGACTGGTGATGTGCTGGGCCGCCAACCGCGACTTGATTTTCGTGGTGATGACCGAGTCCTTCACGAAGGTCTTGGGCGAGGAACGGTCCGCGTCGGCATCTTGCGCGGCCAACGCGACCACCGGAACCGCGAGCACGGTGACCACCAACAGGGTTCTGACGGCAAAGAAGTTCATTGGAGGCTCTCCTTGGAGGAATTCGAGAAGCGCAGCATGCAGGGTCTCCTCGCGAGCTTCCGTCTGACAGAGCACAGAGCGCCCAGATCGATGGCCGATGCGGGATTCTCGCGGCGGCGACAACGTGCGCCATCGCACCGACCCACCACTTGGGGGGCGCGCAACCTGCGTTTCCTCCCGCCGGCAATGCGCCGGGGCCGCCCCACCCGCTTCGAGGAAACCCGCGCATGCCGAGCGAGATGACCCGCAAGTTGAACAAACCCAAACCCTGGGGAAGCAGCGATCTGCGCCCCTGGGATGCGCACCATGGCAAGGGCCCGGCCATCGGCGAAATCTGGTTCCAGCGCCGCGACGCCGCGGCGCCGGACGGCGAACTGCTGCTGAAACTCCTGTTCACCAGCGCCCCGCTGTCCATCCAGGTGCATCCGGACGACGCCTTCGCCCGTGGCCGCGGCCAGGCCGGCGGCAAGTCGGAGGCCTGGTACGTGCTGGCCGCGGCTCCCGGAGCCAAAATCGCCCTCGGCCCCTGGCGCAGCCTGACCGCCTCGCAATTGCGCGGCGCCATCGATGACGGCTCGATCGCGGCCGAGGTGCAATGGCGCGACGTGCATCGGGGCGAGGCGATCTATGTGCCCGCCGGGACCATTCATGCCGTGGGCGCGGGGCTGGTGTTGGTCGAAATCCAGCAGCGCAGCGACGCCACCTTTCGTTTGTTCGATTTCGGCCGTCATCGCGCACTGCACCCGGACGATGCCGTGGCGGTCGCGAACCGCGATCCGGCGCCGCCATCGCAATCGGCGCGCGGCATCAATGCGCAGCGGACCTTGCTGGTCTCGAGCCCCCACTTCGTGTTGGAGCGAATCTCGCTGCCCCCGGACAGCGAGTGGAGCCTGCGGCCGCCCGCGGAGACCTGGCTGCTGGTGATCCAGGGGCGTCTGCGGGCCGACGCCGTGGAGGCTGGCTTGTGCGAGGCGCTGTATTGTGAATCCGGCGGAACGGCGCTGCGCGCCGGCCCCGACGGCTGTACCGGAATCGTCGCCTACGCCTGCGCCCGTCCCGCTCCCGCGTTGCTGCGGCAGTCCGCCGACGCGCGCAGGCAGCCATATGCCGGCACGCGGGCAGCAGCGATCCCGCGCCACGCAGGACCGCCCCGATGAGCACGCTGCGAAGCGTCGCGCTGATCGGCAACTCCCTGCCGCGTCGCTGTGGAATCGCCACCTTCACCACCGATTTGCAGCAGGCGCTGTCGCGCACCCCCGGCGGCATGCGGGTGCGCATCGTCGCGATGAACGACGCGGACCGATCCTACGAGTATCCGGCCGACGTCCTGCTGTCGATCAAGGACGGTGTGGTGGCGGAATACGAGCAGGCGGCCGAGGTGCTGAATGCCGGTGGCTTCGATGTCGTGTCGCTGCAGCATGAGTTCGGAATTTACGGCGGCGAGGCGGGCATGCACGTCATGGCGCTGCTCGACCGACTGACGATGCCGGTGGTGACCACCCTGCATACGGTGCTGGCGCGGCCCACCGCGGCGCAGCACCAGGCAATGGAGCGGGTGATCCGCGCCTCGGCGCGGGTGGTGGTCATGGCGGAAAAGGCACGCACACTGCTGCATTCCCTGCATCGCATGCCGGCGGGGATGATCGAGGTCATCCCTCATGGGACCCCGGATTTCGCCTTCGTGGAGCCCGACGCGGCCAAGGAGGCACTCGGATTCGCGGGACGATCGGTGATCCTGACCTTCGGCTTGCTTTCGCCGAGCAAGGGCATCGAAGTGATGATCGAGGCAATGCCGGCCATACTCGCCCGCTGCCCGAATGCCGTCTACGTGGTGCTCGGCGCCACGCATCCGAATTTGGTGCGCGAGCAGGGCGAGGCCTATCGCAACCGGTTGGTGGCGCAGGCCGCTTCACTCGGCATCGCCGACCACGTGGTGTTCCTGGATCGGTTCGTCGATTTGCCGACGCTGGTGCAGTTCATCCTGATGTGCGATGTGTACGTGACGCCCTATCTGAAGGAGGCGCAGATGACCTCCGGCACCCTGGCCTACAGCTTCGGGCTCGGCAAGGCGGTGGTCTCGACGCCGTACTGGCACGCCACCGAGCTGCTGCGGGGCGGCCGGGGAATCCTCGTTCCCTTCGGCGACGCCCGGGCCATCGGCGCGCAAATCGGCGGCCTGCTCACCGATGACCAGAGGCGCCTCACCATGCGCAGGCGGGCTTATGACAGCAGCCGCGCGATGATCTGGCCGCGCACCGCGGAGCGCTATGTGCTCACCTTCGAGGCGGCCCGGGAGGCGGCCGCGGGTGGCGGCGGACGCGCGTCGGCGCCGGCTCCGGCCCGCGGCAGCCGCGCAACACCGGCGCTGCAGATGAGTCACTTCCTGTCGCTGTGCGATGATACCGGGCTGTTCCAGCATTCCATTCACGGCATCGTCGACCGCGCGCATGGCTATTGCACCGACGACAATGCCCGCGCACTGCTGCTGGCCTGCGCCCTGGAGAGGGCGGGTGAGAAATGCCTGCCGACGCCCCTGCCGAGCCGCTTCAGCGCGTTCATCCAAGCGGCCTGGAATCGCGATGTGCAGCGCTTCCGCAATTTCCTCGGCTTCGACCGCCGCTGGCTGGAGGAGCAAGGATCCGAGGACAGCCATGGACGGGCGCTATGGTCGCTCGGCGAATGTGCGCGCAGCGGTGCGCCGGCAACGCAGCGCCGCTGGGCCGCCTCGCTGTTCGCGCAGGCGCTGCCGGCCGCGGCGGCATTTCGTTCGCCGCGCGCCTGGAGCTTCACATTGCTTGGATTGGATGCGTACTGCGCCGTCATGACCGATGATCGCGAGGCGAGCGGCATCCGCACTCTGCTGGCCGAAAAGTTGCTGGCCCGCTGCCCCGCGGCGGGCGCGACCGACTGGGAGTGGTTCGAGGAGAAATTGGCCTATGACAACGCGCGCCTGCCGCAGGCGCTGATCGTCACCGGGTGCGCCACCGCCACCGCGGCCTATGTCGGCGGCGGGGTGCGCTGCCTGCGCTGGCTCATGGCGTTGCAGCGGGCGCCCTCCGGATGCTTCCGGCCGGTGGGCACCGACAGCTTCGGCGCCCGACGGCGCAAGCCCGCGCCCTTCGATCAGCAGCCCCTGGAGGCGGCCGCGGCGATCGCGGCGTGCTTCGCGGCCTGGCGTGCGGACGGCGATCTTGCCTGGCGCGCCGAGGCCCGGCGGGCGCTGGATTGGTTCCTCGGCCACAATGACCTCGCCGTCTCACTGATCGATCCGGAGACGGGCAGCTGCCGGGACGGTCTGCATCCGGATCGTCCGAATGAAAATTGCGGCGGTGAGTCGAGCGTCTCCTACCTGCTCGCGCTCATGGACATGCGCTTGTTCGAGCGCCAGGCCGCGCCGCGGCAGCGACGCAGCCGCGCCGTCATGACGACGGCATGAGGTGCTCTTGACGCCCCTGTCCTCCAAGTCCCTGGACGCAGGCGCAACCTCCAATGAACTGGTGCGGCGACAGGCGGTGTATCTGCGTCCGGATCCCGCCCGGGTGGTGGTGCGTTCCTTCAAACCCGCCAACGAACCGCGCGGACTGAACCCAATGGACCGCACCCGCGCCCATCACATCGTCGATCGGGTGCTGGCCTTGGACGGGCCGGGCGCGGATCGGTTGCTCGAGGAGGTCATGGAAACCTTCCAGGGCCGACACCGGCACCTGTCGGCGATATTCGAATCGCGCGCCGCCGAATTGCGCGACGCCATGCCGGCCGAGGTGCTCGTCAGCCAGACCCAGCGCCGGCTGCTCGGCGCGTTTTTCACCCATGAATACTCCTTCGAGGCGGCCGCCTTGTTCAATCCGAGCATCGTCCGCCATCCGGATCAGAGCGGCGTGGCGAGCGGGGCCCTGAGGTTTGTATTGAGCCTGCGGGCCGTCGGCGAGGGCCATATCTCCTCGCTGAGCTTTCGCTCGGGTTTGATCGCCGCGGATGGCTGTCTCAGCGTGGATCCGCCGTCGCGGCTGGCCTCCATTGCACGCGTGTGGGCCGAGGGCATCGATGGAGGGATCACGGATTACGTGGACGTGGGCTTCCCGGCCGACATGGACATCAGCGAGCGGGTGGTGTTTCCGGTGACGGCGGCGCAATGCAATGGCATCGAGGATGCGCGCTTCGTCGAGTTCGAACATGAGGGTCAGCACACCTACTACGCCACCTATACCGCCTACAGCGGCAAGGCGATCCGCTCGGAATTGATGGAAACAGCCGATTTCGTCTCCTTCCGGATGACCCCGCTGAAGGGACCAGGCGCACGCAACAAGGGCATGGCCTTGTTCCCGCGCAAGATCCTCGGCAAATACGCCATGATCAGCCGCCAGGACAACGAGAACATGAATCTGGTGTACTCCGAGGACCTGTATAGCTGGAGCGAGGGAGTGCGGATTCTCTCGCCGTGCTTTCCCTGGGAGTTCGTGCAGATCGGCAATTGCGGGTCGCCCATTTTGCTCGACGAGGGCTGGCTGCTGCTCACCCACGGGGTGGGGCCGGTCAGGCGCTACTCCATCGGGGCCGTGCTGCTCGACAAGACCGACCCGTCGAAGGTGCTCGGGAGATCCGCCGAGCCGCTGCTGCGGCCGGAGCCGACGGCCCGGGAAGGGTATGTGCCGAACGTCGTCTATACCTGCGGTGCGCTGCGTCACCACGAACAAATCGTGCTGCCCTATGCCGTATCCGACAGCTATTGTGATCTGGCCACCATGGACATCGCGAGCTTGCTGCGCAGCCTGTAGTGCACGCCGCGCCGCCCGGTTCAGCGGGGGTGCGACGCGGACGGCGCTCAAAGGCCGCCGTTGCCCGCCACCATGCGGCGGACCTTGCGCAGCGCCCTCACCGGCAAGTTGAGCATCCAGGGCACCGGGGTGCGCAGGAAGGCGACCTTGCGCACGTATCGATCCACGGTCCACTCGGCACGCGACCCGGCGGGGAAGAAGATCGTGTCGCCGGCATTCACGGTTCGCGTATTTCCCATGCCATCGTTGACCACCACCGACCCCTCGATGACATACACCGTTTCGTCGATGAAATACTCCCAGTTGAACCTCCCGGCGGTGCAATCCCAGATATAGGTGCTCGAGCTGCCGTCGGCGCTGCGCGACAGCAGTTTGCTGCGTGTGACGGGTTTGCCGGCCAGGACCCATTCCTCGCGGATTGGCGAGTCATCAAGGTCGCCGTATGAAGAGCCGAAGCAGATCATATTGTTCCTGTCGTTCACGACACCACCCCCGACGGTTGATAGGACGACAGGCACGCTAACTCGGAACAGCTGCTCCGGTATGTGCGACAGCGAACGGACAGCGGCACACAGATTGCTCGGTGCGCTAAGGCACCGACATGCGCTGGGTGTTGGCGCACCCTGCCGCCTGGAACCAGTTTCGCCAAAGCGCCCCGCGATATGCCGGGCGACCAACTTCCAAGGATAAAGGTGCTGCAATGAGGAAAAAATCAAGGACCCTGCCGGGCGCCGCGATCGCGCTGGCGCTCGCCGCCACGGCCACGCTGGCCGCCTGCGCCGGCAACCCGGTCGCCGACGAAAAGATCGCCGTGGCAAAGGCGTCGCTGCAGCGCGCAGAACGCTCCGGTGCCCCCGAATTCGCGCCGGTGGAACTGGCCGCGGCACGCGACAAGATCGCCCACGCCGAGAAGGCCAATGCCGATGGCAAGCACATGCCCGCGGCGCAGCTGGCGGAGCAGGCCAATGTCGACGCGCAACTGGCGGAAGCCACCGCCGAGCAGGCCCGTTCGCACAAGGTCGCCATGGAATTCGATGCGGGCATGCAAACCCTGCGTCAGGAGTCCATGCACAACTCAACCAACGCTCCCTTCTGAGGAATCGCCATGAATCGAAGCACTAATCTGTCCGCCGCCATCGCTGTGATCCTGGGCATCAGCGCGTGCGCCTCCATGCCCGTCCCGAATGCCGCCCTGGAGGGCGCGCGGACGCAAGTACAGGCGGCCGACGCCAACCCGAATGTGCACAAATATGCGGCGCTGGATCTGGAAGCGGCGAAAAAGCAGCTCGATCTGGCCGAGGCGGCCGCTCTGCATCACGACACGGCCGCGATCGGGCAACCCGCCTACATGGCCACCGAAACCGCGCGGCTCGCCGAGGCGCATGCCGCGGCCAAGGCCGATGACGCCCGGGTGGCGGCCGGCCGCGCCGAGCGGGATAAGATCCAGTTGGAGGCGCGCACTCGCGAGGTCAATACCGCCACCCTGGCGGCCAATAACTCGGCTCTGCAGGCGCAGGACGCGCAGCAGCAGCGCGATCAATCGGTACAGCAGGCCGCCATGCTGCAGGCGGAGGTGGATAAACTGAAGGCGACACCCACTTCGCGCGGCCTGGTGCTCACCCTGGGCGACGTGCTGTTCGACACCGGAAAATCCCAATTGAACAGCGGCTCGGGACGCAAGCTCGATCAGTTGGCGCAATTCCTGACCGACCACCCCGAGCGGCGGGTGCAAATCGACGGCTTCACCGACAGCGTGGGATCGGCCTCCTCCAATCAGGTGCTCTCGCAGCAACGCGCGGATTCGGTGCGCGCGGCTCTGGTGGCGCGCGGCATCGACTCCTCGCGCATCGGCGCCCAGGGATATGGGGAAGGCTTTCCCGTCGCCGACAACAGCGACTCGGGCGGACGACAGTTGAATCGCCGGGTCGAGGTGGTCATCGGCAAGGATGGGGGCGGGGCGATAGCAGCACGCATGTAGCATCTGCCGGGGTTTGCGCGGAGCCGGTACCCAATCCGGCTCCGCGACGATGGTTGGGCGAACGAGGGGTGCGTAGCCTCAGGGGTAGAAGCAATCGCCCGCATAGCAGCCCA
>VFSW01010248.1_pt1 | contig 13295 bp, 9 predicted proteins | sample 5358111 | NCBI WGS metagenome assembly VFSW01 (sample SAMN11554181, study PRJNA540505) | mine drainage metagenome | isolation source: sediment from site ElyBrook_90M | place: USA: Ely Copper Mine, Vershire, VT | collected 2017 | reverse complement strand
CGATCCCTGGGAGCTCGCGCTTCCCCTCGGACACATTACCGTCCCGCCGCCGCTCGCCACGGAACAGCAAACATCGCCGGACTGACGCACCCGCTTCCATCGCCCCTACTGTGGAGACTGAATCTCCGCGCGTCGAGAACGCGGTTTGGAGCAGCGGTTACGCTGTGGTGCGCGAGGAACTGTGCTACCAGCGCCTGCCCCAGCGCCAGCAGGGCGGTCCAGAGCGCCCGCTCGAACTGGGCGAGGCTCTCCATCTCCGGGTCGTCCACCAGGGCAATAACCGCATCGCTTGCGGACTGGACGGAATGAGAGACCGCGGCGAAACTCGTGTCCACCGGGCTCCTATCGGGAAGTGTCTGCATTGTGGTTGATCAGATATTCCTCGCTTGAGAGCTCCGGCTCAAGCTCCTCTCGCATGGGTCCCCTACAAAACAAGTCTCACGACGCGCTCAACCTGCCGACTGCACCCAACGGAGATCCAAAACCACGGAAGAGGCATCCCGCAGCCCTCCGTGCCTCCTACGTTACAGGCAACTCAGGCCTTTTCGACGAGGGGCTGGCTGGTGTACGGACCTGACGATGCTTCTCGATTCTGCCTACTTTGGCCCACTGCTCTCGGTGCTGCGCAAGCGGTGCTCGGTGTCCCGCTGGACCACGGCTGAAGAACTCGCTCGGGACGGCGCTGTGCTGATGCAACGTGAGGCTGCCGGTGAAATCGTGCTTACCGTGCGCATCCCCGACTGGCCATCGGGATACACTGCAGTGTTGTATCCCCAAGATGGGGAATGGGCGTGCGACTGCGGTGGCGCGGATCCCTGCGCACACGTTGTCGCGGGTGCCATTGCGTACAGCCGCGGCGGTGTCGCTGTCGCGAGCGCACGATCGGCGATGGTAACGCTTGCCTACGAACTCCGGCCCACCCCGCAAGGACTCGCGATCGTGCGGCAGATCGTCCGCGTCGACGGTAGCGCCTACGTCCTTGACGGGATGCTCGCGACGGTTGGCGGCGTGCTTACGCCGAACGACGGCGACCTTGCCATGGATCGCTTGCTCGGTGATCGGTATAACGAACCGATTGGCGTGGATCGTGCGTTGGCGCTTGTACGTGCGCTAGCCTTGGTGACCGTAATACGTCTGGGCGGGGAGGTTGTGACGGTGTCGTTGGAACCTGTGCTTCCGCGCGCGGTACTTGACGACGCTCCGGGTGGATACTCGCTGCGAATGACGCGTGATCCGACGGTGACCCATGTACTTTCGCCCGGATACGCACGCTGCGGAGACGTGGTGCGGCCCATCGGAGCCATGGATCTCGGTGGTGCAGCGCTGGAACGTCTTCCGAGCGTCCGCTCGTATCCGTCGGGCGAGGTGGACACGTTGGTGTTTACCTTGCTGCCGGCGTTGCGGGAGCGGATACCGGTAGAGATTCGCTCGCGCCATCTACCGCGCCCCCTGGTCGGCCTCGCGCCGCGCATTGCGATGGACATCACCCTGGTCGATCACACGCTGTCGGTGATTCCTCGGGTGGTGTACGGCGATTTGCCCATCGCGCGCGTCGAGAACGGTCGTCTGGTACACTTGCGTGGGGAGATTCCCGTGCGGGATCGTGATGCCGAAGTCACGCTCGCCCACCGACTGCACGCCGAGACGGGTTTGGTTCCCGACGCGCGCACGGATTACCGCGGTGCCGACGTCGCCCGCTTTGTCACCATGGCGCGCGCGTGGAATCCAGACTCCGAGAGCCTCCTCCCGTTTGCTGCCGACGCCACGCTTGTCCCGCGGATGACCGTACGTGACGATGGATTTGACCTCGACTTCGAACTCACCGCAGACGACGACAGATCCCCACCCCGTACCGTCCGTTCGAGCGTTGTACTTACGGCATGGCGCGAGGGGTTGGATGTGGTTCCTGTCGACGGGGGAGGTTGGGCGCCGATTCCAGCCGCGTGGTTGCGTTTGCACGGGCATCGGGTGGCGGACCTCCTCGCTGCTCGCGGCGAGAACGGTGCAGTCCCTCGCGCGTCCCTTCCCGAACTCGCAAGTTTCTGCGACGCGATGGAACACCCGAGCACGCCCGCGCTGACCCGGCTGTCGTGTCTCGTCGCGGGCTTTGACAACATTCCCCATGCGGTTCTTCCTGAGGATCTGACCGCGACGCTCCGTCCGTACCAGCGCCGGGGCGTTGACTGGCTGTGCTTTGCCCGTGATACGGGTCTCGGGGCTGTTCTTGCGGATGACATGGGCCTCGGCAAGACCGTCCAGGCCATCGCAGCGATCCGTGGGCGATGTCTTATTGTCGCGCCGTGGAGCGTGGTGCACAACTGGGCTGACGAACTCCGGCGCTTTCGTCCGGGCCTCCACGTTGGGATGTATCACGGTGCCGGCCGCGCCGTGGACCCGAAAACCGACGTAACGCTGACAACCTACGCCGTGCTCCGCTTGGATGCTGCCAAGCTTGCTGACGAATCCTGGAACGTGGTGATTCTCGACGAAGCGCAAGCCATCAAGAACCCTGACAGCCAGTCGGCCCGGGCTGCCTACGCACTGCGTGCCGAATTTCGCATCGCGCTTTCGGGCACTCCCATCGAAAACCGTCTCGAAGAACTATGGAGCATCTTTCATTTCACCAATCCAGGGATGCTGGGTGGACGCGGGAACTTTGACGACCGTTACGCCCGCCCCATTGCGGACGGTGACCGGGCGACAATGGCCAGGCTCCGCGAGCGCACGCGTCCCTTTATCCTCCGGCGCCTAAAGAAAGACGTCGCGCAGGACCTTCCACCGCGCACCGAGGTCGTCCTGCGCTGCGAACTCGAAGGGAACGAACGGATGGTCTACGACGTGGTGCGTGCTGCAGCACAGCGCGAGGTCGACGCGCTCTCCGCCGGAGGCAATCCGCTTGGTGCGCTCGAAGCGCTCTTGAGACTGCGGCAGGCGGCGTGTCACCCGGCGCTGGTGCCGGGACAGTCTGCGCTCGGGTCATCCAAACTGACGTGCCTTGTCGAAGCGCTGGAGTCTGCGGCGGCGGACGGTCACCGGGCGCTGGTGTTTTCGCAATGGACGTCGTTTCTTGATCTCATCGAACCGCACCTGGATGCTGCGGGCATTACGTACAACCGTCTTGACGGCACGACACGCGATCGGGGGGCCGTGGTTGCTGCCTTTCAGCAAGACGTTGGCCCGACGGTGATGCTTGTGTCCCTCAAGGCCGGCGGCGCGGGCATCAACCTCACTGCCGCCGATCACGTCTTTCTCCTTGACCCATGGTGGAACCCCGCTGTCGAAGATCAAGCCGCGGACCGTGCGCACCGCATCGGCCAGCACCGTCCCGTGACCGTCTACCGTCTCGTTGCCACCGACACGGTTGAAGAGCGCATCCTGACCCTCCAAGCCCGCAAGCGGGCGCTCACCCAGGCGGCGCTCGACGGCGCTGATCCCTCGGCATCTCTCACGCGCGACGATCTCCTCGCGTTGTTTTCGTAAGTGGCATTCAAGACTTTTTCGCGCCGCTACCCTGCTGAAGTTGACGCGCGGCCATGGCGCCGACGAGAAGCAACGCTGCCGCAGCCAGCATCCCGGGCCCAAACCAGCCCTCGTCTGCGGCTGCTGGTGGGGTCGCATCGCCCGTGGCGTCCTCGAGATGGCTTCCTGCGGTGACCGTGCGGTGCGCTGCGCGGCCGCCACCACCATGCGCCGCGGGTTCGTCGAGCGAACTCATGGCACCCGATGCATGGTCGGCGTGGGCGTAGGTGGATCTGCCAAAGAGCTTCCACCCCGCCACGCCGAGCGCGACGATCGCCACGAGGAGGATTACGTACTCCACTGTCGATAGCCCACGGTTGTCAGATAATAGCGATGCGCAGTGCATGATCGATCGGCCCCTCCCCGTTGGCGGGCATCCTACACCTCGCGTGCCCGACCCCAAGAGATCTACGCTCAAGCGTACAGCAGGATTGACAGGTCCCCGCGCTGCGCGTTCTCTCTCGCCCGCGTGAGCGCTGAGCGAAAGCGTTATCTCTTTGTAGACGCCCTGCGTGGCATCGCGGCGATGGCCGTGATGATCTACCACTACGGCAGCGGGGACCTTCGCGGCCCACTCTCCCGTGCGCTCACAGCGTGGGTCCCGGCTGTGCTTTCTTACGGGTGGATTGGCGTCCATGTGTTCTTTGCCCTCAGCGGCTTTGTGATCGCGCACTCGATTGGCCGCGTCGCAATGACCTGGCCCCGCGCGTGGCGCTTCATTCTTCGTCGACAGGTTCGCCTCGACCCGGCCTACTGGTTCTCCATCGCGCTGGGAACTCTCATTCCCCTTGCGTGGCGTTTGAGCCTCCCCGGCGACACCCGTTTCGTCCCCGGACCGCGACTCATTCTCGCGCACGTATTCTACGTCTACGACCTCCTGGGAATGCGACCAATCAACGCCGTCTATTGGTCCCTCGCCATCGAAGTGCAGTTCTACCTGGCCTTCGTCGCGCTTCTCGCTCTCGGTCAGAAGATTCCCCGGGCGCTTCCATGGATCCTCGCGGCGTCCGCCATGCAGTCTCTCCGCTGGACAATCTCCTGGCGGTTTTCTCACGCGTTGTTTCTCCACCATTGGTTCTTGTTTGCCCTCGGTGCGTTGACAGCCTGGGCCCTCGACCGCCGCGTGCGCGCGTGGCTTCCGTTGTTCCTCTCCGTGACGTACGTTTTCGCGGGCTTGCATTTTCACCGGCTCGAACCCCTCGCGGGTGGTCTCGTCGGTCTCGTGCTTCTCCTGGCCATGCGTCGAAACGCCCTGGGCCGTTGGGGTTCGTCCGCAGCGCTGCAACTTCTTGGGGGCGTGTCCTACGGCGTATATCTATTGCACAATGTCGTCGGTGCGCAGGTGCGCTGGCTGATTGGGCGGTACGTGCACCCCGCGACTCCCCTCGGCGCCCTCGAACTGCTGCTCGCTGCGTCGTCGGCTAGCGTGTTTGCTGCCTGGCTCCTGCGACACAGCATTGAATCGTGGTCGATCACCCTTGCCTCCCGCATCCGTTGGAACACCGACCCGGGCCGTGCGCCACCTACCGCGTCTCGACCGTGAAGCGCACGTCGGCGTCCGCAGGTCCCGCACCCTTGCCGCAAGCTCACACGACGAAGTCAAAGTAGCCCACGACCGTCGATCATGCAGGTGAAAGTGTACGGGATGACGGAGGGTGCTGTGTCAAGGACGCGGCCAGGTATTCATCAAGTCGCGCGCAGGCTGCGGGCCCAAAGAGAATCCTGCACGCTTCGTCGAGCCCCGGCGATTGATCGAGCAGGTCGCGGCGTACAACCATGGAGATCTTGGATCGTCGACGGAGAAAATCATCGAGCCGTGTAATCATTTCGCGCTTCGCTGCGAGTTCGATCTCACCGCGGATGTACTCGGCGTTGTCGATGAGCACATCGGCCATGCGGGGGTCGGAGCGGATGGCATCGAGAAGGGTAAAAGCGTCTTGCGCGTAGCGCCGCCAGAGCCGCGTCGAGAGCTTTTCAGAGGATCTCGGAGATGTCATGGCGTCGAGGCCCATGCGGTCGGACTGCAGAAAAAACTCTTCCCGGAGACTGCGGCTGGGTGCACCGTACCAGCGGCGGCGGTGCTGGGGGATGGGGACGCCGAGGCGGGCGACGATGGCGCACAGTTCGTTGCCCACGTTGATGCAGTCGGTGAGCTTGCCGCCGAACACGGAAACGTGTTGGCGCGAGGTGTTGACCTCAAGGACGTGTCGGCGCGAGAGTTGTAGCCAGTCGTGGGGGCCAGAATCGCCCGTGACGGCAAGGGGGCGCACCCCGCAACGCTCGGCGATGATGTCTGCAGGGGTGAGCGGGCGCGGGAGGGCGAGGCGCTTGTTGATGTTGTCGAGAACGAAGCGACGGTCGTCGTCGGTCACAAAGGTCTCGGGGCGGTCGACCCGCGTGTCCGTTGTGCCAATGCACGTTCGCGGACCCATCGGGACGACAAAAAACAGTCGGCCGTCGTCTGCGAAGAAGGTGAGCACGCGCCGGTGCGGCGTCAGTCGGTCGACGATGAGATGAATGCCCTTGGAGAACACATGGTGTGTCCCCGTGGCGTCTCCCGTCAGGGTGTTGTGCGTGTCAACGTACGGTCCGCACGCGTTGACGAGAACCTTCGCTCGGATGTCAAACGTTCTGCCGTCCATGACGTCCCTGGCGTGCACGGTCCAGCCATCGTCGGTGCGTTCAGCGCCAAGGGATTCGACGTAGTTGGCCGCAGCGCAGCCATAGTCGAGCGCACGTCGGACAAAGTTCCACACGAAGCGGGCGTCGTTGTCGTGGAGGTAGGCGTCAGAGTACTCAAACCCGCCGTCGCAGCGTTCAAGCGCTACGATGGGTTCGTCGCGTGCGATGTCCCTGCGAGAGAGCACCCGGGGACGCCGGGTAAACAAATTGCCCATCAGCCAGTACAGCCATGCCCCCAGCCACAGCTTCCATCGCCCGTGCCGAAACCCTCGCTCGTGTGTGACAAAGAACCTGATCTCTTCGACCGTGGATGGGTACGCCCGGATGAGCCTGTTGCGGGACCTACAAAGCTTTCGCACGAGTCCAAACTCGTAGGTCTCAAGGTACTTGATCCCGCCCCACGCAAGGTTCGACGACTCCTGACTGGTAAGCCCTGCAAAGTCTCCGCGATCGATCAGGGCCACGCGCGCGCCCCGGGCCGACATCGCCGCGGCGGCCACGGCGCCGTTGATTCCGCCGCCCACCACCACGACGTCAAAGTCCGACTTTGCCAGTCGGAGGAGATTGGTTTCCCGTAGGGTCATCCAGGCTGGCGGTGATGTACAATACACCGCGTCACAGTGGGAATCCCGAAGTGTCCGATGAACAAAGGGACGCGTGGAACAGGGGTGCGGGCAGCAGGACTTGAACCTGCGACTTCGACCGTGTGAAGGTCGCACTCTACCGCTGAGTTATGCCCGCGGCATGGAGGCAGACTCTATCCCTCCATGGAGGGGCGCTTGTCAAACCGATTTCGTTCCCGATCGTGAGCGCTCGAAATTCTCCGGGTCGAGATCCGTGGCGAGAGAAGTGCGCGTGGCAACTGACAACTCGGTCGTGGCCGCGTAGTTCGGGTGGTCGACGACGACGCGCACGGAGATGGCCGGGTCGAGGAGTCGCGCGTGACCGTCCGAGGGGAGGGCAAAGGACACGTATCGCACCACCGCGGTACGGTCGTCGTATCGCCCCAGCGGGTCAAAAACTCCGCGCACGATGGTGTCTCCCAGGATCATCGAAAGCGCGTCGTCGATGCCATGGAGTTCACGCCGTCGGCGCTCGCGGACGAAATCGTCGTCGACTTCGATCATTAGGGTGGCGAGGAGTGACCCATCGGGCGCGATGAGGTCGTTGTAGGTGTTGATCTCGTCGCGCACGCCTGCGGGTGTCGTGATGCGCTCGGCACGGAGCATCTCCTGCACCTGCGCGAGCACGGTTTCGTGGTCCTCGAACAAAAGCGACATTTCTGGACCAGGCAGCACCCGTCGTCGCTTTTTATGGGCGATGATCCGCGCGCGAAAGGGATCTCGCACGGACTCGTAGGCCCCGAGGGGCAGGATCTCGTCGGCGGTGACCTTGCGCATGGTATTTCTCCGGGGGGGGATTCTTCAGTTCGTCAATCCGTACGCCCGGGCAAGCAGGGTGACCGGGTGGACGACGGGGACGCGGTTTTCTTTTACGATACGTTGTGAGGCCAGGGGGCAGTCGCTGGCCACTGAACCTGCCTCGGCGTCCCCCACCGCACGAACCAGTTTGCGGGAGTACTTCACGCCGAGGTCGTAATACTCGGACTTCATCCCCCACGTCCCATCCACCGCAGAGCACTGTTCGATGACCGTAACCTCCGTGTCCGGGATCTTTTCAAGAAGCATTCGGGCGGGGTAGCCAATGCGCTGGGCGCGGAGGTGACACGGGGCGTGGTAGGCCACCCTGCCCAGCGGGCGCTTGAAGTCCTTCGAGAGGGCATCCTCCCGCCAAAGCTTCCAGAGGTACTCCATCAGGTCGTAGGTGTTCGCGGCCACAAGCTTCGCATCCTCGGTGCCCAGGAGTTCTGGGTATTCTCGCCGGATGATCATGGAGCACGATGGCCCCGGGCATACAACCGCTCGCCCCGCCCGCACGTGTTCAACAAGGGACAGCACGTTGAACCGTGCCTGTTCTCGTAGACCGTCGAGATCCCCTGTGTCTGTCTTGGGCATCCCGCAGCACTTCTGCTCGGGAAGAACCACCCTGTACCCCGATGCCTCCAGCACCTGGACAGCATGCGTACCCGTCTCCGGGCGGTTGTAATCCACAAGGCACGTCGAGAAGATCGCGACCTCGCCTTTTGTCGGCTGCCGGGCCTCCGACCCATGCTTTCTAAACCAGGTCGGAAAGGTCTGCGAAGCATACGTCGGCAGCGGAAAGTCCGGGGCGATGCCTGCGACCTTGTCCATGGCCTTGCGAACGAGCGCATGGGCGGACACCAGATTGACCAGACGCGCCTGCGGACCTGCACTGATGGCACCGAGAAGACCAGGCTCGCCCAGGACACGCTCTTGAAGAGAGTTCCCTTCGGAGCGGGCCCGCACGGCCTTTTCGCGGAGGAGCAGCCGAGGAAAATCCACGAGCCAGGTAGAAGCCGGATCGTCGGGGGTATACGGACACTTGACGTAACAGAGCTTGCACTGGAAGCACAGGTCGGTAACCGTGCGGAGGTCGCCAGCGTCGAGGGTGCTGGCCGAGTGTGCGAGGCCGTGCTGCTCGTGGTTCGCGTCGATACGGTCGAAAAGAAAAGGGAAGCTCGGGCAGTACGTGACACACATCCGGCAACCGTGGCAGATCTCGAACACCCGACGGAGTTCATGTTCGAGATCCGTGGTGTCCCAGTAGCGCGGGTCGTTGGAATCGAGGGCAGGTGGCTGCTCAGGCGTCGGCTTGATCTCCATCGGAGACTCCGTCGGAAGCATTAGGGGCGGCGAGCGGGAGACTACGGAACGCTAGAGGGACCGGGTGTTACGCTTCTAGCGCGCCTTGATGGAATCCAAGGCCTTGGAAAAGCGTCCGGCGTGGGACTTTTCGGCCTTGGCGAGCGTCTCGAACCACTCGGCGATGTCGTCGAAGCCCTCGTCACGGGCCGCCCGTGCGAAACCCGGGTACATGCTCTGGTACTCCTCGGTCTCGCCGTGGACCGCGCTGGCGAGGTTCTTCTCCGTGGAACCGATGGGCAGACCTGTCGCGGGGTCGCCCACCTGCTTCAAGTAGTCCAGGTGCCCATGCGCGTGGCCGGTCTCTCCCGCGGCCGTGTCCCGGAACAGTCCGGCGATGTCCGGGAGCCCTTCCACGTCGGCGTTCTTGGCGAAGTATTCGTACCGCCGGTTGGCCTGGGACTCCCCGGCAAAGGCATGCTTCAGGTTGTCGAGCGTCTTGGTACCGTTCAATTTCGGCATTGGAATGTCTCCTTCGTGTAAAAAGCCACGAGGACGGGATGACCGTCTGTCGTGGGCACCGTGCTCCGCGGCGTTGCAGCGGGCACAGAGTCCTCGGTAGATCACTTCGACCTCCCGCACCGTAAAGTCCTCGGACCAGACGTCTCTGTCCAGAGGCTTTCCACACGGGATGTCTCGTACGGCCCGGCACCGGTTGCACACGGTGTGATGGTGCGGCGAAACCGTGGGGTCGAAGCGGGCGGAGTTTCCCTCCACCTGGAGTTCGCGGCATAGCCCCGCGGTGCGGAGCATCGTGAGGGTGTTGTACACCGTGGCGACCGAGAGACCGTCGGTGACATCTCGCAGTCGCTCGTAAAGTTCCAGGGCCGTCGGATGCGTCGGGTCGTCGGCGAAGGCCCGAACGATGGCCATGCGTTGCGCCGTGAGCTTGATGCCTTTCGCCCGCAACACCGCCGTTATCTCCGTTGAACGTCCTGGGATCACTTGTAAACAACTGTCTAGAACCATTCTAACCTTCGCGCAAGCCCCCTGATCGCGGGATCCTTGTCGGGAGCGTCGACGCCGCCGAAGGGAGACGTCCATCAAGAGACCTTGCGCGCCGTCTGCGGTGTACCGACCGCATTTTGCGGTGCACTCACCGCCAAGACCGACGGGTTCGCGTTCGCAACCGTGAACTCAGCGCCAAGACCGACGGGTTCGCGTTCGCAACCGTGAACTCAGCGCCAAGAGCGGCCTCGTGCCCACCCACTTGGTCCGACTACAATCAACGGTTCTTCAGTGGCCGCCTGGGAGAAACATCGGCAGCCCGTCGTCGCCGTGTCGCGTTCGCGGTGTGTGCGGTCGCTGCGGGGGTACGGGCGGGGCCAACTCCGCGAGGTCAAGATGGACGGGCGACTGGGATCCGTCGAGCACAGCGCTCACTGTGTTGCCCCCGAGCACCACTTGCACGGCCCGTTGTTGCCCGATGGCCACCGGGATTGCACACGGCGTGGCGGGGCACAGTGCTTGCCCCGAAGCATCGAGCACCCGCGCGCCGGATGGCGCCGTGGTTACAAGCACGATCCGCGTCGGTCGCTGGAGCGTCGGAGGCGCCGGGACCGTCGGAACGGGCGCTGGGACGGGACGCACCGCGAGAGGGTGCAGTGGCGGAACAATCGCCGCCGGGCTCGCCCCGTGGGGGGAGGGCTGCGGAAGCGAGGGTGTATGGGCGGAGGGCCCCGCGCCCGCACGGGGTGGTGCCGCGGGCGGAGCGTGCAGCGTGAACACGTACCCCGCGCCGCCCCCTGCAATCGTCAGGAAAAGCGCCGAACCCACGATCACGGGGAGCAACCATGGCGGTCGTCGAGGGCGTGCGTGCACCGAGGCGATGTGTTCTGTTGGGGCCGTCGCGGGCCAGGCGCCGGGCGTCGGGGCTGAGATGGCAAAACGCTCGCTGTGGACCGCTCCCTCCGCGGGGCGTGCGCCCTGGGTCACGCGGTACGCGCCTGAGTGAACGTCGGCACTGACAATTTGGGAGGGCGCCGTGGGCGCTCGGACCCCCGCGTCCGAGAGCACCTGAGAGCGGGCGGCTTCAGAGGGGACAAAGGGCAGAAGCACCCGGCGAAACTCTTCGGCTGACGCGTAGCGCTCCCGCGGGTCCTTCACCAGCGCGTGCATCACGACGGCGGCGAGTTCCGTGGGAAGCTCGGGCGCATGGGCGCGGATGTCCCTTGGCTCTTCAGCGATGATCTGCCGCAGGAGTACATACCTGTCCCGGGTGTCATACGGGACCGTCCCGGTGAGCATCTCGTAGAGAAGAACGCCCATGGAATATACGTCGATCCGAGGGTCCGGGGGGTCTCCGGCGATCTGCTCGGGAGCCATGTACCGCAGCGTGCCCACGAGCGAACCCTGCGTCGTGTGCTCGCCTACGTCCGCCTGCGTAAGCTTCGCCACACCAAAGTCCAGCACCTTGACGTGATCTTCGCCGTCGGTGTGGTGGATAAAAATGTTTTCGGGCTTGAGATCCCGATGGATCACACCGGCCGCGTGCGCCGTGCGCAGCGCGTTGAGGCACTGCACCGCCACCCAGGTCGCTCGTTCGATGTTCAAGGGCTTTTCACGACGGAGCAACGCGCGGAGAGATTCTCCCTCAAGCAACTCCATCACCAAGAGCATCCGCCCCTGGGCGTCACGGCCAAAGTCTATGAGTTGGACGATGTTGGGGTGCGTCAGCCGCGCGATCGCGTTGGCCTCGCGAACAAAGCGGACGAGCCCGGAGACATTGGCGGCGTGCTCTGGCGCGAGCATCTTGACGGCGACGTAGCGCCCCACCGAGCGTTGCAGCGCGCGGTACACCGTGCCCATGCCCCCCGACCCGATGGCCTCCAAGAGTTCAAACCGCGACGCGTCCAGTTCTGGGACCGATGGCTCGGACCGCGCGCTCGCGGCTTCAGAGTCGCTCACCGCCCCGCCTCGGACTCGGGGGGTGTGAGAAAGTACAGAACCAGTCCCACGGCGGCGGCGATGGCAGCCGTGCCCAGGGCAATGTCACACCCCAGGGTATAGCTGTTGCCCCGGTCGACAAGGTCCGATCGGGCAGTGTCTTGTCGCACGTTCGGAAAGTCGTTCGACGCTTGGAGCGCCAGAACTACGAGCACCCCGCCCGCCGCGGCCGCCACCCCGCTCGCGATCCACAACCCCGCCACGGGCGTACGCACCCTGCGGGTTGTCGCGACCGTAACGCCCGCCCGCTGGCGGTTGAGCTCCGCCCTTCGCAACGCGTCGGCCGCGGCCTGCTGTCGTGCGAGCTCCATGTCCCGGGCGTGCGCGAGCGCAGACGCGCGCTGGGCGGCCGCGGCTTGCTCCTCGGCCATGCGCCGTCGGGCCACGTCCAGCGCTTCTTGCGTCACCGTGGCGGCTTCGGGATCTGGATGACTCTCCAGAAAGCGTTGGTAGTAATCCGCCGCCGCCGCCCAATCACCGGCCTGCTCGTGCGCCCGCCCAAGGTTGTACAAGAGCCTCGGGACGGGGCGAATCGCAAAAGCCCGTTCGAGATCTTCGATGGCCGCGCGGGCTTCGTGGGCTTCGTAATGGGCCACGGCCGAATGTACCAATCGTTCAAATTCTCCGTGTCCTCCATGCGTCTGCGCGTACGCGCCCGAGGACGCCAGCGTCACCGCGAGTACCCACAGTGCAACACCAAAAACCTGCTGTCGGGATCGTTCCCGCACGGTCATCGCGGCGCTCCGGCCTGTGCACAGCGAAAGCCCATGAAGGGCTCGGACCTGTCGGCGTCGAGCCATCGCCGGATGCCAATGCGAAGGTCCACCGTGCGGTAATGCCGTCCGCGTGCAAACCTGCACGCAACGCAGTACAGCCCGGCGTCTTCGGGTTGATTGATCGGCGTGCCGGCGTCAGGGCCGAGAGGCCCTTGGGGGTAGGTCTGGCACCACGCGCCGCCGTCTGCGGGCAGGGACTGGTAGTAGGTGTTCGCGCTGTGCGTGGGATTGTCCGCGAGGTAATCCCACATCCATTCGTTGGCGTTGCCGTAGAGATCATAGACCCCTTCGGGCGTTGCGCCTTGGGAAGCCGAGCCCACGGGCCAGGGGTTGCCCACGCACGGTCCGCCGCCGTCACCCCCGCTGCCAATGTTGGCGCGGGTACATGTGGGACTGTCCGATCCCCAGGGAAACGGTCGCGTCCCGTCGGGACCGCGCGCAGCACTGATGTACTCTGCTTCGGAAGGGAGGTGCTTGCCCGCCCAGCGACAGTAACGGTCGGCGCCGTACCAGGTCACGTTGACCATCGGGAGTGTTGGTGCCGCGGCGTCGTAAGGCTCAAAGCCGTACGGAGTCTGCCGCAGCGAGA